>Ga0194126_10009128_pt1 | contig 13304 bp, 11 predicted proteins | sample TA2KigC150mmetaG_FD_148641 | JGI IMG/M metagenome (GOLD analysis project Ga0194126, IMG submission 148641) | Freshwater microbial communities from Lake Tanganyika, Tanzania - TA2015035 Kigoma Deep Cast 150m | ecosystem: Environmental > Aquatic > Freshwater > Lake | place: Tanzania: Lake...
TTTTTCCAGGAATAAAGCTCCTCTATTGCTGCAGGTTCATGCTTTAATATATCTTCAGCAAGTTTTATAATCTCAGATCTCTTTGAATTGTTTTTTGCCTGCTCTGCAAGATCCATCGCCAGGCTATGATGCGAAATCATCGCATTGAGATATCTTAGGTCAACGTTTCTGTCTGCCTGGCCCAAACCGTTTGCATGTCCGCTTTGCATGTTTGCGTCTGCGTATTGCGGTGTGATTACATAACCTATTCCTATGCCTGCAAGCAGGGCAAGAATTACCAGTGATATTGTTAAATATTTTGTCATATTAATAACTTCCTTTCTTAAATTATCCGCACAGGTTTTACTATATCTGCTTTATGTCAGCCACAGTGCATTTTTCCATCTCAGCAAATGCGGTATTTATATCTTTTTTAGCCTCATCAAATGTGCGCTCATTATCATGTACAATGCCTGTAGCCTCCGCAATGTCTATATCAACATCAGTAAAACCATACTCTTCCAGTGTAAGCTTTATGAGGTTTAAACAACCTTTACAGTGAATTCCCTGAATTTTAAATTTAATTTTCATATTAGTTTACCTTTATAACAAGAATTAATAATTTAAAAAATTTTCATATCATAAACTCTGCCTGGCCTGTTTTTAGGGCTTTTGTTATTCAAATTCTATGACAAATGAATACATGCCCATACTGCATGTTCCAAGCAGCCTGGCACCCGGTTCAAATTCCCCAATTTCAATTTCAGTAATTCCGTTTATTGGAAGAATTGCCTTTATTTTAAGTTGCGGTATTGTAAAAGCTCTTTCACATCCATATGAGTTCTCTGAATTGATCCTTAATACTGATGGTAATCCTGCTTTGGATTTAATAGATCCTGGATAGTAGCCGCCGCTTACGGCATTTACCTCAATTATCTGCTTGCCTTCAAGATCAATTGTTGAAGATTTGCTGCCAGGGTTTTCTGCCTGTCCGCCTGGTTTGATATTGCCTGCACATGAAAAAAGAAAAAAAAGACTAATGCTTAAAACCAGTAATGCTGCAAAATATAAGGGTTTAAAAAAATACCTGCACTTTTTTATTTCCATCTATGCTCTTTCCTTACTAATATTCCCGCTTTTATTTATATTAACTGACTTAACCTGTACCTCAGGTATAGGTATATATTTTTAAATATTATTACCATTTTTAATTTTTGTCAATAAAAAACCAGGTTTTTAAAGGCAGGTATTTTTTGGATTATTCAGGACTTATCGACCCAGCCAAGCGAGCGCTTAACTGCTTTTTTCCATCCTTTATAAATAATATTTACTTTTTCTTTATCCATTGCCGGCAAGAATTCTTTATCGGCTTTCCATTGCATCGTGATATCTTTTTTGCTTTCCCAGACACCTGAGTTAAGTCCTGCAAGATATGCTGCTCCAAGTGCAGTTGTTTCTGTAATTTGCGGCCTTATAACTTTTATCCCGAGTATATCTGACTGGAAAGAAAGCATCACATTGCTTGCGCTTACGCCACCATCAACCCTGAGAGTTTCTATGCTGCAGCCAATATCATTTCGTATAACATCAAGGACGTCCTTAACCTGGAATGCAATCGCTTCTAGTGTTGCCCTAACAATATGCTCCCTTTTTATTCCCCTCGTAAGCCCAAAAAATGCCCCCCTTGCAAAACTGTCCCAGTAAGGCGCGCCCAGGCCCGCAAGGGCAGGAACAAAATACACGCCGCCTGAGTCGCTTACCTTTTCAGCAAGTAAATCGCACTGCCTGGAACTCTTTATTATCCCAAGCCCATCCCTGAGCCATTGAATAGCAGCGCCTGCAATATAAATGCTTCCCTCAATCGCGTAATCAATTTTACCATCCAGTCCCCATGCTATTGTAGTTAAAAGATTATTATTACTGTAAATCATTTTATCACCTGTATTTGCCAGTATAAAACCACCTGTGCCGTATGTGCATTTTGACATCCCTTTTTCAAAACATGCCTGTCCAAATAATGCAGCCTGCTGATCCCCTATAGCTGAAGAAATGGGGATTTCTTTTCCCAGTATCTTTTTATCAAGGCAGCCAAAATGTGCGCTTGAAGGTTTTACTTCCGGCAGTATATTTTCCGGTATATCAAGTATTTCAAGAAGCTCCCTGTCCCATTTGAGGCTTTTAATATTAAAAAGCATTGTCCTTGATGCATTTGAAAAATCTGTTGCATGCACTTTTTTGGCTGTAAGATTGTATATGAGCCAGCTATCAACAGTACCGGCGCATACCTGGCCGTTTTTTGCTTTTTGCCTTGCACCATCAACATTATCAAGCAGCCATTTTATTTTAGTGCCGGAAAAGTACGGGTCAATTAAAAGCCCTGTCTTTTTTCTTATGGTATCTGTGAGGCCTTCTTTTTTTAACTGCTCGCACATATCTGCAGTTCTCCTGCACTGCCATACAATGGCATTGTATAATGGCCTGCCGGTGTACCTGTCCCATAAAAGTACGGTTTCCCTCTGGTTTGTGATTCCAATTGCTTTTATTTCTTTTAAATCAACAGCAATTTTCTTTAAGAGCCCGGTAAGGGATTTTTTCTGGGAGTTCCATATCTCTTTTGGGTCATGCTCAACCCAGCCGGGACTGGGGTAAATCTGGCCGAATTTTTTGCTGTGGGAAGCCAGCAGGCTTGAGCTTTTATCAAAAAGTATTGCCCGCGAGCTTGAGGTTCCCTGGTCAAGTGAAATAATAAATTCTGCTGCTTTTTTCATATTAACAACCTGGCAGTTTTAAAATTTTTAAAAAAGAAATCATTAAACAAGACTGCATACTGCTGCGGTGGACAGGACAAAAACAGCGGTTAAAACACAGAAAATAGTATACATTCTATTTTTCATATATAACCTTATCCTCTCACAGAAAGATTCTATAGAATGTATATATTGTACTTCAAAAACACTGGCAATAATATTGATATTGTTTAATGTATTTAAAATTCAAGAGAATTGATATAGTCAGATACTTTCTGTGTCCTTAAGTAGTTTTCTGATTCTAAAAGGTTAAGGTATTCATTGAGTTTATTTCCAAACCTGCTGCCTTTATATTTTTCTTCATTTGCCTTAAAGTCGGCAAGCCTTTCCGGCAATATCCTGCCTTCAAAATCAAAAACAGGGGAATTGTCTATACCGCCCATATATATCCACAGGCTGCCGCTTATCATATTGACTATTTTATATATCCTTGGAAAACCAGGGTAATTTTGCTCAAATTCATACAGGCCTATTATTCTCTCAACATAGTCTTTTAGTGACATAGTGAGCCCAGCATCTGCAACTGAAGGTTTTTCAGACTCTTTTGCCATTATATCTATATAAGCATTCATGGCATCAGAAAGATATGGGCCATATTGTTTTTTATAGAGCATATAATCAACAAGGGGCTCTATAAAACCCTCAAATCCCAGCAGCTTATATTTCCTGTCAAGCGTTTCCCGGGCAAGGCCGGAAATTGCAGTATCGTTTGAGGCAATAAGTACAGCCAGGTTTTTTGCCTCTTCCTGAAAGTTCCAGAACTTTTCCTGGATATCTTCTTTATAAAACCTTTCAGTAAATTCAAGCAACTGGTTTTCGCTGTATTCTATTGCAAAGTCCACTATTTCATCTGCAAAACCCTGGCCTGATATAAGGATGTTTAAATCAATGAAGGAAAATATATCTGCAAAAGAATAATCAGCCTCTTTTAATTTTTCAAATCCGGGCCTGCTGTCTAAAATGCTGTAATTTTTTAAATTTTCTAAATCATACATATTTAATCCAGAATCACCATAATCATTATAAAACTGGTAGAAAAAACTATGGCCATCCGGTGATACAGCAATAAGCCTGTCATAGTAATTATTGTTTGTAAGGTTTTTAATGCCGCTTCCATCAGTATTAATACTGTAAATTTCACTATAGCCTTCCATATCTGAATTAAATAAGATTTTCCGGCTGTTTTTACTGCTTGCCCAAAGCGGCAAGCTGCTATATGACATATTGTTTGTTAACCTGCTGATTTTAAAAGTCTTTAAATCAAGGGTAAATATTTCAAAAATAGTTGCATCCATTTCACCTGCAGCATATAAAAGTGTTGAACCATCAGGGGACAAATTTAAATCCTGTTCATAATACGCATCATCTGTGAGTCTTTTTAAGCCGCTTCCGTCAATATTAATTTGGTATATATCAAAATCACCCCCATCATTTGAAATATAATATATACTTCTGCCATCCTGCGACCATATTGCGCCATAATTTTCAGAATTATTATTTGTTACAACAAACTTGTCTGTCCCATCGGTATTCATGATATATATCCTGGAATTGCCTCCCAGATCTGACTGGTAGCAAATCCTTTTGCCGTCAGGACAAAAGCGCGGCATATATTCATTAGAACTATTTGCTGTCAGGTTTTTCAAGTCATTTTTACCAGGTGAGATAGTATAAATATCATAGTCGCCATCCATGTTTGAATAAAAAGCTATCAGATTGTTGCCGGATGAAAATACAGGAGAAAAGTTATTACCTGCTGAAGCAATTACTGAAATGTTTTTTTCAATACCATTAAAAAAAAGTATTGCAGAATTTCTCATATCTTCTGTCTCAACAGAAAAAACAGCCGCCATTGCATCTTCTGGTTCAATGCCTGGCTTGCCATTATTTAAATCCTGGCTTTCACTTTTGTCTTTGCCCTCATTTGAAGTATCTGAAGATATTTCCGAAGCAATTGCTACAGTCCCCGATGCTTGTCCAGCAGCAGGAATTTTTTTGCTGCATGAAACTGAAAATATCATTAATATGATACTAAAAGCCAGTATTGCTGACAGTGTTTTATACAATCTTTTTTCTTGCATATTGCTCCTTGTAATTTCATTATAAAAGTTCTTATATTTTAATAAAATTAATGCCCGATTACAAAACTGCATTACTGGGATTAAACACAGCAACCTGCCTGCAGTATCTTTATCAGGAATGAAAAGCAGAAGCCCGGATATGAGGACGCAAGATAGTGTGCTGCCAGGTATAGATAATTTATGGCAAAAATTTTGGGTTTGTATTCTGGTGGAAATATTAATATAATATGTAATATTATTTAATAATAATTATGAAATTAATTTATTATTAAAAATATATTAAACAGGGCTTTTATAAAAATTAAAATTTAATAAGGAGGATGTTTTATGGCAGTTAGAAAGGTTAAAGCAGCCTGGGAAGGCAGTTTGATTCAAGGCAGCGGGACAGTAGAGGTTGAAAGCGGCTTATTTAAATCACCTTATGCATTTAATACAAGGTTTGGAGACAAAAAAGGTACAAATCCGGAGGAACTTATTGGAGCAGCACATTCAGCCTGTTACTCAATGGCGCTGTCTTTTATGTTAGAGCAAAACGGGTTTATGCCTGAAAGGATATCAACTGAAGCAAATGTCAGCATAGATAAAGCCGGAGACGGATTCAAGATAACAAAAATACTTCTTATTACACGCGGAGAAGTGCCTGGAATAGATACTGAAACTTTCCTTAAAATTGCCGGTGATGCTAAGACGGGATGCCCTGTTTCCCAGGCTCTTGCAGCAACACCAATAGAGCTTGACGCAGCACTGGTATGATTTGGTAAATAGCCTTTGTTTATTGACTGGCCATAGCCAGCAACAGAATCAAATTATTGAATTAAATTGAGGGTTTTTTATGCCGGGGCTTTTTATATAATTATCCTGAGGTGCTTTTTCCTGCTAAGTGAATTTCAAAAGTATTTAAAGAGTTGCTATTTCACAAGCCTTATTACTCTTAACCCTGAACTGTCAACCCCTCCCATCTCATAATTATTTTGCAGGATTGCCTTATCAATAAATGTAGCTTTTACAACCGAGCCCTGGGAATAAGTAATGACAAATTGTAAAAATCCTAAAATCTGCACAGGCTGGTTTCCGTTTCCAAAACTTGTAACCCATGGGACAACTATAAACTGGCTGTCATCTCTTGTAAGTTTATAAACACTCCCCACTTGTTCAGTAAGTGCTTCAAAACTATCCATTATATAATTTTGTTGATTACTGATCCTGTCATTTGTCCCATGCCTTGTTGGCCCTGTCATATTGCCTGTTTCCGGATCCAGCCACATCCCTGCACTTAAAGGAGTAGTGGCACCATTTATTATTGAATTCCTGTAAACAGTGGCGCCGCTTCCATCTACAGCTAAAGCTCCAAAATTGCCAGGCCCAGGTTCTGGCGGAGAGCCATATTTTAATGTATACTCAACACCTGGGGTGTAATCGTTGCTTACAAAACCCCAGGGAATGATTCCAGTCACTTTAGAAGGAGAGCCAATTGTTGCAGTTGCAACAGCGCCCACATCTGCTGTATTTTGACCAAATATACCGGCAAAAAACATGGGCATATCTTCTCTTACTGCTCTTACTGTTATTGTATCGTTGTTAACGAAAGTATTGCTTATTGTTACGTCGGATGCATTAATGCTTAAATTGTTTTGATTTGCATATTCTATCGCTTTTTGTGTTGCAAGTCCTGGATTTTCAGGAAGCTCCTGGACCCCGGCAAGCGCAGAAGCATCTGCAACTGATTGCAAATCCCTTCTATTTTCGTAAAGCCAGCCTGTATCAATGACATATGCTATAACACCTATTAGTGTAGCAATGGCAATTGAAACAATTATTGCAACAGCTCCGTTTTCACTTTTTAATCTGGCAGGTTGTAAGAGTATTTTTTTAATTTTACTTAACATCTGGTTTTTTTTATATATGAATATATTTATTATATATATATATAATAAAAAGTCAATTTTTTTATATAAATATTTTTTATAATTATATTGATAGTTATAGCAGATTTTTTGAGTTAATAAATTTAATCTCATCTTTTATGTATTGATTCTCTTTAAATGAGGGTAGGATATACTATAGATTATAAAGTACTGCTTTGTTATAAACTGCCAAATGCATTGCAACATCTTTCACCCCTGCCTTTGAAACAGCTGATTGTCAAATAGCTAAATAATTCCCTATAAAAAAATTGAGTAAAAGTTATATGGCATATAAAATGCTGAAGATGAATACAATTGTGATAATTGGATTTATTAGCAGAACCTCAATTAATGACATACATACCGGCTTGGCTGGGGAGGCAGGATTCGAACCTACGATCGCGGGACCAAAACCCGCTGCCTTACCGCTTGGCTACTCCCCATAATCAGGTATATTTAAACAAAATAATTGAAAATAATAAAGAGGGATTAAATAAATAAGTTTTAATGCAAATAAAAACAGCTAATTTAAAAAATTCAGGCTTCCGGGTATAGTATGGGACAAAAACACTTTATCTGTTAACTCCCCCAGCCCTGAACAAACTTTTTTAGCAGAACTAAGATCATTGCAGAATGCAAATACTGCCGGACCGCTTCCGGTCATCTGCGAAGCAAAAGAGCCATAAGTAATTGCTTTATTCTTCAAGGTATCAACCATCAAATCCTCGTATGACACAACAGTTTCTAAATCATTATCAATATTAGAAAAAAAATCACTATATTTTTTTTGAACCAGGTTTTCTACAAGAGTTTTATGTTTTGAGCTTCTTTCTGTTCCAATAAGATCAAACCTGTCATAAACATCGCCTGATGAAAATTTCTTACCGTTAATTGCAAGAACTACCCAGAAAAAAGGCATATCCGGCAACCTGGAAACTATTTCCCCTTTCCCTTCTACAAGTGCAGTTCCTCCTGATATGCAAAAAGGAACATCACTGCCCACTTCATTTCCCAAGGCCTGCAGCTCTTTTTCTGTAAGTTTCAGGTTTAATAATTTGTTAAGGCATACAAGTGTCGCAGCAGCATTTGTGCTTCCTCCTGCCATGCCTGCACTTACAGGAATGCTTTTCTTAATATTTATTTCAATATTATATTTTTTTTCCAGGTTAAATTTTTTAAGTATAAGCAAAGCAGCCTTATGAACAAGATTTTTTTCATTTAAAGGTATATCAATATTATTGCATTCAATGCTTATTCCATTGCTTTGAAAATTTTTATCTGCATCTTTACCTGGCGCACTGCCATATCCACTGTTAAACTTTTTACTGTCATTTCCTTTATAAAGTGAAACAGGGTGGCGGCAAATACCAAAGCTTGGAGTTATGCTGAACGTCAGCTCATCCGACAGACTAACGCTTTGCATTATGGATTTAATTTCATGGTATCCGTCAGGCCTGAGTTTTTTACTGACGTTGAGATAAAGGTTAATTTTGCCCGCAGACTTTACAGTTATTCTTTCGCCTATTGTCATATATTCCTTACTTTTCCAGTACCATGTAGCATTTTAATGCTTAAATCCATTTTGTCAACAGTAAAAATCCAGCAAAGAACACTGTAGAAACTACTCAAAAAGCAAAAAAAGTTCAAGGAATTCATAAATACTTAGCTCCTCAGCCCTTATATTTTTATTTTTTCCGCTTTTTTCAAGATATTCAATTATATTTTCAGTTTTTCCTTTAATATATTCCAGACTGCTTTTTTCCAGTGAGTTTAACATTTTTTTCCTGCGGTGAAGAAAACAGGCATCAATAAATTCAAAGAATTCTTTTATCTTGCCTTCAGAAAATCCCCCATTATAGCTTTTTTTAAACTTTCCGGCTTCATTTCCCCCGGATTTTGAAGCAACTTCTATAAAAACAGAGTCCACGTGGGGCACAGGGATAAAGGAAGCTTTCTGAACACTGAAGAGAACTTTAAAATCTGCAAGAAATCCGGCTTTTACAGAAAAAGCATTATAATTCTTATCGCCCTTTGAGGCCAGTAACCTGTCGGCAATATCTTTCTGTATTGTCAAATACATTTTACTAATTATAGGGGCATTAAAAAGTATTTTCAGGATAAGAGGGGCAGCGATTTTATAAGGAAGATTTGAAACTATTTTTTTTATATTATATTTTTCTGCCAAATGCGCATAATCAAGCTTCATGGCATCATCTTTAATAAGTATAGCTCTTTCGGGGACATAATACTGCAATGTCGTTTCAAATACATCTGAGAGCCTGCTGTCCAGTTCAACACAGACAACTTTTTCGGCGCTGCCTAAAAGGATTTCAGTAAGTGAGCCTATCCCGCTTCCTATTTCAAGTATAGTTTCCCCTTTCCCAATTCCTGATAATCTCACTATTTTTTTAAGTATATTAGTATCTATGATGAAGTTCTGGCCAAGGGTTTTTTTTAGCCTTATATCATATTCTTTAAGGATTTCTGCAGTTTTTGAAGGGGAACTTATATACTGTGACATAATTTTAATATTTACCCGTTTCTATTACTTTAGATAATTTTTTGGATTAAGATGCCGAAATTATTAAATATTTTTTTACTCCGCAATATAGTAATTTTATACACTTAATTCAATTTAAAGAACTTCCTGGCACTGACTGAAGTTATGCGCGCAACTTCATCTACGGATAGCCCCTTTATATCAGCAATTTTGGCCGCAATATATTTAACAAAGCCGGGATAGTTTTCCTGACCCCTTCTTTCCTGGGGCGCCAGGAAAGGGGCGTCTGTTTCAAGGAAAAGCCTTTCAATGGGAACTTCTTTTACTGTCTGGACAAGCTCTTTTGCATTCGGAAAGGTTATAACACCTGTAAAGGAAATAAAAAAACCCATCTCAAGGCATTTTAATGCAAAATCTGTTGAACCAGAAAAACAGTGTATTACAGCATTTAAACTGCCTGTACAGGACTTCAGTATTTTTAGGGTATCTGAATGGGCTTCCCTGTCGTGGACAATGACCGGAAGATTATATTTCAAGGCAAGCTCTATCTGGGAGATAAATGCATTTTCCTGGTCATTTTTCGGGCTTAAGTTCCTGTAATAATCAAAACCTGTTTCCCCTATTGCAATTACTTTTTTATTGCCTTTTACCAGCTTTTCAAGTTCTGATAATGTGCGTTTATCAAAAGTTTCTGCATCATGGGGATGAACGCCAACTGAAGAATAGACTGCTTCAAATTTATTTGAATATTGGCAGGACTTGATACTGCCTTCAAGGCTTGAGCCCGGATTAATAATATATTTCACATTTTCAGCAAGTGAATTTTTAACTGCAGTTTCCGGGGTCATATTCTTAAGCATATCCAGGTGGGCGTGCGTATCAATAAAATAAGAAGGTTTATTGTTTTTTTCCATGTATATTATAAAAATTATTTTTGCCTGGTAAAAACCATATTATATTAATCCTTGTCGGATTCAATTCTTGGAAAAAGTATTTCTCTTGCACCAGTTTTGGCACTGCCTTTAAAGAATCCCCAACAACCGTGTTCTTCAAGAATAATATCTTCAGGATTTATTTCAATCCCAAGCTGTGTGTAGACTTTTGCGCAGGAATCAGGCATGAAGGGGAAAACCAGTATGGTTGCAAGCCTTATTGATTCTGCAAGGCTGTAAAGAACATTATCAAGCTTTTCTGCATCATCTTTGCCTGAACCTTTAGCAAGTTCCCAGGGCCTGCTGTCTTCAATGTATTTATTTGCCATATTAATAAATTCCCATATTGAAATAAGGCAGCCGGCATAGTCCCAATTTTTAATTGCGTTTATGGCATTTTCCCTGCTCATCAACCATTGTTTTTTCAAGCCGGGGTCACCAGAAGTTGCCGGCGGTATAATCCCCTCCCTGTATTTACCAATCATTGCAATGGTTCTTGAAACCAGGTTGCCATAGTCATTAGAAAGCTCAGCATTGTATCTTTTCTGCATGGACTCGGCAGTAAAAGAGCCGTCCAGGCCAAATGATATTTCCCTTGTGAAAAAGTACCTTATAGCATCGCTGCCATACTGATCTGACATTTCATCAGGATCAAGGGTTATGCCCTTTGACTTTGATAATTTCTCTTCGCCTTTCATAATCCACCCGTGGATAACTACATGCTCGGGTAATTTAACGCCAAGCGACATTAGAAGCGCGGGCCATATGACTGTGTGAAATTTCAGTATGTCCTTTCCTATGTGGTGCTGGTCAGCCGGCCAGTACTTAAGGTAAAGGGTGTCATCGCTGCTGCCATATCCCAGCGCCGAAATATAGTTTATCAGGGCGTCTATCCACACATAGCTGTAATGGCTGGCATCAAAGGGTATCTGTACCCCCCATTTGACAGTTGTCCTTGAGATGCTGAAGTCCTTAAGTCCCTGTTTTAACAGTCCCAGTACTTCATTTTTCCTTGTCTGGGGCACAACAAAATCCGGGTTTTTTTCTATATGCTCAATCAATTTATCTTCATATTTTGAAAGCCTGAAAAAATAATTATCTTCTTCTATCCAATCCACATCCCTGCTGCACTGCGGGCATTTTTTATCTATAAGCTGGTTGTCTGAAAAAAAAGTTTCACATGGAACACAATATGAGCCCTCATAAGTGCTTTTGTAAATATCACCATTTTCATTGAGCTTTGTATAAATATCCTGGACAATTTTTTCATGCAAGGGATCAGTTGTCCTTATAAAAGCATCATTGCTTATATTGTACAGCTTAAGTATTCTTTTCATATCACCAACCATTCCATCCACATATTCCTGCTGTGAAATGCCTTTGGATGCTGCGGTCTTAAAGATTTTTGCCCCATGCTCGTCTGAGCCGGTCAGGAAAAACACATCATATCCAATAAGCCTGTGGTAACGCGCAATTACATCAGCAAGTATAAATTCATAAACCTGGCCAAGGTGAAGCTTGGCATTCATATAGGGAATTGCTGTGGTTATATAGAATTTCTGTCTTTTGCTGTTTCCAGTTTTGTTTTCATTCATTTAATTACCTTTAAAATCCTTTCCGGAATTATATTAACTATAATAATTGCCGTAAAAAGAAAACTTTCCGCCCGTTTATGCTGGCAATATATTTATTACCGGATCTCATAAAAAAATATAAAATCCGGCTGGTTTATCATACTAAAAGCAGCTGCAACTTTCAATTTTATATTTAACAATATAATAATTTTATGAATATAAAAAAATTTATGCATTAAAAAATTTTAATAAAAATTTCATATTAATTTATTTAAAAATTTGCTTTTTATATATTATTATATAAAGATATTTATAAAATAATATTTTATATATAAATACTTAATTAAAATTTTTAAATGGAGGCAAAATAAATGCGCAAACTAATTCTTTTTATAATTGTTGCAGCACTTGTCTTTTTTGTATTTGCATCGCCATTATTTGGTTTTACAGTAAAAGGTGATGACACGCTTAACATTACTGAAATCGTAAATGATGATGTTTATGCAATGGGCAATGTTATCAATTTCTCAGGAGAAGTAGGCGGGGACCTGGTTGCTGCCGGGGGGCAGTTATATATTAACGGCACAGTTACAGGGGATCTTATATCTGCTGGAGGTATGATTGATATCGGTGGAGAAATAAAAGACGATATCAGGGTTGCTGGTGGCAATATCACGTTAAAAGGCATCGCAGGCGATGATGTAATAATTGCAGGCGGACAGGTAGTCATTGAAAAGGGAGCAGTAATTGGAGGCGATCTTGTAATATCCGGCGGAAGAGTAGTTATAAACGGGGAGATTGCAGGAAAGATTAAGGCCAGCGGAGGAGATATAAATATTACAGGAAAAGCTGGAAATGGTGTTGAAATTGGCGGAGTTGGCAGCTTAACAATTGGAAGTTCTGCAGAGATTAATGGGGACCTGGTATATTCTTCAGACAGTGAGGCAAAAATAGCTGATGGCGCAAAAATTTCCGGCAGCATTAAATTCAATGAAATACCAAAACCTGATAAAAAGTCTTTTGCAATGCCTTTTAGTATTTTCAGTGGGGTGCTGGGAGCAACCTATATAGGAAGCCGTGTTGTTTCTTTCCTTAGCATGTTTATAATAGGCATCATACTGCTGCTTGCAATTCCGGCTGTATTCCAGAAGTTTAATAGCAGGATGAAGACTTCTTTCGGTTTCTGTGTTGCCGGAGGGGCAATAACTTTATTTGGGGTGCCTGTAGCTATGGCAATAATAGTGTTTATAGGAATACTGCTGTTAATTACTGTTGTGGGCGCCGGGCTTGGAATACTGGCTTTTGCATCCAACTGTCTTATGGCAATAATTTATTTTGTCCTTATATATACCAGTACAGCCTTCCTGTCATTTTTGCTTGGTGAAGTTATTCTGTCAAAGTCAAGGCTTAATATGCAGAAATACGGCTGGAAGGTGCTTGCATACCTTATCGGGCTTGCAATAATTATGGTAGTTTACTCAATACCGTTTGTTGGCGGATTTGCCAGGTTTGCAGGAGTGCTTTTTG
>Ga0194126_10009130_pt1 | contig 13301 bp, 13 predicted proteins | sample TA2KigC150mmetaG_FD_148641 | JGI IMG/M metagenome (GOLD analysis project Ga0194126, IMG submission 148641) | Freshwater microbial communities from Lake Tanganyika, Tanzania - TA2015035 Kigoma Deep Cast 150m | ecosystem: Environmental > Aquatic > Freshwater > Lake | place: Tanzania: Lake...
CATTATTTTACATGAATGGAGAGAACGCGCCTCCTCCGCTGGTATAATCCGCTCGGCAAGTTACATCTCTGGAGAAAAACTTTCATGCGCATCCTCATCACCGGCGGAGCCGGATTCATCGGCTCACACTTGAGCGACCGTTTTCTGGCCGACGGCCACAGCGTCGTCGCCATCGACAGCCTGATCACCGGATCGACTCAGAACATCAATCACCTCGCCGGGCGCCCCGACTTCCACTTCATCCGCCACAACGTCTCCGACTACATTTACGTGGACGGCTCCTTCGACGCCGTGCTGCATTTCGCCTCCCCGGCCAGCCCGTCGAAGATCGCCCCCACCGGCTATCTTCAACTCCCCATCCAGACTCTCAAAGTGGGCGCATTGGGAACGCTGAACGCGCTCGGCGTGGCCAAAGCCAAAGACGCAAAGTTTCTGCTGGCCTCCACCTCCGAAGTGTATGGCGACCCGTTGGAACATCCGCAAAAGGAATCCTATTGGGGGCGCGTCGATCCGGTGGGGCCGCGCTCGGTGTACGACGAAGCCAAGCGTTTCGCCGAAGCGCTGACGATGGCCTACTATCGCAAACACGGCGTGGACACGCGCATCGTCCGCATCTTCAACACCTTTGGCCCGCGCATGGCCCTCAACGATGGCCGCGTGGTGCCCAACTTCGTGGGACAGGCGCTCATGCAGAAGCCGCTCACTGTGTACGGCGACGGATCGCAGACGCGCAGTTTTTGTTACGTGGATGATCTCGTCGATGGCATCGCCCGCCTGCTCCACTCCAACGAACACGACCCGGTTAACATCGGCAACCCGCGGGAAATCTCCATCCTTGAACTTGCGAGCATAATCAACCGCATCTCTGGCAATCCGGCCGGCACCCGACTCATCGCCGGGGGCCGCACCCAAGACGACCCGAAACAACGCCGCCCCGACATCACCAAAGCCCAAACCCTGCTCGGCTGGGAGCCAAAGGTCTCGCTCGAGGACGGCCTCCAACGGGCCATCGATTATTACTCCAAGTTGGCATGAGCGTTTCGCTCAGCGCTCGTCGCGCTCTCAGCAGTAAATCACTTCTCGTCGCAACTGCAATAGCCGCCGGGATCGCCATCGCCGTTCTGCCCATCCAAGGATCGGCCATCATGAGTGTCGGCGGGGCGACACTGGCGTTGGCAATCGTAGAGCCGCTGGCCGCGCTGGCCATCATGCTTCTCCTCGGCCCCGCCGAGCCGCTGCTCGCCGCCGCAGGGTTGATGCCCATCTCCATCGGGCAGATCACGTTCGCGCTGTTCGCGGGCGCGTGGCTTCTGCGCGGGTTGGCTCGCCGTCAAATTCTCTGGCCCCAATTGCCAATTACCATTCCTCTCTGCCTCTACCTCTGCGCCGCCGCGCTGTCTGTATACTTCGATCAGCATGCGTCTCCAAAAGATTCTGCGACTGAGTTGCTGAAGTGGATCGAGATGTATTTGATCGCCGGAATGGCAGCCGACTCCTCCGGGCGGCGGCGGCTGGGTTGGGCAGTCGGCATCCTTCTCGGAGTCGGCGCGGCGCAGGCGATGATCGGGTTTTGGCAGTTTCAGTTTCGCGGCCATGGACCCGAGGCGTTCAAGATTCTCGGCGATCACTATCGCGCCTACGGCACACTCGAACAGCCCAATCCTTTCGGCGGCTTCATGGGCATTGTGTGGCCGTTGGGGGCAATGGTTGCGCTCGAAGCAGGCGCTCACATGGTTCGGCGGTTCCGGGGAACGCTGATAAACGCGGATGAAACGCGGATGAACGCGGATCTTTCAGGAGGAAAAACAAATCAAAATAATCCGCGTTCATCCGCGCTCGACCCGCGTCATCCGCGTATCACTTTCACCCTCGCCTCCCTCGCCACTGCCGCAACTCTCGCCGCGCTGTTCCTCTCGTTCTCGCGCGGAGCGTGGCTGGGCGCGGCGGCGGCGGGCGGCGCAATGCTCATCGTGTGGCCGCGCAAACGCTGGATTGGAGTCGCGTTGGCAGGCGGCGCAGTGATCGCGTTCGCCGCGCTCTACAACTTCGGCCTTTTGCCATCGGCCATTTCATCGCGCTTCGCCGACGTGAGCGACTTCGCGCAGGTGTACGATGTGCGCGGCGCGCACGTCAACGACGCGAACTTTTCCATCGTCGAGCGGTTGGCGCACTGGCAAGCCGCCGCGAACATGGCGAACGCGAAGCCGCTGTTCGGCGTTGGCTTCGGCAATTACGAAGCGGCTTATCCGCAGTATCGCTTGGCGAAATGGCAATACGCGCTCGGCCATGCGCACATGATCTATCTCAACGCGCTGGCCGAAACGGGCGCGGTGGGACTGGCCGCCTATTTGATCCTGTGGGGAAGCATCATCATCTTGACCCTCCGCATCATCCATCGCGCCGACGGCTTCCATCGCGCGCTCGCCATCGCCCTGCTCGGATGCTGGGCGCATCTTTCCGTCCATCAATTCCTCGACAACCTTTACGTCGGCAACATCCCGCTCTTCATCGGCGCACTCTTCGGCCTTCTCTGCATACTCGCAACCCCAACTCAAACTCAAACTTCCAACTTCAATGCAAACCCTCCAACAACTTCGCGCCTCCACGCCCAAAGAAACTAAACGCTTCGTCAAGTTCCTCTTCGTCGGCGCGTTTGGATTCGTGGTGGACTTCGGCAGTTTCAATCTCTTTCACGCCATCGGACTCGGCCCACGGGCGGCCCACCTCATGTCCGTTGGGCAAGCCTACTTCATCGATCACCCGGAAGTGATCGAGCAATCGTGTTCGTTCGCGCTGGCCGTGATCAGCAACTTCATCTGGAACTACTTTTGGATTTACCCCGAAGCGCAGGCATCGAACCCGGGCAAGAAACTGCTTCAGTTCATCGTCGTCAGCGTGGCCGGGCTGATCATCGGCGCGCCGGTGTTCGCGCTGGCGCTGGCCGCCGCCCGCCCGCTTGTGGCCGCCGCGGGCCTCGACACCCTTTCATTCAACCTCGCCGGAAACCTCGCCCTCATGACTCGCGTGGGCGTGCTGTTGTTCTGGAATTTCTTCGTCAATCGCAAATGGACGTATCGAGAGGTGGCGTAGGGGCGATTCGCGAATCGCCCCTACCGGGAACATGCGCATCGGGATCGAAGTGACTGCCGCCGTGCGGCAAGGGGCGGGCATCGGGCGATATGTGCGCGAACTTCTGCGCGCCCTCGCCCGCGCCGACTCCGCTAACGAGTACCGCCTCTTTTACGCCTCCCCGAATCCGCTCCCGCACCCTCTCCCGCCATCGCCGCCAAACTTTTCTTCGCGCCATCTTCCCTTTCACGATATTTGGCTGGCGCGATTGTGGCACCGGCTCCAATGGCCGATCCCGGTTGAACTGATCACCGGCCCGCTCGATATGTATCATGCGCCCGATTTCACCCTGCCCCCCGTTCGGGCGCGGAGCGTGCTCACCGTTCACGATCTGTCGTTCGAGCGCGATCCGGAGTCGGCCTCTCCCGGACTCCGAAATTACCTTCAGCGAGTCGTCCCCCGCTCGGTCGCTCGCGCCGATCACCTCATCGCCGTCTCTCACGCCACCAAGTCCGATCTGATCGATCTCTATCGCGCGCCCGACTCGAAAATCACTGTGCTGTACGAGGGCGTCGATCCGATCTTCAAGCCGACTCCGAACCCGGCCATTCGATCCAAATACGGGCTCGGCTCCGCGCCGTACGTTTTTTCGATCTCCACCATCCAGCCGCGCAAAAATTATCGGCGGCTCATTCGGGCGCTCGCGCAACTGCCCGCCGATTTCAATCTCGTCATCGCCGGGGGCAAGGGCTGGTTGTTCGACGACATCTTCGCCGAAGCCGAAGGGCCGGGCGCGCGAGGCCGCGTGCGCTTCATCGGCTTTGTGCCCGACGACGATTTGCCCGCGCTGTACAGCGAGGCCGCCGTGCTTGCGTATCCGTCGCTGTACGAAGGCTTCGGCCTGCCCCTGCTCGAAGCGATGGCCTGCGGCACACCCACCGTCACTTCCAACGTGTCGTGTCTGCCGGAGATCGCCGGGGGCGCGTCGGCGCTCGTCGATCCGTTGGATGTGGAGTCCATTGCCGATGGACTACGGCGGGCGATGGATGCGCGGGAAGAGTTGAAAGCGAAAGGCTTCGCGCGCGCGGCGCAGTTCAAGTGGGACGACGTTGCCCGAAATTTGCTCGACCTTTACGCCTCGCTGTGAATGACTGCGCTATAATGGGAATCATCACCTCAGTTCACGCACTTTCACCACCGAGCACACAGAGAACTCCGAGATTCCTATGAGTCTCTGGGGTCTCGGTGGTCTCTGTGGTGAATGCTTCCATCATTCTTTCAGGCATAGATTCTCATGGCGCTTCGACCCCTCTACACCACGCGCGGCGAACATGCCGCGTACTTCGAGAACGGCTACCTTTTCAATCTCGCCGGCGAATGGATTGGCTTCGTGGATCTGCGCAACGGCCAAGTGTATTCGGTGCTGGGCGATTACGTTGGCTACATGAGCAAAGACGGGCGCATTCTGCGCAAGCGGGTGACGGATCACGCCACGCCGAGGCAGACTCCGCCGCCGCGGCCCGCGCGGCCTCGCCTCCCGGCCACGGTTGCGCTCGCGCCCCTCATGGGCGATCTCACCTTCGACACGATTGATATGCTGGAAGAGATGCCCGAACGACTGCACACCCTCGACGCCGGAGAGTTGCCGGAGAGTTGAAGGATGATATGGATTAAGCGCACATGACTCTTCCTCCCAAACCTTCACGCGAATCACGAATCACCGTCAGTCAATTGATGCAACCGGAACACGCCAACGGGCTGGGCAACGTTCACGGCGGCTGGATCATGAAACTGGTGGATGAGACTGGCGGCCTGTGCGCCATGCGCCACGCCCGCCGCCCGTGCGTCACGGTGGCCATTGATTCGATGACCTTCAAAGAGCCGGTTCACGTGAGCGAACTGCTCGAACTCACCGCCGAAGTGACGTGGACGGGCCGCACATCGATGGAAGTGTTGGTCAACGTCATTGCCGAGAACCCGCTCACCGGCGATCGCGTCTTCACCAACTCGGCCTACGTGGTGTACGTCGCCCTCGACGACCGGGGCCATCCCACGGCCATCCCCCCACTCCAACCCGAAACCGAAGAGGAAAGAACGCGCTTCGCCGAAGCCCAACAACGGCACGAACGCCGCCTCCAAAACAAATAACCCCTCCCCGGCCTCTGACATCTGACATCTGACTTCTGACTCCATGCCCATCTCCTCCCTCGTCCAGCTCATCGAACAAGTGTCGGCCAAACCGATTCTCGAAGCCGCGCCCTCCGAAGATCGCGGCGTGGCCGAGCAACTGCCGTTCCCGTTCATGGCTCTCGTCGGCCAAATGGAGATGAAGACCGCGCTGGCGCTCACACTCATCAACCCGGCCATCAGCGGCGTGCTGTTGGTGGGGCCGCGCGGCACCGGCAAAACTACCGCCGTGCGTTCGCTCACCGATCTTCTGCCGCTCGTGCCGCGCTCGTTGTGCGGCTACGGTTGTTTGCCCGAAGACATCGAGAGCGGCGGCATCGACGCCGTGTGCCCCGACTGCGCGAAAAAATTTGGCGAGGGACAGCCGCTCACCACATTGGAGCCGGTATCCATCGTGGAACTGCCGCTCAACGCCCGGCTCGACGACGTGGTGGGCGGCATCAACGAGCGAGCCGTCGCCCATCAGCGCATGATGCTTCAGCGCGGCATCCTCGCCCGCGCCGATCGAAATCTTTTGTATGTTGACGAAGTGAATCTGTTGGGCAACGAGATCGTGGATGCCATTTTGGATGCCGCCGCGCAGGGGCAATACACATTGCGGCGCGGGCCGTTCGCCGCCACCTTCCGCGCCCGCTTCGCGCTCATCGGCTCGATGAATCCCGAAGAGGGCCGCCTCCGCCCGCAGATACTCGACCGCTTCGGCCTGCGGCTGGTGGTGCGCGGCCTCACCGATCCGGCGGAACGGCTCGAAGCGTACCGCCGCGTGCGCGCCTACCTCACCAACCCCCGCGCCGCCATCGCCGCCTTTGCCGATCAGACTCTCGCCGCGCGCGACGAAATACAGAATGCGAGAAATCTTTTGCCCAAAGTGACGCTGAGTGAGGCCGCCGAAAAAGCCGGGCTGGCTTTGGTGCAAACGATGAAACTCGATTCGCTTCGCGCCGAGATCACGCTGTTCGAATCGGCGCGCGCCTACGCCGCCGCCGACAACCGCACCGAGTCCGCCCCCGCCGATGTGCGCGCCGTCGCGCCCATGGCTCTGCGGATGCGCCGATCCAAATTCATGGAAGACTACTTCCACTCACAGCACGGCGAGGAAACCGAAATCAATTCCATCATCGACGCCGTCATTCCGGAATCGTAGTGCCCGCCCGTTCCGCATTCCGCATTCAGCGTTCAACATTCAGCATCGCCGCCCTCGCGCTCGCCTGGCTCGGCTACTTTTCGCCGTGGCTGTGGCCCGTGCCCGCCGCCCTGCGCCTCTCGGCCTACGATCTCGTCGAGTGGATGACGTTCATGCAGAGTGTGCGTGACGGCACGTATCCGGTGACGCGGCTCGATTTGTTGTGGCCGCTGGCCGGAGTTGCGATCCTCACCGCGCTGGCGGCTCACAATTTTCAACCACAAAGGCGCGAAGGCACAAAGGCACAAAGGTTCTCTTTTGTGTCCTTGCGTCTTGGTGACTTCATGGTGAATCACTGGCCCCGTATTCTCGCCACAGTGTTCGCGCTGTTTGCCGCCTACCTCATCCTGCCCGCCTACCCTTTCATCCTCACCGCGCACACCGACCCCGAACTGCGCCCGCAATTGATTCTCGGCGTCGCCACTGGCGTTGCAGTGATCGCTTCGGCCATCATCGCCGCGGGCCGCCCCGTGTGGGCACGCTGGCTCACTCCGGCCATTGCCCTGCTCTCGCTCCTCGCCGCCATTCGCGCCTTCGCCATCACTCGCCAGCCCATCGCCGATGTGCTCACCCATCCCGCGCTCGTGGGCTACGGGTTTGTGCTGGCGATGGTTGGGTTGGGCGGCCTCATCATCATTGAGTTGCTGCGGCGGTTATAATCGGCGCTATGGGCCTGTCCGAGGCTGACACCCGCGCAGAACTGATTGACCCCATCATCCGAGGCAAAGGATGGATGATGCCCTACGTCAGGCGCGAGGAGAGCGGCAAGCGGGTTGACATTGTTGGCGGCCAGCCACGCCAGAGTCGAATCGTTCATCTGGATTACGTGTTACGTGTCGAAGTCAACGCCGAGACTCAACCCGTCGCCGTCGCCATTCTTGAAGCGAAAGCCGAAGATTGGCTCATTGGGAATCGCCGTGATTCGGTCATATCTGGGGGTAGGGCCTTCTCAAAGTCCATTGACAGGGAAGAAAAAGGTGACCCACCTGGGTTACGATTGCGGTCTGCGAAGACCAATCTAACCGAGGTGAGTCAGGATGAACCGGTATGAGTTGGCGGTCATCTTGGTGGCGCTGGTGCTGGCGAAGTTGGCGGGGGAAACGACGCCGAGCGGGCGATGGGGTTGATCTCCTTCGGCGTCGTGTTCGAGGTCTGCGAGTCGGCTATGAGTTGCGGTTCGAATTAGCCCTGACCCATCGGGCGTTTGGCGTCTGCCTTTTAGAGGGTGAGGCCGTGATGCGCGAACTCGACAAGTTCGAGGGCGGCCTCGATGCTGTCTGCTCTCAGCTCCGGCCCTTCGTATCGCACCGGCCACGCGGAGAGCACGTCCCAACGCTGGGCAATGATTCCGGCCGGGTCGCTGACGAGGACGGAGAGATTTTTGCGGATGGCGGTGCCGGTGCGCGCTCCGGTCATGAACCAATCCCACAGCGCAGGCGAAAAGGTAACGCCGCGCTTGAGGCGGATGTTTTCTTGTTTCATGCGGCCCGGAAACTTGTAAATGAAATTGTTGGTGCCGCCTTCTTTGTAATCCACCACTTCGCGTTCGAGTTTCAATCCTTCGCACGAGGTGAAGAAGGATTCAGTGATTCCGGCGATTTCGATGGCGAATTTGTAAGAGAGGGCCGGATCAAAAGCGGAAAGTCGGATTGCGCCGGGCATAGCGCCTCCTTCAGCGGCCCAGCCGTTCGCGCTCGAGGCGCAGATCGGTGATGAGCATTCCCTTTAGCACTTGCTGGCGGCCCTGAACCCGTTGAACGCTAAACAAGTACCAAAAATCAAAGGCGCCACTATCCTTATCATGGGTTCTGTTCTAAGTCGGTATGCAAAAAACCTATTCACTTTTACACAGCCCTTGCTTGAGCGGCCCGCACGACTTCCGAGTTGACGAGACGAAGTACCCGCTCTTTCGTGAGGCTCGCGAAGTACTGGCAGATAGCCGCTTCGAGATCCGCTAGCGACTTGAAGCACCGATTAGCGGCGATCTCATTCTTCAAGTCCCACCAGATTTTTTCGACCGGATTGAGCCGATGACCACTGTAGGTTGGCAAGTACACCAATTGCAAGCGTGGATGCGCGGTCAACCAGGTCATCACGGCTTGGCTGGTATGAATGCTGGCGTTGTCCACAATCACATAAATCGTCCCGACAGGATAGGCGGTCAGCAAGGTCGTCAGGAACGCGATGAACTCCACACCGCGCTTCCGCGCGGCGACCACCGAGAACCACTCTCCGGTCCGCAAATTCAATCCGCCGAAGACCCCACGCTTGGCATTCTGTCCCGGGGTGGGAATGTGGACTTGCTCCCCCACCCGCTGCCACATCGCCCGCAACACCGCCAGCAGCTGCACCTCGCACTCATCTTCCGCAATCAGCGTGGCGTTAGAATCCGCCAAAACCTCGGCCAAGTGCGCTTCTTTTTCCGCCGCCTGCGGATCGCGGCGACGCGCGGGGGCCAACTTCGGCCGCTTCCAGCGAAACCCGACCGCGTGCAAGGCGCGGCGTACCGTGGCTTCACTGACCTGGAACCGAAAGCGTTCCAGCAGGTGCCACCCCAGCAGGGCCACCGTCCAACAGGCTTGCAGATACCCCGAGTTCGGCGGCGGTTGACTGGCTTGGGCCTGCACGACCGCCCTCAGATATTTTTCCTTTGGTGGTCGCCCGGTTCGCGGGGCGTCGTCCAGGCCCGCACACCCACGCTCTCGATACGCCTCCAGCCAGGTCCGCACGGTCACCGCCTCATAGCCCAGGAGTGTGCCAATCGCCGGGGGCGAATACCCCTGATCCGAGAGCAGCACGAAATGGGCGCGTTCCGATACGCGCCCGACGGCTTGGCGGGCCAGTTGGCGCAGTTCAGCGCGTTGGGTATCATTCAGCGTTATGCGGAGCATGGCGGGTATCTGGGGTGGAGTGGTGTCCTCCCAGTGTACCTGCCGGCTCCCTTTTGGCAAAAGTGCAAAGAACTTCTGACAACCTACTTAGTATTCAAATGGCTTTTGCGTAAGTCCTATATGATCAGCTTCTCATGCCCGCGTACTTCTATACCCATTTCTCGAAGATGTAACACAGGCTGTTGGCAATATGCCGATAACTCTCACGGCTGTACCCGCCGCCCGTGAGCATTGCCACCGGAATCTCTGCGGCTATCAACGCCTCCAACACAATTCGATCCCGCGCCCGTATCCCTTCCGGCGACACACACAGCCCGCCGAGAAGATCGCGCTCGTAAATATCGGTGCCAGCAATATACAAAGCGATCTTCGCCCCACTCGCCGCGCGTATCACGGCAGGCAAATGGCGGCGAAGTTGGCCGATGTACGTTTCGTCGTCGGCCCCCGACGAGAGCGGCACGGCGCGGTCGATCCGCGCCCGCGCCTCTCTGTCCTGTGGAAATATATCGCGATTGTAAATATCGAAGATGAAGATGTCCGGGTCGCCCGCCGAGATGCGTTCGTGGCCGTTTCCCTGATGGGCGTCGAGATCGATAATCAACACTTTGTCTTGCCCGGCGATCAATTCGCCGGATCGCCGCAGGGTTTCGATGGCGATGTTGATGTCGGCGTAAACGCAGAAGCCTTCACCTTTTTCGCGGCTGGCATGATGGTAGCCTCCGGCTATGTTCACCGCCACTCCGTGCCGGAGGGCCTCGCGCGCCGCCATCATTGTGCCCATCACCGCCAGCCGCATGGGTTTGAGAACGCGGCTTTCGAGGAGGCGCATCGGCAGAGCAGCCAGCACCGGCAGCTCGATCACTTGCGCCAAATAGCGCGGCGACCTCAATTTGTTCAGGTACTCTTCGGTGTGAATCGCCAGCAGTTCATGGCGCTCTGCCGGACGCGGCGGGCGAATGGTGCGCCGTGCAAGTGTATCGCCGATCACCCGATGCGTCTCGCGCCACGCCCGGCTGAACTTGCGGCCATCGAAGGGGTGCAGTCTCTCGATGCCCCACAGGCTTAGATCGTAATCGGGCGAATAAACGACGACCGGCTCGACGCACAACATCAGGCTTCGCCCAGCTGCCCGGCGCGATGAGCGATCACGGGGCCATATCCTTTTCTTGGATCAGCCGACCCATTTTTTGCAGTTCGCGGCGCGCGCCGTGCAGAAGATGCGCCATCGTCACTTGCCCGCCGTTGTCGGCGGCCAAGAACGCCGCGCTGACGATGATGTTGCGGATGTTGCCTCCGGCCAATTTGAAGCGGCGAGCCATGAGCATGAGATTCACATCGGGCGCGCGCGGCACGTCGGGCGGGAAGAGAGTCTGCCAAATTTGCTCGCGGTAGGCTTCGTCGGGAAAAGGGAAGTCCACGGCGAATTGAAGGCGGGGTTGGAGTGCGCGCGCGCCGCATAGAAAAGGTCGTCGGGGCCGAGAGCCGAGCCGTGTTGGGCGGCGCGATCTTTGGCTGAAGCGACCGAATCGCGGATCTGTTCGGCGGTGAGGTAGAACTGGCTGGCGAGCGCGGCAACTGCTGAGTCAGTCGATGGCGCGTCTCCCAAAAAGTGTTTCCACAATTCAGCGCGGTGCGGGTAATCGGGAATGGCGAATTCGATCCACAAGATTTGCCGGTCGCGGGCGAGGCCGCGCGCTTGCCAGCCTGCGCGCCCGGCCACGATGGCCAGGTCGGGGTGGGCGCATAACGCGGCCAGCAAAGTCGGAGGCGGCGCCCCATCGGCGAGGCAAGAGTCCCAACCGGTGAAGAAAGGGATCGCGCCCGTGAGTCGCGCATCGCGCAAGGCAATGTTGAGAACGATCAGCGGTGATGACTCGGAGTTGATCGCTCCCGGCAGATTCACGTGAAGGAGTGGGCGATGGATGGCCGCCGCCAACTGCCGGGCGGCCGCCTCTTGCCCGGCCTCGTTCACGCCGTGAAAGACAAGCAGGGGCCAATGGCCGGGTTGCGCGGCGGCGCGTTCGATGTCGGGCCAGGCCGACATGGCCAGCAAACGGTCGGTGGCGGTGGCGACGGGCGGGAGGAGGCGGGCCTGCGCTCTCAGCGCGGGATGAGATCGGTAATCGCCTAAGAGCCAGGCAATGATGGACTCATCGGGCAAGAGGATGTAATTGAGGGGCGAAGGTTTGGCGTTGGCCGAGTCGGGGATGCGTTCGAGGAGGCGATGGGCAAAGAGCGGCGCGTCGTCGGCGAAGCGCGGCAGGCGGCGCAAACGATCGGCGTCCGGGCCGCACAGCAGATCGAGAGCGAGGTTGACGCTGGGGCGTCTGCGGGTGATGTCGTCCTGCAAATATCCGTAGAGGCGTTCGTATCGGTTGTCGAGCGCGGGAGCAAGGGCGATGAGCAAAACGTCGAGATCGAATCGGTCGAGGCCGAAGGTGGCCTCGAGACGTTCGAGGCGGGGCATGTCTCCGGCGAGGCGGGCGGCGTCGGAGGCGGCCACGATTTTGCGCTCGGCTTCGGCGAGTGATCGGGTAAATCCATCTTCGATTTTGGAATCGAGCCGGGCGATTTGCCCCCAACTGACGCCGAAGGGGCGAGCCGACAGCGCCACCGCATCGTCGTCGGTAATTCGCAGGCCGCGAAAGTCGTCGTTCGGGTTCTGCCCCACGCTTTGCCAGCGCATCACCTCGCGGCGAATCAGCGCATCGATGCGCGCCAATTCACACAACAGGTGTTGCATGCTCAGATCGGAGTCAGTTGCCACAGATCAACTAGGACTTACGCAAAAGCCATTTGAATACTAGGAGACCGGAGTTGTTGCCGGAGGTAGTCAGACAACAACCCGTGTTTGATGCGATAGACAGTCTGCTTGGTTTCATTGGCCACTTGCTGGAGACGAACCCAAACCAAAACAGCACAAGCATTGTAAGCGTAGGTCTGGGAGGATGCAAGTGGGTGATACTTGTCCCGCAACCTCACCACCCTCAACCCGCAATGCTGTACTCGTACCGACCGCGCACGGGCTTGCCTTCGGCGTATCTCCCAAAACGAAACATCGCCGGGTTGAGGTCTTCGGTTTCGTCACCCGTGATCATGTCGGCCACCATCGCGCCCACGGCCGGCCCCAGTTTGAACCCGTGCCCGCTGTGCCCGGCGGCGATGAAGAATCCGCTCCCGGCGGGCACTTCGTCGATCACCGGATGCCAGTCGGGCGTCACGTCGTAAACGGCGGCATATCCGCCCCGGCTGTTGCCGCGTTCCATGCACGGAAAGCGTTTCGCCAATTGCGTCCCCATCTCGACGATGAAATCAAAATCCACTCGTTCGTTATGATGATCGGGATCGACATGAGCATTGGCTTCGCTGGGGTCAATCGAGCCGATGAGAGTCATGCCGCCGGTTTCGGGGCGGAAGTAGGTGACGTTGGGAAAGTCGGCGAACACGTGCGGCGCGGGCTTCTCGTCGGGCGGCGCTTCGAAGAACGACACTTGCACGCGGCACGGTTGAATGGGCAGATCGACTCCGATCATCTTTGCCACACGCGCGCCCCACGGCCCGGCGGCGTTCACCACCGCCCCGGCGCTGATCTCGCCTTTGTTGGTGACGACGCCCTTGGCGCGTCCGCTCTGCATGATCACTCCGGTCACTTCGGTTTCCTGCAAAATCTTTGCGCCGAGTCGCTTGGCCGCCTCGCCGAAAGATGCCGTGGTGAGCGACGGATCGGCGTAGCCGCCTTCGGGTTCGTAGGCCGCCGCCACCGAATCGAGATCGGCCATGCCGGGCGCCATTTCACGCAGTTCGGCGCGCGACAGCATTTTGGTGTTGATACCCACGCCCTGCTGTAATTGCACATTGGCGATCAGCCCTTCGCGATCTTTCGCCGCCGCCAGGGCCACGAAGCCGGTTTGCGCAAACCCGCACTCACCGCCGACGATCTCTGAAAAATTTTGGAAGATGCGCAGGGAATA
>Ga0194126_10009131_pt1 | contig 13300 bp, 15 predicted proteins | sample TA2KigC150mmetaG_FD_148641 | JGI IMG/M metagenome (GOLD analysis project Ga0194126, IMG submission 148641) | Freshwater microbial communities from Lake Tanganyika, Tanzania - TA2015035 Kigoma Deep Cast 150m | ecosystem: Environmental > Aquatic > Freshwater > Lake | place: Tanzania: Lake...
TCTGGCCCGAAAGTCCGCCGGGTTTTTTTAGACATCTCGCCCTGTGGGGTCAGATGATCGAGGCGGACGGCTGGCGCACGCTGATCGGGCATGGCTTCGGTTCGGCGACCTGGGGGGTGCTCGGGGGCTATCTCACGCCAGCGACGCCGCGCAGCCTCATCTTCAAAATCTGGTTTGATCTCGGCGTGCTGGGCGCGGCCGCGGCGGCCCTCGTCGCTGCGCGCATCAGTCTTTTCGTTGGCGAGTCGCGTCCGGCGCTCGCGCCCTTCCTTCTCGGGGGACTTGGCGCGGGTTTCGCCATATGCCTGTTCGGCCCGGCCGCCGAGCAGCTCTGGTGGCTGACGCTCGCCGGGCTCGACGCCATCGCCTTTGCGCTTGTCATGCGCGGCCAGTTCCGCAAACGTCGTCCGCGCCTCCCCATCGGCTGGGGCGCGCCTGCCGAGGGCAGCCCTTAGCCGTGGCGCTGTCTCCGACTCTTACCGACAAAGTCGAAACGATCGGGCTTGGCGAGCCCATCGCAGCCGCGGCTTTCCTCGACGGCGCGCCGGTCTTCGCGCTTGCCGACGGAACGCTCCAATTCGGCGAGGGCGTCGAGGGGCGTCGCATTCCAGCGCATCAGAACGCCGCCATACTCGTCGCGGCGCAGGACCGTAACCGACTCATCACCGGCGGCGATGACGGACGCGTCGTCGCGACCAACGCCAATGGCGTCGTGGAGATCGTCGGCGACGAAAAAGGCAAATGGATCGACGCCGTCGCGGCGCATGGCGGCACGGTCGCCTGGACGACAGGCAAGACGGCCCGGGCCCGCTCAGCCAAGGGCGAGGAGAAATTGCTCGATCTGCCGTCGACCTCGCGCGGCCTCGCCTTCTTTCCCAAGGGCTATCGGCTCGCGATCGCCCATTACGGTGGCGCGACGCTGTGGTTTCCAAACGCCGGCAAGCCGGAAGCGCTCGCCTGGGCGGGCTCGCATCTCGACGCCACGATCTCTCCCGACGGGCGTTTTCTCGTCACCTCCATGCAGGAGAATGCGCTCCACGGCTGGCGCCTCGCCGACGGCAAAAATATGCGCATGGCCGGATATCCGGGAAAGACGCGCAGCTTCTCCTGGTCGCATGACGGGAAATGGCTGGCGACCTCAGGCGCCGACGCCTGCATCGTCTGGCCCTTTTCTGGCAAGGACGGGCCGATGGGCCAGGCGCCGCGCGAATGCGGCGTCCACTCGGCGACCGTGACGCGCGTCGCGTTTCATCCCGCGGCGCTGGTCATCGCAATGGGCTATGATGATGGTCTCGTCATGCTCGCGCGCCTTTCCGACGGGTCCGAAATTTTGGTCCGGCATCCGGCGCAAGACCACGACCGCGCGCGGATCAGCGCGCTCGCCTGGGACGAGAAGGGCGCGCGGCTCGCCTTCGGCGCGGAAAACGGCGACGCCGGCGTGCTGACGCTGCCGAAGGGGTGACTGCCCGCACGACGAGAAGCGCGTCATGCCCGCGCTTGTCGCGGGCATCCACGCTGGAACGTCGCACAAGTGAAAAAAAATAAACTCTGTAATGGGTAGCGGTAGTATTGGCCTTAGCGTGGATGGCCGAGCCAAGCCCGGCCATGACGGGCGATAGTTAACGCAGATGCGCAAAATCCCCCGCCTTCTCTCCATCGCCGGCTCCGACCCGTCGGGCGGCGCGGGCGTTCAGGCGGACCTCAAAACTTTTTCCGCCTTTGGCTGTTACGGCATGGCGGCGATCACCGCGCTGACCGTGCAGAACACGCGTGGGGTCAGCGCTTCCTATCCAATCGCGCCCGACATTGTCGCCGCGCAGATCGACGCGGTACTGTCCGACATTCCTCCCGACGCCATCAAGATCGGCATGCTCGCGACGCCGGAGATCGCACGCGCTGTCGCCGAAATGCTGGCGCGATACGATGCGCGCAACATCGTGCTCGATCCGGTCCTTGTTCCCACACAGGGCGTCAGCCTCTCCGCGGCTGGGCTGGAGACAGCGATGCTCACAAACGTCATGCCCCTCGCCCGCCTCGTCACGCCCAATCTCCATGAGGCGAGCGCGCTCACGCAAACGCCTCTCGCCAGAAATCCAGATGAGATGGCGGCGCAGGGGCGGCTTCTCTGCGAAGCCGGCGCGCGCGCCGTGCTGGTCAAGGGCGGCGATCTCGAAGGCGAACCTGTCGACGTTCTCGTCGAGGCGGGCGAGAGGCGTATCTTTCGCGGGAGGCGCATTCCGACGCGCAACACACATGGAACCGGCTGCGCCTTGTCTTCGGCCATAGCCTGTGAACTCGCCAAGGGCGCGCCGCTCATCGACGCGATCGCGACAGCGAAAGTCTGGCTGGAAGGCGCGCTTGAAGCTGCGGACGCATTGCGCCTCGGCGACGGCCGCGGTCCGCCGCACCATTTCTTTGCTCTGTGGCGTGCTTAGCGCGGCAGCATAAACAGTTGCCTCATCCTGAGGAGGCCTCGAAGAGGCCGTCTCGAAGGACAAGGCAACTGTTTTTTGTAAAGACCCGCCCTCGTGCTTCGAGACGCGCCTTTCGGCGCTCCTCAGCATGAGGGCGGCGTTAGCGTTACGCAGCGCGTTAGGACAGCGCCGCCTTCACCGCCGCGCTCGCCTTTCCGAAGTCCATGCGGCCCGTGTATTTCGCCTTGAGCGCCGCGACGACCTTGCCCATGTCCTTGATCGACGTCGCGCCGACCTCGGCGATCGCCGCCTTCACCGCCTCGGCGACTTCGGCTTCTGAGAGCTGCTGCGGCAAATAGGCGGAGATGACGGCGATCTCGCCCTTCTCCTTGTCCGCAAGATCCGTTCGCCCAGCCTTTTCGTAGATTTCCACCGACTCCTGCCGGCTTTTGATCATTTTCTGCAAGAGCGCGAGCAAATCGTCCTCGCTGAGCGTCTTGCCGGCGCCGCGCGCCTCGATGTCCTTGTCCTTTAAGGCGGCGTTGATGAGCCGCAGCGCGTCGACCTTGGCGCGCTCGCCCGCCTTCATCGCTACCTTGAGGTCCGCCGCAATCTTCTCGCGCATGTTGTATCCTTGGGGGTTTCCAATTCCGGGCCGGATGCATTACATCGCGTCATGCCCGCGCTTGTCGCGGGCATCCACGCAGGAGCCGCAGCCGTGGATGGCCGGATCACGTCCGGCCATGACGCGCGGCGGGAGTGCTGTCAAGCGAGCGGCGCGCCGGAGCGCTGAGACCTTTTATGACGCTTAATCAAGATAACGGCTGGAAGAAACCGATCCATACCGGCGTGCTCGTTCTCGCCAGCGGCGAGGTGATCGAAGGCTATGGACTGGGCGCCGTCGGCGAAGCGGTGGGCGAAGTCTGCTTCAACACCGCCATGACCGGCTATCAGGAAATCCTCACGGACCCGTCCTACGCCGCCCAGATCGTCACCTTCACCTTCCCCCACATCGGCAACGTCGGGACGAATGAGGAAGACATCGAAACCGTCGATCTCGACAAGAGCGCCGGCGCGGTCGGCGCCATATTCGGCGCGCCTTGCACCGATCCCTCGAACTTCCGGGCGCAAAAGCCGCTCGCCGACTGGCTCGCCTCGCGTGGCGTCGTGGGCCTGTGCGGCGTCGACACGCGCGCGCTAACGACGCTCATTCGCGATCGCGGCATGCAGAACGCCGTCATCGCCCACGCGCCGGATGGCCGCTTCGATATTGCGGCGCTGAAAGCCAAGGCCGCCGCCTGGCCGGGAATCGACGGCATGGACCTCGTGCCAAGCGTCGGCTCACAGGAGCGCTACGATTGGCGCGAGACGACGTGGCGACTTGGCGGTGGCTATGGCGCGCGCAATGGCGCGCCCAAATATCGCGTGGTCGCCATCGACTATGGCGTGAAGCGCAACATCCTGCGCCTTCTTGCCGAACAAGATTGCGAAGTCATGGTCGCGCCCGCGACCGCGACGAGCCAGGAGATTCTGGCGCTCAACCCCGACGGCGTCTTCCTCTCGAACGGCCCGGGCGATCCGGCCGAGACCGGAAAATACGCCGCGCCGGTGATCCGCGATCTGCTCGAAGCGAAAATTCCGACCTTCGGCATTTGCCTTGGCCATCAGATGATGGCGCTCGCCGTCGGCGCGAAGACAAAGAAAATGCCGCAAGGGCATCACGGCGCCAATCATCCGGTCAAGGATTTCACCACCGGCAAGGTCGAGATCGTTTCGATGAACCATGGTTTCGCGGTCGATCGCGACAGCCTGCCGGAAAACGCCGTCGAGACGCATCGTTCGCTCTTCGATGGCTCGAACTGCGGCATCGCGCTCACCGACCGCCCTGCCTTCTCGGTGCAGCATCACCCGGAAGCCTCGCCCGGCCCGCAGGACAGCCATTATCTCTTCAAGCGTTTCGTCGAGATGATGGAGAAGGCGAAGGCGGCCTAGCGGCTTTCGGCCATCGGCGTCTCGGCGCGGTTGGCCAATTTCTCGCAAGGCGGCACGAGTTCATCGAGCGGCTTTTCCTTGGTCGCCGTTTCGCGCATGTCGAGATTCTTGAGCACCGTGAGATAGGCGCCGGAAGGCTGCGTGCGCAAATAGGTTGTCGTAAGCAGCGGACCTTCGGGGAAACCGCCGCGCCGGCAGGCTTCGGCGCCGACGCCAAAGGAGCCATGCGTCTTGCCGGGATTGCGCGCCTTCTCTTCAAGAAATTGCTTCTGCCGGGCGCGGATCGCCGCATAGTCGGCCGGATTGACGCGATAAGCGTGAATGCGCGTTCCGGGCTTCTGCTCGCCGGCGAGCGGCGCGACGTCTTCGGGCGCGGTCGTTTCTTGAAGCGCGAAACTCATCTCGTGCTTCGCGTTCTCTTCTCCGTCGCGCCACCAGCCGATCTTCAACGTCACGCCGCCCTTCTGCGGTTCGAGAGTTTCAGGCAGGCGCACCGCCGCGCGCAGCACGGCTGGATCGACCGACGAGGCGTCGAAATTACGCAGCGCCCACATGGTCGAGACCGGCACATGGCTACACGCGGCAAGCGATGCGCCAAGGGCAGTCACGCAGAAAACGAAAAGAAGCCGCCGCATCGAATGCCTCATGTAGATGATTTAGTTTTTAATGTTTGACATTAAAATTTTATCGTGTCAAATTCATTCAAATGAGGAGGACTGTTATGACCGACTTCTTTGACTCCACGCTCTCCCTCGACGACCGCCGCCTCGACTCGCTACGCCGCCGCATCGGCTGGCTCTGTCAGGCGCTGCGCTTCGCGCTCGTCGCCTATTGCCTGTGGGTTCTCTTCGCGATCGTAAGATTTTGGAGCGATGATGCGCTGATCGTCCCGCGATTTGCGTCGCTCAAGGTCGATGTCGAAGGCATGTCCGACTATCAGCGGCTCGGCGCCTTCGGAGTCAGCTTCGTGATCTGGGCGCTGCTCGTCGCCGCCTGCTACGCCGGCTGGAGATTATTCTCTGGCTATCTTGAGGGGCGCATCTTCACGCCTGATGCTGCGGGATGGTTGCGCTCTCTTGCGTTGATGGGCCTCATCGCAGCGCTCGTCGATATCGCCGCACGACCGCTGATGTCGCTGATCCTCACGGCGCATAAGGCGACGGGCGCGCATATGGTGTCCGTCTATTTGCGACCCGAGGATCTTTCTACCGTCATGTTGCTCGCGACGCTTCTCGCGCTTGCGCATATCCAGAAAACGGCGGCGGACATCGCCGACGAACATGCGCAGATCGTCTGATGCCGATCATCGTCAACCTCGATGTGATGCTGGCGAAGCGCAAGATGCGCTCGCGCGATCTCGCCCAGCAGATCGGCATCGCCGAGCAGAATGTGAGCCTTTTGAAATCCGGCAAGGTCAAAGGCGTGCGCTTCGACACGCTCGAAAAAATCTGCGAAATTCTGCAATGTCAGCCGGGCGACCTTCTCGAATATCGACCGGACGATAAGTCTGCGTAACGAGGCGCGAGACAGGCATGCCGCGTATCATGGCTAGGGCTTGGGGTTTTGGGCTTGCGTTCGTCGCAGCGGCCGCGCTGGCGCTAGCCTTGCGGCCAGAGCTTCGCCTCGCCGCGCGCGCCGCCTGGAACGATCCGCGCCTGCTTCCCGCCTTTGCGAATGATGCGCGCATTCGCTACGAAGTCGAGGCGCAGGCTTGCGCAGAAGCGGTCGCGAATCTCGCTCCACTGGCCATTGCGCAAATCGAGTCCGCGCACGGAAGGCCTTTCGCACGACCGCCGGTGGTGGGCGTCTACGCGTCCTTCGAGAATTACGCGAACGCCAACGGCATGGACGATCCCGGCATCGCCGCCGTGACGCGCGCCGGCGCCGCGCTGTTGTCGCCGACGCTTTGCGGCGAGGAGCGCGATCGCCTCCGAGGCGTTCTCACGCATGAATTGTCGCATGTGCATCTTTCGAGCTGGCGGCCGCTTGGCGCGCCACGGCCGCCGCAATGGTTCACCGAAGGACTTGCGGTGATGGCGTCGAACGGCGGCGGCGCCGAAGGCGTTAGCGACGACGAGGCGACGCAGGCGATCCGCGACGGCTATCGCGTCGTGCTCGACGGGCGTCGGTGGATCGACTTCGCGAGGCTCGGCTTCGAACGCGAACCGCCGCGCGAACCGACGAAGAATGCGCTCACTCAGCGCCAGCGGCTCGCCTACAAGCAGGCCGGCATGTTTGTCGGCTGGCTGCGCATGCGCGACGAGACGGCGTTCCTGCGCCTGCTTCGCGCGCTCGAAGCTGGCGAAGCCTTCGAGCCGTCATTCGAGTCGGCCTTTGGCGAAAGCGCGCCGTCGCTTTGGCGCCGCTTCGTTTCAGGTCTCTCTCAACAATCCAGCGCCGGTTAATCCTCAAAGACCTCGCGGAGAGCCGCCAGGGCAGCCGCGAGCGTAGAGTCAGACATGGCCGAACGGCTTGGGGATAATCAAGCCGGAAGAGTTCGCCATCTTTCGAAGAGCGCTGCGCATAGCGCTCATTTCAAGAACACGTAGATATCCACGTCGACGGTGGCGTCGTCGCCCTTAAAATCTGTGAGATATTCCTCGACGATGAGGTCCTTTGTGTCGAGGCCCTTCTCATCGAGATAGGCGGCGATCGCCTCATAGGTCGCCTCGATCTCGTCATAAGCGCCGCGATGCTGGAATTTGAGCGCCTTGCCGGCGGGCGAAGCGCCGATGCTGACGCCCTCGGGCAGTTTGGGCGCGCCTTCCGGCGCCGCAGAGAGCGGCGCCATCGCCTCGAAGGAAAAGCCGGCGTCGTCAGTCTTGGTGAAGACGGCGATCGGGCGGCCATTGGCCGCGAGGCCCGCCTTGACGACGGCGTCGTTGAGTTTGGCGATTGCGTCGGAGAGCGTCTTGGCCGCGTCCTCCCACTTGCCCTGCCCTTTGATCACGGCGGCGGGCCGCGCGTCGACGGTCACGGTCTGGCTCATCACCGCCTGCGCCGCTTCGTCCGTGGCGCTCCCTGGAGGACTCGCATGGTCCGGCTTCGCCTCGGGCTGCGCCTCTCCAGGCTTGGCGTCGCTCTCGCCGGGCTTCGCATCGGGCGCAGCATTCGGCGGCGCCACAGGCGTTTGCGGCGCGACGGACTTCTCCGCCTCCTCAACGCCGCCCCCTTGAAACAGCGCGCGTTCGGAATAAATCGCGGCGCCCGCGACAAGAATCGTGAAGATCGCCAGCGCCCGCCAATGACGTCGCAGGCTGTCCAGCAAGCCCGTTTCTTCTTCCATCGTCAGCGCCCTAACCGGCCAACATGGCATTTTCGCGCAAGTGCGACGCGCGTCCGGCGGACGCAGTGGCGCTTCGGCGCGGCCTTCTCTATATACGAGCGCGTCCCCAAGAACAGGCGAAAACTGCCTCATGGCGCATCCGCTCGACCATCTTCCGATTCTGCGCATGAATGGCGCGGGAAACGAGATTCTCGTTCTCGATTTGCGGGGGAGCGACCACGAGCTTGCGCCACAGGAGGCGCGCGCCATCGCCAACGCGCCGGGCCTTCGCTTTGACCAGCTGATGGCGCTCCATAGGCCGCGCCAGTCCGGCGACGACGCGTTCATGCGCATCTATAATGTCGACGGTTCGCTTTCCGCCTCCTGCGGGAATGGAACGCGCTGCGTGGCCTATGCGCTGGCGCGCGACGGCAAGAACGCGCTGCGCCTTGAAACCGACGCAGGCGTCATTGAGACGCAGCGCCAAGCCGATACGGTTTTCACAGTCGATATGGGCCGTCCGCGATTTGACTGGCGCGAAATACCGCTCGCCCATGCCGTCGAGGACACGCGCAAAGTAACGATTGATCCGCCTGTCCACGGCGCTCCGGCGCAGTTCTCCGTGGTGAGCATGGGCAATCCCCATGCTGTGTTCTTTATTGAGGACGCAGCAAAGATTGATCTCGAGACGCTTGGCCCTCGCATCGAAGTTCATCCGCTGTTTCCTGAGCGCGTCAATGTCTCTTTCGCCCAGATGCTTTCGCGCAACGACATTCTGCTACGCGTTTGGGAGCGTGGGACCGGCGCCACCAAGGCGTGTGGCTCCGCCGCCTGCGCGACGCTCGTCGCCGCTGTTCGCGCTGGTCTTGGCGATCGCACGGCGCGTCTGCGTCTGCCGGGCGGCGATCTCAACATCGAATGGCGCGCCGATGATCACGTATTGATGACCGGGCCGGTCGAATTCGAATTCGAAACGACGCTCGATCCTCAGATCTTTCAGGACCTCGCGGCGTGAACGCGCCGTTGCGCAGCGCCGAGGTCGTGACCTTCGGGTGCCGGCTCAACGCCGTCGAGTCGCAAGAGCTCGCCAAAGCGCATGCGAGCGCGCGCGAAACGATCGTCGTCAACACCTGCGCCGTCACGGGCGAAGCGACGCGGCAAGCGCGGCAGTCGATCCGCCGCCTGCGCCGCGAACGGCCCGACGCCGAGATTATCGTCGCGGGCTGTGCGGCGCGGCTTGATCCGCAAGGCTTCGCCAAGATCGACGGGGTGACTCGCGTTCTGGCCGAACATGCGCCGAATCGCGCGCTTGCCGGCGTTGAAGGCACGCGCGGGCTTCTCGCCATTCAGAACGGCTGCGATCACCGCTGCACTTTCTGCATCATTCCTTTTGGGCGCGGCGTCGCGCGATCGGCGGCGCCGAGCGAGATTGTCGCGCAAGCGCGTGCGCTCATTGCGGGCGGCAAGAAGGAGATCGTTCTTACCGGCGTCGATCTCACAAGCTACGGCGTCGATCTTGGCGAAGGCTGGACTCTTGGGCGACTGGCGCGTCTGCTGCTGCGCGAACTTCCAGCGCTTGAACGCCTGCGCCTTTCTTCCGTCGACTGCATCGAGATCGATGACGATCTCATCGCAGCTTTCGCGGATGACTCTCGGCTTTGCCCGCATCTCCATCTGTCGCTGCAATCGGGCGACGATCTGATCCTAAAGCGGATGAAACGTCGCCATTCGCGACGGGACGCGATCGACCTCTGCCACGCGCTGCGCAAGGAACGGCCTGATATCGTCTTTGGCGCCGACTTCATCGTCGGGTTTCCGACCGAGACTGAAGAGATGTTCGCCGCGACGCTCGACATCGTCGTGGCTTGCGGGATCACCCATCTTCACGTCTTTCCCTTCTCCCCCCGTCCGGGAACGCCTGCAGCCCGCATGCCGCAAGTCGCGCCACACATCACAAAGGAGCGCGCGGCGCGATTGCGCGAAAAAGGCGACGTGGCGTTGCGCGCCCATCTCGACGCGCAGCGAGGCCGAACATTGCGACTGTTGACAGAGCGCGGCGGAACCGCGCGCGCCGCCGATTTCACGCTGGCGCACACGCCGGGAGTTGAAGCGGGTCTGATGATCGAGGCGCTGTGCAAGGGCCACGACGGCCGCGCGCTCGTAACGAGCGTCACGGCTTCTGGTAGGTGATCCGGTAGATCGCGCCATTCTGGTCGTCGGTGACGAGGAGCGAGCCATCCGCAAGCTCCGCGACGTCGACCGGCCGTCCGAGGTAGGATCCCGAGCCGGTATTCCAGCCTTCGGCAAAAGGCGCGCTCGCGGTCGTTCCCGCGGCCGTGAACATCACGCGCGCGCCGATCGGCACGCTGCGGTCCCACGAACCGTGCTGCGCATAAAACAAGGCGCCCTTATATTCCTTGGGAAACATGTCGCCACGATAAAAAGTGATGCCGAGATCAGCGGCGTGCGGGGCAGTTTCTACGACAGGAAAGACGACGTCCTTGGGCGGCTCGACGCCGGCGTATTCATAGGTGCGCACGTGTCCGCCGCCATACCAAGGGAAACCAAAATTCAAACCCGCCCTGTCCGCGCGATTAAGTTCTTCCGGCGGCTGATTATCGCCCATCGAATCAACCTGATTATCGGTGAACCAGAGGGACCCGTCCGTGTCGAAGACCATGCCGACGGAATTGCGAATGCCGGTTGCGAAAACTTCACGCCCTGATCCGTCGAGATTCATCCGAATGATGCCGCCGATTCCCGTCTTCTCATAAAACGCGAGCTTGTCGGGCGGCGCGACATTGTACGGCTGGCCAAGCGAAATATAGAGCTTGTCGTCGGGACCTATTCTACACACGCGAGAAGCATGGCCGCGGCTCTCTTCGTTCCTTGGAATGAGATCGCCTGACTTGACGACGACCTTGGCGTTCGCCGCCGCGTCACGCCATGTATTTTCGGCATTGTCGAACCTCGTCACGCGGTTGCGCTCGACAAGAAAAAGCGCGCCATCCTTTGAGAAGCACACGCCATGCGGCATGATGAATGGCAGTGACGGCGCGAAGCGCTCGACGGCCGCGGCCTTGTTTTCGCCGGGCGTAATCACATAGGCGTTTTTCTCCTCCGTGCCGACGAAGATCGCTTTACCATCTCGACCGACCGCGAGGGTGCGCGCGCCGGGGGCGATCGCATAGAGCGAAATCGAGAAGCCGGGCGGAAGTTTGATGCGTTTGAGAGTGGATTCGATCTCGGCCTTGCGCGAATACTGCGAAACCTCTTGACCGACGGCGACGCTGCCGCTGAGCCCGCAGCATATCAAGAAGGCGGCTACAACCCTGCGCATGAATTGAGTCCTCACGATCTTTTTAAGGCAAGGCTTCAACTAGATATAAGCTGCAAAAAAGGCGAAGCCAGATTGGCTTCGCCTCATTAACTGCCTACGTCAGTGGACTTCACCAGCCGCCGCGTGTCGACTCATCGCCCATTGACGTCGATGTGGTCGTATCCTCCCAATAAGGAGCGGCGCCGTAGTTTTTGTTCAGCCTGGTTTCCCAGTCGCGATCCGACCAGCTCTCTTCGCCGGCGTATTCAGGGGCGTTCTGCAACTGCTCTTCCGTCACATTGGCGACATAACCGCCAAGATTCGTGTCGTAGCGGAACGACTTCCGGCGAAGAGGATGTTCGCCTAAAAACACGCGGTAGGGCCCGTTGTTCCTCTTAGCAAAAAAAATCGACGCCGCATAAGCTGAGCGGCGGGTTTCTTCTTCTTTGGAAACGCGATAATGCAACGCAAAAGCGTGACGAGCGTCAGCGGCGAGTTTCCGTCTTCGTCAAAACATGATCACGCTGCTTTAGAGGCGGAGCCGGTTCCACGGATTCCTTCTCGTCCGCTTCGCACGAATGGGCTTCGCCCGATAGGAAGGCGCGCATGTCTCTAGATTTCGCCATTAGCTGGGAAGTCTTCGAGATCATCTGGATCAATCTTCTCCTCTCGGGCGACAACGCCATTTTGATCGCGCTTGCGTGCCGGCAGCTTCCGGTCCGTCAGCGGCGCTGGGGCGTATTTCTCGGCGCGCTCGGGGGAATCGTTCTGCGCATCGCATTCACGCTGGTCATCGTTCAACTTATGACGATCCCCTATTTGAAGCTCGTTGGCGCAGCGCTGCTGCTCATCGTCGCCGTGAAATTGCTCATCGACGAGACCGAGCACTCCGACGTCAAAGCCAAACCCAACCTCTGGAGCGCGGTTGGCGCAATCGTCATGGCGGACGCGGTGATGTCGCTCGACAATGTGATCGCCATCGCCGCGGCGGCGCGCGGTTCGACCACTCTCATCGTATTCGGCCTGTTATTGTCAGTGCCGATCGTGATGTTCGGCGCCGGCGCGCTTCTTAAAGTGCTGGAGAGGTTTCCCTTGCTCGTTTGGGCCGGCGCAGGTCTTTTAGGCTGGGTCGCGGGCGACATGGCGGCCGCGGATCCGGCGCTGCCGACCTATGTGCATGTCACTGACCACGAAACTCTTGAGCTCGGCCTATCAATCGCTGGGTGCGCGTTGGTGCTCGTGGTCGCCTTTGTGGTCGCGATCTACCGGCAGTGGCAAGAAGATCAGCGCGCCTAGAGCAGGTTCCGAAAAAGTTGACAGACTTTTTCGATGAGAACCTGCTCCAACGTTTTATTTTTTGAGCGATTCCTTATCGATCACATGATTCAATGTGATCGGGAAGCGCTCTAGCAAGGCTAGCCCCGCGCGCCCTGTTTGGCGATCGGCTGCTGCGGATCGAGCTGGAGCGCACGCTGATATGATTCCTGCGCTTTCGGCCGATTGCCGCTCTTATCATAGGCGAGTCCGAGCCAAGCCCAGGCGAGCGCGCTCTTATTGTCGACATTGAGCGCAGCGTTGAAGTCCTCAACCGCCTTGTCGAATTTGCCGAGCGCAACCAGGCTTTCGCCGCGCGCTTGATAGGGCGCCGCGGCGAAGGGATCGCGGTCGATCGCATTGTCGAAATCCGTCACGGCGCGCGCGTTGTCGCCGCGCTTTTGATGGATCAGTCCCCTCGCGTGAAAGGCTTGCGCGCTTTCCGGATTGAGGCGGATCGCTTGATCGAGATCTGAGAGCGCTTGATCGAGATTACCCTGGGCCCGGAGCAAATTGGCGCGGCCGACATAGGCCGGCGCGTGTTTGGGATTGACCTCAATCGCCCGATCGAAGTCGGCGCGCGCAGCGTCGTTCTGGCCCATTTGGCGAAGCGCGAGCGCGCGATTCGTATATGCCGGCGCATTATTGGGCTCGAGCTTGACGGCCTGAGTGAAGTCGCCGACCGCCTCCTGGAAGCGGCCCACGCGGGCATAAGCGACGCCGCGCGTATTATAGGCTTCCGCGCTCGACGGATTGCGACGAATCACTTCGCTGAGCGAATCGATATTGGCTGAGGCGGACTTGGGGTCGGTGTCGGCGATCTCGGCGATGCCGCGCCCAGCCGGCCGAATGCCGCTCGCGGTTTCACAGCCAGCGAGGGCGAGGACGGCGAGCGCCGCAATGCTGCGCGACAGGGCCTGATGACAGGGCGAAGCTTGGCGACGCGCCGTCGCCGCACGGCAAAAGACCATGCCTTCAGATCCTCCCAAGCCGCAA
>Ga0194126_10009134_pt1 | contig 13296 bp, 11 predicted proteins | sample TA2KigC150mmetaG_FD_148641 | JGI IMG/M metagenome (GOLD analysis project Ga0194126, IMG submission 148641) | Freshwater microbial communities from Lake Tanganyika, Tanzania - TA2015035 Kigoma Deep Cast 150m | ecosystem: Environmental > Aquatic > Freshwater > Lake | place: Tanzania: Lake...
CGCTAAGGCGGGCGCGCATATCGACGATTTTCGCTATTGCCCCTATCACGTCGACGCGACGGCGCCCGAATATCGCAAGGAATCTTCCTGGCGCAAGCCTGCGCCCGGCATGCTGACCGACGTGCTGGATCATTGGAATGTCGATGTTTCGCGAAGCTTCATGATCGGCGACAAGGAGAGCGACATGGCCGCCGCGTCGGCGGCGGGATTGAACGGCCATTTGTTCCCCGGAGGAAATCTTTCGAACTATCTTGAGTCGGTGCCGGCGTTCAGAAGCGCCCGCTCGATTTGAGCGTGTTCGGCGCCTCCGCGGCAAGCACGATTAAGTGGCGTCGAACGCAGAATGTGATTTTCCCGTTCAGAAGAATTCTTCGAGAGCGCGATCCAACGCTTCAATGTCTACGCGCAAATCAGCATAAGGCAGACCAAGTCGGTGCTCCAAAGTCGGACAAACAATCACCGCATAGTCGTGTCCTGCGAGATCGGCGAGGAACCGATATCCGATGTCGTTTAGGCCTTCCGGCGCGAATTCCAGCATCCTGCAACCTCGCCGCGCCCAAAGCGCGTTGGTGAGACCGGCCCCGTGAACCGAGGCGATGGCGCGGGCGGACGCGAACAGCGAGACCTGCTCAGCGAATGGATAGGCCGCCGGATCAACCACTCGGAAACCCCGCGGTTCGAGCCTCGCAATCACTTCATTTTCATTGACGATGCGCCGATGCGTAGCATGTTGCCGTGTGATGTATAATTTCTCGTTGGACGAAACACGCGTCGAACTGGCGTATTTGGCGACGGCGCGATCATGGAGCTCTTCGAAATAGGCGGGCGACCAGCCGACATGATATGTTCCAAAATCGTATGACGGCCTCAGCGTCTTCAACGGTTCTTCGAAAGTTGCCGTTTGAAAGATCGCATGCTCAAAACGGACGATCGCGTTTCCATTTATCCAATGGCAATCGTCAGGCGAAATGTCGAACAGCGCCAGGGATGGAATTTGAAAATGTTGTGCGAGCGGACCAATGAACCATCTGTTTTTTCTGCTGGACGGGAGGCAACGGTGGACCAGCCACACGCGCCACAGACTGTCCATCAACCAGTGGAAATACTGATATTGATAGCGATGGTAGCAATAATTGATCTCCTCCGACACAACATGCGTCTCGGTCCAAGCTGGATCGACGCGCCATTGCCATTCGGTTGAACGGTCGTTGCGTACGTATTTGGAGAAAAAAAGTTCGCTATGCCACAGTGATTCACTAATAATGCGGGCGTTGTCGCCCTTTCCCGTCAAAATGGCGTGATCCGGCAGAAACGCGACCGCAACCGTCGGTTCCGTGATGCTGTATCTGAAGGTAGCCTCACAGGGCAGTAGAGTCTTGTGTGACGGCGGCGCCTTTCCATCCCGATCGAAACAGGTGGCGCCCTTGCAAAAGTGGTCCGGCAGGCGGATATATTGCCGTGGAAGCTTGTCCCATTGCAATTCGTCCGTAAGCGTCAGAGTTTCGACCTTCTCGCCAAAGCTTGCATGGTTTTCGTTATTGATGAGCGCATCACGGTGGTAGGGGGCAATCCACATTCGATCCTCTTATGGTCGTGCAGTGCGTCAATCAGCTTATGAACATCGCCTTAAACAAAATTGTCGAGTTCGGAGCAAGAGGAAACGAGTCGTCCGCACGTATCCTTTCAACATAGGCTGGTCACGCCCCCATCCCTCCTGAGTGTTCCGCTGTTATTATAATTCTTCTAGAATCGAAATCGGGACAGCCCCTTATCGCGGGCGTCCGTCTCTGATAGAAGCCGGCTCACAGCCACGCGAGGATTTTATGTCAGATCCGTGTCCAATTTGCCGAGCGGCGCTCAATTATTTTACCGTGGTTGACGGATTCGATTATTTTGATTGTTCCGGGTGCGGCTCGATTTTGATCGAACCCGCAATTTTAGCGAGCATCGACGCTGGTCGCCACTTGCGAACCTATGATGAGTCATACTGGAGTGTTGAAATCGAGGCGGCGAGGCATCGCGCATATGGCTCGTCCTTGGCGCGTTTTGCGGAACTGATGCTATATGCACGCAGGCCAGTCCGACGATTTGTAGATATTGCGGCTGGACCTGGACTTCTATTGGATTCGCTTGCCACCTATCTTCCGGCCTCCACGGACCGTTTTTTTGCGGTGGAAATGTTTCCGCCGCCGGAGCACACGACGAATCCCAATTTTTATGTCGGCCCCTTGCGAGAAATAACCGGGACATTCGACGCCGGTGTTTGCATCGAGGCGCTTGAGCATCTCACGCCAACGATGGCCGCTGCGCTCGCTGAAGATATTGCATCAAAATCGGAGCCGGACTCGATTTACTTATTCAACACAGGTATGCCACAGTTCGTTCGCGCATCCGATCCGAGCTACCTCGATCCTCTAAATCGCGGACACATCGTGTCGTACAGCTTGGACGGCGTGCGTCGTCTTTTCGAGCCGCATGGCTTCGTCATTCATGAATTGCCGGGCAAAGATTGGGCGTTTTTGGCTGAGTACATGCCAACTCATCCAAACGATCCGATTATCGACAGAATTTGGTCCCCCGACCCAGAGAACAAAGCGATGTTGCATGATCCGCAGATGGGAAGCGTTCTTTATTGCCTCGGTTTAGAATCCGCGCGGGCCTATACGGGAACTTGAACCTGCTCGGACGCCGCGCGAGTCTCTGCTTCGGCGCGCATGCCACCTTTGAGAATGAGAAATTCATTAGGCCGATGGGTTTCGAGCCAAGCTCAGCAACTACGTCTTCGCCGCTGGGAAAATTGCTCCTGACCCCAGGGCTCCAGCTTTCCTTCGAACTTCCTCATCAAGGTTCGATCAAGTGAGGACGTTTTGCAGGCGACCCCGAGGGTTCAACCGTCCATCGGCGACCTTCTCTACGCGCCGCAAGCGTATAGCGAGCGGCTTCTTTTCGCCGATGGCGGCGGCGTGGCGCGCCCGAGAGGATTCGAACCTCTGACCTCTGCCTTCGGAGGGCAACGCTCTATCCAGCTGAGCTACGGGCGCAGGCGCGTAGCTTTTCTACAGCATGGGCAGTTGTGTCGCAACGGCGGTTCCGCCCCACCCGGTTTCGCCCGACAAGACGACGCGCCTTCGCCATGTTAAGGCGGGGAGCATTACCTTGAGGCGCCTTCTTGAACCTTCTCGACCAATGGCTGGAACGATTGCGGGGCGCGCGCGACAGACTTATCGCCGATCCACGCTTTCAGCGCTGGGCGTTGAACGACCCGCTGACGCGCCCCTTCGCGCGGCGCGGCGCGCGCGCGGGACTCGATCTCGCCGCCGGCTTCGTCTATTCGCAGGTTCTCGTCGCCTGCACGCAACTCAAGCTCTTCGACGCGCTGCGCGACGGACCCTTGAGCCTCGACGCGCTCGCCGCGAGGCTCGCGCTTTCCGAACCTGCGGCGCGACGCCTGCTCGAGGCGGCCGCTTCGCTCAAACTCGTTGAGCGACGCGGCGGCGGATATGGCCTGGGCCCGCTCGGCGCCGCCTTCGCCGGCAATCGCGCGGCGCTGACGATCGTCGAACACCAGCCGCTGCTTTACGCCGATCTTATCGATCCCGTGGCGCTGCTGCGCCAGGAAAGGCGCGGGCGGCTCGCCGATTATTGGCCCTATTCGGACGGGAACGCGCCGCAGTCGCTCTCGGCGCAGCAGGTCGCGCCCTACAGCGCCTTCATGGCGGCGACTCAGCCGATGGTCGCGCAGGAAGCGCTCGACGCTTACGACATTTCGCGTCATCGGCGCCTCTTGGACATCGGCGGCGGCGAAGGCGTGTTTCTGACCGCCGCCGCGGCCCGCGCGCCGCATCTGCAGCTCGCGCTGTTCGATCTTCCCGCCGTAGCGGCGCGTGCAAAACTGCGCCTCGAAGAGGCGGGCCTGCTTGCGCGCACTGACATTCATGGCGGAGATTTTCTCAACGATCCGCTGCCTGAAGGCGCGGATGTCGCGACGCTCATCCGCATCGTGCATGATCACGACGACGCATCGGCGCTAAAACTCTTGCGCAATGTCCGCAAGGCGCTCGCGCCCGGCGCGACGCTGCTCATCATCGAGGGCATGTCCGGCATCAAAGGCGTTGAGCCGCTCGACGCCTATTACGGCTTTTACACGCTTGCCATGGGTAGAGGCGAACCGCGCCGCGTCGAAGAGATCGAGGCGCTGCTGCGCGAAGCGGGCTTTGGCAATTTTCGGCTGTTGCGCAACGCATTGCCGGCGCTTGCGAGCATTCTTGTGGCTAAGGCGGCGTAAAGCGGCTCGTCATTGCGACCGCGAGCGCAGCGATGTGGGAAGCAATTTGTGGACTGCTTCGCTTCGCTCGCAATGACGCGCGACTCAATGCGCCCGTCGCCACGCAACGAGCCCGGCCGTCGATCCATCCAGCCCTTGCGTCGACTCGTTTCTGTTCTCGACGATCGGGGCCAGACGGTTCGCAAGCTCCTTGCCGAGTTCGACGCCCCATTGGTCGAAGGGATTGATGTTCCAGATCACCGACTGAACGAAGACCTTGTGCTCGTAGAGCGCGACGAGACGTCCGAGCGTGCGCGGATCGAGCCGGCGATACAGCACCACGCTCGATGGACGATCGCCGGAAAAGGTCTTGTGCGGCGCCAGACGCTCGACTTTTTCTTCGCTCAGCCCTTGCCCGCGCAATTGCGCCTTAGCTTCGGCAAGAGTCCTGCCGCGCATAAAAGCTTCGGCCTGCGCCAGACAATTGGCGAACAGCAATTCATGATGATGCTGGTCGGCGGCGGTCGGCTCGGCCGCGACGAGGAAATCGATCGGAACGATGTCGGTTCCTTGATGCAGCAGTTGAAAGAACGCGTGCTGGCCGTTGGTGCCGGGCTCGCCGAAAATCACCGGGCCGGTTTCATAATCGACAGGCGCGCCTTGGCGCGTCACCGACTTGCCGTTCGACTCCATGTCGAGCTGTTGCAGATAGGCCGGAAAACGCGCGAGCCGCTGATCATAGGGGATGACCGCATGCGCGCCGCACCCCATGACGTTCCGATGCCACACGCCGAGCAGTCCCATCAGCGCGGGGATGTTTCGTTCAAGCGGCGCTTCGAGAAAATGCGTATCGATGTCATGGCCGCCCTGCAGAAACTCTAAAAAATGCTCGGGCCCGACGGCGATGGCGAGCGCAAGTCCGATCGACGACCAAAGCGAGTAGCGCCCGCCGACCCAATCCCAGAATCCGAAAACGCGCGCAGGATCGATTCCAAATTCCGCGACCTTGTCCAGCCGCGTCGAGACCGCTGCAAAATGGGCCTTCACCGCCCCTTCGCCGAGCGCGGCGACGATTCGGGCGCGCGCGCTTTGCGCATTCGCCATCGTCTCCTGCGTCGTAAAAGTCTTCGACGAGATGATGAAAAGCGTGCGCGCCAGATCGAGATTATGCAACGTGTCAGTGAGATCGGCGCCGTCGACATTGGCGACGAAATGCATGCGCGGCCCCTCGCCGGCAAAGGGCGACAGCGCGCGCGACGCCATCGCCGGGCCAAGGTCCGAGCCGCCGATGCCGATATTGACCACATCGCTGAACGGCGCGCCCGTCGCGCCGCGGACCTCGCCGGCGCGCACCGCCCGCGCGAAGGCGAAGACCTTTGCGCGCTCGGCTTCGATCAGCGGGCGTACGTCTTGGCCGCAGACAGGAAGCGGGCGCGCGGAGAAATCGCGTAGCGCCATATGCATGGCGGCGCGCTTCTCGGTATTGTTGACGGGTTCGCCCGAAAACAGGGCTTCGCGCCGCGCTTCGAGATCGCGGGATTTCGCAAGCGAAACGAGCAGCGCGATCGTCTCGCGCGTCACTCTGTGTTTCGAAAAGTCGAAGATCATATCGTCGAGCTCGACGCTGAAATTCCTAAAGCGCGCCGGGTCTTCGGCAAAGAGGTCGAGCGTTCGCGTCCGCTCTAAGGCGGAAGCGTGAAACTTCAATGCGTCAAAAGCGACGGCGACGGCGTCCGACATTCGTTTCTCGGCGAGCAAGCATTGACCTCTGCGCTTGTAACAGATTCGGCTGCCGCGGCGGGCGCTTTACGGCGCGGCGACGGCCCCTAAATTTTTACTGTATTGTGACAGCCGGATGTGAAATCCATATCTGTTACATGACGCTTTTCTGACAGCAGGGCGACGATGAACGCGATTCCCTTCCTCGATGTGCGTAACGGCGGCCCTGTCGCCCATGCGCAGGCGCGGATCGACGCGGCCGCGGCGCTGCGCAAGGCCTGTCTTGGCGCGGTGGCGCCGGTCGGCCGGCTGTGCCTGCCGCCGATTGACCGCATCGCCGCGAATTGGTTGAAACGCTCCGCTTCCGCCTATCGCGCGGAACTCGAGCGCATCGTCGCCATTCTCGATTTTCCCGGCGCGATGACGCTGAACATGTCCTATCTCTTCGCCTGCACCACGCAGGCCTATGAGGACGAACGCGGCCTGCCGCGGCTGCGGCGCACGCTCGATTGGCCCTTTCACGGTCTGGGTAGGGCTGTCGAAATGGCCTGGCAGTCCGGCGCGGCCGGCGAATTCTACAACGCCACCTGGCCCGGCGCCGTGGGCGTGCTCAGCGCCATGGCGCCCGGACGCTTCTGCGCCGCGATCAACCAGGCGCCGATGAAGCGGCGCACCCAGGGGACGCTCGGCTTCGCTTATGACGCCGCGCTAAACCTGCGCGACGCCTTCGCCAGCGAGGGCGGCTGGCCGCCGGACCATCTGCTGCGCTACGCGTTTGAAAATTGCGCGAATTTCGAGGAAGCCGTCGAGTACATCGCCGAGGCGCCGCTGGCGCGTCCGACGCTTTTCACCCTGGCGGGCGTCAGGCGCGGCGAGATGGCGCTGATCGAGCGCACCGAGCAGGACGCGCGCGTTCTACGCGGGCCGGTCATCGTCGTGAACGATTGGCAGGAGCCGCAGGCCGGATGGCAGGCGCGCATGAGCTATGAGAACAATGTGAGCCGCAAGGCGGCGATGCGCGCCGTCGCGCCCGATGCGCCCCGCTTTTCATGGGTGCGTGAGCCGGTGCTCAACCGCCTGACGCGTCTCGCAGTGGAAATGTGCGCGGTCGGCGCCGGCGATTTTGCCGCGCGCGGCTATGAATGTCCCTATGTGAAGGGCCAGCCGACAGCGGCCACCCAGGACTTCTGCCTGCGCGCGGCGACGCCCACGGCGCTCGCGGCGTAAATCCAGCGGAACTCAGCGCGAGCGCGCATCGCGGGGCGCCTCAACTTCTTTTTTCGTGCGAACAGTCGGGTTTGTTTGAACAGCGGGCGGACTTGGCGTCGGCGCAGCCACATAGGGACCGCCCTCAAACGACAACTGCTGGACCATAGCTGGTATCAGCTTGTCGTAAAGCGGTCGCAGCTCGACCGGAAAAGTAAATTCGATCGATCCAATCCCATCCGCTAAATACCAGCGCTTGAAATAAAAAGCCGTGTCATTGGTCAAGCCCGAAAGAACATACCAATTTCTCCAATTTTCTTCCTTTTCTGGCGCGACATAAGTGAACGTGTAGCCTACTTTCTCCAACGCCTCTCTCTCACGGTCGCGGCCAATCCTGACATCCGTTACATCCGGCAGCGCTCGACGAGTAATTTTGGCGCGGATGTGCCTGTCCTCGTCCATCAGGATTAACGCCCCATTCTTGCGCTCTGTCGTATCTAGGATGAACATCTTAAAGGGAAACGCAAATGTTACTCGCAAATCATCGCTGTGATGTATTTTATCCAGGGTGATATTTGAATCAATTTCAGCAGACTCGATATTATCGACTTTGTCATGCTTCAATTTAGCAAACGTCATTGTGCCTTCTGGTGAAAAAAGTCCCGGAAAGGCGATACATAGTCCTACAAAGACAATCCCAATTACAAAGCTAAGAATGCGCGGCATCGGCGCCAAACTGGGAATTTTAATTTCTTTTACTTCAATACCTCCCCCAAATATGGCCACTATAATTAAGAATAACCCGACAATAAAGGTTATTTGCAGGATCGTAGGCATGATTATTCCTTTTGCCGGAAAGCTTTTCTATCACATCGATATTGGCGCGATCCGGTTGGTGGCGCAAGCTAGCGCTGTTGCTTCGGCGCGCTGGCCCGCCGCAGCCGATCATTGATCGCTTCGCCCAATCCGCGCTCAGGCACATGCGCCACCGCGACATTAGCGATTCCGTGCGCGTCGAATTCCCGTAAATGCGCAAAAAGATTAGCCGCAGCTTCGACAAGGTCGCCCGTCGGCGAAAGGTCGAGCACTATGGTCCCGGGCTTGGCGCGCGCGGCGAGCCTGCCGCCGAAATCGAGCGCCGCTTCGCCTTCGTTGATCTCATGCGCCTCCAGCCGCAGCCGCGCCGCCGGCGCGTAATGTGACGGCGTCATGCCCGGCGCGAGGACCTCCGCTCGCGCCGGCGCCGAAAGCTTCTCGCCCAGGACTTTCTCGATCGCCTCCCGCGCGATCGCTCCAGGGCGCAGCAGAACGGGCGAAGCTTCGCAGAAGGAAACGATCGTCGACTCCAGTCCGGCCGGCGTGCGGCCGCCGTCGAGGATCATGTCGACCGTGCCGGAAAGATCTTCGGCGACATGCGCGGCGGTCACCGGACTGACATGGCCGGACCGGTTGGCCGACGGCGCCGCGATTGGCCGGCCGAGCGCTGCGATCAGCGCTTGCGCCACCGGATGCGCCGGCGCTCGAACCGCGACGCTCGGCAGGCCGGCGCGGGCGAGATCGCATATCGATCCGCCCGGCGCGACAGGCGCGACGATCGTCAGCGGCCCCGGCCAGAAGGCTGCGGCCAGACGCAGCGCCGCCTCCGGCAGCGCCGCCTCGCGGCGCGCGGCATCGAGGTCGGCGACATGCGCGATCAGCGGATTGAAGGACGGGCGGCCCTTGGCGTCATAGACGCGGGCGACCGCCCAGGCCTGGGTGGCGTCGGCGCCGAGCCCATAGACCGTCTCGGTCGGGAAGGCGACGAGCCCGCCCTCGCGAAGGATCGCCGCGGCCTTGCCGATCGCTGCGGCGTCGGCCGGCGAAACAGTCGTCACGCGTCGCGGCCGCTGTAGGGCGGCTTGGGAATCGCCATATGCGCCTCGCGCAGCGCCTTCGACCAGCTGTTCCGCAAGCTGCGAAAATAGACGTCGTCCGAATTGATCCTCGTCGACATTTCGATTTGCAACGCGTCGCGCCGCAGCAGCGCGATATCGATCGGCATGCCGACCGAAAGATTCGAACGCATGGTCGAATCCATCGAAATGAGACCGATTTTCAGCGCGTCGTAAATATCGGTGTCAAAAGTGACGGCGCGGTCGAGAATCGGCTTTCCGTATTTGTGCTCGCCGATCTGCAGATAATTGGTGTCCGGCGTGCACTCGATGCTGTTGCCGGCGGTATAGATCATGAAGAGACGGAGCGGACCGCCGGCGATTTGACCGCCAAGCAGCAGCGACACGTCGAAATTGACGCCCTGCGCCGCGGGCTCGCCCTCAGCGCTGCTCGTCTGCGCGCGCGAAAGGCGCACGGCGCGCCCAACGAGCTGCGCGGCGTGCAGCATGCTGGGCGTGTTCATCACCGTTTCGGCTACATCGCTCTCGGGGCGCTCAATCCCGTCGCTGATGAAGTTCACGACGCCCTGCGTCACCGAGAGATTTCCGGAGGCGGCAAGCATCAGCACGCGCTCGCCGGGCCGCTCGAAGAGATACAGCTTGCGAAAGGTCGAGATATTGTCGAGCCCGGCGTTGGTGCGCGTGTCGGCGATCATCACCAATCCCTCACGCACGAGAATGCCGCAACAATAGGTCATGTGATTCCGCAGCCGTTCGCGCCAAACGGCCAAGGACTTACAATTTTCGGGCCAGGGCACAAGTGCCGCGGAGCCACAGGGCGGCAAAATCAGCCGCCATTTTCGGCCCTGTAAGGCAGCTCGGCCCTATGCTCGGCGATCCATTCGGCTACCGCCGCGCGCTCCCGTTCCAAATAGGCCGAAACGGCCCGAGCGAGGCGCGGGTCGGCGAAGTGGTGCGCCGAATGCGTAATTACCGGCCGATAGCCGCGGGCGATCTTATGCTCGCCCTGGGCGCCGGCCTCCACGCGCCTGAATCCATGGCGGATCGCAAATTCGATCGCCTGATAGTAGCAGACCTCGAAATGCAGAAACGGCAGCGCCTCCAACGCGCCCCAATTGCGACCGTAAATGGCGTCGTCGCCGAGAAAATTGATCGCGCCTGCGATATGCCGAGCGCCGCGGCGCGCCATCACCAGCAGGATGCGGTCCGCCATGCGCGCGCCGACCTCGTCGAAAAAGGCGCGAGTCAGATAGGGGCGACCCCATTTGCGCGCGCCCGTATCCATGTAGAAATCATAGAATGAGTCCCAATGAGCCGGGCGGATGTCGCTTCCCGTGAGCAGATCGATCTTCAAGTCGTCGCCGACGGCCTCGCGCCGCTCGCGCTTGATCGCCTTGCGTTTGCGCGCCGTGAGCCGCGCCAGAAAATCATCGAAGTCGGCATAGCCGTCGTTAACGAAATGGAATTGTTCTCCGGCGCGGTGGATGAAGCCGGCGCCGCCCAATGCGACACGCTCCTCATCCGTGCAGAAGGTGACATGGATGGAAGAGGCGCCGCTTTCCTTACATAAATCCTGCAAGGCGGCGATCAGCGCCTCGCGCGCCCCTTCAGGCGCTTCGCGCGCGACCAGCAAACGACGTCCCGTCACTGGCGTGAAGGGCGCGGCGACCTGAATCTTCGGATAGTAGCGCCCGCCGGCGCGCTCATAGGCCTGCGCCCAGCTTTGATCGAAGACATATTCGCCGAGGCTGTGCGCCTTGATATAGGCGGGCGCGCAAGCGACAAGTCGCCCGCGCGAATCCTCGACGAGCGCATGCATCGGCATCCAGCCGGCGCCGGCGCCGACCGATTTCGACGATTCAAGCGCGCGCAGGAACGCATGCGAAACGAAAGGATTATGCCGCTCGCCGACGGAGTCCGGCAGACCCGGCGGATTGGCGCAGGCGTCCCAGGCTTGCGCCGCGACGGAGTCGAGCGATTCGGCGTATCGAACCGAAAATTTCTGCGTCATCTGTCCAGTAATGCGGCCGCGTTTGAAGGCTTCTAGCAAGGCGTCGCGACGCCCTCTATCATGGCGCTCGTCGCGACATGATCCAAGCGCGACTTTTGAGCAGGCGACAAGGAAGCATGAGAATCGACGGCCGCGACTACAGAACGATTTGGCTCGACCCGGACGGGCGGCGCGTTCAAATCATCGATCAAACGCGGCTGCCGCATCGGTTCGAGACGAAAACGCTGGCAAGTTGCGAAGACGCCGCTGCGGCGATCGCCGATATGAATGTGCGCGGCGCGCCGCTGATCGGCGTGACCGGCGCCTATGGCATGGCGCTCGCCGTCTGGCGAGACCCGAGCGACGCAGCGATCGAGCGCGCGCACGCACTGCTCCTCGCGACGCGGCCGACGGCCGTCAATCTGCGCTGGGCCCTCGATCGGCTGCGCGCGCTGCTCCTCGCGGCGCCGGTCTCGGCCCGCGTCGAACTCGCCTATGACGAAGCCGCAAAAATCGCGGAAGAAGACGTTGCGGCCTGCCAAGCTATCGGCCGCTCCGGCGCCGAACTCATCAACAAGGCGCGCCGCGGCGACCGCCCGATCAACATCCTCACCCATTGCAACGCCGGCTGGCTCGCCACGGTCGACTGGGGCACGGCACTGGCGCCGATCTACACGGCGGCGCGCGACGGCGCTCCCGTTCATGTGTGGGTCGACGAGACGCGTCCGCGCAACCAGGGCGCGAGCCTCACCGCCTTCGAACTGCTGGGCGAAGGAATCCCGCACACGGTCGTCGCCGACAATGCCGGCGGCCATCTGATGCAGCACGGACTTGTCGATCTCGTCATCGTCGGGAGCGATCGCACGACGCGCGCAGGCGACGTCTGCAATAAGATCGGCACCTATCTCAAGGCGCTCGCGGCGCATGACAATGACGTGCCCTTTTATGTCGCGCTGCCGGCTTCAACGATCGATTGGCGTATTGCCGATGGCGTCCGCGACATTCCGATCGAAGAGCGCAGCGCGCGCGAAGTCACCCATATCAGCGGCCGCGGCGCCGACGGCGCCCCGCTCGAAATTCAGCTTACGCCCGATGGCTCTCCGGCGCGCAATTTCGGCTTCGACGTGACGCCGTCGCGCTTCGTCACGGGGCTGATTACCGAGCGCGGCGTCTGCGCCGCGACGCAAGAAGGTCTGAAGAATTTGTTTTCGGACCTTGCTAGTTAGATGTCATTGCCAATGTGCGACGCGGCGCTTCCGGCCGTCGGTGCTGGAAGCGTAGCGCTGATGCAATGCAGAGTCATGACGCACTGGCCCAGGAAGAGACGCCGACCGGGCAAAGCGCCGGAGCGAAACTTACGGCGACACTACCTGGCTTCCAGTGGTGTCTCAGCGCGTTCGCCGTAGACCTGAGGCTCTTTCGTAAGCGAGAATGCACATCACTTCTCCGCGCGCGCTATGGCGTCGGCAGGGCGATTATCGCCTTCAGGGCCGCTGGGCATTTGGGCTGCTCCCGATCTCGAACCCCAAACGCTTCGCTGCTTCTTGGAGGGAGCACTCAACCGTCACAGTATCTTGCTCGTGGCTTCCGAACCGGATCGAAACCGTTCGGTCTCGGCCGTCGCTCGACCCGACGATAATTCGAACGTGCGCAGGATTTATCAAAACAGTCTGGCCGCCAGAGCCGATGGCTACGAATTTCGCTATTCGAACGGTCATACGCCCTCCTGTTTTGCGCCAAGCATAGCAGGGAGTTGGGCCAGTAGCGAGCGTGCGTCAAGGGCGTTGAATTTCAAACTGAGACAGTATCTGGCTTTCGGAAGGATTGACTCAATGCCTGAGAAATTTTCTCGTTGTCTTGATTGTTCTCAGAAGTCCACATTGGACCCCGATTCTAGGTGCTCAATCCGTCGTTCCAAATATTCGAATTTTCCCTCCAAGCACTTGATTGGCTCCGCCCAGGGTTTTATGGGCCGTGAACTTTCTATGACCGAGCTACCGAGGAGCCATTTTGCATTATCGAGCGCTGCCGCCGCTTGAACTGCCTGATGCTGCGCGAGTTCAAGACTAGTCTCAACTAACCCGAAATATTTTTCAAAGGGACGCATGCCTGCATTAGCAGGCTGTTGAAAAAGTCTCTGGCGCCTCGAATCTCGATGTGATTCATTCTCGCATTATCAGCGAGGAATGAATCATGCGAGGCGCGGACGCGGGTCCCGTCGCGAA
>Ga0194126_10009137_pt1 | contig 13295 bp, 11 predicted proteins | sample TA2KigC150mmetaG_FD_148641 | JGI IMG/M metagenome (GOLD analysis project Ga0194126, IMG submission 148641) | Freshwater microbial communities from Lake Tanganyika, Tanzania - TA2015035 Kigoma Deep Cast 150m | ecosystem: Environmental > Aquatic > Freshwater > Lake | place: Tanzania: Lake...
CAGGAAATTCTTTAGCTATTTTCATGATAATTTACAGAAAGAGCTATATTACCATCTTACTGAACCGCATATTCCGATCAGTGAACCGAGAACGAGTAATATTTTCCAAAGCTTGCTCATTTTTTCCCCTCCCTTCATATCTACAAATGTCTGAAAAACTATAATAAATCCTAAATATTAGTATAAATTAATTATTTTATATATATAAATATTCTCTCAATAATATATACATATTTTTTTAACGCAATTATTATAAAAATATTATAATATGTCAAGTAATTTTTTTGTTAAAATTTTATTAATATTTTATATATTTTTAATAAATATATATCAGTTTTAGCAGACTTTTGTAATAAATCAGTTTTTATTATACTCATAATCATCCAGGTTAATAATTCTAAAAAATAAAGTTTTTAATTTTTAATTAATGCTGATATAAAACCGGCTAAATTTTCTGCCATATTGATTCATATTTGCCTGGAGCTGGGTTTGCTATTATATTTATAAAATGTTACAATGATACGTACTTAAAATATAAACATTTAATATTTCAATGTATTAAACTAAATTAGAAGTGAGGAAAAAATGGTAAAGGAAAATAAAAAGAAATCTCCCGAAATAGGTATAAGCGGATTAAACAGCATAAGTAATCTTGAAGCTGATATAATGCAGATTGTCTGGGAGGCCGGACAGATCTCAGTAAGGGAAGTGCATGAAATAATGTTAAAGCGTGAGATGGAAAAAAAGGAACACGGTTTTATACCCTACACAACCGTAATGTCTACTATGACCACTCTTGCTGATAAGGGCCTGCTGAAACAGAACAAGGCTGCAAAAACTTATCTGTATTCTGCTTCAGTAGACAGAAAGGAATTGTCCAAGAATATAATAATGTCTGTCGCTGAGAAATTGCTGGATAACTCATCGAAAGTTTTGGTTTCTAGTTTTGTTTCTAGAGATAATAATATTTCTGCGGACCAGGTAAAAAAATTATTAGATGATATAAAATAGCATTTTATCTATAAAATCATTATGAATTTATTTGATTTATTAATTAATTACATTTTGGTAATAATTTATAATAGTTTTATTGGCCTTACTCTTGTATTATTAGTTTTATATTTTTTTAAACTAAAAGAAAGTAATATCAGGATTTTGCTTCTATTTATTCCTTTGATTAAACCATTTTTAGCTATTTCTGAAAGTTTTTATCTTAATAAAGAGTTAATTAATAAAAATACAGGCGTTTTTGGTTTAAGGTTTTTAATGCCAAATACATTTTTAAATAGGTTTGATTCTCTTGAAAGAAGCCCTATAGATTATTCTAACTTAAACACAATAGTAATATTGACTATTATTATTTGTATTGTAATAGTGTTAATGATTCGCTGGTTTTGTTTGTATATATTTTATAAAAAACTATCTTATGATGATATCGTAACAGAAAAAGAGGTCCCAAATTTATACATAATATTAAATAAACTATCCATAGCAATTAAAATTAAAAATCCGTTGATTTGCTTAACTCATAAGAAAATACTTTCTCCTTTTGTAATAGGTATTAGAAACCATATTATAGTTTTATCACCTGCATTGTTAGATAGATTAAATAAATATGAAACTGAGATTCTGCTATTGCATGAGTTAGCTCATATAAAACGCCGGGATAATCTTATTGGTTGGTTTGCATTAATTCTAAAAGACCTGTTATTCTTTAACCCATTTTCTTATATAGCTTATTACTTAATAAAAATTGAACAAGAAAAAGGAAGTGATTCAACAGTATCAAACTTATTAGAATATGAGAAAAGTGATATAGCTGTTAATACAATAAATTTAATAATAAAAATTAATAATATTGGAATGGCAAATAAAACAATGTTAAAACCATTAATAACTTCTTCGCTTTTTACACCATTCAAGAGGATAAATTTTAAAATACTTAAAATTAGAATAAAATCTATAATATGTTTTGATAAAAAAAATATTGCTATGGTTTTGCCAATGAGGATTCTAATGTTTTTTTTGTTTTTTATTTTATTATGTGTTCAAATAATTTTTATTATTAAAACAAATAACGCTTTTATTTTGTTAAGATAACAAAATTATTTATTAAACCTTACCTCCCCACCACTTTTCTTCTCCCTTCAACATATTCCTCAATTTCTTTCATTGAGCCGGAGAATTCATCTCTTGTGTATACAAATGAAGGATGATTAACAAAATCCTCTATAGCTATGCCATCTTCCTCATACCCTTCCACAAAATAAGGTATCTTCAACAGTTTCACCATTATATCTTCCGGGACAGCATCATTTATCTGGCTGTAAATATCTTTGCATGCGCATATCCTCATGAAATCATCTATGATTTCGGGATTTAAAGTATATACAAGATTGCCGCCTGCAACCTTTTCAATATGATATACATTGCCTTGGCCGGGTCCTGGCCTTGCTGAACACAAAAGAAGCTTGCTTTTATACTCATTCCTGGGATCGTTCAAAAGGCCGTGGACTTTTTTGGCTATTGCAATGCCTGCCCATCTTGCAAGCTCTTCAGTAAACTCAATTCCGACAGACTCTGCGCTTTGGGCAAACTGCGGCCTTCCCTCAAAGCGCCCTATCATAATAGTAATAACTGATCTCCACTGGCTGTAGTCAACTCCCCAAACTTTTCCTATCTCGCAGCCTCTTTTTACAGCTTTTGCGACCTGCATTGCACCGGGAACATTAAAAACAAGGGTTGAATTTGTAGGGATGCCAAGGGTAGTAAGGGTCTGGAGCAGGTATATTCCCTCTTTAGATCCCGGGCATTTTACCATAATGTTAGGCGCTATTTTCTGAAGCTCAAGCGCCTGCCACAGCATTTCCTTCACATCTGTTACAAGCCTTGGGTCCACCTGTGCACTGACATAGCCCTTAGTATATTTTGATTTTTCAAAAAGAGGTGTATAGAGCTGGGCTCCCTTTTCCGTTATAGCTTTGTACAGCTTCCATGCAAGCTTTGCATTATCCTTTACAGGATTATCCTTAATCATTTTATCAATTATCGGGTTTACCTCTTCAGGTATAAGATCTAAAACCTTTCTTGTAAGCCTTGGATTTGTAGTTACACCGCAAAACAGCGTACTAGCAGGATTATCATAATCAAAAAGTACTTTTAGCTGTTTTTCAAGTTCTGGCCTGTCCTTTTCGGGGGCTTTTGCAATCATGCTTTTTGTCCATACCTTAAAAATTAGGGGGGAACTGTCCCACCAGGCCTCAAAATCCCCTGAGACCTCTGCAAGCCTCTGCATTGCTGATTTAGTGAAAGTACTCATAATAATCCTCCTGCCAATTTAAAACCTTAATAATTTTAATAGATCTATTGCTGTTTTTTAAAACTTTTAATATTACTGTGTTTTTTTAAATTCCTGCCATTGCAATTAAATGAAAGTATTTGCCCTGCTGCAATAATATAAATGAGCGCATCTTAATGCATTGCATGCTTTGCGCTTCTATTTTCCCAGCGCCTCTTTTACAGCATTTACAATATCTGCCTTATGCGGTATTGATGCCTGTTCAAGTGTTGAATTATACGGTATTGGCGTATTAAGTCCCGCCACCACTTTTACCGGGCTGTCCAGCCAGTCAAAAGCCTTTAGCGCAACCTTTGCTGCAATATCAGACGCCACGCTTCCGCGCTCACAGGCCTCTGTCACCACCACTAGCCTGCCTGTTTTTTTAACTGATTTGAGCAGGGCCTCCTCATCAAGCGGTACAAGTGTCCTGGGATCAAATACTTCTGCGCTTATGCCTTCTTTTTCAAGATCTGCTGCCGCTTCCAGCGATTTATAAACCATATTTGAATAAGCAAATATTGTAACATCTGAGCCCTGCCTTTTAATATCGGCAACTCCAAAAGGTATTGTGTACTCCTCCTCAGGGACCTCGCCCTTTAAAAGATATATCATCTTATGTTCTATAAACATAACAACATTATCATCCCTTATGGCAGTCTTTAGCAGTCCTTTAACATCATAAGGCGTTGCCGGCATAACGACTTTAAGGCCGGGAACATGATAAAACCAGGCTTCAAGGCTCTGTGAATGCTGAGCGGCTACTCCGCGGCCCGCACCGCCCTGCGTCCTTATAACAAGCGGGCAGCGCAGGTTATCCCCGGTCATATACCTTATCTTTGCAGCCTGGTTTACAATCTGGTCCATGGCAAGAGCCGCAAAGTCAATAAACATAAGCTCTGAAACCGGCCTGTAGCCTGTTACTGCTGCGCCAATACCTGCACCTATTATTGCAGCTTCAGATATTGGAGTGTTGATGACTCTATCTTCTCCATACATATCCAGAAGCCCCTTATAGGCACGGAAAGCGCCTCCGTATTTACCGATGTCCTCACCTATTAAAAACACCTTATGGTCCCTGTTCATTTCTTCAATAATGGCTTCCCTGATTGCTTCCCTGTATTCTATTTCACGCATGTAAATCCTTTCTTTTAAAAAACTATAAAATCCTAAAAAAATACCCCTGCAGTATGTTTAAATTGATTTAACTTCCTCCAGGAATTTATCAAGCTGCGGTTCGGGGCTTTCTTCGGCAAATTTAACTGAATCTTCAACAGCCTTTACTATCTGCTGTTCCATATTTTTTATATCATCTTCAGAAAGCACTTTTTCCTCAATGAGTTTCTTTTTGTAATTAATAACAGGATCTTTCTCTGTCTTATAATATTCCACTTCCTCTTTCTCCCTGTACTCTGCAGGGTCATTTGGATGATGTCCCCCGAACCTGTATGTTTTTGCCTCAATAAGGGAAGGCCCCTTGCCGCTTCTTGCCCTTTTGACTGCGCTTGCTGTAATATTATAAACTGCTTCAGGGTCGCTTCCGTCAACAATGGCCCCTGGAATATCGTATGATGATGCCCTGCTTGCTATGTCCTTGCATGCAATTGACTCGCATGCGCTCATTGATATTGCATACATATTATTTTCACAAACATAAATAACGGGCAGATTAAAAACTGAAGCCATATTAAGTGCCTCATGAAATACTCCATTGTTTGATGCGCCGTCTGAAAAATAGCATACTGTAACTCTTGACGCGCCTTCCATTTTGCAGGAAAAACCTGCTCCCACTGATATAGGTATGCCTCCACCTACTATGCCGTTTGCGCCCAGCATGCCTAGCTCTGTATCAGCAATATGCATGGAGCCGCCCCTGCCTTTGCAGTATCCCGTGGATTTGCCCAAAAGCTCTGCCATCATCCTGTTTAAATCTGCGCCCTTTGCTATACTGTGCCCGTGGCCCCTGTGAGTTGATATTATATAGTCCCGCTTTTCAAGGGCAGCACATGTGCCTGCCGCAATTGCCTCCTCACCTACATAGGGATGCAGATACCCCCATATTTTTGCAACCTGGTAAAGTTGTATGGTTTTTTCCTCAAACCTCCTGATTGTTATTATAGTTTTAAGAAAATCCACTTTCTGCTTGCTGGTTAATTTTGGCATAATACTATTCTTCTCCTGTCTAGAATAATGATAAAAAAATTTCTGCTTAACAAATGGCCAGTTTAAAGCATGATTTAAACATAAAATATAAATTGCAATAAACCAGCCTTTACTTTTAATAAAAGTTATTATATGCAATTTATAGCAGTAATGCAATAATTATCTATATATATTTTTCTATAATTTCTTTGCAGGAGCTAAATTTTGAGGTTATTTCAGCATAAAAATCCTTTGCAGGGCGGTAATCGCTATACTCAAAACCAGGGCACACTGTCGTGCCAAGAAGCGCAAACTCTCCGCCTTCCTTAAGCATTGCCCCCTGCCAGGTACCGCCCGGCACAATAATCTGCGGCTCCTGTTCTTTTTTAAAGTCAGGGCCCAATGTCTTTAGTTCCCAGAAACCGCCAGGATAAAGCAGAAGCATTTCAACAGCATCGCCCATATAAAAATGAAATACTTCATCACCGGACAGCATATGAAGATGTGAAAAATTTGAAGGGGTTATAAGGTAGTAGATTTGTGTGCATGCTGATCTTGGGTAATCTTCAACATGTTTTTTCTTTTTGCCTTCATTTTTAATGGCATATTTTGAGCGGTATGTCTCCCTGAAATACCCGCCTTCTATTTCAAGCGGTTTTAAATCAAACCGCCTTATTATTTCCTGCACGTCCTGATCCAAAGCTTTCCCCCCGCTACTTTCTGCCTGCAGCTTTTTTATCAAGCGCAAGTATTCTTTCAGCGGCATGATCATCAGTTATCAGTATATTTATATACCTACCCCGCAGCGCCCCCAGTATTGCCTCTGATTTAAGCTTACCGCCTGCAACCCCCACAATATACGGGACATTAAAGAGAATATCCACCGGCATGCCTACAGTTCTTCCCCGCAGGCTTGAATTGCATATATTTCCATCAATATCATAAAAATGGGAAAATACATCACCCACCGCATTATGCTTTTGAAGTGATTCAAAATCGCTTTTGCTGATGTGGCCCGTGCTTACAAGAGTAGATATTACCTTAGGATAAATAGAACCTATGCCCACAAGGGCCACAGTTACTTTTTTAAAATATTCAAACGTGCTTTTAATGGATTTTTCCTGCATAAGCAGGCTGTAAAGATCTTTTGAATCAAGTATGGCAGGGGCAAAAAGAAGGTGCGGTTCCTTGTCAAATCTTTTTGCAAGCCTTCTTGTAATGTCGTGGCAGTTTAAATCAATTGAAAGCTGGTGGCTGCCCCCCGTTATCTGCACAACATCGACATCCCTGTTTATGCGCGCCGGCAGATGATTTACAACTTCATTAACAGTGGTGCCCCATGAGACCCCGACAACATCCCTGTCTTTTATTATTTCAAGAAGATACTCGGCGGCTGCTGCCCCTATTTTGGATTTAAGCTCAATATCTGAAAGGCCGAAGTTTTCAATTACTATGGCTCTTTTTAGCCCGAATCTTTTTTCAAGCTCTTCTTCAAGAAGCGAGATGCCTGATGTAGGGTCAATTATTGTTATCTTTACAATACCTGTGGCAACTGCTTTTTTAAGTATCCTGTTTACCTGGTATTTGGATATTTTAAGCTTTTTAGCAATTTCATCCTGGGTCAGTTCCTCCTTATAATAAAGGGTGGAAACCTTAACCACAAGCTTTGTATTATAAGCCATTTATTTACACTTGTCCTTTAGAAACTGGAGAGCTATTTTTCAAGCTCATTTATTTTTTTAACCTTTTTTACAGTTCCGCCTGTTCTTTCTATATCAAGCCACACCTTAAGAATTTCCTGGGCAAGGCTTGTGCCAATTACAAATGAGCCCATGCAAAGCACCTGGCAATCATTAGAAAGAATTGAACGCTGGGCAGAATATATGTCATGGCAGACTGCTGCCCTTATGCCTTTAAACTTGTTTGCGCATATTGCCATGCCAAGGCCCGTGCCGCATACAAGTATTCCCCTCTCATAAGCGCCACTTTGGACCTGGGGAATAAGCGCAGATGCAATGTCGGGATAATCAATAGATTCTTTTGCAAAAACCCCGAAATCCTTATACTCCACGCCTTTTGATTTAAGCACATCAATAAGGAGGTTTTTCAAATCAAATGCATTCTCGTCACAGCCTATTGCTATTTTCATATTAAATCTTCTCCTGTTTATTTTTTTAGTTTAAAAGGTTTTTAAAAAATCCATAACAGAGCCTGCAATTTTTTCAGGGCTCAAACCGTAATAGTCTATTAACTGGCTATAATCACCGACAACTGCAAATAAATCATTTATGCCAATCATCTTCATGCGCACCGGGCTTTCACATATAAGTACTTCTGCAACCGCCCCGCCAAGCCCTCCTACCACGCTGTGCTCCTCAACAGTTACAACCTTTTTTGTCTTTTGGCTTGACTGGTTTATTAACTGCCTGTCAATAGGTTTTAATGTTGAAATATTTATAACTTCTGCATCAATTCCTTTTACTGAAAGCATGTCAGCTGCATCAAGAGTATTTGCAACCATTGAAGAACAGCTTACAAGAGTAATGTCTGTGCCCGGCCTTAGAATTTCACCTTTGCCTGGCTCAAATTTAAAACCTTCTTTATGTATCCTCCTTGATTTTACCCTGTGCACCCTTATAAATACAGGCCCTTTTATTTGCGCTGCAGCAAAAACGGCCTGGTAATATTCCGGGCCGTCGCATGGTGAAAATATTGTAAGATTTGGAAGTGCCCTCATTACTGCTACATCCTCAAGAACTGTATGAGTAGCTCCAAGGGCGCTAACTGAAAATCCGCAATTGTTTCCCATTATATTTACATTTAAGTTTGTCTTGCATACATCATCTCTTACCTGTTCAAAACACCTGTATGCAACAAAAGGAAGATAAGCAGCAATAAACGGAATTTTTCCGCTGATTGCAAAGCCTGCGGCCTCGCCCATTGCATTCTGCTCAGCTATCCCGAATTCAAAATGCCTTTCAGGAAATTTTTTATTAAATTCCGCTCCGCTTGCACCAAGGGAAGAGTCGCATGATATATAAAGCACATCCCTGTTTTTTTCACCTAAATCAGCAAGGGCATTTGCAAAAAATTTCCTGGCATCATCATAAACAGGCGAAGAATTTACGGCATTATTTACCTTATTATTTTTGTTAAATTCTGACATTTTCAAGCTCCTTGTTTTGCGCTGATTTCACTATATTTATTGCCTCATCAATTTTATCCGGCTCACAGTGCCAGTGATGATACTGGAATTTTCCCTCAGCAAAGTCAAGCCCCTTGCATTTTGTGGTGTTTGCCACAATGCAGGTGGGCTTTTGCTTTTTTAGAGGAACTTCTGCAAGTGATCTATATATCTGGCCAAAATCATGGCCGTCAATTGACTCAACTGCCCAGCCAAATGCTTTAAACTTTTTTTCTATGGGCGATGAATCCATAATTTCAGTTGTGGCTCCGTTTACCTGCAGGCCGTTTAAATCAACTATTGCTACAAGATTGTCGCTTGCGTAATGGCCCGCTGACATTGCTGCTTCCCATACGCTGCCCTCTGCGCATTCCCCGTCTCCAAGCATTACATATACTTTATAATCAAGCCCGTCAAGCTTTGCTGCTAGCGCCATAGCATGGCCAACAGGAAGCCCGTGCCCAAGAGAACCTGTTGGAAACTCTATTCCAGCCAGAAGTTTTTCTTCAGGATGCATCGCAACCTTTGTTTTAAAGCTCCCGTATGTATAAAGCACATCTTCTTCAAAATAACCCTGCTCAGCAAGCACTGCATAAAGCGCAAGGCATTTATGGCCCGCTGATAATATAAACCTGTCCCTGTTGGGCCACTTCGGGTTTTTTGGGTCATGGCGCAGGATTTTATTGTATAAAACTGTTATTATATCAAGACTTGAAAAAGCCCCTCCTATGTGTCCTTCAGCATTTCTCATCATCTGCAGTATGTTCTGCCTGCATTTGTAAGATTTTTCAAGAAGGATTTTAGTTTCTTCCGGTGTTAATTCTGGCATAAATGACGTTTTCCTTTCAGTTAAAAAATATAAATGAAATTAAAAAAGATAAACAAAATAAATATGCAGTAAATTATATGCAATTAATTGCATATTTGCAATTTAAATAAATAGCGTTTTTGACCTTTTAAGCCTGGCCGTACTGCAATATAAATTCATCAAACAATTTCATGTCTTCTTCATCAAGAAAAATACTGCCTGCCTCCATATGTTTAGATAATAAATGTTTTAATACTGCCTGCAAATAAGTCAGGGCAAAAGTCCTGCTTTTTTGTATTATTTAAAGTTATTTTATCAATTGTATCCTTTTTATTAAAATAAAAAATATGATAATATTGCCAAAGCAGGATTTATAAAGCAAAGCCCCTGGAAATAAAAAGATACTCCAGGGATTTGGCTTACTGAGTGCAAATAAAATCATTATTAATTTTTTAGTGTTTATATTTTTAAAATATGTCAAGGCTGAGAACAAAACATAAAAACAGGGCAAAAAGACGTATTGCCCTGAAAATAATTATTTTACTGGCCGTATTTTTCATTATAAGCGGCGCCGGTATTTTTACTGCTGCGGGCAGTGTTCTTATGGGCATATCCGGGGCAGTTGCATCCTTTGTGGATGATTTGCCCAAGCTTGAGGAATTTGCGCCGCTTGAAAATGCGCTCACCTCAAGAATATATGCTGCAGACGGAACGCTTATCGCCACTTTTCACGGCGAGGAAAACCGGGAAATAGTCGCCCTTGAAAGTATGCCGAAAAATCTTGTAAATGCCGTAATATCAAGTGAAGATGAACGTTTTTACAAACATACAGGAGTTGACATTGAAGGAATTGCAAGAGCATTTATAATAAACCTGCAGGCGGGAGAAGTTGAGGAAGGCGCAAGCACAATTACCCAGCAGGTAATTACAAGCATTTACATGCCCCTGAGTAAAAAAGTTGTTACATATGACAGGAAAATTAAAGAGGCTGCACTTGCATACCAGCTTGAAAAGTTTTTTACAAAACAGGAAATACTTGAGATGTACTTAAACACCATTTATCTTGGCGAGGGTGCTTACGGTGTGCAGGCGGCAGCAAATGTGTACTTTAACAAAGATGTAGAGTACTTGAGCCTTGCCGAGTGCGCAACTATAGCAGGTCTTATACCTGCGCCTGGCGTTTACTCGCCTTACCTGGATAAAACTACTGCCCTTACAAGAAGAAATATTGTCCTTGGCAAGATGCTTGAGCTTGATTACATTGATGAGGGGCAATACCAGCAGGCAATAAACCAGCCAATAATTACGCAAAGGCCCCATTTCCAGGAACAGGCAAAAGGCTTTGCCCCCTATTTTGTTGAATATATCAAGCAAATACTTATTGAAAAGTATGGGGTAAACAAAGTATTTACGGGCGGGTTTAATATATATACGACTCTTGAGCCTGATATGCAGGTTGCTGCGGAAGATGCCATAAAGCAGATTCTTCCTGACCCTGAAGATCCTGCTGCAGCGCTTGTGGCAATAGACCCCCAGACAGGGTTTATAAAGGCAATGGTTGGCGGCAAGGATTTCGGGGATATGAAATTTAACCTTGCAACCCAGGCAAAAAGGCAGCCGGGCTCAACATTTAAAGTATTTGCACTGGTTGCGGCTCTTGAACAGGGCGTAAGCCCGTATATGACATATGATCCCAATGGCACTGTTTTATATGACATAGTGGGAAGCGAGCCCTGGGAAGTGTCCAATTATATGGGAGAGAGCTATGGATTGCCTGAGATGAACATCATTGATGCCACAGTAAAATCCGTAAATGTGGTATATTCCCAGCTTATAATGAAGGTCGGGGGATATGCGGTTTCAAGCATTGCAAACGAGATGGGAATTGAGACACCCCTTGAAGGATACCCCGCAATAGGCCTGGGCGGGCTCACTACGGGGGTATCGGCACTTGAAGTGTGTAATGCCTTTGCAACAATAGCAAATTACGGCAAAAAACATGAGCCCATTGGAATTTTAAAAATTGTCGATAAAGACGGTAAAATAATTGAAGAGTACGAGACCCAGGAGACGCAGGTCATAAAGCCAATAAATGCATACAGGACCATTGAAATATTGCAGCAGGCAATGCAGAGGGGAACCGGCACAAGGGCAAGGCTTAGCGACAGGCCATGCGCAGGAAAAACAGGCACAACCCAGGAAGCTGAGAATGCATGGTTTTCAGGATTTACTGCAAATCTTGCAGCAACTGTCTGGATGGGCTATCCTGAAGTAAATAAAAAAATGACAGTAATCCATGATATGAGGGTGCAGGGCGGGGCGCATCCGGCAATGATATGGAAGCTTTTTATGGAAAGAGCCACAATAAATTTACCTGCGGAAGATTTTGTCAGGCCCGAAGATGACAGGATAAGCCTGCAAATAACAACAAATCCTGAGACAGGAGAGGTTATGATTCCCAACAGATATACTCCTCCTGACCAGATAAGCATGGCAGATTTCAAATATGGCTCAGAGCCAAGGACGCAGGCGCCTTTTAATCCTGAACTTATGCCTGTTCTTCCAAATGTCACATTAATGCCAGCCCAGGAGGCATACCACATACTGTTTGCAGCAGGGTATATGCATATTGAATTTATAAATGAACCATATGGGGAAGTTCCGCCGGGATACACCCACAGGCAGGATCCCATGTGGGACCAGAATGTTGAAAGAATGAGAAAGATAAAGGTCTGGGTAAACCCATAATCCGGGCTTGATTTCACAAAAATTTCTTTATATTAATACCGGTATTTTTAAAAATATTACTGCCTGCAGAGTTTTTTAACCACGTTTATGCCAAATTCCTTGAATTTCATTTAATTTTAATAAAATGCAAGCCAGCAATATTTTAATTTGCAAAAATTCATAAAATTTATTTAAAACTTCCAGATATTTATAATTTTGCAAAAAAGTATATAATAAATAATCAAGATAAATATTTTTAAAGGGTTTTTGTAAAAGCCCTGCAACTGGTATGACTTGGTGTGCTGCACCAAAAACACTTAAATATATAAGTTTATTTAGTGTTGCTTTTTAAATGCAAAATTGCCATAAATTAAAGGGAGTTAAAATAAATGAAAAGCAAAAATAATAAAATATTTCTAATTATTGCTTCTGTGCTGGCAATTATATTTATCTTTTCTGTTTCTGCGCTGTGTAATATGTGCGGCACCACAAAGAAAAAAACTGACATTGATAATAACGGTACCAATGATGAAACGACAGGCACAACATCTGCTGACGCCACCGAAACAACCAGTGAGGATAATGGCCAGGATGATGCAAAAAAACCGACAATTAAGCTTGCCATATATGAAGGCCCTACTTATGCGCCCGAAAGCGGGGTATGCTTTTACAGGATAAAGGCTACAGTTACCGGAGACCCTGCCCCGGAAGTCAAGTTTTCCAAAGACGATAGCCTGGGTACGCTTGGCGCAGGAAAATGCCAGGTAAATATAAATAATCCGGGCGATACATATACACTCACTGCTACAGCTAAGAACAAATCCGGGGAAAAAACTGAAACTCTGGAACTTTCCTGGGGCTGTGAAGCTCCTAACCGGGACCCGGTTATTAATTTGCTGGAGACAACAATTGCAGAAGAAAAATTCTACATAAACAGTAATTGCGTGCTTACTTCAAATGCAACAGACCCGGACGGAGACAGTCTTGGATATAAATGGGAAGTTACAGGAGGAACTCTTGCTAACGCAAATTCCCAGAATACTACATGGACAATGCCTGCATCTGCAGGAACTTATACCCTTAAACTGACCGTAACA
>Ga0194126_10009142_pt1 | contig 13293 bp, 14 predicted proteins | sample TA2KigC150mmetaG_FD_148641 | JGI IMG/M metagenome (GOLD analysis project Ga0194126, IMG submission 148641) | Freshwater microbial communities from Lake Tanganyika, Tanzania - TA2015035 Kigoma Deep Cast 150m | ecosystem: Environmental > Aquatic > Freshwater > Lake | place: Tanzania: Lake...
GCTTATCTGGCTGACGTTACTTACGGAACCAACAATGAGTTTGGTTTTGATTATTTAAGGGATAACATGGCCCAGAGATTAGAAGGCCAAGTTCAACGCCAACACGCCTTTGCCATTGTGGATGAGGTTGACTCGATTTTGATTGATGAGGCGCGAACCCCGTTGATTATTTCGGCTCCGGATACCGAACCGACCCAAAAATATTATGAGTTTGCCAATCTAATCAGGAATCTTTCCCCAGACACTGATTACACCATTGATGAGAAATTAAAGACCGCCAATCTCAGCGATCATGGCATCAGAAAAGTTGAAAAAATATTACATGTCGATAATCTTTATGAGAAGGATTTTGACACCATTCACCACATTGAGAACGCTTTAAAAGCCCGGACTTTGTTTTTGCGCGACCGGGACTATGTCGTTAAGGAAAACCAAATTATCATCGTTGACGAGTTTACCGGACGGCTGATGTTTGGCCGACGCTGGTCAGATGGTTTACACCAGGCCGTAGAAGCCAAAGAAGGCGTCCCGATTCAGCAGGAGTCAATTACCATGGCCACCATTTCTTTTCAAAATTACTTCCGGATGTATCAAAAACTAGCGGGAATGACCGGCACCGCGGCCACCGAAGCCGAAGAATTCCGGCGGATTTATGGTCTGGATGTGACCGTGGTTCCCACTAATTTGCCGATGATCAGAGTGGATCAGCCGGATATTGTCTACAAAAACCCGGCCGCCAAATACGCGGCTGTGGTTCGAGAAATTGAAGAATGTTATCAGAAAGGCCAGCCGGTTTTAATCGGTACGACCTCGATTGAAAAAAACGAAATTGTCGATAAGTTCTTAAAGAAAAAAGGCATTCCTCATAATGTCTTAAACGCCAAGTACCATGAAAAGGAAGCCAAGATTTTGGCTGAAGCCGGACGCCAAAAAGCGGTCACGGTGGCGACTAACATGGCTGGGAGAGGCGTCGACATTGTTTTGGGCGGTTCCAAAGAAGGTCAAGAAATCCAAAAGTGGCAAAAGGAACATCAAGAGGTGGTTAAGTTAGGTGGTCTTCATGTCATCGGCACGGAAAGACACGAATCGCGACGGATTGACAATCAGCTGCGGGGTCGGTCCGGTCGTCAGGGTGATCCGGGCTCGTCAAGATTTTTTGTTTCCTTACAAGACGATGTCATGAGGCTTTTTGGTGGCGAACAAATCGCCAATTTGATGGGCATGTTGCGTATCCCGGAAGACCAGCCGATTGAACACAATTTAGTTTCCAAAGCCATTCAGCAGGCTCAGGTTAAGGTTGAAGGCTTTAACTTTGATATGAGAAAAAGAGTCGTGGAATATGATGATGTTATGAATAAACAGCGGGAGATTATTTACGGCAAGCGGCAAAGGATTTTAGAAAGCACAGGGGAAGATAACCTGGAATTGAAAAAAGAAATTCAGGGAAACATGACTGGTTATGCCACTAACTTGGTTAAGACCTTTTCCCCGCAAGCCTCAGAACAAGTTGATTCAGAGCAAATCGTCAATGGTTTTTGTGAAATTTTACCGTTAGATTCTGGTTCTCAAGGACGCTTGAAAGACCAGATAGAGAAGATTAATTCCTCCCAGGAAATAATCGAAATGTTGAACAAAATTTTAACCGAAGCCTATGAGAGTCGAGAAAAACAGGTGACTTCGGCGGTGATGAGGGAGATTGAAAAATTTGTTTGGTTACAGAGCATTGACCGGCTATGGATTGATCATTTAGATGCCATGGAAAACCTGCGGGAAGGGGTTGGCTTGCGCGGTTATGGTCAGCAGGATCCTTTGGTGGAATACAAAAAAGAAGCCTTTGCTTCCTTTGAAGGATTGATAAAGATGATTGAGCAAGAAGCGATCAAAAGACTCTTCCGGGTTCAAGTGGCGCAAAAACCAACGGTTCCCCAAAATACTCAGACAAACATTGATGTCCAGGATAATATGGGTTTAAAACAGTCAGCTTTCCAGCAACAATCGACAAGAGCGACAACATCTGCTTCCCATGTTTCCCAAAAAAACCCAGGACGAAATGATCCTTGCCCTTGTGGAAAAACCGACCCTAAAACCGGTAAGCCGATTAAGTATAAGAAGTGTTGTTATCCTAAGTATGGTTGAAGATTAATAAATTTTTTAATTTTTTACGGACGTATAGGATACTTTTCCTATTTTTTAAAATAAGAATTTTTCTACTTATAAGTGCGTGACAGTTTGGGCAAAGAACAATTAAATTATCTACCTCATGCTTGCCTTTTTCTTTCTTAGGAATGATATGGTGAGCATCGATGGTTAATTTATAACCGCACAATTCACAATTCTTACCATATCTTTTAATTGCTTGATTACGAATCCAAGCTTTATGTTTTTTAATTTCACCGTATAAATATTTTTTAATTCCTAATTTTCTCCTTCGGTATCTGACATTCCACCAGGTAGCTTTTTTAAAACCCATTTTTTTCAGTGCTTTTAAAATTTCTTTATCGATCATTTTTTTGGAATTTTTTCTAATAAAGTCATCTACGATACGGTGGGGTAGCTTTTCTAAACCATGAGAATCTGTTTTTAATCCAGGGTGGCCATGGCGTTTTATTCTTGCACGATGCATGGAGCAATAAATTTCTCGTGTATTTTTATGTCTAGTAAATTTATTACATCCCTTAATTGCACATTTAGGCATAATTTAATATAATATTAATTGATTTTAAAATCAACAATTTTTATATTTCTAATTTATAAAAAATGTTGTCTGCCGAAATATGGATAGAGAAATTTATGGTTGGGCTACTTTTATCATGTAATAAGGCCAATCTTTGCGTTTTTCACTTTCGGGGATGATATAGCCTTGTTTTTTCCAGAAGTCAATGGCCCTTTTTTCTTGATCATCTTGATAATAGCTTTTGATATTGGTGACAGCAAAAACATTAATTCCATATTTTTGAAAAGTTTTTTCCCAGGTTTCAACAATTTTTGAACCAAAACCCTGGTTTCTTATCTGAGTTGGGATTTTGAGATTTTTAATGATCGGTAAGGTTCTTTCAATGTTAACAGATTGGCTAAAAACAGGATGATTTTTTTCGACTAATCCTCCCCAAAAACCAAAATAGCCGGTGGTGGACATCTGACTTTGAACTTCAGGATAATTTTCATCGACTTTGATTTTTTTCTCATCTGGCGAGATATTGGGTATTTTATCAACAACTTTTTGAATTTCCGAAGCAACCTCTTTGAGGATATCTCTTAAAGCTTCTTTTTCAGGATTATGTTGAATAATCTCTTCTGTTTTCTCTTCAGCCATAATTTGAGTATAGCATTGATATGCTAGAATAAATAAAAATGGAAGCAGCAAGAATCATTAAAAAATTAAAATCTTTATCTAGTCCTAAAAATATTCAAGGCATGGCCAGATTTGGGATTAATCCGCAAAAAGCTTTAGGGATTAATATCCCTGTTTTAAGAAAAATGGCCGAAGAAATCGGCAAAAATCACCAGTTGGCTTTAGAGCTTTGGCAATCAGATTTACATGAAGTGAGAATCTTAGCAAGTATGATTGATGAACCAGAAAAAGTTTCTTCAAGGCAAATGGATGAATGGGTTAAAGAATTTAATTCCTGGGATTTATGTGATCAAACCTGCATGAATCTTTTTGATAAAATCCCCTTGGCCTGGAAAAAAGCCATTGAATGGACAAAAAGCGAAGAAGAATTTATTCGAAGAGCCGGTTTTGCCTTAATGTCTTGTTTAGCTTGGCATGATAAAGGAACCAAAGACAAAGAGTTTTTAAAATTCTTTCCCTTGATTAAAAAATATTCAACTGACCAGAGGAATTTTGTTCGCAAAGCGGTTAATTGGGCTTTACGGCAAATCGGCAAAAGAAACAAAAACTTAAACAAGCAGGCAATTAAAGTTGCCAAAGAAATTTTGAAAATGGAAAACAAAACCGCCAGGTGGATTGCTTTGGATGCTATCAGAGAGTTAGAAAGCTCAGTTATCCAAAGAAGATTGGTTTAGTTCCTTTTCTTTGATCTTTTCCTCATAAACAATGGCTTGTTTAATATATTTTTTCATTTTTCTACTAATTCTTTCAAATCTTTTTTTCTTTTCTTGGGTAATTTTTTTAAAATCAGACAACGATTCCTCTGTTGCTTCATATAATTTTTCGGCAATTTTTAAGAGTTCTTCTTCTTGATAGGGGGAATCTTTAATCTGGAGTTGTTTTTTCCCCAAAAGATAATGGTGGGTTCTAAAAAGACGAATAAATTCCCAAGAATTTTTAAGCAATTCTTTGGCAAATTTGTTTTTTTGAAAAAGTTTTTCCATTCTTTGTCTGTCAGTCTCGGTTAAGATTTCCAAAGGCTGTTGGCCTGACTCTTTATCTTTAATTTTCTTATTAATTTCCTCAGAACATTTCCTTATTTGCCATTTGCCAATAATGGCATTTTTCGCCATGATGTTCATTTCTTTTTCACTAAAGCCGTAAACTTCCATTTCCGAAATTTCACAGGCAGAGCCATAACTCAAAAAATTATCCTTAACAGCGTTTTGGATAAAAGACGGTAAACGACAAAATTGAGTTGCTTTCTTAACGGTTTTATAGGATTTGCCGATGTCTTTAGAAAGAGTGGTTAAAGTATAATCCTTTTGATATAGCTTCATGGTTTGAAAAACCCCATCAATATAATTAGCTTCTTCATGGGCTAGGGGTCGCGTATGGATATTTTCTGCTAGTTGGAGGCGAATAAAAATTAAGGGCGACGGGTTTTCGCAAATTCTGGCCGGAATTTGATGATCGGTAAAAATTTCTTGAAGGTTAACTCCTTGTTCTCCCAAAAGTTTAATGGCTCTTATTCGTCTTTCACCACCGATTAAGACGTAATATTTTTCCTTATTTTCATCATTCCAACTTTTTTTAAGAGAAGAGAATTCGATTTTTTCTTTTCGATTAAGATTCATTACTTCGATATGCCGCTGGCAGTTTTCCGGATCAAATTCGGCGATTAAAAGCGGGGTCAGAAGTCCGTTTAACCTAATACTTTCCGCTAATTCGGGGATAAACAAAAAGGTTTTTCTTGGTTGCGGCAAAACATTAATTCCGCCAAGGGAAATCTCTCTTTCTTCAAAGTGAAGAAGATTAAGTTCTTGAGTTTCTTTTTTCTCTTGATTTTGATGAATATAACTTAGGACCTCTTTGTTCATTTTTGGGGCAGGTTTCCTTCGGGGTTAAAGGCATTATATAATAAGAAGGAGATTAAATAAAAGAACTATTTTAAAGATGGCCAAAGATAGGTTAAAAAGAATACTCATTGTTTTATTTATCGTGATTTTCTTGCTTTTAGGCGCGAAAGTCTTTACTGACTGGCAGAATAAAAAAAAGGTAGCTGGAGAATCAACTGGTTTACCCGAGCTTAATCTTGGCCAAAAGATTGGTGACTTAGGCGATCAGGTTTTAGGTAAGGCAGTGGAAATTTTACCTGGCGGTGAAGCCTTAAAGGAAAAAGTGATGAATAAACAACAATCGGCTGTAGAATCTCAGCCGCTAAGCGAAACCACTGACGAAGGTGAGAAGGTAGAAAAGGTGGAGATTAAAACCCAGGAGATTATTGAGATTATTAAGGAATTGCCAGCCGACCAGCTGGAAAATATTAAAAAACAAATTTTTAAAGATTTCTGTCAGAATATTTTAAAGGAATAAAAACCTGCCTTTGGTAGAACCTTGTTTCTAAAGAAATAAAGATGGAAGAGATTAAAAAAAGAATTGAACTCGTTAAGCAAAAATTAAACTTAAAGGAAATTCAACGCCAGATTAAAGAGATTGAGGCGGAATCGGTTGCGGCTGATTTTTGGCAGGACCGCCAAAAAGCCAGCGAAAAGATGAAAAAGCTAGGCGAGTTGCAGAAAATTTTGGCTGAAGTCAAAGAATTAGAAGAGCTTTTAGAGCAGGAAAAACTGCCTGCTTTAGAAAAAAGATTGGCTAAGTTTGAACTGATGACCTTTTTTTCTGGCAAGTATGATGCCTCACCGGCGATTTTTGCCATTCATGCTGGCCAGGGTGGCGTGGAGGCCATGGATTGGACAGCGATGCTCAAGCGGATGTATTTACGTTACTTTGAGAAGAAAGGTTGGTCTTATGAGATTATTGATGAGACAGTGGGTGATGAAGCAGGCATTAAAAGCACCACCTTGGCGGTGAATACTCCTTTTGTTTATGGCTATTTAAAGTTGGAAGCTGGGACTCACCGTTTGGTGCGTCAATCTCCTTTTAACGCCAATCAGCTGCGTCAAACTTCCTTTGCCTTGGTTGAAGTTTTACCTCAGATTGAGGAAACGCCGGATATTGAGATTAAAGACGATGATTTGGATTGGCAATTTTTTCGAGCTTCCTCTCAAGGTGGTCAAAATGTCCAAAAAGTTTCCTCAGCCGTCCGTTTGATTCATAAGCCTTCAGGGATGGTGGTCACTTGCCAAACCCAGCGTTATCAGGAACAAAACCGGAAAATCGCCTTGGATTTACTCCGAGCCAAACTCTGGGCCCAGGCAGAGGAAAAAAGGAAAAAAGAAGAACAGCAGTTGAAAGGCGGTAAAAAGATGGCTGGTTGGGGAACCCAGATCCGTTCCTATGTTCTGCATCCTTACAAAATGGTCAAAGATTTACGGACCGGATATGAAAGTCACCAGCCGGAAACAGTGTTGGATGGCGATCTTGATGGCTTTGTGGAAGCAGAATTAAAAAGTATGGTATGATAGAATAGATAGGAGGTGAGCATGGGAGAGCAAAATTTAGTTCAAGATTTTCCTCAAGAACAGAAAAAGTTTAATCTTAAAGAAGTTTTAATCCCTTCTTTGGTCATTATTGCCATTATTGTTGCCGGTGGTTTTACCGGCTATTTTCTTTCCAAAAGAGGTGTGGCCAGCGGCCCAACAGAAACCAAAGAATTAATTGGTGGAGCCGAGGTTGTTCAAGGGCCAAAAGAAGTCGGCATTAAAGACGAGAAAGCCTTTCGGGATACCTCGCAGGGAAAAATTCAAGTCAACGATAATGGGGATATTCCTGAAGGGAGTCATAAGCTTTTACGACCCGGGGGAGAAAGCCAAACCGCTTATTTAACCAGTTCAGTTTTGGATTTGAACCAATTTTTAGGAAAATGTGTTCAGGTTTGGGGGGAGACTTTTGCTGCCCAAAAAGCCGGTTGGCTAATGGATGTTGGTCGGGTGAAGATTTTAGACTCTTGTCCCGAAGGTCTTTAGTCAAAAAGGATGGTCAAATTTGAAAATGTTACCAAAAGCTTTGGCACCATTACTGCCCTTGACCGGGTGAGTTTTAAAATTGAAAAGGGAGAGTTTGTTTTTGTTATCGGTCCTTCAGGTGCCGGGAAAAGCACCTTAATTAAATTAATTCTCAAAGAATATTTACCTACCGAAGGCACCATTCAGGTGGACGAGGTTAACCTGAATGAAATCCCCAAAAAGAAAATTGCCGAATACCGTCAGAAAATTGGCGTCGTTTTTCAGGATTTTAAGCTCCTTGGCGACGGGACGGTTTTTGAAAACGTTGCCTTAGCCTTGCGGGTTTTAGGTAAAAAGCCGGATGAAATTGAGAAAAAAGTAGCCACGATTTTAGATTTGGTTGGTTTAAAAGACCGGGCTCCCTTTTTCCCATCTCAACTTTCTGGTGGAGAGCTACAAAGGGTTTGCTTGGCGCGCGCGGTGGTAGCTGAACCAGACATTATCTTGGCTGATGAGCCGACAGGCAATCTTGATTTAGGCACCGGTCGGGAAATTGTTGAACTTTTGAAAAAAATCAACTCGACCGGCAAAACGGTTATCATGGCCACCCATAATTTTGAAATCGTTAACCTTTTAAGCCAAAGAGTCATCGAGCTGGATAAAGGCAAGGTAATTTCTGATCAAAAGAAAGGCAAGTATCACTTAAAATGAAAGATCATTGGCGAACTACTTGGACTCATATGCGGCGCACGCCTTATCAGGCTTTGGCGGCCATTTTGATCATGTTTTTGACCTTTTTGATCAGCATGGTTTTTGTGCTCACCGCCGGTGGTTTCCAGATTGTTTTGCGCTATTTTGAAACCAGACCCCAGGTAACGGCCTTTCTCAAAGACGAGGCAACTTCTTCTCAAGTTGATGCCATCAAGGCGAAATTAGCCCAGACGGGCAAAGTTAAGGAGGTCAGATATGTTTCCAAAGAGGAGGCGTTGAGCATTTATCGTGAGCAAAACAAAAACGACCCCCTGCTTTTGGAAATGGTCACCGCCAATATTCTTCCTGCTTCTTTGGAGGTCTCAACCGAAGGCTTAACTCACTTAAATGAGGTCGCGCAAATCTTACGCGATGAGCAGGCTGTGGAAGAAGTTATCTTTCAGGAGGACGTGGTTAAAACCCTTGATCAGTGGACGAAAAATATTAGGAGAATTGGCTTGGGCTTGATGGGCTTTTTTGGTTTGGTTTCAATCCTCATCATCTTGGTGATCATCGGGATGAAGATTACCTTAAGGAAGGATGAAATTGAAATCCTGCAATTACTGGGCGCCTCGCGTTGGTATATCCGGGTCCCCTTTGTTTTAGAAGGTCTCTTTTACGGGGCGGTCGGAGCCTTTTTAGCCTGGGGGATAATTTATCTTTTACTTTTGTATTTGACTTCCTTTATCCTTAGCTTTTTCCAGGGAATTTCTCTTCTACCTGTCTCTCCGATTTTTATGTTAATTTTGTTAGGGACTGAGCTCATCGCTGGTATCGTCATCGGGTCTTTAGGCAGTTTACTGGCCGTTAAACGATATCTGAAGTGAAATGAAAAACTTTCTTAAAGGTTTTTTCCTTTTTGGGCTTTTTTTCTTTTTATTCTTGGTTTCTTTTTCTCGTCTTTCTTACGGCATTAGCCTAGAAGATTGTGAAAAAAAAGTCGGCAAGGGGGAACTAAGCCTGGAAGAGGCCAACGAATGTGAGTCACGGCTTGATGATGTTTTAAAAGGTATCAGTACCCAAAGAAGGAGTTTGGAATCGGAGGTTAAACGTTTTAATACGGCCATTGCCATCACCTCTACCAGAATTTTGGCCAATATTAAAGAAATTGAAAATTTAGAAAAGGAAATTGCCAGTTTAACTTCAAAAATTGGCCGTTTGGATCTTTCTTTAGACCAGCTCTCAGAGATTTTAGCCAAAAGAATTGCCGAGAGCTATAAAAAGGGTCGGGTGGATTTTGTCAATGTCTTTTTATCTTCGCAAAATTTTGCTGATTTTATTAGTCGTTTTAAATATTTGAAAGTTGTTCAACTTCATGATCGCCAGTTGATGATCCAAATGGAGACAGCCAGGACCAATTTTGAGGATCAAAAAACTTTAAAGGAGCAAAAACAAGAAGAGCTGGAAACGGCCAAAAAAAAGCTTGAAGCCCAAAAGATAATCTTAACTCAACAAAAAGAAGACAAAGACCGCCTTTTGAAAGAAACCCAGGCTAATGAAACTCGTTATCAGAATCTTTTAGCCGCTTCTCGAGCCGAAATTGAGGCTATCCAAGGGATTATCGCCGGCAAAGGTGATGAGACCGAAATTGGGAAGGTGGGGGCAGGAGAAAGAATTGCGACCATTATTTCTGGGGCTTCGGCTTGTTCTACTGGAACCCATTTGCATTTTCAGGTGGCTGAAGGAAATGAAGTTAAAAATCCGCTTGCTTATTTAAGAAGCATTAGTCTAATCGATGATTCTGGAGGTGATTCTCATGAAGCTTCAGGGAGTTGGGATTGGCCTTTGAATGAACCGATTAAATTTAATCAGGGTTTTGGGGCTAACACCAGTGCCATTCGGGCCAGAATTGTTTGGTATGATTTTCATACCGGGATTGATGTTGCCTCTGATGATCGGGTGGTGAAAGCAGTGAAGTCAGGAACCCTATATCGGGGGGCCATTGCCTGTGGTGGAGGAACCTTGCGATATGTTCGGGTTGATCATGATGAAAATAATTTAGATACCTATTATCTCCATGTTAATTATTGACAAATAATTTTATAGCATAAATAATTTTATTTAAGGCAAGCCGGATGAAAATCCGGCTTTTTATGCTTAAAAAATTTTTAATTGTGGTTTTTTCCCTTTTTGTTTTTGCCTTTCTAAAAACAGATATCTGGGCCGTAACTGTCAGTGAACCTAAAGATTTACCCGCCGAGGTGGCTATTGGTCAGTCCTTTAATCTTAATGGTGAAATCATTGGTTTTCAGAATGGCGAGAAATATTTTGTGAAATGCCGCTTGGGTTTAAACTCAAGTAGTTTAAACGAAGGCCAAACTTACAATATCTTAAGCAATTCTTGGCTAGGAGACACTAGCCCCTGGGTAGAGATGCCAACAGTGGAGAGTGCTAATTTTTCTTTATCATGCAGGGTTAAGGAAGGGGTTGAAGCAGGCAATAAAATTGTCTATCTAAGAGCTTGCCTAAGACAAGTTGATGGTGGTTGTAGTGGTAGTTTTCAATCAGCTACTGGAACTAATTTAATCACCTTGGTTGGGTCAACCCCAACGCCAACTTTAACATCAACCCCAACCCCAACGACACAAACACCAACACCCACAGCCACAATCAAGCCAACCGCCACCTATAAGATCAATGAGGTTAAAGATGAAGACGGGGAGGTTTTAAACAGCGTGAAAGTCTATGTTGATGAGGTTTATTTACATCATTACGCGCCGGAGGTTTTGACTTTTGGTGATGGTTATCAGTGTGATACTTATGTTTCTTGTGGTTTTGGGCAACACACAATTAAGCTAGAGAAGACCGGTTATAACCATTGGGAGGAGACTTTGGCTTTAAACCCCGGTGATTTTTATGAAACCAGTCCGGTGATGATTTTTTCCCAGGGGCAGCCAACCACGACTAATACACCCACCCCCACCAAAAATCTCACCAGTCCTACGCCTACAAGCAAAATTTCCTTAACCCCGACACTAAAATCTAAAACAGCCATCCTTGCTGGGGAGATTTTAGGGGAAACAGCCACTTTTACCAGTTTTTATCCTTTTGAGGCAACCCTAAGTTCAGAAGAACAAAAAGAGAGTTCTCCTTCGGCAAAAAACACCTTAAGACCGAAAATTTTCCTTTCTTTTAGCCTTTTGGTGGTTTTTCTGACAGCTTTTTGGGTGTGGTTTAAGGTATGGTATACTCAACCTAAATGAAGAAAAAAATAGGCTTGGTTTTAAAACTTTGGTTGCCGGTTGTGTTTTGGTGTTGGTTAATTTTTTACTTTTCCTCCATCCCCAATTTAAAAACTTCAGCCAATCCTTTTTGGGATGAAATTTTCAGAAGTTTAGCTCATTTTGTCATGTATGGTCTTCTTTTTGCCTTTCTTTTCCGAGCTCTAAATTTCCGGATTAAAAAGCAAAATTTCCTTCTCGCTTTATGGTTGGGATTACTTTATGGTCTTTCTGATGAAATTCATCAGGCCTTTGTGCCCTTGCGTACCTTTCAAATAAGGGATTTGTTGGTTGATTTTAGTGGTGTTACTTTAGGAGGTTTAATCATATGGAAGTTGTCACCCAAAGCGCCCTTGAAACTCAAGAATTGGGCGAAAAAATGGGGCGTGATTTAAGAGTTAATAATTCAAAACCCAAGGTTATTTGCTTGTATGGTGAGTTGGGAAGTGGCAAGACCACCTTTGTCCAAGGCCTGGCTAAAGGTTGGGGAATTAAAAAAAGAGTGACTTCTCCCACCTTTGTTTTTGTCAAACTTTACCAGCCGGATTTTTATCATGTTGATCTTTATCGGATTGAAAAAAAGGTTGAGGCAAAAAATTTAGGTTTGGAGGAAATTTTTAATGAACCTCAAGTTTTGGTGGTCATTGAATGGGCAGAAAAGATGAAAGAAATCTTGCCTTGGGAAAGGCAGGATATCAATTTTGAGTATCTGGTCGAAAACCAAAGGAGAATCACTTTTAAAACGAAATGAAACTTTTTATTGATACCTCAGATAATCAAAAAACAATTATTGGGTTAGATGAAAAGCGTCTAGAAAAAACTACCGGAAAAGATAAATCTCAGCAAGCTTTAAGTTTAATTCAAAAGATTCTTCAAGAAAATAAAAAGACGTTAAAGGATCTGACTGAGATCGAGGTTAACCTTGGTCCAGGTTCTTTTACTGGCTTAAAGGTTGGAGTGAGTTTGGCTAACGCTTTAGGTTTTACCCTTGACATTCCGGTTAACGGCAAGCGACAATTAGTCTTACCAAACTATGGATAAACAAAAAATTCTTGTTACTGGTGGAGCAGGGTATATTGGAAGCTTTATTGTCCGCGCTTTATTAAAGTCTGGTTTTAAGCCTATTATTTTCGATAGTTTGGAAAATGGCCACAAAGAATCTGTTCCTCCGGAAGTTGAATTAGGTGTCGGCAATCTTCAATGCGACACCCAAATTCTAGACAAGATTTTCAAAAAGGAAAAACCCCAAGGGGTTATTCATTTTGCCGGTTATATCGAAGCCGGAGAATCGATGAAAGACCCACAAAAATTTTTCTTTAATAATGTTTTAGGCACTTTGAATTTATTAAAAATAATGATGGAAAATAAAATCTTTAAACTGGTTTTTTCCTCCTCTGCGGCCGTTTACGGTGAGCCCCAAAAAATCCCCATTGATGAGGAGGACCTAAAGGTTCCCGTCAATAATTATGGAGAGACAAAATTGATGGTAGAAAAAATTCTTCAATGGTATACCAAAGCTTATGATTTTAATTCCATAGGCTTACGCTATTTTAATGCCTGTGGTGCGGCTTTGGATGGTTCAGTAGGTGAAGATCATGATCCGGAAACACATCTGATTCCCTTAGCAATTCAAACAGCTCTAGGTCAAAGAAAAGAATTTACCATTTTTGGCAATGATTACCCCACTCCGGATGGGAGTTGTATCCGAGATTACATTCATGTTCTTGATTTGGCTCAAGCCCATGTCGCGGCCCTGGAATCATTATTGGGAAAGAAATCTGGTTTTCGGGCTTACAATGTGGGGACCGGAGAAGGTTATTCAGTCTTAGAGGTTGTTCAGATGGTTAAAAAAGTTTCCGGCATTGACTTTGCTTCTCCGATTGGGCCAAGACGCCCTGGCGATCCAGCCAGATTAATAGCCAAGGCCGATAAAATTAAGAAAGAATTAAACTGGCAACCAAAGTATTCCGATTTAAAAACAATCGTTGAGAGCGCTTGGAAATGGCATCAGAGCCACCCCAAAGGATTTGCCCCTTGACAAGATAATTAAATTTTTCTTAAGCTTAATTTAGCAGATAAAGCC
>Ga0194126_10009147_pt1 | contig 13281 bp, 14 predicted proteins | sample TA2KigC150mmetaG_FD_148641 | JGI IMG/M metagenome (GOLD analysis project Ga0194126, IMG submission 148641) | Freshwater microbial communities from Lake Tanganyika, Tanzania - TA2015035 Kigoma Deep Cast 150m | ecosystem: Environmental > Aquatic > Freshwater > Lake | place: Tanzania: Lake...
CACGGCCATCGTCAGGCTGTCTTCATCGTAGTTGCACATCGAGCGCTCCCCCTGGGCGACCATGATGGTCGCCGGGGCAAACCAGCCCATCGCCTGGAAGATCGCCGCGCGGCTCAGTCGCAGGCGGGGAATGTAGGCGCCGTAGGATTGGATTCCGATCATCATCTCTCCCTCCTCTTACGTGTTCTTTGGCGTGAAGGCGGCAATCATATCGCCCATCAGATCGCCGAGCTGTCCGTACTCCCTGGCCCCCTTGAGGCTCCGGATCTTCTCCCAGGCCGCCGCCACCTCCTCGAGCGTCGGGATCCTCTTTCCATCGCCGATCACCGTGCCGGGGCTCGTCATCAACGCGGCCCGGCCGTAGTAGCCGACGCCGGAGTTGTAGATCCGGCCGGTCACGGGACACTTCTCCGACGAAAGGAAGAGGACGAGCGGCGCGACGAACTCCGGCTTCATCTTATCCAGGACTTCCGCGGGGATGATGTCCGCCATGAGCCTCGAAGCGGCGATCGGTGCGACCGTGTTCACCTTGATGTCGTACTTGGCGCCTTCGAGTTTGAGTGTGTTCATGAGGCCGACAAGTCCCATCTTGGCGGAACTGTAGTTCGTCTGGCCGAAGTTCCCGTAGAGCCCGGCGGCGGAGGTCGTCATGACGATCCGGCCGTACCCTTTCTCCTTCATGATCGCGAAAGCCGGCTTCGTCACGTGGTAGGCGCCGTTCAGGTGGACGTCGAGGACCGCCTGCCAGGTCTCCGGCTCCATCTTGAGGAGGCTTTTGTCCCGGAGGATCCCGGCGTTGTTGATGAGGATGTCCACCGTCCCGAAGGCGTCGAGTGCGGCCTTGACAATCCTCTCTCCCCCCTCGGGGGTGGCCACGGTGTCGTAATTCGCCACCGCTTCACCGCCGAGCGCCCTGATCTCCTCCACGACCTTTTGTGCGGGGCTCTGCGATCCCTCCCCCGAGCCGTCCCTGGCGCCGCCGAGGTCGTTGACGACGACCTTCGCGCCCCGTTTCGCGAATTCCAGCGCATAGATCCGGCCGAGACCGCCGCCCGCGCCGGTGACGATCGCCACCCTGCCGTCGAACCGGATCTCGTCCTTCGGGATCTCACCGTATTCGAAAACGCCGTTGTCGATGACCGTCTCGCCGCTGCGGGTATTGATCGTCCGCCACAGCGCCTTCCCTTCGGCAACCTTCCAGATCAGCGTCCGGATCGGATCGCCGGGGTAGAGGGGCCTGGAAAAGCGGCAGGCGAGGCGCCTGACCAGTTCGGGCCGCCCCGGAGTGAGGCTCGCCATGAGGGCGCGACAGGCGAAGCCGTGGGTGCACAACCCGTGCATGATCGGTTTTTCGAATCCGACCATCCGCGCAAATTCGACATCGACGTGGAGCTGGAAGATGTCGCCGGAGAGCCGGTAGATCAGCGGCTGATCGGGCGACGGCGAGGCGTCCACGGAAAAATCGGGCGTCCGCTCCGGGAATTCGACGATATTCGGAGGGGCTTCCGGCCCGCCGAAGTTGCCGTCGAGGCGGGCGAAGATCGTGACGATGTTCGTAAAGAGCTTCTTCCCGTTGGAATGGAAAGTTTCGCCCTCGCCCAGGACCAGCGCCCCCTTCGCCCCCTTGTCGTAGTAGTGGGTGATCTTCCCCTCCGTGGTCAGAGTGCCCGAGGTGGGTATCGGGTTGTGGAAGATCAGGTCCTGCTCCCCATGGAGGATGCCCGCCAGATTCATGTTCGAGGCGACGCCGACATGGGCGAGGAAATCGAAGATCGACGCGATGGAAAAGCTGGGGATCACCTTGAGGTTCTTCTCGTAGGTGTAATCCGGTTCCTCGAACCCGGCCCCCACGCCGAGCGCATAGAGGACCACGTCCTTCCAGCTGTAGTCCTTCCTGATGGGACCGATTTTTTTACCGATTGCATCCATGTTGAGTGCCATTCGCAGCCTCCTTATCCATCATAATAGACGGCGTGATCGACGGTTCTATTTCGCTTCCTTCCGGGTGAAGGCGGGGATGTGGATGAACTTCAGGGTCTCTTTCACCAGTGCGATGTATCTCTCTCTTTCCACCTTCACCATGGGGCGAAAAAAATTTTCGCCGGATATAAAGTTATGGATCGAGTTCATCACCGCCAATACCTTCATCATCGTCTCGGGCGGGACATTCTTCTTGTCCCTGGCCAGACCCATGGAACGGGCGATGTCGGCGGTGAACTCGGGGATGATGGAGTCGAAGTTTCCCTCGGAGCGGGTTTTGCCGAAGTAGCGAAAGAGGATCAGATTGGAGATTTCGGGGTGTTCGAAGAGGTAGTCGGTCGTGAGGTCAATGGAGATATCCAGCCGTTCGTCCAGGGGAAGGCCGTGGATGATCTGCTCCACCTCATTAAGCTTCTGCCGGAGATCCTTGTTGATGTCGACTACGACGGATTCGTAGAGGTCCTTCTTCCCCCCCCAGTGGTAGTGAAGGGTGGAGATGTCGATCCCCACCTCCTGGGCGATCATCCGGGTCGTTGTGCCGTGAAAACCGTACTGACCGAAAATCCGGCGGGCGACGTCGAGAATGCGGGCCTTCATCGACTCGGGGTCCTTGCGGGCCTTCTCCAGGGGGGTGGTCATGGGCGTCTTCCAGCCTCCGATTGAATCGTTTGATGGAATTTTAAGGAAAAAGGTCGGGGCTGTCAAGAGGATTTTCTCCCCTGAACATGCCTTGACTTTGCATAAAAAGGGTAATACAATTATGTGAAATAAGTATTACTGAGGTGATCTAATGGCGATCGTCAAAGCCACAGTGAAGGGACAGATACTCATCCCGGCGCCGATCCGGAAAAAGCTCTCCATTGTCAGGGGCACGCAGCTCCGCATTTACGAGGAAGGGAACCGTATCCTTGTCGAGCCGGTGCAGCCGGATGCTGTGGAGTCGGGGCGGGGGATCCTGAAATCCGGGGGGCGCGTCCTGAAGGCGCTGCTTGAAGACCGAAAAGCAGAGGCGCAGCAGTGAAGCGGTACGTCCTGGATAGCTACGCGATGATCGCCTTTTTTGAGGACGAGCCTGGCGCTCACACCATCGCTTCCCTGCTCCGGGAGCTTCTGGACAACCGTGCAAAAGGGTATATGTCCGTCGTCAACTGGGGGGAAATGTACTATTCTGTGATGCGGGAACAGGGCTCTATGGCGGCGGAAACAATCCTCTCTCAGTTCAAAAAGTACCCCATCGAAGTGGTCGATGCGGATCAGGTATTGACCCATGAAGCAGCGAAACTGAAGGGCTCCTATCGGATCGCCTACGCGGATTGTTTTGCAGCCGCTCTGTCCATGAAACTCAATGCGACCCTCGTGACCGGAGATCCAGAGTTCAGGCAACTGGGAAAAAAGATTTCCATTCAGTGGATCGATTTAGATGCTCTATAATGAACCGTCTCATAAAATGGTTTTGCGTCTATCAAGACGGATTTCCGCGTGCCCGGTCAATGCGTAACGTCGCGAGTTTATCTAACCAGTAGTACCGGTCTTTGATAATCATCATTATTTAAATATAGTGGAAGGTTCCTTCATCAAAACGGACAGGGGAAGTACGTCAACTTTTTCCGCCAATGAATAGCGTTTTTCTCCCGGATAGACTACGACAAGCCGGTTCAGTGCCAAATCCGCGAGGGCAATCCGCATGGACGTTGTCAAGCGCGGTGCATCGGCCCGTTTGATCTCCACTCCGATACGCCGACCCTCCTTAAAGAGCAATAGATCGATCTCCGCTCCCGCATGGGTGCCCCAGAAATAGGATGCATCGGGCCGAAGGATCGTCAACAGTTCTTCCATGACATACCCTTCCCACGAGGCGCCGCATTTGGGGTGAGTCAAGAGGTCTTTCGGCTTCCGAATGCCAAGAATCTGATGGAGAAGGCCGCTATCCCGAAAATATACCTTCGGCGATTTGACCTGCCGCTTCTTGAGGCTCTCATGCCACGGCTGCAGTTGACGGACCATGAAAACACCCTCCAGAAGATCGAGGTAGCGGCGGATAGTCGATTCGTTAACACCCAGGGAGCGGGCCGGCTCTGCTGCATTCCATACCTGACCATGGTAGTGGGCGAGCATGCTCCAGAAGCGAAACAGTGTCGGTACGGGGGCGGCAATGCCAAGTTGAGGAAGATCCCTCTCCAGAAAAGTCTGGATAAAGTTCTTTCGCCATGCAGCACTGTCGACATCGTTTGCCGCGAGAAATGATAGGGGAAATCCCCCTCGAAACCAATGCGCCTCATGAGATTCAATGCTGGTGTCAACCAAAGATAGGCCGCCGATACTCACGATTTCCAGGCGCCCGGCGAGAGACTCCGATGACTGGCGAAGAAGCGCCGGGGAGGCGCTGCCCAGGATGAGAAATCGGGCCGGCAGCGGCTCACGATCCGACAGTACCCTCAGAACCGGAAAAAGGTCGGGACGGCGCTGAACCTCGTCGATCACCACAAGACCCGTCAATTCCCGCAGGGCTGTCATAGCCTCGTCCAGGCGGGCCAAACTCAAAGGATCTTCCAGATCGAAATAGTTTGGCGAATCGGGGGATACAAACTGGCGCGCCAAGGTGGTCTTGCCACATTGACGGGGCCCCAGCAGAGCGACAGCACGGCTTCTTTCCAATGCTGTTTTGATGTTGGCCATGGTATGCTTACGGGTAATCATGGCGTCATTCTACATTGAAAATCCCGTATGTCAAGCAGGAATTTCGAGATGATGAGAATTTTGATTTTTTTCTTGACAAGGAGGCATAAATGGTTGTATTATACAACAATGAGCGCGGATATTGAAAAGAGCTACAGGGAAATATTCGATGTCATCATGGGCCTCTCCCGGGAGATCCGGTGCTGCAGCCGGGACGAGGCGATCTGCCTGAATGTCACCTTTCATCAATTTATCATTCTCGATGCCGTGGCAAAAAAAAAGGGGCTCGCTTTGGCGGACCTCCACAGGATTCTCTCCGTGGAAAAGAGTACGACGACCCGTCTCGTAAACCCGCTGCTCCGGAAGAGGCTGTTGAAGCGAGACAGGGCGGAGCACGATTCCAGGGCGGCAAGGCTCACACTGACGGAGGAGGGGAGACAGACCCACCGGAAGGTCTGGATTTGTCTGGGAGGTTTTTTCGGAAGTATCACCCGGCATATACCGGAAGGTCGGCAGGGAGAAATACTGGATGCGGTCAAGGTGTTCACAGAGGCGATGCGAGAGGCCGTAATCCAGCGCCGGTGCTGCGAATAATCACTTTGAGGATAACGTCATGAACCAAATAGACAACCTATTGGATCACAAGAAGACATTGACCATGCTGCCCATGTATGCAGATTCGTCAGGTAGCGACGCAGTCCAGGTTGATGCGCCGCACTTCCCCCCAAGGCTGGATCAGGGCTTTGTGGCCGGATCAGTTGCGACGCCCGCCGGAGAAGTGCCGCAAGTCTCCGCGGAGCTGCGCTGGGGGGATCGCTGGGGCTCGATCAAGGCCCGCTGGGGGGTCGGCCGGATGGATTACGCGATCGATCCGGGCCTCTATGCCCTGGGAAGCCCGGATCGGGCCTCGGCCGTCCTTGTGTCCGCCAATTACAAGATGAGCTTCGACCGGCTCCGGAGCTCCCTGCCCGGCCGTCATCTCTGGATCCTGGTCCTCGACACGAAGGGGATCAACGTCTGGTGCGCCGCCGGAAAGGGGACCTTCGGCACGGAGGAGCTGGTCAAGCGTGTCGAATCGAGCCGCCTGCAAGACATCGTCGGCCACCGGATGCTGATCCTTCCCCAACTGGGGGCGCCGGGTGTGGCCGCCCACAAGGTCAAGAAACGTTCAGGCTTTGGCGTTCGCTATGGCCCGATCGATGCCGAAGATCTTCCCGCTTACATGGACGCCGGTTTCAATGCCACCCGCGGGATGCGCATCAAGACCTTCCCGCTCAGGGAGCGGGCCGTCCTGATCCCGATCGAGCTTGTCGAAACGATAAAACCGACGGCGATCATCGCGCCGGTTCTGTTCCTTCTCGGCGGCATCGGGGGGCCCGCCGGGTTCTGGACGAACGCGCTTCATGAGGGGTTATTTGCAGTGCTGGCGTTTCTGAGTGCCATCGTGGGAGGAGCGGTGCTTCACCCCCTTCTGTTACCTTATCTCCCCGGACGGGCCTTCTCGGAGAAGGGCTTGGTGCTCGGTGCGGTCGTGGCGGCTGCCATGCTGTACATGCAGGGAGTTGATCTCGCTACATGGGGAGGGCGGCTCGGTGCCCTGGCGTGGCTCCTGATTATCCCAGCCGTCACTGCGTATCTGGCGATGAATTTTACCGGAGCATCCACATACACCTCTCTTTCCGGGGTGAATAGGGAAATGCGGTGGGCGCTCCGCACTGAAATCGCGATGGGAGGCGGCGGTTTTCTCGTATGGTTTGCGTCGCGCCTGCTTTCATTAGGAGGTTGAAGATGATACATCCGACTTACCTCAAAAATGTGGTTACCCTGAAACTCGATAAAGAAAAATGCACCGGTTGCGGGATGTGCCTCGAGGTCTGCCCGCACGAGGTGTTTAAAATGAATACCCGGCATGTGGAGATTCGAAATCGCGACGCCTGCATGGAGTGCGGCGCCTGCAGCCGGAACTGCCCCTTCGACGCCATCACCGTGAAGGCGGGCGTCGGGTGCGCGGCGGCGGTGATCAACGCCCTGCTGGGAAGGACGGATCAGCCCTGTTGCGGCCCTGCCGACCCCGGGCGCTCGCCTGCCAATAAGAAGTCCGCGGCCTGTTGCGGATAATCGACTGACCTGAGGTAAACCCTACGGAGCAAGATATGTTTCCCCATCTGTCGGATTCGTGGCTCATCATCTTGATTGCATGCTTTCTAGGTTTCCTGATCGGGCAGTGGATAAAGGCCCGCAGGAATCGCGTCGTGAAGGACAGCGACTATGTGAACGGCCTGAAAAAGCGGTTATTGGCGGAACAGTCGCTTCAGACCAAAAAGAGTAAAAAGAAAACCAGAAAAGCCCTTAGAAAACATGGCGGTTTGTAAAAAAAAGACGAGTCACCAAATGAACGGCTTTTCCGGTGGTAAGGTGTCTCGTTTGGGGGTATGATTGCACAAAAACAGGCTCAGGGGGAGGGAAACCATGGCGGAAACAGCGAAGGCAAGGCATGATGCGGCGGGGTGGATTTCGGATTGCATTCGTAGATACACCGAATCCAAGGAGAATACTCTGCCTCTCGAAAGCGGACCCGAACCGGCCTGGGGGGAGCCGCTCGTCGGATTCTCCCGCGGCGATGACCCGCTCTACCAGAGATTCAAGGAGGAGATCGGCCCGTTCTTCTGGACCCCGGCGGATATCTTTGCCAAGACCTTTCCCGATGCGAAAGCCGCAGCGGGCGAATTGACGGTGATCGCCTGGATCCTTCCCCAGACCGAACAGACAAGGGTGGACAACGGTGCGGAAAAAACCTTACCCGCCAAGCGATGGGTCTTCTCGCGCAAATACGGGGAGGAGTTCAACGTCAAGCTGCGCAACCATGTGGCAGGTGTGCTCGGGGAGGCAGGCTGCGAAGCGGTCGCGCCGATGAACTCGCCCCTCTGGAAGTGGGAAAAATCCGAACGGTACGGTTTTGCCTCTTCCTGGTCGGAAAGGCATGCGGCTTACGCCTCGGGTCTGGGGACCTTCGGGCTGTGCGACGGACTGATCACCCCCAGGGGGAAGGCGATGCGATGCGGTTCGGTCGTGGCGCATATCGCCGTTCCTGCCTCGGTGCGGCCCTACGACGACCACCATGCCTATTGCCTTTACTATTTCGACGGCAGTTGCGGCAAATGCGTCAAACGGTGCCCGGCGGACGCCATCAGCAAGGAAAGGGGCCATGACAAGGAGAAATGCTACAACTATCTCCACAGCGTAACGGAGAAATATACCGAGTCTCTATATGGATTTAAAACCTCTCCCTGCGGCCTCTGCCAGACGGGAGTCCCCTGCGAGGCGAAAAACCCGGTCCCCGGGAGGAATGGCTGACGCCGGAGAGGTTACTGCTGCGGAGTCTTCCCCTTCTCCACGATACGTCGGCAGGTGACGACCTCGCGCTTTGCACAAACCGGCGAACTCCCCCTGGCTGCATGGTCACCGGACCGACGCCGAAGGTCGCATGTGGCGACTTTATGTCGTCCGAACCAATCGGGCTGTGATCTCCGCCACATGCCTGCCCTGGTATCGGGCCGCCGCCAGCTCGTTTTCACTCGGCATGCGCTCGCCTTTGCCGCCCGCAATGGTCGATGCCCCGTAAGGGGATCCGCCCGTGATTTCATCGATGCGCATCTGTCCCGCAAATGCGTAAGGCAGACCTACCAGGATCATGCCGTGATGCAGCAGGGTCACGTGAAAACTCAGGATGGTCGATTCCTGACCGCCGTGCTGGGTCGCGCTGCTGGTAAAGACGCTCCCCACCTTGCCGACAAGCGCCCCCTTCGCCCAGAGCCCCCCGGTCGCATCGAGAAACTGGCGCATCTGACCGCACATGTTGCCAAACCGTGTCGGCGCGCCGAAGATGATGGCATCCGCCTGGGACAACTCTTCCACCTTGCAGACCGGGATGGCGGCCATTCCCATCTGAGCCTCCAGGGCGCCCATATTTTTCAAAACCTCACCGGGCAGGGTTTCCGGCACGCGGTACAGAGAGACCTCGGCGCCACCGACCTCCCTTGCGCCTTCCCCCACGGCCTCCGCCATCCGGCGGACATGTCCATAGAGGGAATAAAAGACGACGAAAACCTTCATTTGACACCTCCCTATCTCAATGTCGTTGATTATGTATAAAAGATTCGGGTCTGTCTTTCAATAGGGAAATGTCACTATCTCTCATGCCGAGACGCATCAGGATTTTCGGCAGGGGCGACCCGGGCAGCATCACATCGCCATCAAGGACACGCCATCAAGGACGTTCTTGACTTGCAAGCCCGCTTCATCTATCTTCACCTCACAGCAAAATGCAAATGGACCATCATACATTCGGCAATTCCTACGATGTGGTTATCGTCGGCGGCGGCCCTGCGGGCGCATCCGCAGCCTATTGCCTGGCTGCAGCGGGCGTCAAAGCGGCTGTTCTCGAAAAGAGTCCCCTGCCGCGTTATAAAACCTGCGGCGGAGGAATCGTTCGAAGGGGGCTCCGAAGTCTGCCGATTGCCATCGGGGACGCCGTCGAACGCGAATGTTTCATGGCCGAGATCCACCTTCACGACGCGGGTCTCCGCTTTGAAACGCGACGGCAGGTTCCGATCGTTTCGATGACCATGCGCGATAGGTTCGACCACCTGCTCCTGTCCGCTGCGAGGGAGGCAGGGGCAGACATCGCCTGCTGCGAAGTCCTGGACGTTTACCCTCATAGCGAACGCGTCGATCTTTTAACATCGCACGGGCCTCTATGCGCCCGGTTCGTTATAGCCGCCGATGGCGCCCTGAGCACGGTGGCACGCAAGACGAACTGGCCGGACAATCGTCCCCTTATTCCCGCTCTCGAATACGAGGTCACCGTCGACGACAGCCTGCTGGCGCGATTCTCCCAGTCGGCCCGTTTCGACTTCGGCGTGGTGCCCTGCGGATACGGCTGGGTCTTTCCCAAAAAGGAGCACCTGTCGATCGGCGTCTTCACACTGAGGCGCGGCGGCGCCAACCTGAATGAGGAATTTCACTCCTATTTGCGACTCCTCGGGATCGCACAGGCGCCGCGGATGGAGCGCCACGGGTCTCTGATTCCGGTTACAATCCGCAGGGCCCCTTTTGCCATCGGTCGTATCCTCCTGGTCGGAGACGCCGCCGGATTCGTCGATCCTTTGACGGGTGAGGGGATATCCTTCGCCATTCAGAGCGGCCAAATCGCCGCGCGCTCGCTGGTTGGCGGGAACCTGGCAGCGCAAGAGGTCAGCCACAGATACAACGCCGACATCGCCGCCGGGATATTGCCCGAACTTCGCGCGGCGAAGATATTGTCGAGGCTCCTCTATCATCATCCCGCACTGCGCTCGCTGTTCTTTCGCCTTTACGGACAGCGATTCAGCGAGGTGGTCACCGACATCATGGCAGGTGAACGGACATACAGGGGGGTCATGGGTAACCCATCAAACTATTCAGAGCTTTTTAGAGTTGTAGGCGAGAGGGTAAAAACAACCGTTGCCGGGCGCATATAAAGGTGACCCCGCAGCGCGCTGCGGGGTCACCCTGGGAGATGTGTCAACTGACCAGTTCCATGTCTTCAAAGGGCGCCGTGAACCAGATCATCGGCTGAATCTTATAGGGATTACCCTTTACCCTCGGACCGAAGGCGGCGGGTGAATTGGTCGCAGTCAGAGGAATGAACATCGTTTTATCGTAAATGAGCTTCTGGATACGGCCGATCAGGTCCTTCCGCCCTTTGGCAGAGGTCTCCCGGTTGTATTTGTCCCACAACTCCTGAACATCGGGGTAGTTCCCGTAGCCCGTGGACCCGAAAAGGTAGAGCAACCGCCCACCGATCGTCGGGGCCTGGGAATTGTCGATAAAAATCCCCCCCTTCATCTTCCCACCCTGGCGGTTCGCAAACCAGGCGGGCCGATCATAAAGCACCGTATCGACCGATATGCCTATGGCTTTCCAGTAGTTGGCCACCTGCTCTCCGTAGGGCCAGTACCCCCCCTCGTAGGGGTAAAATTTTCCCCCGTGGAAGCCCCGCGGATAACCCGCCTCGGCCAGTAGCTTCTTTGCCTTCTCCGGGTCGTAGGGATCCGGCGGGAACTCCAACGCCATGGGATCCCCGGGCAGCCCCAGCGATCCGATGGGACCGCAACCGGGCATGTGGATGTCGGCCAGGGTCTGCCGATCTATGGCGAGACTCGCGGCCTTGCGGACCCGCTCGTCCGCCCAGGGAGACTTCGGATCGAACTGGGCGGTAAAGTACACCATCCACCGCGACGGGCTCAGCGGGGCGAGCATCCTGAGTTTGGAATCCTTTTTCAGGTTTTCATAGAACACACCCTGCATGAGGGTGGCGATATCCGCCTCGCCTCTTCCGGCCATGGCCAGGCGGGTCGCCGGCTCGGAGACGACATGAATTTCGATTCGCTTGATGGACGGCGCCTTCCGCCAGAATTCCGGGAATGCCTCCCCCACCAGCCTCTGACCGGGCACGAATTCGACAAATTTATAGGGACCCGCGCCGATGGGGTGCTTCTTATACCCCGCCTCCCCCACCTTTTCTATGTATTTTTTCGGCGCGATCCAGGCGATGGTGGTCGCTCCCGGAAGGAGATACTCCAGGAAATCGGGAAAAGGCTCCTTAAAACGAAAACGGACAAGATAAGGGTTCACGGCCTCGACCTTCTCGGTCTTGTCGTGGACGATTTTCGCCTGGCCGGCCTTGTATCTCCAGAAACTGAATATCACGTCCTCGGCGGTGAGAGGATCCCCGTTGTGGAACTTCACACCCTGGCGAAGTTTGAATTCATAGACCTTTGCGTCCGGGCTGACGGTCCACGATTCGGCGAGACAGGGGCTGAAGTTGCCGTCGGGCATGGGCTTCAACAGGGCGTCATGGAGAAAATAAAGGACGATCTGCGAAGGGATGAGGGAGCTGTTGGTTGCGGGGTCGAGCCAGTCGGCGGAAAGACCCCAGTGTATCGCTTGCTTCAGCGTGCCGGCGGGAGGGGCCGCCTGCGCGTCTCTTGCGCCACCGCCGAACATGCCTCCTAAGGCCAGAATCCCCACGATGATCGGAATCCAGAGGCGCATCGGTTTCATGGTTCCCTTTTTTCGATATTTCATAGCATCCCCCTTTCAATGGTTTTGGTATTATGAAGCCCGAACAGGACATTGCTTCCCCATAAGAGCTGTCCCGTTGATATACAATTACCCTGCCTCGGACAAAAAGTCAAAATGATTTATACATCTAAATCCAAATTGACACAGAAGCCCATCTTGCATATAATCCATAGTACAGGAGTAAGCGATTGTCATTCGGAACCGTCATCAAACGATTCGGAGGAAAACCATGAAACATCTAAGGTATTTAATCATATTGACGTTATCGGTGTTTTTAACGGCAGGCATCGCCTACGCGCAGCCTGCAACCGATTACCCGACCAAGCCCATCCGGATGATCATCCCCTTTGCACCGGGGGGCGCCTCGGACTTCGTTGCCCGCATCATTCAGCCGAAGTTTATGGAGCTGCTCGGCCAGCAGATCGTGATCGAGAACCGGGCCGGCGCCGGCGGCAACATCGGCGTCGAAGTCGTTGCCCGTGCGGAGCCCGACGGGTACACCGTCCTGCTAGGAAACGTCGGCACTATGACAATCAATCCGCACCTCTACAAGAATTTCAAAGTCAAGCCGATGGTCGACCTGATCGGCATTTCGGCCATCGCGGATCTCCCCGGGGGGATCGCCCTCCATCCATCGATGCCGCCCAATACGATCCCTGAATTGATCGCCTATGCCAAGGCCCGTCCGGGACAGCTCAACTACGGATCGGCGGGTGTCAGCAGCGCCCAGAGCCTCTCCTTCGAGTTTTTCATCGACAAAGCGGGGCTCAATATTCAGCACGTCCCTTACAAGGGCGGGGCCGGCGCCGCGACGATCGGCGCCTTGAGCGGCGAGGTGAAGATCGCCGTGGGAACGATGGCCTCTTTCGCCACGCACCACAGCAGTGGAAAACTCAAAGTGGTGGGGGTGCTGGCCGAGAAGCGCCTGGCCAGCCATCCCAATCTTGCCACCTTGGTGGAATCGGGTTTTCCGGAACTGACCACCGCCTCCTGGCAGGGGCTCTTCGTGCCGGCGGGCACGCCGAGGCCGATCGTGAACAAGCTCTATTCGAACCTGATGAAGGTGTTGGAAGACAAGGGGGTGAACGACCGCTTTGCCCAGGTCAGCGCGGTGATGATCGCCAACAAGTCGCCCGAGGATTTCGCGGCCTTCATGAAGACACAGACCGACTTTTGGGGCGGTCTGATCAAGCGGCTGAATGTGCCGACGATGTGATCGAACCCCGGCGCCGGGCGATGAGCACGGGACCGAAATCGCAAGTTACAAGCCGGCTTCGAGCTTCTCCGTTGAAGTAACGGATACAAAACGGACAGAGCTCTGACCGTCGGTCCGGATGCGATACCGCGACCCGATCGGCAGATGAATGATGCCGCCGGCCGATACATCCGCCCGCTCTTCACCGACCTCGGCATGAAGCGATCCGTAAAGGACATAGATGAAGGCTTCGTGGATGCCTGCCTCCACCCCTTTATCGTAAGGGCGAACGATCTCGGTGAATC
>Ga0194126_10009148_pt1 | contig 13280 bp, 13 predicted proteins | sample TA2KigC150mmetaG_FD_148641 | JGI IMG/M metagenome (GOLD analysis project Ga0194126, IMG submission 148641) | Freshwater microbial communities from Lake Tanganyika, Tanzania - TA2015035 Kigoma Deep Cast 150m | ecosystem: Environmental > Aquatic > Freshwater > Lake | place: Tanzania: Lake...
GAGAATCTCTCGCATGTTTCAGGCCGAATCGAGTTGATCGAAGCCGATATCGCCACGGGAGGAAATTGGCAAAAGAGTTTTGAGGGTGCCGATTGGGCCTTTCACTTGGGGGCTTTGGCCGACATCGTGCCGAGCATTCAACGCCCGAGCGACTATTTTCAAGCCAACGTTGTCGGTACTTTCAACGTTTTGGAGGCGTCAAGACATGCGCAAGTGAAGCGATTTGTCTATGCGGCGTCCTCGTCTTGCTACGGAATTCCAGACTCGTATCCGACTTTGGAACTCGCGGAGATTCGCCCGCAATATCCGTATGCATTGACGAAACGGTTGGGCGAAGAGCTTGTGATGCATTGGGCAAGCGTCTATCAACTTCCCGCGATCTCACTGAGATTGTTCAATGTTTATGGTCCGCGGTCGCGAACCTCGGGCACCTATGGCGCCGTGTTCGGGGTTTTTTTGGCTCAGAAACTCGCCAAAAAACCTTTCACCGTCGTCGGCGATGGCACACAGACGCGCGACTTCACTTTCGTCACCGATGTCGCAAGCGCCTTCGTCACGGCGGCAGAGAGTTCGCATCGCGGCGAGATTTACAACGTCGGGAGCGGACGGACCGTCGCGGTGAATCGCCTGGTTGAATTGCTAGTCGGTGAGGTGACTTACATTCCAAAACGCCCCGGTGAGCCAGACTGCACTTTTGCCGACATAACCAAGATTCGTCGTGATTTGAAATGGGAGCCGAAAGTCAACATCGAAAGTGGTGTCGCCGAAGTTTTGGCGAATATCGACTACTGGAGATCGGCGCCGGTTTGGACGCCCGCATCGATTGCCACCGCCACCCAAGATTGGTTTAAGTATCTTGGTAGTGATGACAAGTAAAAAGGTTTTCATCACCGGCGGGGCAGGTTATGTCGGTGCGATGCTGGCGCCGCGGTTGCTCGAAGAAGGTCACCGCGTGACCGTTCTCGACCTGATGTGGTATGGCGATGACGTCATCGATCCGCACCCGAATTTGTCGATGGTCAAAGGTGATATTCGCGACCAAGATTTGTTGAAAAAACTAATCCCAGGTCACGACACGGTGATTCATCTGGCCTGCATCTCCAACGATCCGAGTTTTGAGATGGATCCGAAACTTGGTGAGTCGATCAACCTCGACGCATTTCGACCGTTGGTCGAGATCAGCAAAAACGGCAAGGTCGAGCGATTTATCTATGCCTCTTCGTCTTCTGTCTACGGGGTCAAGAGCGAGCCCGATGTCTCCGAAGATATGTCGCTCGAACCCCTCACCGACTACTCGCGGTTCAAGGCCGACTGCGAAAAGATATTGGCCGAGTATCAGTCGCCAGATTTCACGACGGTTACGATCCGTCCGGCGACGGTTTGCGGTTATTCACGACGCCAGCGACTCGACGTCGTCGTAAACATCTTGTCGAACTTGGCGTTTCACAAACGAAAAATCACGGTGTTCGGCGGCAAACAACTTCGGCCGAATATTCATATCGCCGACATGGTCGAGGCCTATGTGCTGCTTCTCAACGCACCCAAAGAAGTGATTGCAGGAGAAATATTCAACGCCGGTTATGAGAACCAAAGCGTCGAAGAATTGGCGTTGTCGGTGCGAGACGTGATGGGTGACGATGTCGAGTTGATTACTTCACCAACCGACGACGATCGCTCGTATCACATCTCGTCGGAGAAGATCGCCACGGTCTTGGGTTTCGTACCCAAGCACACGATTCGAGACGCGATCGTCGACATGAAGTCGGCGCTCGAGGGCGGGCTATTGCCGAATTCACTTACCGACGACAAGTATTTCAACATCAAACGCATGCAAGCGAAGGGTTTTTGAACGTGAAGGTTCGGTATTCATACCTGGCTCAACAGTTTGCTGATTGTGATGATCTTTGGCAACAGTTGAGAGAGTTCGTAAAGACTGGTGACTTTACCCTCGGCGCACCATTAACCGAATTTGAAACCCGGTTTGCCAATCTGATCGGTACAAGATATGCGATTGGTGTCAACTCCGGTACTGACGCGATCAAATTGGGTCTGGTTGCCGCCGGAGTTCAGGCAGGAGACGAGGTAATCACTGCCGCCAACACTTTTGTTGCCACGGTTGGAGCGATCGCTGAGATTGGCGCCATTCCGGTGTTTGTCGATTGCGATGACACATTCTGTATGAACGTCGATCTTGTGGAAGCGGCTATAACAGAAAAGACCAAAGCGATCGTTCCTGTTCATTTCACGGGCTACATGACTGATATGAGAAAACTGATGCCAATAGCCGACAAATATGGTTTTTCGATAATTGAGGACGCTTGTCAGTCGATTCTCGGGGCAATCGATCATCGCAAGGCGGGCACTTGGGGTGTCTGTGGGGCCTTTTCGCTTCATCCGTTGAAGAATTTGAATGTTTGGTCAGATGGCGGATTGATTGTCACGGATGATGAACAATTTGCGAGCAAATTGCGTCTCTTGAGAAATCATGGCCTTGTGAATCGTGACGAAGTAGGTATTTTGGGGTACAACTCGCGGCTTGATACTTTGCAGGCAGTCGTTGGAAATTGGTTGATTCCCCAAACTGTGAATATTGCAACAAGGCGAATCGAGAACGCGGCGAAATACGACGCGGGCCTGGGGGCGATTCGCGGTGTCGTGATTCCGCCGCGACCCGCAGGCTACAAAATCGTTTATCACCTCTATATGGTTTTTGCAGAAAAACGAAATGAATTACTCGAGTATTGCCTATCAAAAGGAATTGAGGCCAAAGTGCACTATCCAATTCCGATTTATCGCCAAGAGGCCTTGAAGAAGTTTGGTTCGTCGGTGCGGTTTCCGGTCACTGATAGGCATGCAGATACCGTCATTAGCTTTCCATGCGACCAGCATCTTTCTCAAGAAGAGATCAATTTTGTGATTTCGACGGTTGCCGACTTTTACGCGGGCGTCAAGTGACTCGAAACGAAATTCCTTATGTAAATTTCAAGGCACAGTGGGAGAGTGAAAAGGCCGAGCTGTTGCCAATCATCGAGGAAGTTTGTGCGAGTGGCACATATGTCGGTGGAGAGATAGTCGAAAGATTCGAGCAATCGATCAATTCTTACCTCGGATCGCCATACTGTGTTGCGGTCAATAGTTGCACAGATGCTCTAGTGTTGGGGCTCGCCGCTCTCGGCGTCAAACGTGGAGATGAGGTGATAACGCCGCCAAACTCGTTTATCGCATCAACCGCGTCGATAGTTCATTTAGGTGCGACACCGGTTTTCGTCGATGTGTTGCCGTCGCAAAGCATTGATCCGGATCAAATTGAAGGCGCCATAACGAAAAAGACAAAGGCGATAATGCCGGTTCATCTCAGTGGTCGAATGTGCGACATGGATCGAATTACCGAGATTGCGACTCGTCATGGCTTGGCTGTGATTGAAGACGCCGCCCAGTCGATTGGCTCGACTTTCAATGGCAAACCCAGTGGAACTTTCGGGGAAGTTGGCTGCTTCTCGGCACATCCGTTGAAAAATCTGAATGCCATTGGCGACGGTGGTTTTGTTTGTTTCAAGGATGAAAAGACGGCCGACATCGTCAGAAAATTTCGTAGTCATGGAATGATCGATAGAAACACAGTTGAAGTATTCGGCTATGTTTCGCGGCTTGACGCAATTCAGGCTGCTGTATTGATCTACCGGCTTGGGAGACTTGAGCGCACAATCGAAAAGCGAAGAGAAAACGCGCGCATTTATCGATCGCTCCTTGATCCCGAGCATGTGTTTGTTCCAGATGATGACCCGCGCGAGAGAAATACCTACCATACCTTTGTAATTCAGGTCGATCGCCGCGACGAACTTGTGTCTCACCTCGCCAATAACGGAATTGGCACTGCAATTCACTATCCGATTCCAATTCATCTGCAGCCCGCTTCTAGCTCTCTCGGACATGGTCTAGGCTCGTTTCCCGTAACTGAGCGCCAATCAAGACGGATTTTGACTTTGCCAATCAATCAGCATCTGACTGAAAGTGAACTGAGTGTTGTGGCTTCGGCGATTAACGACTTTTTTGTCGGAAAAGCAAAGTAGCGATGATTGGCGCAAGATCTCAATTGTGGAGTGTCGATGTTGTCTGATGATCTAAAAGTTAGGTTGTTGACAAAGATGCATTTCATGCGGTTGGTTGAGGAAGAAATCGCGTCTCGTTATCCGAACCAACAGATGCGTTGCCCCGTGCATCTTTCAATCGGTCAAGAAGGTGTGCCCGCAGGTTTCGCGCTTGCTGTCAGGAAATCTGATTATGCGGTAAGCACTCATCGTGGTCATGCCCATTATTTGGCCAAGGGTGGCGATCCGAAGGCGATGATTGCCGAAATTTACGGCAGGGCTACCGGATGTTCCAAGGGCAAGGGCGGGTCGATGCACCTAATCGATCAATCCGTGCGTTTTATGGGTTCAACTGCGATTGTCGGTAACAGCATTCCGATCGGCGTGGGACTTGGCCTCGCGAGTCAGATTAATGGTAGTGACGATGTGTCTTGCATCTTTTTGGGTGACGGTGCTGTTGAAGAAGGTGTCTTCTTTGAGTCAGTGAATTTTGCCGCGGTAAAAAAACTTCCGGTACTGTTCATCTGTGAAAACAACCTGTATTCGGTCTACAGCCCTTTGTCTGTTAGGCAACCCGAGGGACGAAATATCGCCTGCATGGTTCAGACATTGGGCGTCGATTCGGTTCGGGCTGACGGCAATGATGTCGAGATCGTCTTTTTAGTTCTTTCTAGAATGTTTGATGAAATAAGAAGTGGCGGTGGGCCACGATTTGTTGAATTCTTAACCTACAGGTGGCGCGAGCACTGTGGTCCTTCCTACGACGATGAGCTTGGCTATCGGACAGATGATGAGGTCGCATTCTGGAAGGCAAAAGATCCGATCGATGTAATGACCCGGCGAATCAATGATTTAAGTCCAGACTTGCTGGCCGACGTTCAAAAGGAGCTACTAAAAATTAGGTTTGAAATCGACGATGCGTTCAGATTCGCTGAGAGGTCGCCATTTCCCTTGCCTGAAGATGCTTATGTCGGGGTGTTTGCCGATGAGTGAAACAACCTTTGTCTCGGCGATCAATGACGCCCTGAGTACGGCGATGGCGATCGATAAGTCGGTCATTTGTTATGGCCTTGGCGCGACAGATCCCAAGAAAATTTTTGGGACGATGAACGGACTTGAGCACAAATTTGGTCGAAGCCGCGTGTTCGATATGCCGACTTCCGAAAACGCGATGACCGGCATTGGTGTCGGCGCGGCGCTCGGAGGCTTGCGACCCGTGATGACCCATCAAAGGCTTGATTTCTTTCTATTGGCAATGGATCAACTGGTCAACTCAGCAGCGAAGTGGCATTACATGTTCGGAGGTCAGGCCTCGATACCGATCACTATTCGTTTGATAATTGGAAGGGGTTGGGGACAAGGGCCGACACATTCTCAAAATCTGCATGCCTGGTTCGCCCATATCCCTGGGCTAAAAGTTGTGATGCCGACAACCCCGGCAGATGCCAAGGGTTTACTTCTAACCTCGATTTTTGATCCAAACCCGGTTGTATTCCTCGAACACCGCTGGTTGCACCAGTCGGTCGGAAATGTCGAGTCAGGTGATGTCCGTGTTCCGATAGGTGTAGCAAACACGATTCGTCATGGCAGAGACATAACAATTGTTTCGTCTTCTTATTTGACGGTTGAAGCGATTCAAGCCGCAAGCTTTCTTGCGGCTGAGGGCATCGATTGTGAAATCATTGACCTTCGCTCGATAAGTCCGATTGACTGGACAACAATTCATGATTCGGTAGCAAGAACAAGAAACTTGCTGGTTCTTGACTCAGGTGCCCAGACGGGTTCAGTTGCGGGCGAAATCATTGCTCGAGTTGCGATGAAACAACATCAAATTCTGCGACTTGCGCCAATGCGACTCGCGATGCCGGATGTGCCCGAGCCAACAAGTTTTGGGTTGACCCGTGGGTTTTTCGTTCGTTCCTCAGATATCTACGCCGAAGTGATGAAGGCCTTCGATAAGAATCCAAAATCAGGTGTAAACCCGATCCAGGAGCCTGTTCCTCACGATGTTCCAGGTGACTGGTTCAAGGGTCCCTTCTAGTCGAGAACCCGATTTGAATTGTCAAAGTAGAATTGGGGCGGGGGCGAGTCAATGAAACGGGATGTGGTGTTCGTGTCGGGCACTTTTAATGTGTTGCACCCGGGGCACGTTCGACTTCTGAAGTTCGCCAAACAAAGCGGTGCAAAACTCGTGGTCGGCGTGTTTAGCGACCGGGTTGCAGGAATCGCGGCCCACGTGCCCGAGGAGTTTCGTCTTGAGGCTGTCACGATGAACGGTTTGGTCGACGAGGCGTTTTTGCTCGATAAGAGTGTCGAAGAAGCGATCGTCGAGCTGAAACCGGGTTTGGTGGTCAAGGGGAAAGAGCATCAAACACAGGAGAACCCCGAACAAAAAGCCGTCGACTCGTATGGCGGCAAATTGATTTTTAGTTCGGGTGACGTCGTATTCACATCGCTTGACTTAATTCGTCGTGAGATGTCGGCACAAGATCAGCGCTCAATTGCGTTGCCGCAACAATTCATGGCGCGACGAAAAGTGACGAAAAGAAACTTGACCAAAATGATGAAAAGGTTCAAAGGTCTGAGGGTCGTCGTGATAGGTGATGTGATTGCCGATGAATACATAACGTGCGACCCATTGGGAATGTCAGAAGAGGATCCGACCATCGTCGTCACACCGGTTTCGAGTAGGACCTTTATCGGTGGAGCCGCGATAGTCGCCGCCCATGCTGCGTCGCTTGGCGCAGAGGTGCAAGTCTTTTCAGTTGTTGGCGATGATTCAACTGCCGAGTTTTGTCGTCAAGAGTTGACTCGGTTCGGGGTCAACCACAATCTTTTTGTCGATGACTCGCGCCCGACGACTTTGAAGCAACGATTTCGCAGTCGGTCGAAGACCTTGCTGCGTGTCAGCCATTTGGCACAACGCTCGATCGAAGAACGGCTTCAAAGAGAACTTGTTACCAAAGTTTCTCAGGCGGTGAAATCGGCGGATTTAGTGATTTTTTCTGACTTCAACTACGGCTCGTTGCCACAACCAGTTGTCGATGGAATCACCGCTGCAGCAAAAAAGACGAAAGCCAAAATCGTCGCCGACAGCCAATCATCCTCGCAAATTGGCGATATTTCCAGATTCAAAGATGTTGATCTTTTGACACCCACCGAACGTGAGGCGCGCTTGGCCTTGCGCAATTCCGAAGACGGTCTTGTCGTTGTCGCCGAGACTATTTGCGAGGCTGCAAACGCCAAAGCGGCAATCGTCAAGCTGGGCGAACAAGGCGTGTTGTTGCATGGTCGGAACGCCAAGTTTTTCGAAACCGATCAGATTCCGGCGTTGAACTCCGCACCTCAAGATGTTGCCGGAGCAGGTGACTGCATGCTGGTTGTCGCATCGTTGGCGATCACAGTCGGGGCGAACATGTGGGAGGCTGGTTTGTTGGGTTCGCTTGCCGCGGCGATTCAGGTGGGTCGAGTCGGAAACACGCCGATCACCCAAGATGAGATTTTGCACGAGTTGTCGGAGTGAGAGCGATTCTGCTGGCCGCAGGACTCGGTACCCGACTTCGCCCGCTCACTGATTCAACCCCCAAATGTTTGGTGCCGATCAAAGGAAAACCACTCTTAGATATTTGGTGCGAAGGCTTAATCGGCGCAGGTATCGAAAAAGTTCTCGTGAACCTGCACTACAAGTCCGACGTTGTGAAAGAACACTTGGCCACTGCAAGATATGCCGACTCAGTCGTCACGGTATTTGAGCCGACTTTGCTCGGTACGGCGGGAACGTTGATCAAAAATCGTGACTTTTTTGGTGGTGATGATGGAATCTTGCTGCATGCCGACAACTACTCGGAGGCAAGCATTTCTGATTTGATTGAGGCGCATCAGCATCGACCAAAACGATGTGATCTGACGATGCTGGCATTTCGTACATCGACACCCGAGACGTGCGGAGTGTTGGAAATTGACGCTGAGAATGTCTTGCTGGCGATGCACGAAAAATCAAAACAAGACCACGGCAATTTGGCTAACGCCGCGGTTTATGTATTGTCAAAGAAGTTGATCAGCGAACTCACCGACGAGACCGATTTCAGCAATCAGGTCATCCCCAGATATTTTGGTAAAGCCTTGGTCGTTGAAACCCGAGAAACCTTCATTGACATTGGCAATCCAGAAAGTTTCGCGCAGGCGCAAAAGGTCGCCAAGATCGTTTAGCAACAACCGGTAAGTTTTGCCAAGCGAGCAAAACGATTCCCGCCGGCGAGCACTATCGTTACAAGCAGTAATCTAGGGCAGTAGCTCAGTTGGTAGAGCGCCGGTCTCCAAAACCGATGGTCGGGGGTTCAAGTCCCTCCTGCCCTGCGACATGAACGAGAATCAATTGGCTCTGCGCAAGTTCGACGACTTTACGAACGATGTCATCGTTGTCGATGGTCTTTGGGGCTCGGGTAAGCAGTTGGTCAGCACGCTGGTTGGTGGGTTCGATCGGGTTGAACACTTCAAATACAACCCCGACTACGACTATCTATGCGCAACGGCGCACCTTGGGGCGATGAGCCAAAATGCGACGACGACCCTTCTTCAGTTGATTGCCGGGAGAAACCAGTATTACAACTTGATTGGTCGTGAGGTAAACCTGCGTTGGCGAGATGAAACCGGTCCACGATTTCATCCCACACCGTTCAAGTTTCTGGCTCGGCTGTTCAGCAAAGATGGCGAAAGAATCGCGAGCACGATTGATCAGCAGAATATCGCCAATAACATCACGACACACTGCATCTTCCCGGTGTCTCGGCCGTTCGTCGACGCTTTTGGAAGCCGATTAAAATTCATCGAGGTCGTGCGTCATCCGTTGCACTTGGTGACTCACTGGTCGAGGTTTCTGGAACCATCTCGATGGCGGCGAGTGCGAGAAATCAACTTGACCGTCGATTTTCAAAACAACAAAGTGCCATGGTTCGCGGCCTCGTGGGCAGAACAATTCGTGAAAGCCAAGACCTTTGATCAGGCCCTGCTTTGCGTCGATTTTTTGTGCAACTGGATAATTGACTCGTTAGATGCGGTTGGAAACGATTCTTCAGAGTTTCATTTCGTTCAGTTCGAGAAACCTTTTTTTGGATCCGAGCGAAGAACTCGGTCAATTATCAAGGTTTTTGGGTCGAACGCAGACCAAGGGAATCAGAAAAATCATGCGTCAGAACGCGATTCCACGGGAGAATATTGCCGACGGTCCCAAAATGGGTCAGAACTATCGTTGGACGGCCCTGGAAAAGGATGAAACCGTCTACAAAGATGCGATGAAAATGGTCAAGGAGTCCGGTAGTCCAGATTTGGTCGAAACTTTTTTGAAGACCATCGCGCGCTATAACTCAACCTGGAATGGACCTTTGGCCAGATTTGAATGAGCACCGATAAGGTTGATGGTCGGTATGTCAATGGATTTGAATCGTCAACAGAAGCGCGCCATGCAAAAAATGGGCGAGGTCAACGAGCAGGGGGCGCCAATTCGCCAAGCCCGGCCGTCGGTCGCCGCCCAGATGGCCAAAGAACGAGTTGGCCCGGTGCAGTACGTTCGCGAGGTTCGCGACGAGATGCGCAAAGTCGCCTGGCCGAAGTGGCCTGAAATTCGCCGTTATTCAATAATCGTGCTGGTCACCGTTTTGATAGTCACCGCCTTCGTCGGGGGATTGGACGCTGCATTTGGCATACTTTCAGGCTGGCTTTACAAAGACTAGGCAGCCAAAAATGACCGACGAGACCCTGACATCCCGAATTGAAAGCACCGAGACGAGCGCCGAGTCGCCCGTCGTCGACGCCTCGTTCGACCTCACCGAGAACCCCGAAGAAGAGGAAATTGATCGCCCGTGGTTGCGTCCGGGCAAATGGTATGTCGTTCACTCGCAGTCGGGTTACGAGAAGAAAGTCGACGCCAACCTCAAGGCGCGCATCGCGTCGTTCAACCTGGCAGATCGAATTTACGAAGTCGTGATTCCGATGGAAGACGTAGTCGAGTTCAAACAAGGTCGCAAGCAGACAGTGCAGAAAAAGGTTTTCCCCGGGTACTTGCTCGTGCGTTGCGAAATGGACGATGAAACCTGGTTTTGCATTCGCAACACCCCGGGTGTCACCGGTTTCGTCGGGCAGAGCCAAAAGGGCAAGACGCCCGCTCCGTTGTCGCGCAAAGAAGTCGCCACTTTCCTCTCGGCGAAAGGCGACGGCAAAGAGGCGCCAAAACGCAAGACTCCGAAACTCGACTACGAAGTGGGCGAGGGCGTGCGAGTCAAAGAGGGTCCGTTTGCCGATTTCTCGGGTCAAGTCGCCGAGATCAACGCCGACCATATGAAGTTGAAAGTTTTGGTCAACATTTTCGGTCGAGAAACCCTCGTCGAAATGGATTTCAGTCAAGTCGCCAAGCTCTAAGCACAAGAGGCAAAGAAAGAAACCGTCATGGCAAGAAAAGAAGTCAAAGCAGTTGTCAAGATTCAGATTCCCGCGGGCAAGGCGACGCCGGCACCACCGGTGGGCACCGCGCTCGGACCACACGGCATCCAGATCATGGATTTCGTCAAGCAATACAACGCGGCGACCGAATCGCAAAGCGGCACTGTCGTGCCCGTGGAGATAACGATTTTCGAGGATCGTTCGTTTTCGTTCATTCTCAAGACGCCACCGACGCCGGTCTTGTTGCGGCAAAGGGCAGGTCTTGAAAAGGCGTCGCAGAATCCCGGCAAAGATATTGCCGGCTCGGTGACCGAAAAAGACATCGAAGAGGTGGCAAAAATCAAAATGCCAGACCTCAACGCCAACGACCTTGAGGCCGCCAAGCAGCAGGTTCGGGGCACGGCCCGCTCGATGGGGCTGACGGTAGTCGGTTGATTCAATACGAATAACAAAACCCTGATTCGGAAGAACCTCATCCGGACGGGTCAACAACGAGGGAGGCAATATGCCAAAAAACAAAACGAATAGGGACAAGAATCACGGCAAGAACTACCGCAATGCGGTTGCGTCTTACGACCGCGAAACCCTGCACACCACCGCGGATGCGGTGGCAAAAGTGAAGTCGATGGCCAAGGCCAAGTTCGACGAAACAGTTGAACTCGCCGTGCGCCTGGGTCTTGATCCGCGCAAGACCGAGCAAAGCGTTCGCGGAACGGTCTCGATGCCGTCGGGCACGGGCAAGTCGGTGCGAATCGCCGTGTTTGCGGCGGGTGAGGCGGCCAAGCAGGCGCGTGACGCCGGTGCCGACATCGTGGGCAGCGACGACCTGGCGGCCGAGATTGAACAAGGCAAAATGGATTTCGACATCGCGATTGCCACGCCCGACATGATGCCGCTGGTCGGAAAACTTGGTCGAGCACTCGGACCCCGAGGTCTGATGCCCAACCCGAAGACGGGCACCGTGACGACCGACGTGACGCGCGCGGTCGCCGAGTTCAAGGGCGGAAAGGTCGAATATCGGACCGACCGCTACGGCAACGTGCACATTCCCGTCGGAAAGGTCAGTTTCGAGGCCTCGGCTTTGGCGTTGAACGTCACGGCCGTGCTCGACGAGTTGAATCGCACCCGACCGGCCGCGGCCAAGGGGCGGTACATCAGAAAGATCTCCGTGTCCTCGACCATGGGTCCGGGCGTGAAAATCGATCCCGCTCTCGTCTCGGGCGAATAGCAAAGCCGAAATTGGTCGAACCTTCGGTGAATTCATCGGCAAAGCGATGAATCGGGCAAAACAGTTAACGCTGCGTGATCTGACCCTCGGCGGCCCGGCGCTGGTCGTCGCTGTGCTGATTCGGGTGATTAGCCCGTTTGTGAGATTTCGATTCAGAAACTTTCCCGCCGACGAGATCGGACCGATGACCGTCGTCTCGCAGCATTATCTTCGAATCAAGGCGAGTCGCAAAACACGTCGACAGATCGACTTCTGGTATTTGAAGGATTCGGTCAAGGTCGCCAACGGTTACATGCTCGGCTTCGTCGAGTCGCAGATCACAGTTCATCGGTCTCGATTCATCGAGTTGGTGGCGGCCTGGTCAGAGAAACTGCCTCGTGCCGAACGGCATCAGATCGAATCAGAAATTCGAATCACGTTGCTTGAGGGTCTCGGCGCGAAAATGAGGCTTCCGCAAAAAGATCGTGAAACAACCGCCGAATATGTGAAGCAGATCGGCGTCGACCCGAATGCTGAGTTCATCGCCCTGACCGTTCGGGATGGGGCATATAAAAGCGGGGTCGAACAACCCAATACTCAGTCCCGAAAAGACAAGGAGATCTATCGCAACCAGGACATCGGCGACTATCTCGCGGTGGCCGAGAAGTTCGCTTCGATGGGGGTGCAAGTCGTAAGAATGGGCGCGAAAGTCGAGCAGCCGTTGAGGGCCAAGTCGCCGCTTGTGATCGATTATGCCTCGACCGGCAAACGCACCGAAGCGGCAGACGTTTATTTGGTGAGCGAATGCACAATGTGCATTTCAAGCAATCTGGGTTTTGATCACATCGCCGCGATGAGCGGCAAGATGCGGGTGATCACGAATCAGGCCCTAGTCGTGCAGGCCTCGACGCTGTTTTATTCGTCGGATGTGTTCATTTTGCAGCGCTTTCGCGAGAAGTCCAATGGGAGAGTATTGACTCTTTCTGAATCTTTGCAGCATCCTGAAATCCTCAACCTGGACTGGTACCACAAAATTGTGGACCTGGGTCTTGAATTCGTGCGAAACACTCCTGATGAGATCGTCGAGGCATCGATTGAAGGTTGGAAAAGAGTCAAGGGAACCTGGGTGTCGACCCCTGAAGACCAGATGTTGCAAGCCCAATATTGGGAGATTTACGACAAGTATTTCCCGGATCACAAGGCGCGATTTGGCAAGGGTCGACCGCACCTGGGCGCCGATTTCTTGCGTCGCAACGCTTCATGGTTGGCCTGAAATCGAAGTTGCGCGGTGGACGGTTTCCTGTAAGCCGGGTGTGAAGTCTGGTTTTCGCGGATATCGTCGAATGGGCAATAAGCAGCGGTCACAGCGATGTGAAAGTTGCTCACCGCAGAAATTTGGTCTGAGGTTGGTTCGGGCGAAAGCCGGTTCGAATCGCAGATAATGAGCCGGCACCGGTTCGCCAAACGAGGTGAATGATTCTGCACGCGAGTATCGCGTCGGGTAGTTCCGCTCTGCGTCGAGCACCCAAGCATCGTCTATTCACAAGGCG
>Ga0194126_10009151_pt1 | contig 13274 bp, 14 predicted proteins | sample TA2KigC150mmetaG_FD_148641 | JGI IMG/M metagenome (GOLD analysis project Ga0194126, IMG submission 148641) | Freshwater microbial communities from Lake Tanganyika, Tanzania - TA2015035 Kigoma Deep Cast 150m | ecosystem: Environmental > Aquatic > Freshwater > Lake | place: Tanzania: Lake...
TTAGAGTTAATTGTTTTCTAAGCTATTGATTCTAATACGAAAGGAGAATCTTTTTTAGATTTTATGAATATCTAACTGCATTATTTGGGTAAAGCAAGCTTCAAGAAGAACTCATTGAAGCTGTATTGATGTTTTCAAAATCTCGATCCTTGTTTCTATGTCCCCTTCAAGCCCCTCTAAATCCTTCTCTTTAACCTCTCCAATTAGTTTCAATTTATCAATAAGCTCCTTTAATTTTTTCGAGTCAAGTTTTGCAGTGATAACTTCCTTATTCTCGAAAGATTCGGATTTGATTATCTGTCCATTAAGCTGTATTAACACTTTTTCAATTTCTTTAATGGCGGTCTTAATGTCTTTAACGTTGATGGTTAAACTGAAAATCTCTTCTTTTCTCTCAGCCAGTGCCTTTGCCCTTGGTGCACGGGATAAAACTTCAGTTTTTGATTCATCCTTTACTACAGCTCCTGCAGATGGTCTGGCTTCATCTTCTTTTGCTACAGGAAGAGGAGCCTTAGGTGATTCAGCAACTTTTTCAGTGACCTCTGTTTTTTTTGCGAGTAATTGTTTTTCAGCAGGTTGAGCAGGAACAGGTTTAGTCTCGACAAACCCAGGTATTTTTTCTTTGGATGGAATCTGTGTTTTTATTTCCTCTAAAGGTATTTGAGTAAGTTTCACCTCAGGCTGAATGGTCTTAAAGATATACAGGACGGCCACTGCTATAAGAAAAACAGCGGCAGCTTCGATGGGCAGTTTTATATGGAGAGGATAAAACAGTTTCTGGAGTATTCCCTTTTTGGGCTTTGCTTCTGATTTTATATTTTCCATAACCTTCTGTGTCAGCCAAGGAGGAGGTTCGATGTCTTCAAGCTTCTGTACGTACTCTACTGTCTTCCTCATGTCCGCAAGAAATGCACTACATTCCTGACATGATGTGAGATGCTCATTAACGAGCATCCTTTCTTCAGGAGAAATGACCCCCTCTATGTAAGCGGAGAGCTTTTTTTGGGTATCAGCACACTCCATTTATATATCTCCCATAACTCTTTTTAAACAGTCCCTAAGAGTATACCTTGCCCTGAAAAGTCTCGATTTAACGGTGCCTTCTGGTATCTTAAGCATATCACTTATCTCATCATAGGAGAAGCCCTGAATATCTCTTAAAACAACCACCTCTCTGGATTCATTATCGAGAGAGTTTATACATCCCTGAACCTTTTTCTGGACATCCCTTTTCTCAAGTCTCTCCAGTACGGAAGGCTCATCAGAAGCAGGCTCAACGGTTATTTGGCTCTCATCAGTAAACACAGGGTCATTCAGAGAGGAATCCTCCCGATAACTCTTGATTTCAAGCTGTTTGAGACGATTTCTGGAAAGATTGATGACTATTGTATAAAGCCATGAGGAAAACCTTGCCCTTTCTTCAAAATTCTGCATGTTTTTAAATGCAGAGACAAAGGCATCCTGTACGACCTCGCAGGCGTCCTCATAGCTTCCGATCATTCTGTAGGCAATATTAAGCATCCTCTTCTGGTGCTTCTTTACAAGGACTTCAAAAGCATCAACATCTCCGTTTTTACATAAGGATACCCGTTGAGCATCTTCATCTTCAGTCCTCTGTTCTTTTTCCTTCATTTAATTAGACAGACAAGCAAAGGTATTTGTTCTTAATTTTAAAAGAAAGCTTTGGGGAAATAAAGATTAAAGAGAGCTGTATTATTGACAAAACACCTTATTTGTTTTACAATTAATGTATCGATACAAGAAAAGGGGGATAAATGACAACAACAACAATATCTTCTAAATATCAGGTAGTTATACCTAAAGATGTAAGAGAGAAGCTTCATCTCAAAAGTGGGCAGAAAATGACAGCTGTTGTAAAAGGGGGTTTACTTTACTTTATTCCTGAAAAACCGTTAGAAGCATTTAGAGGATTTTTAAAGGGGATGGATGCAAAAGACTTAAGAGAGGACAAAGAAAGGTAATGTTTCTTATTGATTCCTCTGGTTGGATCGAATTCTTTACCAATGGCCCTCTTGCTTCAGAATATGCAAAATATCTCAAAGACTTTACAAAAATAATAACGCCCACTATTGTACTTTATGAGGTTTATAAGAAAATAAAAAAAGAACGAACAGAAGAAGATGCACTATTGGCAGTATCACTGATAAACAAGACATCAATAATGCAGTTAAGTGAAAGTATAGCACTCTCAGCAGCAGACCTAAGTCTGAAATATTTACTTCCTATGGCGGATGCCATTGTTTATGCAACAGCTTTAGAAAAAGACTGTAAAGTGATAACCAGTGATACGCATTTTGAGGGTCTTGAGAGGGTAATATTTATTTAGATTTTTTGTTGAAAATTTGCTCTAATGATATAATAACCCCAAAGGTACACGGAAAATTCATACAGGAGAATAAATGAAAACCCTTAGGCTTGCACTTGCACAGATCAATCCTACTGTTGGAGATTTTGAGGGGAATGTCTCAAAGATTATTTATTACATTGAGGAAGCGAGTAAAGCAGGTGCGCAGATTGTTACATTTCCCGAACTTGCAATAACAGGATATCCGCCTGAAGACCTTTTGTTGAAACCACAGTTTATAGAAGATAACCTTGATGCACTCAATAAGGTTCAAGGCAATGTTGGAGACATAACAGCAATAGTGGGCTTTGTTGATAGAAAAGATGATATCTATAATGCAGCCGCAATAATTTACAACAAAACGCTTATCGATACTTACCACAAAATGTATCTCCCCAACTATGGTGTGTTTGACGAATATCGGTATTTCCAGGCTGACGCACGATGTCCTATGTACAAGATTGGCGATACATGGGTGGGTGTTACTATATGTGAAGATATTTGGTATCCAGAAGGTCCTGCAAGGCTTCAGGCGCTTGCTGGCGCGGAGTTGGTTATCAACATCAATGCGTCACCCTATCGTATTGGCAGGGGAAAGTCAAGAGAGGATATGCTTTCTGTAAGGGCATTTGACAGTATGGTCATCGTGGCATATCTCAATACTGTTGGAGGACAGGATGAGCTTGTGTTTGATGGTCACAGCATTGTTATAGACCAGAGTGGGACAGTAATCGCAAGGGGAAAACAGTTTGAAGAAGACCTCATAGTTATTGACTTAAACCTTGAGGCGGTGATGATGAGAAGGCTCCATGCACCACGCAGGAGAAAGGAAGTGATTAAACTTGGAAAAGAAGCTGTGGAAAAAATCAGTATTCCAGTTGAAAAGACTTCTTATGAAAAAAGAAGAGTGTCACGACTTCGTTTATCATCTCTGGAACATACAGTATTAGAGCCAAAAGAAGAAATATATAGATCCCTTGTACTCGGCACATCTGATTATGTCTTTAAAAATGGATTTAAAGGTGTTATGGTAAGCCTTAGCGGTGGCATTGATTCTTCTCTTGTTGCATCTATTGCAGTAGATGCACTTGGTAAAGAAAATGTGACAGGGCTCTTCATGCCATCTCCCTATACATCAAAAGAAAGCAGAGAAGATGTGTATGCCCTCAGGGACAATCTTGGGATAAAGGTTGTTGAAGTTCCTATTGATAACATATTCAAAAGTTATCTTGAAGCTTTGAAACAAGAATTCCAGAATCTACCAGAAGATACAACAGAGGAAAATATCCAGGCAAGGACAAGAGGAAATATCCTTATGGCATTCTCAAACAAATTTGGGTGGCTTGTCCTCACAACCGGGAATAAATCAGAGTTGAGTGTTGGATATGCAACCCTTTATGGTGATATGGCAGGCGGGTTTGCGGTCATAAAGGATGTACCAAAAACCATGGTATATGAGCTTTGCAAATGGAAGAATAATAAAGAGGGAAGGGCTGTAATACCTGAAAGGGTCTTACGGAAAGAGCCTTCTGCAGAACTAAGACCTGACCAGAAAGATACAGATACGCTTCCACCTTATCATGTGCTTGACCCCATATTAAAAGCATATATAGAGGATGACAAGAGTTTCGACGAGATATTGTCCCTCGGCTGCGAAGTTGAATGTGTCCAGAATGTTATCAGGATGATCGATAAGAGTGAGTACAAGAGGAGGCAGGCACCTCCAGGAATAAAGATAACACAGAGGGCGTTTGGAAGGGATAGACGTTTTCCGATAACAAACAGATACAGGGGTCATTAAAGGAGTCTGGTACATTGATTAAAAAAAGGTTTTTTCTGACAATAGCCTTATCTATTTTTATTACTCTTTTTGTTGTGAGTAATGTTTTTTCTGAAGATAATAAAAACTTTCAGTTCAAGAAGCAGACTGAAATTCAGCAGGTAAAACCTAAAAAACCTGTAAAGATTAAACTAAAACGTTCAGCTGACGACAGATACACATGGGAACTTACTGGTGATGATGTTGATGAAATCGTCAAAGCTGACAGGCGACTCAGGAAACTGCTGAAAATAGAGTGAAAGGCACTCTCTACATAGTTTCAACCCCAATAGGTAACCTCGAAGATATTACCCTCAGGGCATTGCGCATTCTCAAGGAAGTGGATATCATCGCTGCAGAAGATACAAGACACACACAAAAACTTCTCTCCTATTATGGGATTTCTAAACCATTAATAAGCTACTGGGGAGCAAAAGAGAAGGTGAAGTCCACACAAGTTCTTGAAAGACTGTATTCAGGGCAGTCTGTTGCACTCGTCTCAGACGCCGGGACTCCCGGGATATCTGATCCCGGCACAGTACTTATAAAAAAAGCAATAGAGGAAGGTATTAATGTTATTTCTATACCTGGAACATCAGCATTAATTGCTGCACTCTCAGTATCAGGACTTTCAACACATGGATTTACCTTTATGGGATTTCTTCCTCACAATAAAAGCCAGCGCCGGAAGGTACTTGCCGATTTGGTTCTTGAAACGAGGACACTCATTTTTTACGAAGCGCCACACAGGATTCTTGAAACACTTTCAGATATTGAGAAAATATTCGGGTATAGAAAGGCAGCAGTTATAAAAGAGATGAGTAAATTTTTTGAGGAGATTTTCAGAGACAATCTTCCGGAACTATCACAAAAACTCAAAAAATCAACAATAGCAGGGGAGTATGTCATTGTGGTAGAAGGCAGAGGAGAGGAGAAGAGGCTTGCAACAGATGATGTCATTTTAGAAGTGAGATCTTTAATGAAAAAAGGCATTGGAAGAAAGGAGGCTGTAAAAAAAGTTGCTGAGACATATAGGATGAGCAAGAAGGAACTTTACTCTAAAAGCCTGAACGAAAACCCTTGACTTTTTCGTTACTTATCAATAAAATTTCCAATAATATCTTAGATAATTGTGAGGTGAATTGTGGCACATAAACTGCTTCTTGCAGATGATAGTATAACAATACAAAAAGTAGTAGAACTTATCCTGACAGAGGAAGATTTTGAAATCAAGGCTATGAATAACGGCGAGGAAGCATTGGCTGTGGTTTCTTCTTTTAAACCTGATGTTATCCTTGCTGATATAGAGATGCCTAAAATGAACGGTTATCAGCTCTGTGAAAAGATAAAACAGGACCCTGCCACTCGTGATATACCGGTGATACTTCTTGCAGGGGCATTTGAACCGATTGATGAAGAGCTTGCAAAACAGGTCGGTGCAGATGATTATGTGGTGAAACCATTTGAATCACAAGAATTGATAAGCAAGATCAATGCGGCACTTACAATATCAGGTGTAGTTGCAGAAGCTGAGGCTGTTGGTATAGAAGCAGGAGCAGGTGAAGAGGAGCTCTGGGCAATGGAAGAGATTCCAAAGGTTGAAGAATGGCTAGCAGAAGAAAAAATTGAAGTTGGCACAGAAGAAGTATTTGAGGCTGCAGAGGACGAAGGTGTGACAATTGAAGAGCCAGCACCAATACCCGAAGAAGCCATCCCGTATGAAATTGAAAAGGCTGTACCTCCACAAGCAATCGTTCCAGAAGTTGAACTTCCATCAAAAGATGAGATTAAAGAGATGTTTGAGAAGGCTGTTCATGATAGATTATCCTCGCTATTATCCTCGTTTGATTTAAAAGAGGCTATACTTTCTTCGCTTATGCCTTTGATGAGGGATTCTGTAGAGAAAATACTATGGGAAGTTGCACCTGACCTTGTTGAGAGGATGCTCAAAGAGATGTTAAAAGGCTCCCTTGAATCCCTTTCAAAAGAGGTTGAAAAAGTAATCTGGGAAACTGTACCTGACCTTGCAGAGACGATGATATCTAAAGAGATAGAGAGGGTAAGGTCAGAATTTTAGAAAAAGGCTACAATCCAAAGGGAATAGAAGAAAGCTGGTATGGATTCTGGGTCTCAAAGGACTATTTCAGTCCAGACCCTGTTTCTCAAGGAAATCCTTACTGCATTGTTATACCACCTCCGAACATTACAGGCTCTCTTCACATGGGCCATGCCCTTAATACCACACTCCAGGATATTCTTTGCCGATGGAAAAGGATGTCCGGGGATAAAGTTCTCTGGTTACCAGGTGTGGACCACGCAGGTATCGCAACACAGAATGTTGTAGAAAAACAGCTTGCTGCTGAAGGGCTCGACAGGCATACAATAGGTCGTGACGCGTTTATTGAAAGAGTCTGGAAATGGAAGGAAGAATATGGTGGCAAGATTATTCATCAGTTAAAGAGGCTCGGTGCTTCCTGTGATTGGTCGAGAGAGAGGTTTACCCTTGATGAAGGACTCTCAAGGGCGGTAAAAGAAGTTTTTGTAAGACTTTACGAAGAAGGTCTCATATACAGGGATAACAGGCTGATAAACTGGTGTCCTCGCTGCAATACCGCACTTTCAGATCTTGAAGTCGAACACGAAGAATTAGAAGGCAAACTCACATTTATAAAATATCCTCTTACCCCCCCTGTTCCCCCCCTTAGTAAGGGGGGGATAGAGGGGGGGTATATCACCGTAGCAACGACGAGGCCGGAGACCATGCTCGGCGATACTGCAGTGGCAGTAAACCCTGATGATGATCGGTACAAAAGTTTTATAGGAAAAACTGTGTATTTGCCTCTCACGCAAAAGGAAATCCCGATTATAGCAGATCCTGCTGTTGATCCTTCATTCGGAACAGGTGCAGTGAAAATTACCCCAGCACATGATTTTAATGATGAGGCTATTGCAAAAAAACAGAGCCAGGACTTAGAGTTCATAACGGTAATAGATAAGAATGGTCGCATGACAGAGAATGCAGGAGCAAGATATGCTGGGATGGACAGATATGAGTGCAGGAAACTTGTCCTCAAAGATTTAAAGGAAAAAGGTCTTATAGAAAGAGAACAAAAGTACATACATTCAATCGGACACTGCTACAGGTGCAAGACTGTTATCGAGCCTTTATTAACCCTTCAGTGGTATGTGAAGGTGAAGCCACTTGCAATGGATGCGATTAAGGCTGTAGAAGAAGGAAGGATTGTCATCATACCGAAGTCATGGGAGAACACGTATTTTTCCTGGATGGAAAATATCAAAGACTGGTGCATATCCCGTCAGATATGGTGGGGACACAGGATACCTGCATGGTACTGTCAGAAAATGCAAAATTCAACATGTAAAAATCAAAATGGGGTCATAATATCAAGAACTGTACTACAGGTGTGCCCTTATTGTGGCTCAGAAGAGTTAGTTCAGGATGAAGATGTTCTTGATACATGGTTTTCATCAGCGCTCTGGCCTTTTTCTACACTTGGTTGGCCTGATGAGACAATGGACCTCAAGACTTTTTATCCGACGAGTGTTCTTGTCACAGGCTTTGATATCATCTTTTTCTGGGTAGCACGGATGATAATGATGGGACTTAAATTTATGGGTGATGTACCTTTCAGACATGTTTACATACATGCCCTTGTGAGAGATATACGAGGCCAGAAGATGTCTAAATCAAGGGGCAATGTCGTTGATCCTCTCACGATAATGGATAGATATGGAACAGATGCCTTCAGATTTACACTTTCTGCTTTTGCTGCCCAGGGACGCGATATAAAATTTTCAGAAGACAGGGTCGAAGGGTACAGACATTTTGTAAATAAGCTCTGGAATGCAACAAGATTTATTCTCATGAATGCTGAATCTTATACTCCAAACTTCAAACCGGATTCTCCAATTTCAACTTCACACTCATTACTTTCACGAAGATGGATAGTGAGCAGGCTTGCAGCTACTGCAGATGATATGAATAGGGCACTTGAGGAATATCGGTTTAATGATGCTGCAAACAGTATATACCAGTTTATGTGGCATGAGTTCTGCGATTGGTATATAGAGATGGCGAAACCTGAACTCCAGAATCAGAATTTTAAAAACATCACTATGCAATGCCTCCTCTCTACTCTTGATTTATCCTTGAGGTTGCTCCATCCCTTTATGCCCTATGTGACAGAAGAAATATGGCAGAAGATACCCCATGTGAAAAGTGAAAATGAAAAAATTGCAGAGAGTATTATGATTTCTGATTACCCGAGAAATCTTCCAAGGGACTTTAAAGCAGAAGAAGAAATGTCCTATGTGATGGATGCGATCACAGGGATAAGGACTATACGGGGAGAACTCAACGTCCCACCATCTGTGAAACTGAATGTATCCATAAGGACTTACTCTCAGACAATAGAGAAGATATTGAATGAAAACGTGCACTATATCAAAGTGCTTGCAAATGTTGCTGAAATAGAGATAGGTATGAATGTAAAAAAACCCGGAGGCTCTGCAACTTTTGTGAAAAGTTCCATGGAAATATATGTACTTCTTAAAGGAATAGTGAATGTTGAAGCAGAAGTCGCAAGACTAAAAAAAGACGAGATAGAGGTTGAGCGGACAATCATTTTATTGAACAAGAAACTTGTCAATGAGGACTTTTTGCAGCGGGCACCCAGAGAAGTTATTGAGAAAGAAAAGGTAAAATATGAGGAGATGAGATTAAAAAAGGAGAGAATTGTGAAAAGTATTGAAAAACTTAAAGAGGTAGGAGGTGAGAAATGATGCACAGAGAAGAAAGAGAGCATGAAAAAAGTGACTTTGAATTTATCGAAGGTGAGTTTATTAATATAAAACAGAGTTCCATAAGGGCTGTTGAGGGGGGACATATAGAACTCCAGCAGGTATGCGCACTGAGTATAGATGCTGAGAAGGCTGACGTGACACAGGGTGCTTCTGTCATACTCAGGGGGAATGATATAAATCTCAACCAGAGTATAAGTGCGATTACTGCTGGCGACAATGTATCTATGAATTTTTCGTTTTCCCCTATAACTATTTCGAGAGAACAGACAACGGTGAATAGGTCTGCTGTGGGCATTATGGCTTCAAGGGATATAAAGTCAGAAAATACTTCATCACTATTGGTTTTAGCTCATAAAATCGAGGGAAATGTCACAACCCTTCTTGACTGGCGTTCTGCCCTTGCTTTTGGTGCGGTGTTAGGGGGGACGTTGGGCTTCCTTTCTTTATTACTCAAAAGGAGGTAAGATGGAGATACCCCCGAGCGTGATTGATCTCATTCATCGTGCTATCGAAGAAGATATAGGCCATGGCGATATTACCACATCCCTTCTGATACCTGAAGAGAGTGAATCAAGAGCCCTCTATATTGCAAAAGGAAATTTTGTACTGGCCGGGCTTCCTTTTGCAAAAGAAGTTTTCCGGATTTTAGATCCTTCTATGAGTTTCAAGATGTTTTATAGTGACGGTGATAAGGTCAGAAAAGGAGAAGTATTTGCTGAGGTTTTCGGAAAGACCAGGGCTATTCTTGAAGGAGAGCGGGTAAGTCTCAATATAGTGCAAAGACTATCCGGGATTGCGACTCTCACCAGTTTATATGTAGAGAGCATAAAAGGCCTTAAGGCAAAGATTCTTGATACACGTAAGACAACACCGTGCCAAAGGTTTATGGAAAAGTATGCGGTCAGGATCGGTGGGGGGAGCAACCATAGATTTGGCCTTTTTGATGGTATTCTAATAAAGGATAACCACATAGAGGCTGTAGGGAGCATTAAAGAAGCCGTAAGAATAGCAAAAAGCGGTCATCATCTTGTCAAAATTGAGGTGGAGGTAGAGAATCTTCATGACCTTGAAGTTGCAATAAAAGCAGGTGTAGATATCGTGATGTTAGACAATATGACAGTTAAAGACATGAGAGAAGCGGTGAAGATTGCAAAAGGCAGAATTATAATCGAGGCATCTGGTAATATCAGGCTCGAAAATGTAAGGGAAATTGCTGAGACAGGTGTTGATTTGATTTCGGTTGGTGCACTTACCCACTCGGCTGTTGCAGTTGACATAAGCTTGAAAATAGTGAAATAGATAGAGTATGATTGGAGTAATGGAGGGATTTATGACAATGAAACAAATAAAGGATATTGCCAAAGAAAAAGGTGTGAAGGTTGGCAATATGAAGAAGGACAATATTATTCGAGCTATTCAGCGTGCAGAAGGAAACTTGACTGTTTTCGGTACCGCTGTAGCAGGGGTGTGCGATCAATTGAACTGTGTGTGGAAGGATGATTGTTTAAAATAGATACATTCAAGGTACTCTCGATGAGGTGTCAGAAGAGTTTTCCCTGATTTCTCATGTCTGTTTTCTCCGTCTTTTCGAAAATTGTTATCTTCCCATATTCCCCGTCAAAACCTGGTTCAATATGAACATTACCTGCACGCATTCTCGATATAGCCTTTGACAGAATAGGTGATCCTGCTGATCCGATATCTGCAACAGAAGCGTCTATAAGTATCTTAAATTCATTGCCAAGTTTCTCAATCAATTTAAAATATTCATTTTCGACAGCCTTGCTGTTAACTCCAACTTTTAATATCTCTGCAATGATTTCAGGTAAGGGGATGACAGAATAATAAGGTGGTGCACCTTCTAACTTGAAACCATCTCCCCTATCGGCGAGTTTTTCCACCCTGTGCATGACACCTATAGTGACTTTTTTCCCACACACAGGGCAGAGATAATTATGTTTTATTGTTTCTTTAGGGGAAAGGCGTATGCCGCATGTCCTGTGTCCATCATAGTGATATTTCCCCTCCTGGGGGAAAAATTCAATTGTTCCTAAAAACCCTCTTTTATTCTTAATTGCATTGATTATGGCCATATATGATATGTCAGTATCAAAAATAGTTGCTTCACGTCCGAGTTTTGCTGGTGAATGTGCATCCGAATTCGATATAAGGGTAATATGGTCGAGATGCGAAAGTCGCCAGTTCATAGGAGGGTCTGATGAAAGACCTGTTTCGATAGAATACACATAAGGGGTCAGTTCCTCAAAACATTCCTCAAAAGAATCAAAGCCTGAACTTGAACCAAAAATCGAAAAATGTGGTGTCCATGCATGGGCAGGCACAAGCATGGCTTCATCAGATATATCTCGTATGATTTTCAACAGCTTCTTTGCATCGAGTCCGAGTATAGGTCTTCCATCAGCTGAAAGGTTTCCAATCTTCGATAACGCAGCATTGATTTTTGAAGCGACATTAAAATCAGGTATAAAGACAAGATTATGAATCTTTCGAACCCTTCCATTCTTGCTGTAGATGCAGCTTATCTCTGTTGTGAGCATAAAAAAAACTTCTGACCTGCATGATTCCGGAATAGAATGCTTGCTATATTTATCTTTTAATTTAAATAAGTTATTGCTTATTACTTCAAGTTTATCTTTTAGTTCAAGAAACCATTTAGGATGCGTGAAATCACCTGTGCCGATGACATCTATCCCTTTAAGCTGGGACCATTTCCAGAGATTCTCTACAGACATATCTGGGCTCGTCGCGCGTGAATACTGTGAATGGATATGGAGATCTGCAATAAAACGCATTGACAATTATACCAAAGGTTTTTGTCTTCTTCTATGCCAGAAAATGTAGATAATTACAAGCAAAACACAACCAACAATAATATACAAAGTCCACTGTTTACTTACTTCCATAACCTTTTCTTTGTTATTACCAACAAAATATCCGATATATGCAAGCACCCAGACCCAGATGCTCGCACCAAAAGCAGTATAAAAACAAAATCTTTTAAGGTTCATTCTGGCAAGACCAGCAGGAAATGATATGTAGTGTCTCACACCTAATATAAGCCTTCCTATAAATGTACTTATATTTCCGTGTTTGAGGAAAAATATCTCGCCTTTTATGAAACGCTTCTCGGTAATACCAAAGTATTTTCCATATTTAAGGATGAATGGTCTGCCAAAATGCACAGCGATCGCATAATTAAAAAGTGCACCTAACACACTGCCGATTGTGCCGGACAGTATTACCCCTGTCCAGCTCATCTGGTTTTGTGAAATGAGATAACCTGCAGGTGGAATCACGAGTTCGGAGGGGAGGGGGATAAAGGTGCTCTCGATAAACATTAAGAACATAATACCTGGATAACCCATCGTTCCAATAGTTTTTACAAGCCAATCTAAAAAAGTATAAATGGTAGTCATCTGATGAAAAGTTTTATTTAAGTATAAAGACTTGACAAAATATTTTAAAGGGTATAGTGTTCAATTGTAGCCTAAATCCCGATGCATCGGGATGCGGGGGACCCAGTATTTGGGGCGTATTTCCCGGAAATTCCCGGGAATAAGGCACTTCCAAGCCCGAGCCCGACAGCTAACCCCGTAGGCTTTTGGAGGTACAGATGTCTATCAAAAGATTTCTCATCGGCCAGCCTATTGAAACAATCAAAGAAAAACGCGAGAGACTTACAAAACTAACGGGACTTGCCATATTCTCATCCGATGCACTTTCTTCTGTGGCATATGCAACTGAGGAGATACTTCTCGCTCTCATACTTGCGGGGAGTTTACTTCTCAGTTACACTGTCCCTGTAGGTTTAGCCATCACAGTTCTTATTGTAATAGTGACCACCTCTTATTATCAGATCATTCATGCATATCCTGCAGGTGGGGGTGCCTATATTGTTGCAAAAGAAAACCTTGGAATATATGCAGGTCTTGTTGCGGGTGCTGCACTCCTCATCGACTATGTGATGACAGTTGCGGTTAGTGTAACCGCCGGTATTGCTGCTCTCACCTCAGCGTTCCCCTATTTATATGAACATAGAGTCCTCGTGTGCATTATAACAATTATTCTCATTACAATAGCCAATTTAAGAGGTGTAAAGGAAAGCGGGGAGGTCTTCTCTATCCCTACGTATGTGTTCATTGGAAGTATTCTTTTATTATTATCCACTGGGTTAATAGGATATTTTTTTGAAACACAACCTCATCCTGTTCCAGATATTAAGCCTACTGGTGATTTTATTGCTCT
>Ga0194126_10009154_pt1 | contig 13271 bp, 11 predicted proteins | sample TA2KigC150mmetaG_FD_148641 | JGI IMG/M metagenome (GOLD analysis project Ga0194126, IMG submission 148641) | Freshwater microbial communities from Lake Tanganyika, Tanzania - TA2015035 Kigoma Deep Cast 150m | ecosystem: Environmental > Aquatic > Freshwater > Lake | place: Tanzania: Lake...
CGAACGCCAGCGGGATGACCTTGCCCAGGTCGGCCGCGGCGTCCACGTAGCGCGCCCGGGATGGACCGCGGCCCAGCGGCGGCGGTCCGCCGCGGAGGTTGCCGTAGGGGGCGGCGTGGGGCCTGGTACTGCGTATTCCGTACTGCGTATGGCTGGCGTTGCGGTGGGCGCGGACGCGGGGGGCGGCGTGGCTCCCTCGATGGCGTACTGCGTATGATCGGCGTCGCTGTGAACAAGGGCATCGCAGTCGGCGCGGACGTGGGAATCGGGGGCGGTGTCGCCATCGGCGCCGGCGCGGCGCATGCCGCGAGCGCGACAAAACCCATCGCAACAACCAGGCTGAGTGCAGATCTGCTCATGATACGCAACACGCAACACGCAATACCCCCCTACTTCTCCACCCCCGTCATCACCACCCCCTGCATGAACTGGCGCTGGGCGAAGAAGAACATCAGCGCCGGCAGGATGAGGGTCAGCGCCGCGGTCGCGGCCGAGCGGCCCGGATAGTTGGCGAACTGGGTGACGAAGCGGCCGATGCCGACCGAGATGGGGAACAAATCCTCCCGGCCGATGAGATAGACCAGCGGGTTGAAGTAGTCGTTCCAGACGTAGAAGAAGTGAAAGAGGGTCACCGCAGTGATCGCCGGGGTCGCCTGGGGGATGATGACCGAGATGAGGACGCGCAACGGGTTGGCGCCGTCAATCGCCGCGGCCTCGTCCAGTTCGCGCGGGATGGTCATGAAATACTGGCGCAGCAGGAAGACATCATACGCGTTGGCAAAAAACACCGGCACGAGCAGCGGCAGCCAGGTGCCGGTCCAGCCGAGGCGGGCGAAGAGCACATAGAGCGGGATGATCGTGGCCTGGGGCGGCAGCATGGGTGAAGAAGGGCCATCCGCGTTCATCCGCGCTCGTCCGCGTCCCCCTTTTCAGGATTGCGCGCCCACACCAACCGAGACGCAAGACAGCACCCACAGCACAACTCTCCTGCAACTCCGGGGATGATCCGGTGTTAGACTCGGCGGGAGCGTCGGATTCTATCAAACTAACGAGGTGCAACCGATGAGCGAAATGGATCAGGCAGTGGCGCCAGAGCCGTTCTTTGCGCGGCCAGGGGTCGAAGTCGAAACTCTCCCTATCGGCCCGGGTGTGCCGTTGGGCATCGAACGCGTCACGAACCCTCGCGTGGGCATTGGGGGCGCTTATGGAACCTGGGGAGCGTGCTACGACAACGTCACGCTGCCAGGGCTGGTGGAACAGCAGTTAGGTTATGCCTTGAGCGACGAGACCCGGATGAACCTGGCCGAACTGGGGTTTCTCTATCGGCATCACATCCCGCCGCTCGCGCCCGAAGAACATGTCGTCTTGGAGGTGCAAACGGCCGCGCGCCTCCTGCGCGCCGCCGCCGCCGCCAGCGGTTGGCAGCCGGCAGAAGTTGACGCTGTGCTGATCGGTTCCACCACGCCTGCCGCGGACGATCAACTCGAGCGTGCGGCCGCCCAGGCCGGCATCCCCAGGTCTGCGCTCAAGGTGAGCATCCACAAAGCTTGCGACGGCGGGGTCGCCGGGCTGAACCTGGCGCTGAATCCGGGTCTGAAGTCGGGCAGTCTGCCGGGCCGCAACCTGGCCGCCGAGCTGCTCGGCAAGCGAGTGCTGGTCGGCGGCATCGAGGGGCTGAGCCGGGTGCTGAGCGCAACCTACGATCCGCAGGCGTTGCAGCTCTTCGGGAACGGCGCCGGCGTCTTCGGCGTCATTCCGGGTCGCACCATGAAGTTCCTGGCAGGGGACGCATTCGAGACCTACGATGAAGAGGGTCTGCTGCAGGTGCGCATGTCCTATCCTCATTCGCGGCGCAGCGGCGAGGGGCAGTCGTTGCTCGAGGTCACCCAGATCGGGGAGAACAGCTTCCGCGTGGCGGGGCTGCAACACGAGCCCAAAGATGGCGTCGGCGCGGTCGTGATGGCCGGACCGATGGGCATGGTCAAGCTCTTCGTGCGCACGGGCGTGATGGCCGTGCGGCGGGTGTACGGCGCCTACCGAGAGCTGATGGCCCAACTGGGCACATCTGGTCGGGATATCTGCGTGACGTTGGCGCACCACGCCAACTATAAGATCAACCAGCTGAAGGCCAGGCAGTTGCAGCGTGAAGGGATCACCATCCCCACGCCCTGGTTGTTGAACGACTTCGGCAACGTGAGCGCGGCGTCCGCCATGATCGCGTTCTTGCGGCGGCTGCCGGCGCTGGCGCCGGCCGAGCATATCCTGTTCGACGGCTTTGGCGCGGGCACCTACTACGATGTCGTGGCTGTGGAACTGGGCGCTGGCGGCTAGCGCAAGACGGCATCTTGCGCTATGCTGTGCCAGGCGTCACCGAAACGCCTGACGTCTGGTCGCTCATGAGGCTGAGTTCAGCCGGCTCCTTTGGCGTCGGCTAGAGCCGCCAGCCGATCGAGCAGCTCTCCGGGCGGATCGCCCTTTCTGAAGAAGACGTCAGCTCCCGCCGCCAGCGCCGCATCCTGATACTCCCCGTGCATCGAGGTGAGGATCAGCTTCACCTGCGGCCAACGCGCCCGGATGCTGCGCGCAGCTTCCAGGCCATCCATGATCGGCATCAGGATGTCAAGCACCACGACGTCTGGCGGCGACTCATCTGCCAGCTTCAGCGCCGCCAGGCCGTCCGCAGCCTCGCGGATGGGCCCCACCTGGGAGCATGTGGCTAACAGCGCACGCAGGCTTTGCCTGGCGCGGGGCTGATCGTCGGCGATCACGACAGTAATACGCTTGACCATAGGCTGTGGGGCTTCCTCTCGTTGGCCCCACTATAGCGCGCATCCGGCTTCCCGTCATCGCAGAAACCCGGCATCTTCGCGTCAAAAGAAAAGACCGCGGCCGGCCGCGGTCTCTACAGGTTTTCTGGTACGGAAGCTGACAGCTGATCCGGTCAGGAGATCGTCGTTCGCACGACGTCGCCGTTCGTCAAACCCAGCAGAAGCGGCGCTCCTGGTTCCAGTCCCAGGGGCGCGGCCACGGCCGAGGCCTGAGCATCGGCCACGTCTGCGCCGGCCGCCGCCGACCACGTCAGGCCGCCATCGCGAGAGAGGAACGGGCCGTTGGCGAGCAGCACGAGGAGGTGCGGCCTGGCAGGGAAATACGGGGAGAGGATGATCGCATTGACCGATTCAGCGGCGATCTGCGCGCCCAGCCGCTGCCAGGAACGGCCGCGATCATGCGAGACGTGCAGGCCGTTGACCTCGGCGCCAGCGAAGAGCACCCCATCGCTCGCAAAGGCGGGCGAAAGCGCCAGGCTGAGCACCGGCGCCAGGTCAGAGGGGAACGGCGTCTCTCGCCAGGCGCGGCCGCCATTGGAGCTGCGGAATACCCCGGTCTCTGTGCCTGCAAAGAGGGTCTCATCGCGGGCATAGTCAGGCGAGACTGCGAGCGCCATGACGTGCAGGTCGAGCAGGCCGAAGTTCCAGAGCACCCAGTTGTCCCCGCGGTTGGCCGAGCGGAAAACGCCATCCTCCAGCGCGCCAGCGAAGAGAACGCCATCCTCGGCAAAGTTCGGCGAAACCGCCAGGCACGAGATGAGCGGCGGCGGCGCCGGCAACAGGTGTACGTACCAGGTATCGCCCCGGTCGAATGAGCGGAGCACGCCCCCTTCGGCGCCCGCGACGACGAAGCGATCGGCGGTGAACGCCGGCGAAACAGCAACTGCCGAGGCGGCCAGCGGCGCAGACAATTGCAACGAGTCGAGCGTTGACGGCCAGGTGACGCCGCCATCCTGCGAGCGGTAGAGGCCCGAGGAGCGCCCAGCGAAGCAGATGCCGTCGGTCGCGAAGTTCGGCGACGCCGCGATCGCATAGACGACGTCGTGGTGCGATAGATCCATGTCGTGATCCTTGCTCACGGGTTGAACTCCTGCGTCGGCTTGCGATGGTGCACCAGTACGCTGGTCGTCAACGCCAGACCCGCGCTCATCACGGCCGTCGTTACGGCCCCGCGCAGCGTCGAAGCTGCATCCCAGATGTCGGCCTCAGTCATCTTGATGACGCGCTCGGCTGCGGCGTCGAAGCCATGACCGGGGCCGGCGTGTTTGATCTCGGCCATGATTTCGCTCGGATCGGCGCCCGCGTTCGCGATGAGCGTGCGGGCCGGTTCTTCCAGGCCGCGGATCAAGATGCGGTAGGCCGCGCGTTCATCGAGGTCGGTCGCCTGTTTCAGCAGACGTTGCAGCGCAGGCCGGCAATCCAACAGCGCCACGCCTCCGCCCGGCATCACACCTTCCAGCATGGCGCCGCGCACCGCGTCGGCCGTGCGCACGGCCAGCTCCTTGCGGACGGCCATCTCCGTCTCGGTCGCCGCGCCGATGAAAAGCATGGCCGCGCCGCCCATTAGCTTGCCGATGCGCTCGCGCAGCTTTTTGCGGGCATCCGCGTCCTCGGTCTGGCGAAAGGAGGCGCGCAACGCCGCGATGTGGTCGCGCAGAACACGCGGATCGCCGCCGCCGCCAACGATGCCAAAATAGCTGAGATCGGCCCAGGCGCGGCGGGCGCGGCCCAGGTGTTCGGGCGTTAGCCGCGCCAGGGTGTCGCCGGCGGCCGACCAGAGCGGCTGGCCGCCCGTCAGAGCGGCCAAATCCCTCATCGCATCGGCCATATCGTCGAGCAGCGTGCCGGGGGTCTTGACGCCGATGGCCACCAGTTTCTCGGGGTTGCGGTTGGCCAACAGCACAGCGATGGCGTTATCCGAGATGCTGCGGGCGACGATCACCAGGTTGCGCACCTGGTTCTTGATGGCCATGCTCAGCGCCGGCACCAGGTCGCGCGGCTCCTGGATCTCCAGATCGCTGATCAGGATGGCGGGATTCTCCAGCTCGGCGCGCACCAGGGGCCGCTCGCCAGGCTGCGAGCCAGGGGCAGGGCCCTTTTTCTGGATGATCTCCATCATCTGGCGGGAGACGATCGGCGCGTCCCAATAGATGCCTTCAACGTACTCGCGCTCCAGTTCGCGGCCGCTGCCGTCACGCACCTCCAGCCGGCCGTATTCACCGATGATATCGAAGATCTCGCCTAGCAAACGCGCCAGCGCCGGGTCATAACAGATGGATTCGGCCAGCCGCGCCAGCGCCTGCTCGCCTTCGATGCTCGTGGCCATGGCGGCCAGCTCGGCCAGGATCAGGCGCAGCCCCTTTTCCAGGTAGTTGCGCAACAACATGGCGTTGCCGCCGGAGGCGAGATAGGTGACGCCCTGGTTGAAGATGGATTGGAACAAGACCGCCAGCGTGGCCGTGCCATCGCCATGTCTTTCGTGTTGCCGCCAAACCATTTGGCGGACGAACATCGCGCCCATGTCTGCATCGCGGTCGGGCAGCGCCAGGGTGCGGCGCACGATGACGCCGCCGTTGTCCACCAGCTCGGGGCTGCGGTTGCGATCCATTTTCCCGATGGCGACAAAGCGCGAACGCGGTCCCAAGGTCGGCCGAATCGCGTTGACCATCTGGTTGATGCCGCGCTGTAGGCCTTGCCCCGCGGCTGGCTGAAAGACGACGTATGGGGTGTATTCTCGTTCTGGCGGCGGCGGTGGTGATGATCCAAACATGACGTGTTACCTTTGCATCCGAGAGAAGTCTGCCAAACAGCGGCGCATCATACCAGATTCGGAGAGAAAGGACAAGAATGGGCGCTATTGTTCCGCGAAGGCCTCGACGAGCGCAACGGCGTTCGCGGTCGGCGTCTCGGGCTGCAGCGGCTTGGCCGGCGCGAGGATGTATCCGCCTCCGCGTCCCATCTCGTCGCGCAGACGCCGCACTTCGGCCTGGATTTGGGCGGGTGCGCCAAAGGGAATCAGGCTCTGGCTCCCCAGACCGCCCCAGAAGGTGATCTTGTCGCCCCACTTCTTTTTGAGCTCGTAGGGATTCATGCCGGCTGGCTCAGGCTGCACGCTCTCGAGCACGTCCATGCCGATCTCGATGATGTCGGGCATGATCGCAGCTACCGAGCCGCAGGAGTGGTGCATGACGATCTTGCCGTGGCGATGCACGGCCTCGTAGATCCTGGCCCAGCGTGGCTTCAGGAAGCGTCGCCAGCGTCGCGGTCCAATGATGATCCCACGCTGGTCGCCCCAATCGTCGCCGAACAGGATCGCATCCACGGGCAGCTCCGCGGTGTAATCCACGAACATGAGGTAGAGGTTCATCAGCCGGTCCATCGCCTCTTCGACGAAGTCCGGCGCCTCCGCGACATCCATCAGCAGATTCCCGAAGCCGCGCAGGTTCCAACTGCGCTCGAATAGCCCCCAGCCGAGGTTGGCGACGTAGAAGACATCGGGGTTCTGGGCGATGGTCTGTCGCGCACGCTCTTTCCAGGCCGGCCGCATAAACGCCTCTGGCGCGGGAAAGGTGTAGCCTGCGAACGAAGGTTGGGAGAGGGGAGGCTTTTCCAGATGCCAGGGCCGGCGATCTTGCCGCCAGACGCCGCCGTAGGCGTCGCGCCAGCGTGCGTCATCTATCTGTTCTTTGAAGTCGGTATCTACCGCCGCCACCGTGACCATGTAGGTGGTCAGCTTCTCGCGCCAGTGTGGGCCGCCATAGTGGGCGTCCAGGCGTTGCGGCACATCGGCATCCGCCTCGAAGGCCAGCGTATAGGGCACGGCCGGCGGCTGGCGATGATGGATGGCTTCCAGGACGATGTCGCGTGGTTTCATGAGGACTCCTTTTCGATGCGGTCTGACAGGCAGTATAGCACAATGCTGCGCCGGAGCCAACCGCGGAACCTGCTGGCTTGGCCTCGCAATAGGGGGTCTGGACGATCCGTCAAGTAGGGTCCGCGGGCCGTCGCGTTTGACGAGAAGCGCGGAACAGGGTAATCTATGGGAGTCAACTCACCGACCAAAGGGCGTTCACCATGCAAACCTCTGATCTGCCGCTCTACCGCTGTCGCCGCGTCGCTGGCCCGATCCAGATTGACGGCGACCTGGCCAAACCGATCTGGCGCGCTGCACCGGCCATCACACTCGGTCTGGGGGATGGTTCGGGTCTGCCCCGCCAGGCGACGACCGTGCGGGGCTGCTGGGATGGCGACTATCTCTACCTGGCCTTCGCCTGCGTGGACTGTGATATTCGAGCGACTATGACCGAACGAGACAGCGAGGTGTGGCGCGAGGAGGCGGTGGAGGCGTTCATCTGTCCCACCGGCGATGTGAGCCGCTACTTCGAGTTCGAGTGCAGCCCGGCCAACGTGGTGTATGATCTGGCCGTGACCAACCCACACGGCCGGCCAGAGGGTGGAACGTATGATGGTTCCTGGGACTGCGCGGGCTGGCTGACCGCGGTGCGGGTGGCCGGACGGCTGAACGATCCTGGCTGGGTCAGCCAGGGATGGACGTCGGAGTGGGCGATTCCGCTGGCCGCGCTGCTGCCGGCCGGCGGTCGGCCGGCGCAGGCCGGCGACGAATGGCGCATGAACCTCTACCGTATTGACCAGTGGCCAGTCGAGGAATACAGCGCGTGGTCCCCCACGCCGGGGACGCCGTTCTCCTTCCATCGGCCAGGTCGCTTTGGACGTTGGCTCTTGGAGTAGGGTCTCGCCGCCGAAGCAGAAAGGACAACCTCTCATGGATGCCTATCAGGCCATTCTCACCCGGCGCAGCATTCGCGCCTACACCGATCAGCCGGTCGCGCCAGAGCTGATCACGCAGCTTCTCGCCGCGGCCATGGCGGCGCCCTCGGCCGGCAACCAGCAGCCGTGGCAGTTCGTCGTCATCACCGAGCGCGGTCTGCTGGACGCGCTGGCCGATCTGCTGCCGTTCGGCAAGATGCTGAAGCAGGCGCCGCTGGCGATCGCGGTCTGCGGAGACATGACTGCGCAAACCCGCGAGGGATATTGGGTGCAAGACTGCTCGGCCGCCACCCAAAACCTCTTGCTGGCCGCCCATGCGTTGGGGCTGGGCGCAGTCTGGCTGGGCGTCTACCCCCGCGAGGAGCGCGTGGCCGGCGTCCGCCGGCTGCTGGCCGCGCCTGAGCAGGTCATTCCGCTCTGCCTCGTGTCCATCGGCCATCCCGCGGAGCAGCGGGAACCGGCGAATCGGTATCGGGAGGAGCGGGTACATCAGAATCAGTGGTAGCCGGCAAGCCTTCGGCCAGGGCGCGACTACATGATCCACGTAGAGGCGTCTGACGCGGCGCAGTGCCGATCGATCGCGCCGGGCATATCCCGGTCTGTGGATATGTGTCGGATACCTCGAGAGAATCACCTCCTTTGCAGAAGAGGCAGGAACACCACTACTCCGCCGTTCACAACTACATTGGAGTGCGTCTGAAATACGAGGCCATTGTATTCCCAGTAGGCGTATGCTCCCTCATTGATGATCGGTTGAACACGCCCAGTCGTTCTCGGTTGAGCATTCCCAGCAGACTCCCGCAGACCGAATGGTTTCCCTGCTTGAGATAGCTGCGGCGGAGAATGGTTCGCAGTGCATGCGCCTCCCGGCCAGTTCAATCCCTCAGTGCCGACCGTCCCGCAGGCCACTCGCACGCCGTCAACGAACAGTTGCCCGTAGTAGTATGTGCCCAGATTGACGTTGACGTACACCCGAATTGAGCTGAAGAAAGTCGCGGAAGTCCAGTCGCCGTTCGTCGTGATCGAGGCAAGCCGCTGAGGCGCTCCTCCATCGAGGATGTAGTAGACGTTTCGGGCAAAGAGGTCGCCAGTGATGACGTGAGCAATGAAACGGACGGTGTGGAAAGCAGGTGTGCTGATGGGCGTGTAGGTTGGCGTGCTGGTGGGCGTGTTGGTAGCTGTATGGGTCGGCGTCGGCGTGTGAGTGGGTGTAGAGGTGGGCGTTGGGGTATTGCTCGGTGTGTTCGTTGGCGTAGGCGTCTGCGTTGCTGTGCTCGTCATCGTCGGTGTAGGAGTTAGGGTGGGCGTAGACGTGGGCGTCGCCGTGCTGGTCGGCGTGGGCGTTGGCGTATTGCTCGGCGTGTTCGTTGGCGTGGGTGTAGGCGTCGCCGTGCTGGTCATTGTCGGCGTAGGAGTTAGCGTCGGTGTGTTGGTGGGCGTGTTGGTAGCTGTATGGGTCGGCGTCGGCGTGTGAGTGGGTGTAGAGGTGGGCGTGGGCGTATGCGTTGGCGTGGATGTGGGGGTTGGCGTCCAGGCCACGAAGCTGGCGGTCAGCGTCACATCTGCAGCGCCCGGCGTGAAGGTGGTGGCGGCGCTGCCCAGGTCGCCGAAGACGCCGGTGGGCGCACTCCACGCCGAGAAGGAGTAGCCGCTGTAGGGACTGGCTGAGACCCCGATCGCCACTTGCGGTTTGTACTTCTCCCCCCCTTGACAGGTCGGCGCTTGCAGCGTCACCTGGCCCGCGCCCGCGGGACTGACGGCTTTGCCAATCGTCACGCAGGACTGGAAGTGGGCGGTGACGGTCTTGGCGGCGGTCATGGTCACGCTGGTGGGGTTGGTCGTGCCGCTGGCGGCGCCGCTCCAGTGGGCGAAGGCGTAGTGGGCAGCCGGACTGGCCGTCAATTCCACAACCGTGCCCGGATTGTACTTGCCGCCGCCCAAACAGTTCGGCGTCGGAACGGCGCTGATGCTGCCAGCGCCCTCAGGACTCGCCTGGGTCGTCAACTGCACGCAGGCGGCGAAGTAGGCGGTCACGATGCGGTTGGCGGTCATCAGCACGCTGGTGGGACTGGTCGTGCCGCTGGCGTCGCCGCTCCACTGGGCGAAGGCATAGCCCGCCACCGGGTTGGCCGTCAAGGTCACCGTGGCGCCGTGTCGGTACTTGCTGGCATCCCAGGGACAATCGGGCGCCGGGCTGCGGCCGATGCTGCCGCTGTCCTCCGGGCTGATCTGGCGCACCAGGTCGTAACAGGCCTCCTTGAACTCGGCGGTGACGGTCTTGTCGGCATTCATGGTCACGCTGGTGGGATTGGTGGCGCCGCTGGCAGCGCCGCTCCACTGCTTGAAGGCCTTGCCGGTAGCGGGGAGGGCGGTCAAGGCGACCACGGTGTCTGGCCGATAGCGATCGCCCCCGCAGTTGGGCAGTGGGTCCTGGCTCACCGTGCCCCAGCCCCCTGGCGTGATGCTGATGGTCAGGGTCTTGCAGGCGGCGTAGTGGGCGGTGGCGATGGCATCGGCGCCGGCCACCGTCCAGGTGGTGCTCGGCTGGCTGGCGTTGGCGAGTGCGCCGCTGCTGACGGACCACTGCTGCCAGACGAAGTAGGTCTCGCCGCTGGTGGTGATGTTCACCGTGGTGTTGGGCGCATACTTGGCGCCGCCGCCGGGGCAGTTGGCGGGCGTGGTGATGCTGGCCGCGCCGGCGGCCGGCGGCTCGGTGACGGCGCTGAGCGTCAGGCAGTTGGCGAAGTGGGCGGTGACGCTCTTGGCGGCGGTCATGGTCACGTTGGTCGGGCTGGTCGTGCCGCTGGCGTCGCCGCTCCAGTGGTCGAAGGCATAGTGCACGTTGGGGCTGGCGGTCAACTGCACGAGCGTGCCGGGGTTGTAGAGGTTGGCGCCGCCGCCTTCGCAGTTGGCGGCTGGGCTGGGGGTCACACTGCCGCCGCCGGCCGGACTGACGGCCGTCGTCAACAGGTGGCAAGTGGCGTAGTTGGCGGTCACGGTGGCGTCGGCTGTATCGGGCGTATAGGTCGTGGTCTTGCTGCTGGGGTTAGCGAAGCTGCCGATGGCCGCGTTCCAGGCGCTGAAGGTGTAGCCTGCGGCGACGGTCGCCGTCACATTGATGGTCACGCCTGGCACATACTTGACGCCGCCCGCGCAGGTGGCGGCCCCCAGGGTGGCGGCGCCGGCGCCCGGTGGGCTGACGGTCGGGCTAAGGGTGACGCAGGCGCCGAAGTTGGCGGTGACCGTCTTGTCGGCATTCATGGTGACGGTGGTGGGGTTGGCGGCGCCGCTGGCGCCGCCGCTCCAGGAGAGGAAGTAGTAGCCGGCGTGGGCGGTGGCAGTCAGTTGGACGGTAGCGCCGATCATGTACTTCTGGGGGTCGGTGGGGCAGTTGGGGCCGGGGCTGGCGGCGACGCTGCCGCCGGCGGACGGACTGGCGTTCCTGGACAGCGTGAAGCAGGTGATCTCGAAGAGCGCGGTGAGGCTCTTGTGGGCGTCCATGGTCAGGGTGAGCGGGTTGGCGGTTTCGAGGCCGGTGGGCACGTCGCCTGACCAGCGTTGGAAGGTCTTGCCGGGGGCGGGGTGAGCGCGCAGGGTGACGGCGGTGTTGGGCAAGAAGCGATCGGGGCCGCAGTTGGCGGCTGTCTCGACGCTGACCGTGCCGGCATCGCTCGGGTAGGCGGCAGTCGTCAGGGTCTTGCAGGCGGCGTAGTGGGCGGTGGCCGCGGCGTCGGCGCCGGCCACCGTCCAGGAGGTGCTCGGCTGGCTGGCGTTGGCGAGTGCGCCGCTGCTGACGGACCACTGCTGCCAGACGTAGTAGAGGTTGCCGGTGGTGGTGAGGGCGACGGTGGTGTTGGGCGCATACTTGGCGCCGCCGCCGGGGCAGTTGGCGGCCGTGGTGATGCTGGCCGCGCCGGCGGCGCTGGGTTCAGTGATGGCGTTGAGCGCCACACAGTTGGCGAAGTTGGCGGTGGCGGTCTTGGTCGTGTTGAGGGTGACGGTGACGGGATTGGCGGTGCCGCTGGCGGCGCCGCTCCACTGGGCGAAGGCGTGGTCGAGGGCGGGAGCGGCGGTCAGTTGCACCTCTGAATTCGGCTTGTAGCGCACGCCGCCCTGACAGGTGGGGCCTGGACTGCTGGTCACGCTGCCGCTGCTGATTGGCGTTACGCCGGTGGTCAGGGTCACGCAGGCTGCGTAGTTGGCGGTCACGGTGGCAGTGGCATTCAGCGTCACGCTGATGGGATTGGCGCTGCCGCTGGCGGCGCCGCTCCAGTGACTGAACATCCAGTGGCTGGCTTCGCTGGCGGTCAGCGTTACCACGCTGCCGGGGTTGTACAACTCCTGGCCCGCAGCGCCGCCCTGGCAGTTGGGGGCTGGATGGGCCGCCACACTGCCGGCGTCAGGCGGCCTGCTGAGCGTGGTCAGCCGCGCACAGGCGGCGAAGTTGGCGATGGCGGTCTTGTCGCCGTCCATGGTCACGCTGGTGGGGTTGGCGCTCCCGCTGGCGTCGCCAGTCCACTCCCTGAACTGATACCCCTGCCCGGCAGTCGCCGTCAGGGTCACCAATGTATTGGCATCATACAGCGGCTGGCCGCCGGCGCCGCCCTCGCAGTTGGCGGCCGGGCTGACGGCGATGTTGCCTGCGCCCGATGGCGTCAGCGCGGTGGTCAGCCGCTTGCAGGCTGCGAAGTTGGCGGTGGCAGTCTTGGGGGCGTCCATGGTCACGACCGTCTGGTGGGGCGTCCCGCTGGCATCGCCGCTCCAGTGGCTGAACTGATAGCCCTGGGCCGCAGCGGCGGTCAGCGTTACCACGCTGCCGGGGTTGTACAACTCCTGGCCCGCAGCGCCGCCCTGGCAGTTGGCCACGGGATCGGCCGTCACGCTGCCGGCGGCGACCGGACTCACCTGCCGGCTCAGCAGCAGGCAGGCCTGCAGACGGAAATCCTGCACTGCCTCGCAGCCGGCCAGCGTCACCGTCGCCGGCATCTCAGTGATCATGGCATAGGCGACTGGCACGCCGAGCTCTACCTGGTAGGCGTCGAAGGGGAGCGCGACGAAGTCGTAGTAGCCGCTGTCGCGGGTGCTGGTCGTCTGCTGGACCACACCTCCCTGGAGCAGCCGCACCGTCACCCCGGCCAACGCCTCGCCGCCATCGCGCTGCCCGTTCAGGTTGGCGTCGTGGTAGACGAAACCATAGATGCGTCCGCGCGTGCAGGTTGGGGTCGGCGTCCAGGTTGGCGTGGGCGTTGGGCTGAAGCGCGGTGTGGCAGTCGGCGTGGGCGAGATGCTGGCGGTTGGCGTATTGCTCGGCGAGGGTGTGGTACTGGGCGTCATGGTTCGGCTTGCCGTGACCGACGGCGACGGACTCCAGGTCGGCGTCGAGGTGTGCGTCGGCGCGGAGGTTGCGGTGGGCGTGTGAGTTGGCCCTGGCCGCGTCGCGGTGGCGGTGGGACTCCAGGTCGGCGTGAAGGTGCGCGTCGGCGCGGAGGTCGCGGTGGGCGTGTGGGTCGGTCCCGGCCGCGTCACGGTCGCGGTTGGACTCCAGGTTGGCGTCGGGGTCCGCGTGGGCGTCGGGCTGGCGGTCGGCGTCGGGGTCGGCGTGGGCAGTGGAATGCGTACGCGATAGGAGACCTCGCCCGCAACAGGACCTGGACC
>Ga0194126_10009157_pt1 | contig 13269 bp, 11 predicted proteins | sample TA2KigC150mmetaG_FD_148641 | JGI IMG/M metagenome (GOLD analysis project Ga0194126, IMG submission 148641) | Freshwater microbial communities from Lake Tanganyika, Tanzania - TA2015035 Kigoma Deep Cast 150m | ecosystem: Environmental > Aquatic > Freshwater > Lake | place: Tanzania: Lake...
ATAAGTAGCAGTAACCTAAGGGCAAAGGACTAAGCAGCAGATGGATTTAAGCTTCACTCACCTGGCGGGCATGTTAATCGCCATAATCGGAGTCTATGGCCTGGGCATCTACGCCGGGCGCAAGGTTAAAAACACCGTTGATTTCTCAGTCAGCGGCCGTAAAGCCGGCTCATTTTTAGTGATGGGGACGATCCTCGGCACTTTGGTCGGCGGCGCCTCCACGATCGGCACGGCACAGCTGGCCTATCTCTATGGTTTTTCGGCCTGGTGGTTTACCTTAGGCGGCGGTATCGGCTGCCTCTTAATTGCTCTGTTCATGGTCCGGCCGATGCGCGAGACCACCTTTGAAACCATTCCCCGCTTTATATCTTCAAGCTATGGTAAGGCAGCCGGCGTAGCGGCAGCGCTGTTTGTTTCGCTCGGCATGTTTATCAATATTGTGCCCCAGGTATTTTCTGCTCAGGCGCTTCTAACCTCGATGTTTGCAATCGAGATGCGCTTGGCAGCGCTCTTAACCGTGATCCTGGCGGTGGCCTACGTAGTTTTCGGGGGGGCCTGGGGGACAGGCCTGATGGGTCTGACTAAGATCCTTTTAACCTGCGTCTGCATGGTCATATCCGGCGCGGTGGCGTTTACCCTGGCTGGGGGTAGCGGCGGTTTTAGCAGCTATTTTCCCGCCTATCCCTGGTTTAGCCTTTTCGGCCGGGGAGTGAACACCGATCTGGCGTCAGCCTTTGCCTTAATCGTCGGGGTGCTCTCGAGCCAGATCTATTTTCAGGGCATATTCTCGAGCCGCGATCTTAAGGCAGCCAGAGGCGGAGCCCTGATGAGTGCGATCCTCGCCCCCTTAATCGGCATTGGGGGCATCATGGTGGGGCTCTTTATGCGCATCAATTACCCGCAGATCAACCCTGCCCAGGCCCTGCCGCTGTTTGTTCTCAACCATCTCCCAGCCTGGTTCGCCGGAGTTGTGCTGGCTACGCTGCTGCTGGCTTCAATCGGCACCGGGGCTGGTCTGACCTTAGGCGTAAGTACCATGTTAAATCGGGATCTCTACTTAAGGCTGAAGCCGAAAGCAGACGATCGGCAGGCGCTCCTGGTCTTTCGCCTCCTGATTATCATGGTGCTGCTAGTGGCCTTGCTGGTTGTGCTGGTGTCCGGTGGCAATGTGTTGATCTTAAGCTGGAGTTACCTGTCGCTCGGCCTGCGCGGGGCAACGGTCTTCTTTCCCCTTCTGGCTGTGGTTTTCTTTAAAGGCAGGGTCTCGCCCCTGGCTGGTACACTGGCGGTAATTATTGGCCCTTCAATTGTCATTGCCGGCACTTTACTTAATCTCAGCCTCAACCCGCTTTATCCCGGGCTGGCAGCCGGCCTGGTCATTTTGCTCTTTGATTTCTTTCGTAACCGCAAAAACCGTTTTGCTGAGCAGGAATAAAACTTAACTAAGCATAATTTTGAGAGAAGCAGGATGCTGGATACTTTATCATTTTTGATTATGAAGAGGCCACTATTTGGCCACAGGCGGAAAGGAAGGATTAAGTGATGAATCGTTTAAAAAATTTAGAGGGCGGAAATCGGGTGGTGATCACGGTCATCGGGCCTGACCGGGTCGGGATCATTGCCGCCGTAACGGCAATTCTGGCCGAGCAGAGTGTAAACATCCTCGATATCAGTCAGACCATTATGCAGGAGTTCTTTGTAATGGTCCTGGTTGCTGATATGGCCGGGGCAAAAGTTGACCTGGTTACTTTAAAAGATCTGCTGGCCCAAAAAGGGGAAGATTTAAAGCTGCGCATCGATACTCAACATGAAGATATCTTCAACTTCATGCACCGTATTTAGGGGGGATCAAACTTGCTGACAATCGAGGAAATCTTAGAAACAATAAAGATGGTGCAGGAGGAGAACCTTGATATCCGGACCATTACCATGGGGATCAGCCTGCGCGACTGTAGTGATGCCGATCACCGGGCAGCCTGCCGCAAAATTTACGATAAAATTACCCGTCTTGCCGGGCCTCTGGTCCGGGCCGGTGAAGAGATTTCCCGCGAATACGGCCTGCCGATCGTCAATAAAAGGATCTCCGTAACGCCGATTGCCCTGGTCGCCGAGGCTAGCTCTGCCGCTGATTATTGCTGCTATGCCGAAACGCTGGATCGGGCGGCGGAAGCGGTTGGAGTTAACTTTATCGGTGGTTTCTCCGCCTTAGTGCACAAAGGCTTTACCGGCGGCGACCGTAAACTGATCGAATCAATCCCCCGGGCTTTAAGTGAAACGGAAAGGGTTTGCGCCTCGATTAACGTGGCTACCTCCCGGGCGGGAATTAACATGGATGCCATTCTGCTGACCAGCGCGGTGATTAAAAAGACCGCTGAACTAACGGCCAGCCGCGACAGCATTGGCTGTGCCAAGCTGGTGGTTTTCGCCAACGTCCCTGAAGATAATCCTTTTATGGCCGGGGCTTTCCACGGCATCGGTGAACCCGACTGCGTAATCAATACCGGTGTCAGCGGACCCGGGGTGGTCAGAAGCGCCATCATCAGGGTGGGCGACGCCGATCTGGGCGAACTCTCAGAAACGATTAAAAAAATGGCTTTCAAAATTACCAGGATGGGCGAGCTGGTTGGCCGGGCGGCAGCTAAGAAGCTAGGCGTACCCTTTGGCATCGTTGATGTATCGTTGGCTCCGACCCCTGCTGTCGGCGACAGCGTAGCTGAGATATTGCAGGAGATGGGGCTCGAGCGCTGCGGCGCTCCCGGCTCAACAGCCGCTTTGGCTCTGCTGAACGACGCCGTAAAGAAAGGCGGGGCAATGGCTTCATCCTACGTGGGCGGGTTGTCCGGCGCCTTTATTCCGGTGAGCGAAGATGCCGGGATGATTGCGGCAGTTGATGATGGGGCTTTAACTATTGAAAAACTTGAAGCGATGACCGCTGTTTGCTCAGTTGGCCTTGATATGATTGCTATCCCCGGAGATACCCCGGTGGAAACGATCGCGGCGATTATTGCCGATGAGGCGGCGATTGGCGTGTTCAATCATAAAACAACGGCAGTGCGGCTTATTCCCGCTGCCGGTAAAAAGGTGGGCGACCGGGTTGAGTTCGGCGGTCTTCTCGGCCGGGCCCCGGTTATGGCTGTAAGCCGGTTTTCCGCTGCAGCCTTTGTTAACCGCGGCGGCCGCATCCCGGCCCCGATCCATAGCTTACGTAACTGATTCTTTTAGGGGACCAGCACATCAAGTAGGTTGGGCACTATTCCGTATTGAAGCTGATCAATCTCTGCCGGGAATAGCTCGCCGTCAGTGTGGGCCGGTGAAGAACGTTCCAAGCTGACTGAGATCCAGGTTGCGTCAATCTCCTGAACTCCTTCGGCGAGAATAAACTTGCCTTCCGGGGTCATCGTTTTCGGCAACAGGGCCAGCAGACTCAGGGCTGATTTTTTATAGGCCAGCACGGCTGTCAGTTTACCATCTGCAGGATCGGCGTGAGGTGCCATGTAGAAGAGGCCGCCGGTGCGCGGCGCATTGCCGACGGAGATCAGGGTCAGTGGTCCTTCATAACTTCCATCATCCCACTGAATTTTAGCCTGCCAGCTGGGGTTTTGGAAGATTCCCTTTAACGCTGCAACCAAATAGCGGGGAATTCCTCTTAAGAAAGTCATCTTTTTTTCTAAAGTTGTGATGTATGGCTCTAAACCCATGGCGGAATTATTGACAAAGTAGAGGTCACCGGCTTTGCAAACATCAATCGTTCTGGTTTTATGAGCAGCAATCACCCGGGCTGCTTCAGCCAGGTCAAGTGGAATGTTAAGGTTACAGGCAAAATCGTTGGCAGTACCCAGGGGGATAACGCCGATTGTTCCTAAATGGTTTTCACCCTTAGCCTGGGCAATTCCGTTTACCACCTCGCCGATCGTTCCATCCCCTCCCGCTGCGATTATCGGGTTATAACCGGCAAGAGCAGCTTCTTTGGCCAGGATTACAGGCTGTCCGCGTTTTTCTGACCTGGCTAAAGAGAAATCAACTCCTGCGTCTTTAAGGGCTGCCTCCGCTGCGGACCAGCGTTTTTGAGCATTCCAGCGGTTTGAATAAGGGTTGAGAATAACTTTGGCTGTCATAACTTTTCTCCTGTTCTCAAATCAGGGTAAGAGCATCTTGCAATTGATCAACTTTTCGCTATTTCTGAGGCAATTCCTGCTCGACCCCTTGTCACGCTTTTGATACTTAAACCCAGCCGCGCATAATCATGGCGTCGGCGATCCGTTGTACGGCAACGGTGTAAGCGGCCTGGCGCAGGTTGACGTGGTATTTTTCCGAGGCGTTCAGCACCGAATGATAGGCGTAAGCCATCTTTTTGCGCAGGCGTTCAAACACTTCTGCCTCTTCCCAGTAGAGCATGTTAAAATTCTGGACCATTTCGAAGTATGAAACGGTAACCCCGCCGGCATTGCAGAGGAAGTCGGGCAGGACCTGGATGTTCCGGTCAAAAAGGATTTCATCAGCCTCGGGTGTGGTCGGGCCGTTGGCTAGTTCGGCAATAATTTTGGCTTTGATCAGGCCGGCATTATTTTTGGTGATTACATTCTCCAGAGCGCTGGGGCAGAGGATGTCTACATCCAAACAGAAGAGCTCGCTGTTCGTAATATTGTCGGCAGCTGGGTAATCAATAACGGAACCGGTTTTCTGTTTATGCTCGAAGACTGCCGTCGGGTCTAAGCCATTCTTGTTGTAGATGCCGCCGCGCTGATCGGTAACGGCTGCAATCTTGCAGCCAAATATGTCGTGAGCCAGGTAGGCCAGATGAAAACCGGCGTTACCGTAACCCTGGACTGCGAGTGATGCTTTTTGTAAATCCATCCCGGAAGTCTTTGCCGCTTCAACAATCACGTAGATCCCACCCCTGGCCGTTGCGGTATTGCGACCGATGGAGCCGCCGATGTAGAGTGGTTTGCCGGTGATTACCCCAAACTGGTTTTTTCCGGCCAGCCTCGAGTATTCATCCATCATCCAGGCCATGATTTGGGGGTTGGTATAGACGTCCGGCGCCGGAATATCCCGATCCGGGCCAATAAAGTTCCAGATCCGCTCCACATAACCGCGGCTCAGACGCTCCAGCTCACCCTGGGATAGTTCCCTGGGGTTGCAGATTACGCCGCCCTTGGCACCGCCCAGGGGCAGCTCGAGCAGGGAGCATTTCCAGGTCATCCAGGCGGCCAGGGCCCGGATTGTGTCAATTGTTTCATCGGGGTGAAAACGGATTCCACCTTTGGTTGGCCCCAGAACATCGTTGTACTGAACCCTGAATCCTTTAAAAACCTTAATTTTACCGTTATCCATCTTCACCGGAATCGATACTTGCAGCTCGCGCATCGGGTTGCGGATTATCTCGTAGATACTCTCCGGCAGTTCCAGCAGCAGGGCACAGGAATCACACTGCTGCTGGACAATATCGAAAGAGTTTTCCAGATCTTGCAGTGCAGGTTGCGCAGGTTCATGACTGCCCATATGATCAGCACCTCTCAGCAAAATAAGAATAGGTATTAGTTGTGATGGAAATAAATTTCTTTATAATATATCTGACACCGATACTGTCTGTCAAAGGTTTTTTTATTTTTTTAGCGAACTTTATCAAAAATGGCCGAAACACTAATAATTTTGATTCCTTCAAGATTCGGTCAGCTAACAGTAGCAGAAGGAGCGTGAGCAGAAAAAAATGAAAATTTTTAAGGGCCATATCGTAACCTGTAATCAGGAAGGAGCGGTTTTTCAATACCTGGTGGAAGATGAGGGGCGTATTGTCTTTGTCGGAGATGACCTGCCGGGTTCTTACGGCCCTGCGCCGGAAATAATTGATTTAGGGGACAAGGCCCTTTTGCCGGCCTTTGGTGACGGGCATATCCATTTTTCAAACTGGGCGCTCTTTAACTCAACCTTTGATGTGCGCGGAGCGGAGAAGGTGGCCGATATCGGGCCGATGATTAAGGAATATGCGGATCGCGAACCGGGAATCAAAGTGCTCTTCGGTTTTGGGCATTCGGCAAACTCTGTTGCCGAAAACCGCCTGATTACGCGCACCGAGCTTGACAGCGCCGTGAAGGATAGGCCGGTCTACCTGGTCTGTTATGATGGGCATTCAGCAGTTGCCAATACAGCGGCAATCGGGATGATACCGAAAGAAGTTCGCCTACTTAATGGTTTTGATCTTGAAAACGGCCAGCTCTTCCACGAGGCTTTCCTCGCTGCCACCGATTTTATCTCTTCTAAAGTGCCGCCGCTTAAGCTCTTGCAATACATGCTAAAGGGGATGGATACCCTGGCCGATTACGGGGTCGGCCTGGTGCACTCTGTTGAAGGGGTTGGCTTTCCCCGTGACTTAGATGTCGACCTGGTGCGCTATCTGGCTAAAAGCTCGCAGTTAGAATTTCGGGTCTACTTTCAGACAATGGATGTCAGCAAAGCACTGAAGCGAAAACTGCCCCGCATCGGCGGCTGTTTTGCCTGTGCCCTGGATGGCTGCTTTGGTGCTAAAGACGCCGCCCTGCTTGAACCGTACAGTGATGATCCACAAAACCGCGGCATTCTGTTCTACAGTGATCAGCAGGTTAATAGTTTTGTAACCGAGGCTAACCGGGCCGGGCTGCAGGTGCAGCTGCACTGCATCGGTGACGCCGCTGTGGTGCAGGCCGTTAAAGCAATTGAGGCGGCCCTGGAAGATACCCCGCGGACAGATCACCGCCATACCCTGATTCACGCCTGCCTGATTCCGGAACAGACTCTGGAGCGCATTGCTGAGCTGGGAATTATCATTACCTTGCAACCGGGATTCCTGATCTCGCCGCTGGAACCGGCCGGCTATTTGGAAGAGCTCCTCGGCGAGCGTGCCAAAGACGGATCACCCTTCAGAAAAATGATTGATTTAGGGATCCTGGTCAGTGGTGGGTCAGACGGGCCGGTCATTGCGCCTAACCCAATTGAAGGGATTTACGGCGCCTGTAACCATGAAATCCGTGAGCAGTCGGTAACAATTCAGGAAGCGCTGCGGATGTTCACCTACAATATTGCCTGTACATCCTTCGATGAACATGAACTGGGCAGCCTGGAAAAAGGAAAGGTTGCCAACATGGTTGTTTTAAACCGCAATCCGTTGCAGTTGCCTGCTCAGGAGCTGCTGCAGCTTAAAGTGGAGCAGCTTCTAATTAAGGGTTTAGAATACAAAAAGGGCATCTCCCTGGGCAGTGCTCTGCTTCAGGGGTTTAATAAACGGGCCAGGGTTGTATAATTGTTGCAAGGGCAGATAAAGCTTTACCGTTGCTGACTTCCAAGGGGGCTTAAAGAATGGTTATGCGAAAAGGCCGTCCCATCCCTGATGCTGAACAGGGCAGGGTAGAAAGTGAAAAGCGCTATACGATCCTTTTCCAGGGTTCGGCTGACCCCTTGCTAATTATGAAACGAAAATTTATCGACTGTAACGAAGAAGCCTGCCGTTACTGGGGTTACAGTCGCGAAGAGATCATTGGTCGCTCACCGGTAGTTTTTTCTCCGGAGTACCAACCTGATGGACGTAAATCAGCTGATGTTGCAGCCGGGTATTTAAAGACTGCCTTAAAAGGCACGCCCCTCAGTTTTTATTGGCAGCACCTCCATCGCAGTGGCAAGCTTCTTGACACCGAGGTTCGGCTTCGGAAAGTGGACATTGAGGGAGAACCGTTATTAATAGCCTCGGTCAGAGATATTAGTGAAAGGCTTAAGGCTGAAGAGATCATCAGGCAGGGGCGCGACTGGTACCGGGCCCTGGCCGAAGATATCCCGGTCCTGGTAACCCGTATTTCTCCCGAGGGTAAGATTACTTATGTAAATGAAGCCTCCAGACTACTGATTGATAAACCTTTGACAGAGATAGTCGGCCAGGATTTTTATGCTCTTGTTCCGTCAGAATACCGAAGTGCAGTAGAAAAAGAGTTTAAATCGCTCACACCCGAAGGTCCGGTAGTTAGTTATGAACATTTCATCAAAGGGCGCTTATTCCGCTGGAAAAACCGGGCTGTTTTCAATCCGGACAGAACGATAAAAGAATATTTTACCGTCGGTGAAGATATTACCGACCAGCACCAGGCGGATGAATCCATGCGGCATCAACTCCAATTCGAAATGATGTTGGCCAAGGTATCATCTCTATTTGTTAATAGTCCTTCAGAAATGATCGATAATACTATTAACCAGGCTTTAAAACTCGCTGGTGAGTTTTTTAGCGCAGACCGCATCTACTTGATGCGGTTCACAGCAGATCAGCAGCATATAGTTAATCCTTATGAATGGTGTGCCCCTGGAGTCAGTTCAGTTCAAGAAAGGAACCAGTGCCTTCCGGTTTCGGCCACGCCCTGGTGGGCGAATCAGATTCTTAATAAATCAGTTGTTCACGTGCCTGATATTGACTTACTGCCTACTGAGGCGGCGAAAGATAAGGAAGATTTTAGAATAGAAGAAGTTAAGTCACTGATTACTATTCCGATGATCAGATCGGGTGATGTCTTTGCCTTTTTCGGGATTGATGCAGTTAAGACAAAGAAAAGCTGGACTGAACAACAGATAGCGCTGATCAAGGTTGTGGGGGAGATCATTTCTGAATCTTTAGCCAAGGCCGAAGCTGAAGAGGCTCTGAAGGATTCTGAAGAGCGTTATCGTGAAATACTGGCTACCATTGAAGAGGGTTATTATGAAGCTGACTTAAGCGGAGTTATCACCTTTTGTAACGACGCTGCTGGCCGTCTTTTTGGCGGTTACAGCCAGGAAGAACTAATCGGCATGAGCTATAAAAATCTGTATAAATACCCTGAGCTAGCCTATACATCTTTTAACCGGGTTTTTATGACTGGAGTCCCCGAAAAAGGCCTCATTCTGGAGATGACCAGAAAAGACAAATCAACTGTCTTTGGTGAATTATCAATCTCTCTGGTTAAGGATAAAGAAGGCTATATTACAGGTTTTAAAGGGATCGGTAAGGATGTAACGGAACGGATTGAATATGAAAAACGTCTTGAATACTTAAGCCTGCACGATCAACTGACCGGCATTCATAACCGGGCTTACTTCGAATCGGAACTGGAACACTTAGAAGGCGGGCGCGAATATCCGGTTACGATCATCACAGCCGATCTGGATGGCTTAAAGCTGATCAACGACACCCTAGGCCATGATACCGGCGATCAGATGCTCCGTCGCTGTGCTGAAATTCTTAAGGGATCCTTGCGCCAGTCTGATTTGCTGGCCAGGATCGGAGGGGATGAGTTTTCAGCCGTCCTGCGCCGGACTGACAGGACTACAGGGGAGCTGGTCATGCGCCGGATCCGAGAAAAGGTTAACCTGATCAATCAGGATGATGCCAATATTCCTCTTGGCCTTTCAATTGGGGTGGCGACAGCTGATGACAGCAATACAGCGTTGAAAGAAGCTTATATACAGGCAGACGATAGCATGTATCGCGATAAGCTTTACCGCAGTAACAGCAGTCGCGGTAAGATCGTGCAGAGTTTGCTGGCAGCGCTGGCAGAGCGCGATTATATTACAGAAGGTCATGCCAGGAGGCTGGAGGATCTCTGCCGGACTGTTGGTGAAAAAATTGATTTATCGTCCCACCAACTGACCGACCTGGCTCTGCTGGCCCAGGTGCATGACCTGGGCAAGGTTGGCATCCCGGATTACATTCTCTACAAGCCCGGCCCGCTTAATGAGGAGGAGTGGGAAGTGATGCGCGGTCATCCGGAAAAAGGTTACCGCATTGCTGTTGCCTCGCCGGACTTGGCCGGGGTAGCTGATTTGATCTTAAAACATCATGAACGCTGGGATGGCAGTGGCTACCCCCTCGGGTTGAAAGAAAAAGAAATTCCGGTCGAATGCCGGATCATATCGATCATCGACGCCTATGATGCGATGACCAATAAAAGGCCGTATAGTAAAGTTAAATCTCGGGAAGAAGCGCTGGCAGAAATAAAACGGGGTAGCGGAAGCCAATTCGATCCCGACCTGGTGGCCATCTTCCTTTCTGTGATCAACGAGGCGTAACCAATGAAGAGAGGGTGGCTCAGTCTTAACCTAATTTTAACCTGCATTTCTGGAGGATTATTTATGCCGGTGGAGAATTAGAGATCCACTAGTTATGCATTATAAATTATTTACGGGAGATGAAGAAAAGTGTTAAAGGTTAAAGGCCAAATCATGTTTACAGTATTTGTGTTGACACTAGTCTTCCTGCTGGCCGGTTTGCCGGCAGAGGCGGCTAAAGTTGACGCCGGTGATAACCTGACCATCGGTGCTGACGAGCAGATTGATGATGATCTCTACCTCTTTGGCGAGGTGATCACGGTCAGTGGTATGGTAACCGGTGACGCCATTCTTTTCGGCCGTGAGGTAGTGGTGGATGGTACCATTATGGGCAGCCTGCTGGTGTTTGCCGAAACTGTCCGGATTGACGGCAACATAGCAGGCACCGTTCGCGGTGGCGCCAACAGTATTACATTTGGCGGTTCGAGCGGGCGAGACCTGATGATCATGGCTAACTCCATAACTGTTTCCGGGCCGGTGGGCCAGGACCTTTTTGCCGCTGCTAACAACGTAATCATGACCGGTTCGGTCGGGCGCGATCTGAAAAGCTCGATGAACAGTCTGCTTGTCGACGGGCCAGTTGGTGGAGACATCGACGTTATGGTCAGTGAACTGGTTATCGGACCCAACGCTCTGGTTAGCGGTAAAGTTACCTATACCTCAGAGCTGGAGGCCACTGTTAACGACCAGGCGGTGATCGGTGGAAGCATGACCAGGCTTGATCCCCCGACCACAGAGGTTACGGGTGTTTCGGCCGGGCGCAGCGTCTGGGGTTTTGTCAGACCGATTCTTTCGTTGCTTTTTGTTGCCCTGCTGATGATCCTGCTTTTCCCTGCGGTTACAAAAGGCTCAGCAGCGCTGATTGGAGAAAAACCGACATCGAGCTTGGGCACAGGCTCTTTGATTGTTTTTGTAGCGCCAATTGCTGCCGTGATTTTGCTGATTACTGTAATTGGGATTCCGGTCAGCTTTCTCTCAATGCTGCTTTATATTGTTTTGCTTTATGTAGCCCGGGTCTTCGCAGGCTACTTTTTGGCCGAGCTCGCTTTTAATAAGTTTGGCGTTGATCTACACCCGGTCTTAAAAGCGCTGATCGGGGTCCTGGTTCTGGCCCTGATCTTTAAAATTCCCTTTGTCGGCTGGCTGATTCACCTGGCGGCGGTAATCTTTGGAGCAGGCGCTTTCATGCATTACATGCTGCATCAGAAATCTGAAGATGAACCAGTACCTCTAGTTGCAGAAAATGAAAGCGCATAAGCATTTTTACGCTTAATCAGCAGGCCGCAGGGAGCCAGAAAGAGACCGTCTCCCTGCGGCCTGATTTATTGCTGATGTACAGCCCCCATTTTTTGTGCCAAAAATTAAGTTAGTTCAAGAAGCAATTAAAATGGTTTGTGGTGCTGGTGGCCGGTAGCCAAGAGAGCTGTGCGGCCGTATTGTGTTGTATTCTAAAACCCACTTCTTTGTCAGTACCTCTACTTCAAACATAGTATCAAATATTTCCCGGTTTAAAAACTCATCTCGCATTTTGCCATTAAAACTTTCACAGTAACCATTCTCCCAGGGGCTTCCCGGTTCAATGTAAGCCGTTGATACCCCAACATCTGTTAACCACGCTCTTAGCTTTTTCGCAGTGAATTCACTGCCATTGTCACTCCTGATATAGCCAGGTGAGCCTTTTACCACAAAAAGACCGGCTAAGATTTCAAGAACATCGGTATGTTTCCAACTTCTTTTCGCTACGCTGGCCAGGCATTCTTTGGAGTACTCGTCAATAATATTCAGCCATCTTACTCTCCTGCCATTTCTTAAGCGGTCTTCGATAAAATCATAACTCCAGACATGGTTCCTATATTCCGGTCTCAGCCTGATGCAGCTACCGTCATTTAACCAGAGCCTGCGTTTCTTCGGCTGCTTTTGAGGCACCTTAAGCCCCTGTTCACGCCAGATCCTCTCCACTCTTTTGTGATTAATCAGGTAGTCTTTCCTCAACAGCGCTGTTATCCTTCGGTAACCATAACGACCATAATTGGTAGCCAGTTCGATTATCTTGGCTGTTAGCTCATCTTCATCGTCTCTTTTAACCGGTATATAGCTTACTGTATTGCGGCAAATACTAAGGGCCCGGCAAGCTCGCCGCTGGGATAGCTCATAATTACTAACGATTCCTTCAATGGCTATTTTCTTCTTGACCGGGCTTAGAATTTTCCCTCCGCTACATCCTTTAAAATGGCATTATCAAGACTCAGATCAGCAACAAGTTTCTTAAGCCTGGCATTTTCCTTTTCTAGTTCTTTGAGCTTTTTAGCGTCAGTTACAGTCATACCTCCGTATTGTTTCCGCCAGCGGTAGTAGGTCTGCTCTGTAACCCCGATTTGCCTTGCTGCTTCAGCAATGGTGTTTCCCTGACTGCAGAGCACTTCAACTTCCCTTAAATGAATGATGATTTGTTCCGGTGAATACTTCTTCCTGCTCATCTCTGCCACTCCTTTTAAGTTAGTTTACCCTTTTTTAAGACTAACTTAAAAATTGGACTAGTTTTCGGGGGGCAGGTCAGATTAGGCGGACAGCCCAGAGATCATCGACATAATCTCCTTCAAATACTACGTAAGAGTTACCTCCAGCTTCGATTATTGCAGTAGCACCACCACGTCCTCCAATTGCTATCCCAGTTAACGTCATCGGTTCGGCAAAGGGATCGGTACCAGGACTGAAAAACTGTAAAGATGTTTCATCTTCAGGATTGTCGTTTCGCACCTGTTGCGGTAATACTACCGCTTCATCTGCCCCATCCTCAAGAACACCCTGCCCGCTATCAACAAGATCAAGATCCGCCGGAACTGAGCCGGAACGGTTCGTAAGAGAGATAACCCCAAAGATACCGGCGATAAGTGCAACTACAAGGATAGAGGAAATCACAATCAGTAATGTTCTATTCTTGAACAGTTCGACAATTTTACCATTACTTTTTATTTCCGGCATATTGAACTTCATCTGCTACACCTCAACGATAACAGCATGATCATGCTCAAAAAGTAGAAACCTTAATCATACATATCTTTTCAATAACAAAACGCCTGTTTCGGCAACCTGGCTATCATACCCTTTTAGTGGGCTACAGACCCATGGCTTTGCGTCACAACCTTTCGGCAGTTTTGCAATTTATCGTCAGGC
>Ga0194126_10009158_pt1 | contig 13269 bp, 10 predicted proteins | sample TA2KigC150mmetaG_FD_148641 | JGI IMG/M metagenome (GOLD analysis project Ga0194126, IMG submission 148641) | Freshwater microbial communities from Lake Tanganyika, Tanzania - TA2015035 Kigoma Deep Cast 150m | ecosystem: Environmental > Aquatic > Freshwater > Lake | place: Tanzania: Lake...
GCAGCAAAGCTCGGAATACCGAATTTCGTCGCCGTTACCAATGGAACCGTTGCCTTGCAGATGGCAATCAAGGCACTTGAACTCAAAGGGGAAATTATCACAACGCCCTTTACCTGGATTGCAACGGTCAGTGCGATCAAATGGGAAGGTTGCATCCCGGTGTTCTGCGATATAGAGCCGGATACTTTCAACATAGACCCTTCAACAATCGAGGCACTGATTACCGATAAAACGGTGGCCATTATGCCAGTGCATGTATTCGGTAATCCCTGCGATGTCGATGCGATCGATGCAATAGCCAAAAAGCATAACCTGAAGGTGATATACGACGCGGCACACGCTATAGGATCAACCTATAAAGGGAAAAGTATTCTTGAGTTCGGGGATATTTCAGCAACGAGTCTTCATGCTACAAAGCTGTTAAACACTGGCGAAGGCGGCGGGTGTGTGACAACCAATGATGAACTGCATGAGAAACTTAAGCGGATTCGATTCTTTGGACATAACGATGAAAAAGATGTGGTCGAGGATGGGTTTAACGGGAAGATGACTGAGATCCATGCCGCGCTTGGGCTTGCAAACCTGAAGTATTACGATGCTGTGCTTGCGGATAGAAAATACAAGTATAATTTATATAAAGAAGGTTTGCGTGATATAGATGGAATGAGGATTCAGAAGATAACAATAGGGCAGTCAAATTATTCCTATTTTCCTGTATTGATGCCGAATAAAAAATCATTGTTAGTGGCTGAGAATGTTCTTAAAAAGAATAATATATATCCGCGCAGATATTTTTGGCCTTCAGTTAATACATATATGTACTTAGGATGTTTTGCGAAATGTGAAATATCTGAATATGTGTCTGAGAGGATATTATGTTTGCCTTTGTTTTATTCGTTGTCAAAAGAAGATCTTATAAAAATTCTAAAATTATTGACAGATGAAGCATGTACTAGTTGTTATTGATAATATTGTGCAATATGAAAAAATAAAAAATATATTTGAGGGGTGCAATGAGGATGATTTAGATGTGGACTTTTGTCACAGTCCTATAAAAAGTCATATATGGGAACACCCGGATTTTAGATGTGGAAATTTTATTATAGATGTTAAAAAAGATTTAAAATCTATAATTGATAAATATGATTTAGTTATTTCTGTGCATTGTTATCAGTTTTTCCCAAAAGAATTAGTGAAAAATATTCGTTGTATAAATATACATCCGGGATATAATCCTATTAATCGTGGATGGTATCCTCAAGTATTTTCTATAATTCATAACTTGCCAATTGGCGCTACTATCCATGAAATGGATGAAAAGTTGGATAATGGTCCAATAATTGCGAGAAAGTTCGTTGAAAAATATGTTTGGGATACATCTTTTACATTGTATAATCGTGTTCTTGATGCGGAAATCGAATTGTTATTAAGTAATTTTGCTGATATTATCAATGGTGATTATAAGAAAATTGTACCGGAAGGTGATGGAAATATGTTTGGAAAAGCCGATTTTTATCATTTGTGTGAATTGGATATGAATAAAAATGGTTCATTTATGGAGTTCTATGATTTGTTGAGAGCGTTAAGTCATGGGGATTATAAAAATGCGTTTTTCGTTGATGAGAAAGGTGAAAAGATCTTTTTAAATTTATCAATAGAAAAGAGTGGCGATTTTTTATCGATAGATAAAGTATAGTGATAATGATACTAATCGCATGTTTGCCGGAATCTTCAAGATCAAAGATGCTCTTTGCAGAATTTAGTTGAAAACCGGGAATAATAGGATAGCTTGACGTAAGCCCAAGCACTACCAAAAACCATCCTGGCACTCAGCATGCAATACCTTTCGAGCCATTATCAGCAGCTTCTCGGCTCCATCGTCTTGGAAAGTCGATCATGTTGATTTATCCATACCAAACAAGCAGGTAACCATCAAGCTTCTTTATGCCGCCAAAAGAGTAAAATGTCCGGCATGCGGAGAATCCCCCTATGTAGAGCCTGAAAGCATGACCGATAAGCAACGGGCAAGCTTCGATGAACTCATGATCTGCGAATTGAAAACTGGTACGGCATGATCATTAAAAAACATATGCAGAGCGTTCTGGCGGTTTACCTGTCCAGATATTTCCGATTATTTTTTAACCCACAGGTGTGGGGTTGTAGATCAATCAGAGGCGAAGCTATTGATAGAGGTCAAGGGTATGCCGGTTCGCCATAAAGACAACCTCTTTAACTATTTTAAACACCGGGGATCCAATGCGGTATCCGAAGGGTTAAACAGCAAGATCCAGATTATCAAAGCCTCTACTACCCGAGGATTTCACAGCTTCGAGAGCTACTGAACTAGAATCCTGTTTTACTGTGCCAAGCTCAATATGGCAATCAGTTGATGCTGTATTTTGCCTTGAGCTGTTCCATTAAATTCTGCGAATAACCGATTCCTGAGACAAGACCCTGAACGGAAGCCGATATGCGTGGCTGCGTAACCCTGAAAACATGACCGATAAGCAGCGGGCAAGCTTCGATGAACTCATGACCTGTGAGTTAAAGACTGGGTACGGCCTGGTCACTGAAAAACATATTCAGAGCGTTCTGGCGGTTTACCTGTCCAGACAGTGCCGATTATTTTTTCACTTACTGGTGTGGGGTGGTAGATCGATCAGAGCTGAAGCCATTGATAGCGGTCAAAGATATGCTGGTTCGCCATAAAGACAACATCTTCAACTATTTCAAAAACCGGGTATCCAATGCGGTATCCGAAGGGTTAAACAGCAAGATCCAGGTTATCAAAGCCTCTGCCCGAGGGTTCCACAGCTTCGAGAGTTACCGAACCAGAATCCTGTTTTACTGTGCCAAGCTCAATATGGCAATCAGCTGATGCTGTATTTTGCTTTGAGCTGTTCCATTAAATTATTCGAAGAACCAAAAATAGAAATATGAGCGAATATATGGTCAGTGTTTGCATGATTACATATAATCATGAAAAGTATATTAGTCAAGCAATTGAAGGCGTTTTAATGCAAAAAACAAAATATCCTATTCAGTTAATAATAGGAGAGGATTGTTCAACAGATAGCACAAGAATGATTTGTGAGGAATATGCCAAAAATAATCAAGAAATAATATGTTTGCTTCCATCAGATAAGAATCTTGGAATGATGTCAAATTTTATAAGGACATTGGATGCTTGTGATGGAAAGTATATCGCATTTTGTGAAGGTGATGATTATTGGATAGATCCAAGGAAATTACAAAAACAATATGACTGTTTGACTTTGCATAAAGATTGTGTGATGTGTTTTCATGATTTAATAATATTTAATGATGATAAGTCCCTGCCATTGCGTTATTATGTTGGGAAAAAAGATAAAAATAAATTCAATATTATTGATATTATCAGAAGAGAGCCAGTAATTCATCTGAATACTCTATTCTTTCAGAAAGATTATCTTTGCCCAATCCCTGATAAATTATCAAAATACAGGGCGGGAGATTATATCTTAAGGATGTTGTTGGCCTTAAGAGGTAGTGCCTACTACGATGAATCTGTTATGTCTGTATATAGAAGAAACGAAAAAAGTATTTCTTATAATGATACTGCAGAAGAAGTATATGAGATATTGTCTGGGTTGTATGAGGCATTTAATGAATGTACAGGATATGTGTATGACGGTGTTATTAAAGAACAAATCAAAAAATTTTATCTTGATATGCGAAAAAGAAAATCTCTGAAAAAGTATAGATATTTATACTATTTTATGCATCCTAAGGACGTTATAAATAAGATTATGAAAAAACCAAGATAATATGATGCGGTTAGTGCAGTTCAAAAATAAGTCTATACACTTTTAAATAAATGCTCCCAAAAGTATCTTTCATGGGTCAAATCTATCAAATAACACTGTTATTTCGGAATAAAATAAAGAACCTCGCCTCAAGCAGCGGGGTATTTTGAAGACAACTCTATCATGCTTTACGCCTCAAAAAGAAGCGGGAAATATGACCCATACAGATTCAAAATAATCTTTACTGACTTTCTCAGCTAAAATAAAATAAAATAGTAGAGCCAACTTTTAATAATGTGCCGCAATTATTAAGTACGTAACAATGATTTTTATATTTGTTTTATAGTTTGTGTTAATATGAAAAAAAACGTTGCAGTTATTGCCTGTACGCATAATCATTATTCGTTTTATGTTGAGGTTATGAGTGTATTTCAACGGGCAGGCTATTTAGTCACATTGTATGTAGATAAAAAACCAGAAACAACCTTCGATTACGATTGTAAGACTAGAAAAATACTAAGTGAAGTGAATGTGGTGATGTTCGAAAAAGGAATTGTCAAAAGCCTTTATCAATACAGAAAAATGATAAATGCACACGATGCTATTTTTTTTGATGAATTTTATGGACAATATGTATTATTGTTTTTTTTAAGATTTACCGCTAAGAAAAAAATATACGGAGTTCACAATATTCATAAATACCTATATATAAATAATAGTTCTATACTGTATATTATTGATAGTATCTTTAGGCGATTATTTTGTAGTCAATTTGATGCTGTTGTTGTAATAGGAACTAATCTCAAGCAATATCTGATAAAAAAAACTCGAGATGTCAATGTTTTTGTTATCCCTTTTTCAGGTAGAAACGATGTTATACATGAACAAAATAATATTGATAAAAAAACAGTAAAAGTGGTTGTTCCGGGAAGCGTGGATAGTAACAGAAGAAACTATAATGGCTTGTTGAATGGCTTTCATGAGTATTTAAAATTGGAAAAAGAACCGAAAGTGCAGCTTGTTCTTCTTGGTCAATTAAAAATAGCTAAATCTGATCCGGAAGTTCAAATGATAAATAAAATCAAGAAAGAGTATCCGGATTGCTTGTATACATGGGAGACTTTTATCCCTACTAGTGAATATAAAGAGCAAATGATAAGTGCCGATTATATTATGTCTAACATAAATATAATGTCTAACATAAATGGTTTATATGAAGTTTATGGTTTATCAAAAGAAACAGGTGTTTCTTTTTCGATCTATACATATTTAAAGCCAGGGATTTTTCCTGCTGAGCAAAAAGTAATGAGCGAATTTGAGAGTCAAATAATAAGGTATAATGGTTATTCGGAATTGGTTGATGTATTTATTAGGATAGGTAATGATGTTTATGATTATGAAAAAATAAAGACTGAGGCTAAGAATAATTGCGAAAAATTTAACAAAGTCTGCGAAAGGGAAATCAATTTAATCATGAGATATCTTTATCAAGATATCTCTGGAGTCAAGTAAATGACAAATTGAGGGATAAATCAACTTCAGTTTGATCCGTGCATCATCGGTAGCAAAACGACCGTGCTTGTTGGGCAATATTCACGAGGCGGAAAGTCTAGTGAAACAAAGGCTGTCGAAGCATGGGATCATGATATGCGACCCAGGGAAAAGTTGTTTCCTGGCGGTATTCTTGAACCTGTTAGTGGCAAATCATTCTTGTTTTTTGGTAGCAGCAACAAGACCAGTGACTTTCTGGTTGATGGACTTGAGTTGTGGTGGGAAGAGCGAAAGTCCTCACTGTCTCACGTCAAACAGTTGGTCATCAATATGGATAATGGTCCGGAATGCAATGGGCGTCGGAGTCAATTTCTGTACCGCATGACGGTGTTTGCTGATATGACCGGACTGGACATTCGATAGATTTACTATCCACCCTATCACAGCAAATATAACAGTATTGAGCGCCACTGGGCTGGGTTGGAAAAATCATGGAATGGTTATCTCCTTGAGAGTGTGACAACGGTTATTAATCGCGCAAGCAACTTTGCTTGGCGTGGAATAGCGGCAACAGCAATGCTCATCGATACGGAATGCCAAAAGGATATAAAGCTCTGTGGTAAAGAAAAAAAGAATCTTAAAAAAAGACTGATGCGATCAAAAGACCTACAGTGGTGGGATATCAGCATCAAGCCTAAAACGGAATTTTTATAATGACTGAGTCCCTTATGTATCAGCACCAGTTTAAACAGCTCTCGTTTGAAGATTTCCATATGCTTTTTGGCGGCAAACTTGATAAGAGTAACCGGTGGATCAAAATGGCAAACACCGTTCCCTGGCATGAAGCGGAACTGCTGTATGCCAAAAAATTTCCATCAAAAGAGGGGCTCCGGCTCTGACTGTTCGGATGGCTTTGGGCGCGCTGGTCATCAATGAGAAACTTAGGGTTACTGATGATGAAACCATTGAGCAGATAAAAGAGAATCCATATTTCCAGTACTTCATAGGGCTCGAAAGCTATCAGAATGAAGCTCCGTTTGATGGTTAAATGCTGACTCGCTTTTGCAAGCGCCTGAACCCTGGAGACCTTGCTGCGTTGCAGGAAAAGCTTCGGTTGCAGTGCCTGAAGAAACAAGAAAAGTCAGCTTCTGATGATGATGACACACCCGGCTCAACGAACAAAGGAAAACTGATAGTGGATGCCACCTGTGCACCTGCAGAAATCGCCTATCCGACTGATCTCGGATTGCTCACTGATGCCCGAGAGAAGAGCGAAATCGTCATAGCCAAACTCTATCGGCAAGCGCCGGAAGAGGTTAAAAAACCCCGGACCTACAGAAAGAACGCTCCAAAGGATTTTCTGAGAATGAGTATGAAACGCAAAAACTCCTCTCGTGTGCTGTCCCGAGGTATAGGCAAGCAGTAGCGCTATCTGGGTCGAAATTTGAAAAGCATTGAAAAGCTCTCACAACATGTATCCCTGAGTGTCCTTGAGAAACAGTGGTACCGGAACCTGTTGGTGATTTCAAAGCTCTATCGTCACCAGTTGGAGATGCATCGCAGTGGAAGCAAAAGCAACGAAGATCGGTTGGTCAGTATCAGTCAGCCCCATGTTCGCCCAATGGTTTGTGGCAAGGCTGCCCTAAAAACAGAATTTGGAATAAAGCTTTCGATCAGCGTTGTCGATGGCTGGAGTGGGATAGTGCGTATGAGCTGGAACAACTACAACGAAGGGTGTGATCTAATCAAGGAGATAGAACCCTACCGGGAACGATACGGATACTACCCCGAATCAGCCCATCCCGACAAGATCTATCGTACCAAAGCCAACAGACTCTGGTGTCTGGCCAACAATATCAGACTGAGCGGAGTCCCTTTAGGCCGGCCACCAAAGGATCCGGAAAAAAACCGAGCAAGAAGAAAACAGATCCAGGAAGATGAAGGAATCCGAAATGCTGTTGAGGGAAAGTTCGGTCAAGCCGAGATGTTTTAGCCTGAACAGGGTGATGGCCAGACTTGCAGAGAGCAGCAAGACGGTCGTCTCGATCATCTTTTTGATGATGAACCTTGAGCACCTGCTCTCAGTACATTTTTCACGCTTTTGTTCGCTACACGTCGTTATGGAGGGCAAATAACGGCTCATGCAACCACCTCAGAATAGATATTCGGAATATATGGAATGCTGACTCAATTTGACGGATGGCACCGTTTGCCGCATAATTGATGTTTAAAAAATGATCGTTTAATTCAGCAAGCCCTATTTAAGGATTCTGAGTGTCAGTGTAATAGAGAAAGTCAATATTTTGCAATTAGTTACGAACTTTGTCAGTATGACTTCTGATACTCATACCTGTAATTAGTTGAATTTAATATCTAAGGGTAAATTCCCCGAAGCTTTGCTTCTAAAATAAATCGTTACTGAATGAATTTATACCCCGGAGTTCTGCTGCGGTGTTGTTGATTTATTGCATCATATAAAGATATATAACTTTGGAATAAACAGAGATGCACTTCGATAAATTATAAGAGATTTTTTGCCTATACAGTAATATATATAAATAATTTAAAAGAATAATAATATGTGTAATATTGCTCCTGTTGTTTTGTTTGTTTATAATAGGCCTTATCATACAAAAAAAACTATAGATTGTCTTTTAAGAAATAAATATGCACTTGAAAGTGATTTGTTGATATATAGCGATGCAAGCAAAAATGAAAAGGAATTTGCTTTAGTAGATAGTGTTAGAAAATACATTAAAACGATAAAGGGTTTTAAAAAAATAGAGATTATTGAAAGAGAAAGTAATTATGGATTGGCTAATAATATAATTAGTGGAGTATCAGATGTTATTAAAATTTATAAAAAAGTAATTGTTTTAGAAGACGATTTAATTACGAGTCCCTTTTTTCTCTTATATATGAATGAAGTTTTGAATAAATATGAAAATAATGATAAGATATTTTCTGTTACAGGTTTTTCTTTTAAAGAGCAATTACTTGAGTTTAAAAAAGAATATAAATATAGTGTATTTTTCAATATAAGGCCGATGTCATGGTCATGGGGAACATGGTATAATAGATGGGAAAATATTAAGTGGGATTTAAAAGAAGAATATAATGAATTAAAAATAAATAAAAAGAAACGTATGTTGCTAAATAGAGGTGGGACAGATTTGTTTTATATGCTAGAATCACAAATGAATAAAGTAGTTGATTCATGGTATGTTAGATGGTCATATAATGCTATTATGAGTAGAAAATATACAGTTTATCCTGTTACATCATATGTTTTAAATCATGGTCATGATGGGACTGGTGTACATAAAAGTATTGACAAAAAAGGGGTCTTTGTGAATAAAGAAATATGCATGGATAGTGAGTGCAAATTAATGGAAGAGATTGAAATAGATTATGATGTCGTAAAAAATTTTAATAAAGTATTTGATGTAAGGTTAATTGATAAGGTTAAGATTGGCTTGAGAAATGTGTTGTATGGAAAAAAATAAAATAAAATGATCACTTTTCGAGATATTATAAGAATCATACTTATGGTTCCATATTCATTTTACATGAATAAAAAAAGAAATGTCCTATTTTCATTGCATGCTCGTTTAAATAAAAAAACTATTTGTGAAGGATATAATAAGTTTTCGGAAGGCGTTAGCATATCAGGAAGTTCGATTGGCAGAGGTACATATGTTGGAAAAGACTCGCTATTAGATAATTCAAAGATTGGTCGGTTTTGTTCAATTGCATCTAATGTTAAGATAATTGCTGCAAGACATCCGACAGAAAAATTTGTTTCTACTCACCCGGCTTTTTATTCTTTAAGAAAACAGGCTGGCTTTACCTTTGTGAAAGAGCAGTTATACGATGAGTTTAAACTGATTGATGATTATTATGTTATTATAGGAAATGATGTTTGGATTGGAACAGATGCGATTTTAATAGGAGGGATTAAAATAGGTGACGGAGCAATTATTTTAGCAGGTTCTATTGTTACTAAAGACGTAGTCCCGTATTCAATAGTAGGAGGAATTCCAGCTAAACATATCAGATATCGTTTTAATGATTACACTGTCGATAAACTGAAAAGTCTTAAGTGGTGGAATTGGGAATTAGTAAAAATTAAAGAACAGCAAAAAATATTTTCAGATATTGATCTTTTTATATTGAATAATGATAATAATGTTTGATTATGCTGATTTATATAACTCAATATTTTGTCATATCTCTCTTGTATTACGTCAAGCGATTTAATGATAGTAAATCTATTAATCAAGTCATTTATGTAGTTACCTTATTTCTTTTAGTCTTTATTGCTGGATTTAGGGTAAATCTAGGGCAGGATTACATGGGATATAAAACTTATACAGATGATTTTTATAATAACGATATTGAATTAACTTTCATATATATTTCAAATAGCATTAAATATTTAGGACTTCCGATAAATTATCTTTTTGCGGTATATTCATTGATAACATTTTATTTTTTACTTAAAATTATCGATAATTATCCTCGATCAATTCAATTCTTGATAATTGCAATATTTCTTTCATTGCCACACTTTTATTTTCAGACATTTAACTTAATTCGACAAATGGCGGCGGTGATGATTTTTGTGTTTGCTACAACTATAAAAGAAAAAGGAATAAAGCAAATATTATTTTTCTTTTTAAGTGTATTATTCCATACAACTGCAATTATACCTGTGTGTATTTATTTTTTTATAAAAAAATATACAATAAAAAGTTATAAATACGAACTTGTTGCATATGTTATATCACTTCTGCTTCTTTTTGTCCCAAATACTATTGATATATTAATTAAGTTTATCCCAGTTATTAATTATAAACACTATGATAGTTATTTGTTTAATGATACTTTTAGGCAAGTCGGATATGCTGGTAGTGGAGTATTTGTATTTATAAATTCATTGATGACATTTTTTACTATTTTAAATAAAAAGAAGTTTGTGTTGAGTAATTTGTCGATAGAATATTATTTTTTTGTTTTAGGGCAAATTTTGTGGAATATTCTGTTTTATGATGCAACACTAATAAGAATATCATACTACTTTATAATATATTATATAGTGGTATTTCCTTCTATTATTAATTTTTTCCAAATAAAAAACAGGATAATATATTGTTATGCAATGTATTTCTTTTTTGTGTCATTGTTTATTTATTATATAACAATGCCAAATAATCCTTATTTGCCATATCAAAATTATTTCTATTAAAATATACTGATGAAGATTGCATATATATCAAACTATCTTAGTAAGAAATTTATAGAATGTCATTCGAATGGTATAAATTTTTCTGTATCTGGAACTTTGAAAAGTACTGCTATTGCTAGGGCATTTTTAAAGGCAGGCCATGAAGTTACTATTTTTAGTCCCGGAATAACTGTTTGTAACAAATTTATAAAATCACATTCAGAAATAATTAATTATCCGGAAGGTAAGCTTACAGTTAAATACCCTGACATAGTTAGTTTTAGGAAATGTTCTTTAATTAATTCGCTTTTGTTGCATTCTGCTTTATTAAAAAATTTATGTTATAAAGAGTTTGATGTGATTCTGTTTTACAATATTACATTAGATGCGGCTCTCAATTTGCATTTATTTAAAAATAAATTACGAGTGCTGGAATATGAAGATAATATATTTAATAAATCAACAAGAGGGAAAAATAATAAGGGTCTATGGTTTAAAAAACGGCTTTTTAAGTACGTTATAAATAGGACAGATTGTTCAATTATAGTAGGCAAAGCAATGTTAAGTAACTTGCCGTATATAAAAAAAATACAAATTCCTGGTGCGATATTTGAAGATGTGATTGAAAATATTTCGTTTGAAAGAAAAAAATGGGATGGGACATTTCCAATTATTGTATCATTAGCTGGTGGTTTACATTATAGTAAAGGTGCTGATTTAATTATCCAAGCTTTGGATTTCATGGAATATCCAGTCGAGGTTCGATTCTATGGTAGTGGAATAATTGATAATTATACAATGAACTTAATTAAAAATGTATCAATAAGACATAAAATAAAAAATTTTGGTTTTTTAAGGCACAATGAGCTTATAAAAATTCTTGGAAATGAAAGTCATATTCTCATTAATAGTACGCGAAGTATGGGTGTTGAACCCAATAGTGAAGGATATCCGTTTAAAATGCTTGAATATGCCGCGATAGGAAGGCCAATTGTTAGTAGTACAATCGGCCGTTTAGATGATGAATTCAATGAATGCATTTCATTTTATGATAGCGAGGAACCAGAAGAAATTGCTGAAGCAATAATGCGAATTGTAAAAAATTATGATATTTATAGTTTAAAGGCCGTTGCATTGCAAAAAAGAGTTATAAATGAATTTTCAATTAGTGGAATTTCAGAAAAAATACAATCATTTATAAAAGAAATAAATAAAAGCGTATAAGGGTGTTTAGTCTTAGCTGGAAATCAAGAAACCGGCCAGTCAAGTTAGCGGGTTAAGGTTGACTGCTGCATTTACTATCAGAGTAGATTTTCGAGCCTCCATGGTGGCAAGAAGCTTTGATCGCGTTCTTTTAACATCTAATGGTCTCTGCCATCCAGTTCGTCCTTTGGGGCAATTATAGCCAAAAGCGCTGTGTAAGCGTTCTTCTTTGTAGAATCGAATATTACTCTGCTATCTGATTTCTGGCGTTTTCGAGTGACAGTGCCATGATTTACACGATGTTCTGTTTACTCGCCGACTTTTTTTACTACGGAATCAATTCTTGTGGGGCGCTTACCGTTGCACTGTGGTAAAACGGTAAGCCATTGATCGCAACTTCGATGTCGGTTCGATGATGCGCATGAGTGCCAGCTCAAGATACAGTTCCGGCAAAGAGCCAAAGCCACATTTTTGGGCGCAGGCGAGCAGCGCATTGCGACCAAACTGATGGGTTATGCCAACGACGCTTGATTTGTAAAGAAACGCCTTGAACAGTGATGATGAAGACTGCGTATCAGTACCAGTATCACGAACAGATTTGGCTGGCGGCAATGGGCTTCGACGTATTGTTTGGTCTCATCCAGCAACAATTCAAGCTCCTGCTCGTCTTGGGCGCTGCCAATATGTTTGAGAAAAGAACGCCCCGTTCCATTATTCTGGACTACCTGTACGGCAGTTGCTCCGGTTGCAGTCTGCACCTTTCTGATTTTCAAGTCCCCACGCAAAGGGATAAGATAGCATTAGTGCCAATAACCAGGAACTCGGAAATCTTAAATACAATAATACCAAGAACTTAATTTTCTGGGGCAGCGCTTTTTTAAATTTTGGTACAAGACAGGAGAGCGCTAAATGAGTGCTGGAGGCCGATATTGCCGGATGTTTTGATGCTATCAGTCACGAGTGGTTGATCGACAACATTCCAGTTGACAAAGCGATCCTCCAAAAGTAGCTCAAGGCAGGATTTGTGTTTCAAAAACCAGCTCTTTCCTGCAGAAGCCGGCACGCCGCAGGGCGTTATTATCAGCCCGGTTCTGGCAAACATGACATTGGACGGCCTCGAGCATGCGCTCGCCACTACTTTTCCGCGAGCCACAAAACAACGCCTGAAGATGAACATGGTTAGTTATGCTGACGACTGTGCGCCACGAAGGCGGACAGGAGGACGAGAGTCCTCCGTGCAGCCATGCTCACAAGAAATGAAGGTTGGCCCTTCGGAGTTGCCGTACAGGCGGAGACTTCAAATCACCTGCTGCTGCTGCATTTAAGAGCCCTATGTGTTAATATAGATGTCGCATCCTAAAAGGAGGCGATCTATGGGTTATTCGCATGCAGTACGGCAGAGTGTTCTGAAGAAAGTGCTGCCGCCAGAAGGCCGGAGCATCAGTGAAGTGAGCCGGGAAACCGGTGTCAACGAGCAAACAATCCGGAATTGGATCAAACGAAGTAAAACGGGTATCTTGGCTGATGGCAATCAAGACAGTTGTCCCCGTTTCCTGTCACCCA
>Ga0194126_10009162_pt1 | contig 13265 bp, 13 predicted proteins | sample TA2KigC150mmetaG_FD_148641 | JGI IMG/M metagenome (GOLD analysis project Ga0194126, IMG submission 148641) | Freshwater microbial communities from Lake Tanganyika, Tanzania - TA2015035 Kigoma Deep Cast 150m | ecosystem: Environmental > Aquatic > Freshwater > Lake | place: Tanzania: Lake...
TTATATAGCATTTTTCATGCCAATCGGATCGCCCGGGCCTCTCCCGACGCCCTCGAGGCCCGGGACCGACGTTGTCCGGCGCAGAGGACAGCCGTCTCCCCCGCAGGTCGGGCCGACCTCCAGGGCGTCCTTGGGGCCGACGCGGATTGACAGGGCCGGAGGGGGGCCTCTACAATAGGCCTGGCCGCCCGACGACATGAAGTTCCTCGACGACTACATTGCATCCAGGAAAGGACACGACCCATGGACGACCCGGACGAAAAGAAAGACCGGCCGACGGACAGCCCGGACCTCAGGGAAGTCAAGCGGGTCTGGGGCCCGTTCGAGGCCGACCTCATCAAGAATTTCCTAGGGAGCCATGGCATCTCCTGCGTCATACGGGGCCGGGCGGCCCCGTTCGTCTATCCCCTGACGGTCGACGGGATGGCCGAGTTCAAGATCCTGGTCCAGGAGAAGGACTTCGAAAAAGCCAGGGATCTCATCACCGCGATCCCCTCGCCGGGCGGCGAGGACGGCCCCAGCGAAAACGGCTGACGCCCGCTTTTCTCCGCTCCCGGCGCCCGCGGCCGAAGCGTCCGCTCGAGTCCCCGGCCTGCGGTTGACGACCCGCCTCAGACGCCGGCCACTATCCCCTGTGCTCCCCGCCTGATCCCAACCCATATTTGGGGCCTCCGTTTTTTCTTCTTTTTTGGGTTTTTTTGCTTGACTTTCAGCGTCAGCTTGCCTATATTTGGGACGAAACGGGACAAATCGGGACAAAGGACAATGCCGGACGTTCTCATAGGCAGCTACTCGGCGAGGTTCGACGCCAGCGGGCGCATCAAGATCCCGGCCAAATTCCGCGAGGCCATCGAGCAGAAATACGGCCGGGACCTCTTCGTCACTTCGCTTTCGGACGAGTCCGTGCAGATCTACCCTCTCTCGGTCTGGCTCGAGATGACCGGCCTGGCCGCCGAGGGAGCGGTCCACCTCCGGCCCGACGTCCGGAGGTTCATGCTCCGGGTCAACCGCAACGGGGTCCGCCTCGAGCTCGATCCCAAGGGCCGGGTCCTGATCAACCAAGCCTTGAGGGACAAGGCCAAGCTCGGAGAAGAGGTCGAGGTCGTGGGCCTTTCCAATCATCTGGAGGTATGGAACAAGGACGTCCTCGACGGAGTTCTCGAGGAGAAGCCGCTCTCGGACCAGGATCTCGAGAGCGTCGCCCGCCTCATCCCTCGAGGAAAACAGGAATGACGGAGAAAGGACACCGCCCGGTCCTCCTGAAGGAAGCTCTCGAGTTCCTGGAGGCGGGGCGGGACGGCGTCTACATCGACGGCACCCTGGGCTTGGCAGGGCATGCCTTGGCCATCCTGGAAAAGAACCCCCGGGCCCGGCTGATCGGCCTGGACCGCGACGAGAGCTCCCTGCGGGAGGCCGCCAAGAAGCTCGAGCCCTTCGCCTCGAGGATCAAGCTCTTCCAGGCGGACTTCAAGTCCCTGGACTCGCTGGGCATCGATTTCCGGGAGGTCCGGGGCGTCCTTCTCGACCTGGGCCTCTCCTCCTTCCAGCTGGATTCACCCGAGCGGGGATTCAGCTTCAGCCAGGAGGGGCCCTTGGACATGCGCATGGACCTGAGGACCCGGACGACGGCCGGAAAGATCCTCCACACTTACCCCGAGGCCCGGCTGGCCGAGCTGTTCGCCGCCTACGGAGAGCTCGCGCAGACCCGCCGCCTGGCCCGCGAGATCGTCCATCTGCGCAAGCTCGGCCGCCTCGAGACGACGGGCGATCTGAGGGAGCTCGTCGAGCGGATCTATCGTTGGCGCCCCCAGAAGGGCAGGATCCACCCGGCGGCCAAGGCCTTCCAGGCCCTGCGGATCGAGGTCAATCAGGAGCTCGAAGGGCTCGGGGATTTCCTCGAGCGGACCGTCCGGTCCTCCCGGCCCGGAACGCGCTTCGTCGCCATCTCCTTCCATTCGCTCGAGGACCGCATCGTCAAGCGCGCCTTCGCCGGCCTGGCGGCCCGCGGCGACGTCCCTCCCCTGCTGACGCTCCTGACCAAGAAGCCGGTGATCCCGGGAGCGGACGAGGTGGCCGGCAATTCCAGGTCCCGCTCCGCCAAGCTGCGGGCCGCGGAGAGGCTCTGAATGGTCCGCCGGAAATGGAGCGGCAAGGAGATCGCGCTCGGCGCGGCCTTCCTGCTCGCCGTCGTGGGCATCTTGACCTTCTACGTCTGGTATCAGACGGAGTCGGTCCGTCTGGGCATCGAGGTCGGAAAGTGCGAGGCCCGGATCAGAGAGCTCCAGGACTCGATCCGGGCCCTCGAGCTCCGCAAGGCCGCTCTCCTCGACCCGGGACGGGTCGAGAAGATCGCCCGGGAGAAACTGGGGCTGGTCGATCCCCGGGACGAGGAGACGATCTACGAGGAGCGGGCGGCGGCCCGCTGAGGCGCATTCGATGAGGACGTTCTACGAAACCGACATGCGGCGGAGGATCCTGGCCCTGAGCTTCGTCCTCGTGGCCTGGTCCGCGGCCATCGCCCTCCGCCTGGTCCAACTCCAGGTCAAGGACCACGCCCGGGCCAAGGCCGCGGTCCTCAACCAGAACCAGAGGGACTTGACCATCGAGCCCGAGCGGGGCGACATCTACGACCGCCACGGCCAGATCCTGGCCTGCAGCCTGCCGGCCTTCTCGGTCTACATCAACCCGGTCGACGACGAAACCCCGGCCGACGAACAGCGCAAGATATCCGCCCTCCGCTCCGCCCTCGGCCTCGCCGACAAGGACGCGTCGCTCATCCGGGACCGGCTGCGGAAGCAGGTTCCCTTCTCTTACGTCAAGAAGAAGGTCTCCAAGGAGGAGGCCGACCGGGTCAAGGCCCTGAAGCTGGCCGGGGTCGGCTTCGAACCCACGAAGAAGCGGCACTATCCGCTGCGGTCCCTGGCCGCGCATGTCCTCGGCGGCGTCAACCTCACCGAGGACAGCAAGGCCGGGGTCGAGCGTTTCTACGACCCCGTGCTGAAGGGCCGGGAAGGCAAGCAGGTCTCCTACAAGGACAACCGGGCCCGGAGCTATCAATTCCAGGTCATCCAACCGGCCGTCCCCGGCCGGGACCTGGTCCTGACCATCGACGCGACGATCCAGTACATCGTCGAAAAGGAACTGGCCAAGGCCGTCTCCGATCATTCCGCGGCCTGGGGGACGGTCATCGCCATGGACCCCGGCTCGGGAGAGATCCTGGCCTTGGCCAGCTACCCCGATTACGATGTCAACGCCTTCCCCGGCCCGCAGAACGCCTGGATGAACCGGGCCGTTCAGCTCAGCTACGAGCCGGGCTCGACCTTCAAGATCGTCACCGCGGCCGCGGCCCGGGAAAAGGGGGTCGTGGATTACGCCGATGTTTTCGATTGCCGCGAGGGCTCCATCACCCTCGGCGGCCTGACCATCCGCGACCACGTCCGGATGGGCATCCTGACCTTTCCCGAGGTCCTCATCGAATCATCCAACGTCGGCACCGTGAAATTCGCCTTGGGATTGACCATGGAGGAATTTCACGCCGCCATCACCGGCTTCGGCTTCGGCACGAAGACGGGCGTCGATCTTCCGGGCGAGGTCAACGGGCGGGTTTTCCCGGTCAAGGATTGGAACAAGAGATCCTCCCTGCCCCACATCGCCATCGGCTACGAGCTCATGGCCACCCCCCTGCAGATCCTCCGGGCCATGAACACCTACGCGACCGGCGGCCTGGCCGTCCGGCCCCGGGTCGTCAAGAACGCTCCGGACCTCCGGCCGGCCGCGGAAGCCGGTCCGGACGCGGCCCCGCGGGTCATCAGCGAAAGGACCGCCCGGGAGCTGGTCAGGCTGGCCTTCGAAAGAACCGTCGAGGAGGGCACGGGCAAAGCCGGCCGCCTCGACGGCTACGGGATCGCCGGGAAAACGGGAACGTCCCAGGTCTACGATCCCATCCTGAAGACCTACACGTCCAAGAAATATATCGCTTCCTTCGTCGGCTTCGCGCCCGTCGGCCGGCCGGCCCTGACCATGGTCGTCGTCCTGGCCGAACCCAAGGAAGGCTTTTACTACGGAGGCCAGGTCTGCGCCCCGGTCTTCCGGGACATCGCCCGCCAGGTCCTCCGGTATCTCCGGATCCCCCCCGAAAAGCCGTTCGAGGGGCGGACCATGACGGCGGACTTGAAGAGAGGGGGAAGGCCGTGACGCTCCGGGACATCCTCGCCGGCGTGCCGGTCATCGCCGGCGACGCGGCCGGCGACATCGGGATCGACGGCATCGCCTACAACTCCAAGGCCGTCAAGCCCGGCTTCCTGTTCGCGGCCCTGCGCGGGGCGGCCCGCAACGGCATGGACTTCGTGGCCGAAGCCGTCGCCGAAGGCGCCGCGGCCGTCCTGTCGTCATGGCCCAAGCCCCAGTCCGTCGATGTCCCTTGGGTCCAAGCGGCGGACGCCCGCGAGGCCCTGGCCCTGGCCGCCGCCAATTTTTACGGCCACCCCTCCGACCAGCTGAAAGTGGTCGGCGTCACGGGGACCAAGGGCAAGACGACGGTCACCTACCTGCTCGAAGAGATCCTGAAAGCCGCCGGCTTTTCGGCCGGGGTCATCGGGACGATCGAATACCGCCGGCCCGGCGCGAGAGCCAAGGCCCCGCGCACGACACCCGAGTCCGTCGATCTCCAGGCCCTTCTCCGGGAGATGCTCGAGGCCGGGGTCTCGCACTGCGTGATGGAGGTCTCCTCCCACGCCCTGGAGCAGAAGCGCGTCTGGGGCGTGAGCTACGACGTCGCCGTCTTCACCAACCTGAGCGGAGAGCATCTCGACTACCACCCGTCCATGGAGGGCTACTTCGAGGCCAAGAAAAAGCTGTTCACCCTCAACCACAAACGGAGCGCCTCGGTCGTCAACATGGACGACCCCTGGGGTCAGAAGCTGATCGCCGAACTGCCCCTCAAGACCGTCACCTTCGGCTTCGGGCCGGCGGCCATCGTCCGGGCCCTGAGTTACTTCATGGCCGAGGACGGGACGGACGCCCGGATCGCCTACCCCGGGGGGGTGCTGGCCGTGCGCTCGACGCTCGTCGGCAGGCACAACGTCTACAACATCCTCGCGGCGACCGCCGCGGCCCTGGCCCTCAACGTCCCGCCGCAGGCGATCGTCGAGGGCATCGCGGCGCTCGCGGGAGTCCCGGGCCGCTATGAAAAGGTCCCCAATGGGCGGGGCTTCCAGGTCGTCGTCGACTACGCCCACACGGACAACGCCCTCGAGCACCTGCTGACCACGGCCCGCGAGCTCAAGCCCCGCCGGGTCATCCTGGTCTTCGGGGCCGGCGGCAACCGGGACAAGGACAAGAGGGAGCGGATGGGCCGGGTGGCCGCGCGGCTGGCCGACTGGACGCTCCTGACCTCCGACAACCCCAGGTCCGAAGAGCCCATGGACATCATCGCGGCCATCGAGAAAGGCTTCGAGAAGGAAGGGGTCCGAACCTACGAGGTCGTCCCGGACAGGAGAGAGGCCATCGCCAGGGCCCTGGCCACGGCCAACAAAGGGGACACGGTCCTCGTCGCCGGCAAGGGCCACGAGGACTATCAGATCTTCAAGGACCGGACCGTCCCTTTCAGCGACATCGAGGTCATCAAAGGGATCCTCGAGAGGATGGAGGCCGCGTGACCATGGCCGCCTTCCGCTTGGACGAGGTCGCCCGGATCACGGGCGGCCGGCTCCTGCAGGGGCCCCCGTCCCTGACCTTCCGGAGCTACAGCATCGATTCCCGGACGATCGTCCCCGGAGAGCTGTTCTTCGCCGTTCCCGGGCGGAGGGACGGGCATGATTTCGTTCGGGACGCCGCAGGGAAGGGCGCCGCGGGGGCCGTCGTTTCCCGCCCCTTGGCGGGCCCGGACCCGGGCTTCGGGCTGGTCGAGGCCCGGGACACCGTGACCGCCCTCCAGGACCTGGCCCGGGCGGCCCTGCTCCGCCGGCCCGTCAAGATCGTGGGGATAACGGGCAGCGTCGGCAAGACGACGACCAAGGAGTTCACCGCGGCCCTCCTCTCCTCCCGTTACCGCGTCCTGAGGTCCGAGGGGAACTTCAACAACCATCTGGGCCTGGCCCTGTCCCTGCTGCGGCTCGAGCCGGAGCACGAAGCGGCCGTGCTGGAGATGGGCATGAGCGCGCCCGGCGAGATCTCGGCCTTGACCCGGATCGCTCCGCCCGACGTGGCCGTCGTCACCAGCGTCGGCCCCGTTCACATGGAATTCTTCTCCTCTCTGGAGGGCATCGCCCGGGCCAAGAAGGAGATCCTCGACGGGGCCGCCGCGGGGGCCGTGGCCGTCCTCAACGGCGACGACCCGCTCGTCCGGGAAATGGCCGCCGGATGGAAGGGCCGGACGGTGATGTTCGGCCTCGAACGGTCCTGCGATGTCCGGGCCTCCGACGTCCGGCGGCGGGGCTATGAGGGATCGGACCTGACGTTGAGATACGGCCGGGAAGAGGGCCGGGTCCTGTTCCCGTTCGTCAACGAGGCCCTCGTGCCGAACCTGCTCGCGGCCGCCGCGGTCTGCCTGGCGTTCGGGCTCGGATGGCAGGAGATCGCTCCCCTTATCCCCAGCCTCAAGCCTTTCTCGATGAGGGGGGTCCTGGAAGAAGCGGGCGGCATCCGCCTCTATGACGACTCCTACAACTCCAACCCGCCGGCCCTCGAAGCGGTTCTCCGGAGCCTGGCGGGCCTGCCGGCCGGGAGGAAGGTGGCCGTCCTGGCCGATATGCTGGAACTCGGTGAGGGAGAGCAGGCGCTTCACCGGCAGGCCGGCAAGACCGCGGCCGAGAGCGGCTGGGACGTCCTGGTCGCCGTGGGCCCCCTGGCCGCGCTCATCGCCGAAGGAGCCGCCAAGGCCGGAATGGACGCGGCGGCGATCCACCTCTTCCCCGACTCGGACGCGGCCGCCGCCAGCATCGCGGCCATCGTCCGCCCGGGCGACCTCGTCCTGGTCAAGGGATCCCGGGGGATGAGGACCGAAAAGATCATCGCCGGGCTGAGACCGAGAGGAAAGGAGTAACCGTGCTGTACTGGCTGCTCGTCCCGCTGCGGGAAGACCTCTTTTTCTTCAATGTCTTCCGCTACATCACGGTCCGCACGGCCCTGGCCGGCATCACCGCCCTCGTCTTGAGCTTCCTTCTCGGCCCCCGGCTGATCCGGCTCCTCCAGAAGCATCAGATCGGGCAGGAGATCCGGGCGGATGGACCGCAGTCCCATCACGCCAAGAAAGGGACGCCTTCGATGGGCGGGCTGCTGATCATCGTCTCGACGCTCGTCCCGACCCTCGTCTGGGGGAACCTGGGGAACATCTACGTCTGGGTGGCCGGCCTGTCGATGGTCCTCTTCGGTCTCATCGGCCTCTGGGACGACATCCTCAAGGTCCGCCGGAAACGGTCCCTCGGCCTGCGCTTCGGTCAGAAGATCGCCCTCCAGTTCCTCCTGGCCGCCGGCGTCGGGCTGGTCTTCATCTGGATGGGGACGGGCGGACGATTCAGCCTGAACCTGGCCTTTCCCTTCCTCAAGGAGTGGGCCCCCTACCTCGGCTGGTTCTATCTGCCGTGGATCGTGTTCATCCTCGTCGGATCCTCCAACGCCGTCAATCTGGCCGACGGTCTCGACGGCCTGGCCATCGGCCTGACCTTCATCGGGGCCACGGCCCTCACGGCGCTGACCTACGTGGCCGGCCACGCCCTTTGGTCGCAATACCTCAACATCCCGCGCGTGCCCCTGGCCGCGGAGCTGACCGTCTTCGCCGGCGCTCTGTCCGGGGCCTGCCTCGGCTTTCTGTGGTTCAACTGCCACCCGGCCCAGGTCTTCATGGGCGACGTCGGGGCCCTGTCCCTAGGCGGGGCGATGGCCGTCATTGCCCTGCTGATCAAGCAGGAGTTCCTGCTGTTCGCCGTGGCCGGCGTCTTCATCCTGGAAGCGGCCTCCGTCCTGCTGCAGGTCTCCTACTTCAAGGCGAGCGGGGGGAAACGCCTGTTCAAGATGGCCCCCCTCCACCATCATTTCGAGCTCTCCGGCTGGCCCGAGGGCAAGGTCGTCATCCGCTTCTGGATCCTGGCCATCATCTTCGCCCTCTTCAGTCTGTCGACCCTGAAACTGAGATAGATATGGAACTGAAAGACCGCAGAGTCCTGGTCGTCGGCTTCGAGCGGACGGGAGAGGCCCTCTGCGAATTCCTGCTCGCGCGGGGCGCCCGGGTCCGGGTGACCGAGAAGCGGCCCGCCTCGGAACTCGGGGAAAAGACCGGCCTCTGGCGGCAGCGCGGCGTCGTCTTCGAGACCGGCGGCCACCGGCCGGAATCCTTCCTCGGGGCCGACCTGATCGTCCCCAGCCCCGGCGTGCCTCCCCTGCCGGGGATCCTGGCCGCCCGGGCCAAAGCCGTGCCCGTTCTCTCCGAGATCGAGCTCGCGTTCCGGTTCCTCAAGGGGAGGATCGTCGGCGTCACCGGCTCGAACGGCAAATCGACCACGGTCACCCTGACCCACAAGATCCTTAAGGAGGCCGGTCTCAAGTCGCGCCTGGCCGGCAACATCGGGACCCCGCTCGTCTCCTTCGTCGAGCGCAGCCGGGACGATCACATCTACGTGACCGAGGTCTCGAGCTTCCAGCTCGAGTACACGGAGCGTTTCAGGCCGGCCGTGTCGGCCTTCCTCAATATCTCCGAGAACCACATCGACTGGCACGGGACGTTCGACGGCTATTTCGAGGCCAAAAAGAAGCTCGTCCTGCGCCAAGGCCGGCAGGACCACGCCATCCTCAACCGCGACGATCACCGGGTCTGGGGCCTGGCCAAAGAGGCCGCGGCGGCCGTCCACGGCTTCAGCCGGAAAAGGCGCGTCCGCAACGGCGCTTTCGTCGATCAGGGCCGGATCGTCCTCGACGGGCGCCCCCCCGTCGGGCTCCTGGCCGCCGGCCGCGTGCCTCTGCCCGGGGCCCACAACCTGGAGAACGTGATGGCCGCGGCCCTCATCGGGCGCGCCCTGAACGTTCCCGCCGCGTCCATCCGCCGTTCCGTCCTGTCCTTCCGGGGGCTCGAGCACCGCCTCGAGGACGTGATGACCGTCCGCGGCGTGCGCTTCGTCAACGATTCCAAGGCCACGACCGTGGACGCCACGATCAAGGCCCTGGCCAGCTTCGACCGCCCCGTCGTTCTCATCCTGGGGGGCCGCGGAAAGGGCGGCGATTTTTCGCCTCTCCGGCGGGAGGTCCGGCGGAAGGCGAGAGCCGTCATCCTCGTCGGCGAGGCCGCGGACAAGATCCGGGAGGCCCTCGGCGGGGTCGTGCCCGTCGAGCCGGCGGCCGACTACCGGGATGTCGTCCGCAAGGCCTTCGACGCGGCCGCCCCGGGGGACGTCGTCCTGCTGGCCCCGGCCTGCACGAGCTGGGACATGTTCCGCGATTTCGAGGAGCGCGGCCGGACCTTCAAGCGCGAGGTGCGCCTCCTCGCCGCCCGCGTCCGGGGAAGAAGGGGCCGGCCATGAGCGCCTCCAAGCGTCTCGGGTTCGACATCCCCCTCTTCCTGGTCACCCTCGTCCTGGTGACCATCGGCGTCGTCATCGTTTTCAGCTCCTCGGGTTTTTTGGCCGGGGAGAAGTACCGCCAGCCGTTCTACTACATGGCCCAGCAGGTCCTGGGGGCCGCGGCCGGGTTCGCCCTGATCGTCTTCCTCCTGTCGGTCAAAAAATCCTTTTTCCTCAATCCCTATTTCATCTACGGCCTGCTGGCCTTGACCGTCTTCCTGCTGATGCTCTGCCTGACCATGCCGGCGGTGGCCCGGACCAACCGCTGGATCTTTCTCTTCGGCATCCGCTTCCAGCCTTCCGAACTGGCCAAGGTCAGCCTCATCCTGTTCCTGGCCACATGGGTCGAGAGCCGCAAGGACCGGTTGAACGAGGTCAAGACCCTGGCCGTTCCCCTGGGGGTCCTCGTCCTGACCGTGCTTCTCGTCCTCATGGAACCCGATTTCGGCACGGCCGTCCTGCTGTTCGTCCTGGCCGCGATGATGCTCTTCATCGGGGGCGTCAAGCTTCGCTGGTTCGTCGCGGCGGGAGGGCTGTTCTTCGCCCTCTTCGCCTTCTACCTTGTCCAGGGCGACTACCGGATGGACCGCATCCACGGATTTCTGTCCCCGGACAAGGACCCCCTCGGCAAATCCTACCAGGTGACCCAGTCGAAACTGGCCGTAGGCTCGGGCGGGCTCCTCGGGGTCGGCCTCGGGCAGAGCACCCAGAAGCTCTATTTCCTGCCGTCGGCCCACACGGATTTCATCTACGCGATCTGGGGCGAGGAGACCGGCCTGGTCGGCACCCTCGCCGTCCTGGCCCTCTATCTCCTCCTCCTGTGGAGGGGCCTGAAGATCGCCCTGGCGGCCCCCGACCCGGCGTCCCGGATGGTCGCCGCCGGCGTCACCCTCGCCGTCGTCGCCCAGGCCCTGATGAACATGACGGTCGTCCTCGGGCTAGGTCCGGCCAAAGGCCTGCCTCTTCCGCTCGTCTCCTACGGCCGGTCGTCCCTGGTCTGCACGCTGGCGGCCATCGGCATCCTCCTTCATATCAGCCGTAAAAGAGGGCTGGGCGAAACCAAGGTGCGCATATGAAAGGGCGCGACGTGATCATCGGCGGCGGCGGGACGGGCGGCCACCTCTACCCCGCCCTGGTCGTGGGCCGCAAGCTCCTCGAGCGCGATCCCGCGTTGCGCCTGACCTACGCCGGCACCCACCGCGACGTCGAGAAGCGGATCATGGAGGAGCACCGGGTCCGGTTCGTTCCGATGCGGATCGAAGGCCTCAAGGGCCGGGGCCTCAAGACCCTGCGGGGACTGTTCCTGCTGCCATTGGCCTTCGTCCAGTCGCTGGCTCTGCTGGTCCGGACGAAGCCGGGCCTGGTCATCGGCGTCGGCGGCTACAGCTCCGGCCCGCTGGTCCTGCTGGCCTCCTGGCTCGGGATCCCGACGCTCATCCTGGAACAGAACGCCCGGCCGGGATTCACCAACCGCCTGCTCGTCCGCTGGGCCCGCAAGGCCGTCGTCTCATTCCCCTCGACCCTGCCCTTTTTCAAAGGAAAAGGGGTCCTGCTCGGGAACCCGGTCCGGGAGGATTTCTACACCCTGCCGCCCAAGCCGCGGGCGGCCGCGCTGTCCGTGCTCGTCTTCGGCGGCAGCCAGGGCTCCCATTTTCTCAACGAGAGGATCGCGGCCGCCCTGCCTCTTCTGGCGCCGCACAAGGACCGTCTGCGGATCGCTCACCAGACCGGGCCGCGGGAGCTCGAAGCTGTCGCCGCCGCCTACCGGGCGAACGGCTTCGGGTCGAGCGATGTCGCCGCCTATTTCCCCGGCATGGCCGCCCGTTTCGGCCGGGCCGACCTCGTCGTCTGCCGGGCCGGGGCGACGACCCTGGCCGAGCTCATCGCCGCCCGCAAGGCGGCCGTCCTGGTGCCGTTCGCCGGGGCCTCGGAGGACCACCAGACGGCCAACGCCCGCGAGCTCGAGTCGGCCGGCGCGGCCGAGGTCATCCCGGAGGACCGGGCCACGGCGGGCGCCCTGGCCTCACGCATCCTCCATTTCCTCGACCGGCCCGACGAGATCGAGGCCATGGAGCGCAAGCTGGCCGGCCTGCGGCCCGACGACCCCGCCGGCCGGATCGCCGGCCTCTGCCTGGCGCTGATGGCCGCCGGCCTCAAGGAGAAACGCGCGTGACGAAGAAAGGCTACCGCAAGCTCAACCAGATCCACATGGTCGGCATCGGCGGGACAGGCATGAACGGCATCGCCGAGGTCCTCCTCAACCTCGGCTACAAGGTTTCAGGCTCGGATATCCAGGACAACGACGCCACCCTGCGGCTGGCCGGGCTCGGGGCAGTCGTCTCCATCGGCCACCGGGCGGAGAACGTCAAGGCCGCCGACGTCGTCGTCATCTCCTCGGCCGTGCGCGAGGACAACGTCGAGGTCCGCCAGGCCCGGGCCGACCTCATCCCGGTCATCCCCCGGGCCGAGATGCTGGCCGAGCTGATGCGCATGAAATACGGCATCGCCGTGGCCGGATCGCACGGCAAGACCACGGCCACCTCCATGACGGCGGTCCTTCTCGAGGCCGGGGGTTTCGACCCGACGATCATCGTCGGCGGCCGCCTGAACACCATCGGGGCCAACGCCAAGCTCGGCGCCGGCGACTTCATCGTCGCCGAGGCCGACGAGAGCGACCGCTCGTTCCTCTACCTCTCCCCTTTCATCGCCGTCCTGACCAACATCGACGAGGAACACCTCGACCAGTACCACAGCCTCGACGATATCAAGAAGACATTCGTCAACTTCGCCAACAAGGTCCCCTTCTACTGCCCGGTCATCCTTTGCCTCGACGATCCCAACCTCCAGAGCATCATCCCCGACCTCGAACGCAAGGTCATCACCTACGGCTTCTCGGCCCAGTCGGACATCACCGCCCGCGATCCCTCGTTCGACGGCTTCCGGAGCCGCTCGGACCTGTTCGTCAAGGGCCGCCGCATCGGGGCCCTGAAGCTCCAGGTCCCGGGGATGCACAACATCCTCAACGCCATGGCCGCCGCGGCCGTGGGCCTCGATCTCGACATCCCGCCCAAGACCATCCTGGAAGCCCTCGAGAGCTACACCGGGACGGGCCGGCGTTTCGAGCTGCGCAAGACCGCCGGCGGGGTCATGGTCGTCGAGGACTACGCCCATCACCCGACCGAGATCAGAGCGACGCTCGAAGCCGCCAAGAAGGGCTGGACGCGCCGGGTGGTGGCCGTCTTCCAGCCCCACCGCTACACGAGGCTGTCCCATCTGATGACCCTTTTCGCCACCTCGTTCAACCAGGCCGACGTCCTCGTCCTGACCGAGGTCTATCCGGCCGGCGAGCCGCCCATCCCGGGCGTCGACGGCCGGGCCCTGTTCGAAGAGGTCCGCAAGTTCGGCCACAAGCGGGTCTTCTACGAGGCCGACATGAGGAAGGTCCCGGCCCTCCTCACGACGATCCTGGCCCCGGACGACCTTCTGCTCGTGCTCGGGGCGGGACCCATCAACCGGATCATTCCGGACATCATCGCCTCCCTGGAGGCCGGGAGCTGACATGGCGACCTACGTCGACCGGCTGCAGCGGGGCAAGAGGGGGCCCCTGCTCGCCCGGCCCCGGGCCTTCCAGCGGGGCGAGAGGGACGCCCCTCTCCAGAAGAACAGGCCTCGCCGGGTGCTCCGTCCCCGGCATGTCGTCTCGCTGCTCCTCCTCCT
>Ga0194126_10009163_pt1 | contig 13264 bp, 18 predicted proteins | sample TA2KigC150mmetaG_FD_148641 | JGI IMG/M metagenome (GOLD analysis project Ga0194126, IMG submission 148641) | Freshwater microbial communities from Lake Tanganyika, Tanzania - TA2015035 Kigoma Deep Cast 150m | ecosystem: Environmental > Aquatic > Freshwater > Lake | place: Tanzania: Lake...
CGCAGCATCGAGCGGCGCAGGTCGAGAGAGGGTGAGCGTCCGGGGAGTTACGATTTCGTGAGCGAGTGGTTATCCGACGCGGTGGTGGCCGAGGTGAAGGCGGCGTTGGAGGGTGCTGATTCGGAGCAGGCGATAGACGCCGTATTCGACGAGGTGGATCTGGGCGTGGCGGCCGAGCCTGCGGGAGGGGTGGACAAGGAGCTTATCCAGCTGGCGATACAGGCCGGGGTGCCTGGGCCGCGGTTGTGGTCGAAGCTGGGGTTGGGTTTCAGCCAGGCCGAGTTGGAGGAGATGGGGCGCGAGGTGGAGGAGGAGATAGAGAAGCCGTGGTGGATGCCGGAGAGAGAATTAGGAGGGGACGGTGAGGAATGAGATTTGGGCCTGTGAGGGGGTGATGAACAATGGCGAGCTTAGGTTCGGTTAAAGTCGGTCTGGAAATTGAGAACATCGTTAAGCTGACTTGCTACAGAACAGATTGTCAGCATAACTTATTGACAGCGTATGGAATGTCATGCAATTTGAAGCAAGTGGAGTTGGATAACGAGGGACATTGCATGGCATTTGAATCATTCGATGAGGACGTAATCGAGGCCAGAAGGGCAGCGTGGGTGGCAGCAACTCACGTGAGGCTGAAAAAGGAAAAGGCAGAAGGTTGATGTTATGCACCGATTCTTGTCCTCGTAGGCTCTGTAATTGCCAACCCATGGCCAATATCGTAGCGGATGACGAGTCATCGTTTATTTGTTGTGGGGAATCCAATCCGGCCAGTCGCACGGTGGTGCAGGATCGGTTTAGAGTTTGCTTTTACAATGGGGATACCGACACGACGTATGATCACGACGAGATTGATTTGATAGATTTGATTGCGGTTCTCTCGGATGCATTGGCATTGGGGTTGAGGGATGATGAAGGTGAGCAGGATTGCATATTGGCAGAAGCAGGTGGAGGCTGAGCGGGCGCAGTTGGCGATGGAGTTAGGGCGATGAGAACGGGGCGGCCCGCGATGCTACGACAACTGGTGAAGTCGGAGCGGGAGATGGATTCGCTATTCGACAGGTTGGCGCACGACGTGGGCGATCTGGTGCTGAGGGCGCAGGGGGCGGATGGGACGGTGCCTCTCCAGGCGTTGCAGCAGTTGCGGGTGGAGACGGCCAGGCTGGTGGGGCGGGCGTTCCTGGGGGCCGAGCCAACTACAGAGGAGTGGGATTGGTGAGGTATGCACGAGCAAACAGGATGGATTACTGAAGTAGGCTGGAGGTGGTACACGCCCTTTCCTGGCATATTGTCTATCAGTCACGTTTGTAAACCTAATCAAGCACCTGTAGAATCCGATTTTGTTTTGTTGCGGGAAGATCTCATCTGTGTCTGTCCAATATGTGGAGCATGTATTAGTGTGGCTGAGTTGGTATCAGAAGGTACCAGTGGTGGTGTGGGACATGAGAGGAGTGGATCCTGAAGAATTCAACGAGATGCACCAGGCGAGGATGTCCGCTATAAACGATCTCGGCGAGGCCTTTCAGGAATGGGCGCGGGTGGTCGCTGAAAGACTGAAACCCGCGATAGATGCGTTCATGCATCAGATATGCCTGATCCACCGACGCCTGGGATTATATTCCAACCTGGCGAGGTGGCTGGGTTTCAGTCGTTGGAATTGGTGGTTGGCCTGGCATCTTCCCGATTGGGTGATACTGAGACTTCCCTGGCCGTTGGTGCGATGGCGGTGGGATGATGACGATTGACAATTACCCGTGAACATCACAAGGAAGGAGAAGCATAGATGGCACGCAAGAAGAAACAACACCGAGTTGCACACGCCCTGGAGCAGCTTACGGGCGGCAAGCTAACTACGGTCAGCCGCATGAGGCAGCGGGCAAGCGAGGCATTTAACCGAGGAGCACAGTTCGGCGGTGAGGACGAGCCGCCGCCGACCTCGAAGTGGGTCACGAGGTGGGGCTATGCCCCGCATGGCCGTCAGAAGACCCGCGACGTGACGGCCATGACCTACCCCGAAGCAGTGGAGAAGGTGTGGAAGCAGTATTGTGGCAACCCGGTGGCCAGGCGGCTGAATCTCCTGCGCCGCGACCTCATCCTGGACGCGAATGTCAGGCCGCAGGCCAGCGACGAGAAGGTACAGGAAGTGATAGACCGTTTCTGGGACGACCCGGTGAACGACATGGGGACGTTCGTGTTCCAGTTCGGGCTCCAGATCGGGCTGTTTGGGACACAGTGTATCACTACGTTCGTCTCCCGTGAGGAACAGGGTGGCGGCGTAGTTGGCTCCGGCCTGGTACGGCTGGGCTACGTGGACCCGGGCCAGATCGAGGACATCGTGCTTGACCCGGACAATGCTCGCATCCCCGTCGCCGTGGTCGAAGACCGCGGCATGGATGGCAAGCGGTTCTATCGGGTGATCCACGTGGACGATGACCCGCAGAGTGACACGTACGGGCGGTTGATCGGCGTGCGCAGGCGGGCCGAGGACGGGGGTCGGCGTCCGACGTTGGAGGATTTCCAGTGGGTGACGAAGCAGGACGTTGGCCCGAAGGAGAACAAGTATCGGGCGATTCGGGTGCGCGAGTTTGATGCCCCGTATCAGGTCATCTCGCGTAAGGGAGGCGAGTATGCCTGGGAGGACGAAGAGGGCGTGCCTTATGATGGAGCGTGTTTCCTGTTTCGGGTAAACGACGTGATGAACTCGAAGTTCGGCTGGCCCGACACGCTGCACCTGTGCGATTGGCTGGACCAGGCGGACATGTTTTTCTTCGACATCGCCGAGCGGATTTTTTTCCTCACCGCCTTCGTGTGGGACGTACTGTACGAGGGGCTGGACGAGGACGAGATCGCCGAGAAGGTGCGGGAGTTGCCGACGCCAACACGGGGCTCGATTCAGGCTCACAACGAATCGGTGAAGTGGTCGGCGGTGACGCCCGATCTCCAGCAGGCAGATATGGAGACAGCAGCCAGGGTATTGCTCTACTTCATCGCCTCGATTGGGTTCGGGGTGCCTGAAACCTGGCTGGGGGCGTCTCAGACCACCCGCTATGCGGGGGCAAAGGAGGCGGTAGCCCCGGCGCGGAAGATACTAGAAGCGCGGCAGAGTTACATCCAGTCGTGCATCGTACAGATGGTGCAATTCCAGATAGACCAGGCGATTCGGGCGGGGCAATTGCCCGAGGGCGTGGACGATAGCTTCACGGTGGAGATGCCCGAGATCAGCAAGGAAGACATAGGAGAGTTGGCCTCCACGCTCAAGGTAGTGGCCGAGGGATTGATGATTGCGCTGGGGGCGGGGATAATCAAGCGCCCGACGGCGGTCAAAGCATTGCACAAGATCGTCGACGCCATGGGCGTGGACATCGACCCTGCTGACCTGGAGGAGCTGACCCTGGAGGAGGTGAGGGAGATGCGGGACACGCTGAGAGTTTTTCAGCAATTGGAGGTCGTTCCACTAGGGGCTCCGCTAGAGTTGAAGGATCTTCTCGGTGGTGCGGAAATCACCGAGGAAGATTTGGAACGAGTGCGGCGAGAGTGGGGAGAGTTCCTGCGGCTGGCAGGGATTGAGGAGGAAGAGGGTGGAGGGTAACTTTGAGGAGATTGGTTTCTTGGTATTGCCGACCACGACTTAAGGACGGGGATGATGGACGAATGGGCATGGTGGCACAGGCAGCAGGATACATTGTCTTACTGGATCGTTGGGTGGGGAGAAAGGCTGTATCCTGCATGGGAATGGCTTAAGTATGACTTCAGCGAAGCCCAATATGGGATATTCACGAGTGACGTAATTCCTGTGAGAGCAAGGCAGGTTCGGTGGCGAGGCGGCAGGGTACTGAGCAAACGTGGGATTATCATGCGAGTACCCTTCGAGGACATCTTGCGCCTGCAAAGCCTGTCGGCGTACGAGAAAGTGGACTTGCTGAAGGAGAACCTTCGGTTGATGTTGCAGCAAGCCAGGCCCACTTCGGCGGGTATGGAATATCCGACGTTCTATTGGCAGGATCAATACGAGTTGGCAGGGAGGCACCATAATAGTGTGACCATCGAAATGGATTACATTTGCCCTCTATGCTTGAAACAAGAAACAACCGGTCAACTCTTCCCCAAATGCTGTAATCATTACATGGTTGACCAAGGCGATTGGGATAAGGATCCCTTGGGTTGGCTCTCAGCGCGGGAATACGAGATTTCTCAGTTGGCACCCGAGGATAGAACACCCTATGAGAAACAAACAGTGACCCTACTGGAAGAGGAAGAACAATGATACAGTTCCTTCTAGGCTTCTACGTCTGCGGCTTCATTCAGACGGGAGCTTTGATCTACGTTGGCACTGCCAGAAGCGAACCAAAATGGAGCAAGGGCAGACGGCTACTGGTCAGCATCGTGATGGCCATCTTCTGGCCCGCAGTTGGACCGTGGATGCTGGGCAGGGTCGGCGGGCAAGCGAGCGACGATGGATGAGCGCGGCTTTACAATATTGATGCACCTCCTGGAGCAACTGAGCGCATTGAGGACGCTGGCGCAGAAGGTGGAATTGCTGCGCCTGCGGCAAGACCTGTTTCGCCGTGACGCGGAGGTGCTGGCGCAAAGGCTGGTGGAGAGGAGTCTTAGCCTTGCCGATTGGGAAAGAGAGATGGCCAGGCTGATCAAGGACTTGCATGTCACCTCGGCGGTGATCGGCAAGGGGGGGAATTGGGCGGCAATGACGCAGGCGGACTGGGGATATACGGGAAGTCAATGCAAGAAACAATACCGATTCTTGCACAAGTTTGCCGGAGACATTTTTGCCCACGTCGAAGCAGGTAAAGACCTTACTACCCTGATTCATGCCAGGGCCAAAATGTACGGAGGAGCGGGCACTGAGACGTTCTATCGCTTCATTCATGGAGATGCCGTGGACAAAGGGGCTATCGAGGTTTTGTGGAATCTAACGCCCGCGGAACATTGCCCCGATTGTTTGGATCTTGCTGGCCGGGGCTGGATTCCTATTGAGGAGTTGACACAGGTTCCAGGCGACGGGCAGACGCAATGTTTGACCAATTGTAAGTGCTATTTGGAGTATCGCTAATGCCTTAAATTCTTTTGATTGGGAGGAAAACCAAATGAGTATTTTAAAAGCAATTTTTAGTGGCGGTAAAGCTATAGCTACGGTCCCGATAGCCGGGGACCCGATTGCTAGAAAGGCCATCATGGAGCTGATTGTCGCCTATGCCAAGGATAACTATGACTACCCCGACGACGAAGCGCGGTTTTTTGCGGAACTATTCGTTGATATGCCTTTCAGTGGGCTCGACCCCCAGTTGGAAGCATTCAAACAAATGGGCTATCCACGCCCGGGTTATAAGTGCGGAGGGCTAGGATGAGCCTTCTATGTCCAGATCGTTCGTTGCCCCGTGTGGCGGCGACCCATACCTCGACCTGGCCGCCTCAATTGTGGTCAAGGCGGTGCAAGACTGGCGGGCGTATGGGCACATAGCCTACCCGGAGGTGCCCTCTCTGTATGCCAGGGTGTTGTACGACATGAAGTTCCCGTCGCCGCACTCGGAGCTGGTGGCGTTCTTCCGCTCGGAGTGGTGCCGAGCGTTGGTAGACAACTTTGAGGTAAGCTACGAGGCCATGATCGAAGAAATGGTTGAGAAGTGGGGCTTTCCCTGTGAGTGAGCAGACAGAGAGGGACAACCAGGTAGTGGAACAGTACCTGCCGGTGCTGATGCGTTACCTGCCGTTATTGCGTCTGTTCGCCAGCAAACCGTACGGCTGGTTTCTGGTCCAGGTCCACGGCAAGAAGCCGGTGCGGTACGGCTACCTGCCGGGGTTGGAGGCGGTGGAGGAGGGGGAGGATGAACGGGGATCTTGAGGACGTTCTTTTCAAGGTATTGAACCAGGACGGGAGTGCGATACATGGCGAGGGGAAATGGAGCCTCCCCGATGGCGACCAGCCTGGCGAGTGGATGCCGCCCATCGAAGGCGAGCTGGTAGCCTGCCAGAACGGCTATCACCTGTGTCGGGCGAAAGACCTCCTGACCTGGCTAGGGCCCGCGCTCTTCGAGGCCGAGTGTCGCGGCGAGAGACTCGACTATGCCGACGAAGTCCTTGTTCGTGAGGCGCGTCTGCTCAGGAAGATTGAGCAGTGGAATGAGCGGACGATGCGTTTGTTCGCCTGCGACTGTGCTGAGCGGGTGTTGCATATCTACGAGAAGGAATACCCAGGCGACGCGCGTCCCCGCGAAACCATAGAGGTTGCCCGGCGATTCGCCAATGGGGTAGGGACCAAAGAAGAGTTAGATGCCGCCTGGGCCGCCGCCTGGGCTGCTGAACGGATCCCTCGCCAAAGTTGCTGCTGGGCCGTTGGCTGGGCCGCTGAGGCCGCCGCCTGGGCCGCCTCGCCTACCGCCTGGTCTGCTGCCTGGTCTGCCGCCTGGTCTGCTGCCTGGGCCGCTACTGAGCTTGCTGTCAGGGCCGCCATCGAGGCCCGAGTCGAACTTGTCGTCAGGCGGCAGGCCAGGGCCGCCGAAAAGGAGTGGCAGTTTGAGAAACTTGTACAGCTGACATCCTCCCACCGCTGAAGCTGGTGGGGCTCCCACAGGGAGCTAGCAGGTTGCCGATTTGCTCGGCATCGAGTGTCCTTGTTGGAGATGGACACCCGGAACCTCCGATATATCCCAAGGCTAAAGCCCTTGGGCTTTACGGGCTATTTTTGTAAGCGTATTATGTTGCGTTTTGCGAATTCGTTAGTTTGTGGTATAATGGTAGCGAGGGCGTAGTTACAGACTACGATCTTTCACCGTGCGGTTAATTGATTGATAATCTTATATTCTTAGTCTACTGACCGGAACCATGCTGAAAAGCCCGGCGGATGACACAGTTCGTAAGAGCTGTATCACCCGCCGGGCTTTTTTGTTTCCCGGCGAAAGCGAAAACAGGAGGACGACGTGGACTACTTAGACGAAGCCAGACAAATCTTGGCAGGCTATTCGGGCAAGGCCCTCGACCTGGAGCGGGCGCAGGTGTACGCGGCCATCGCCATGGTCGAGGCCCTGCAGGACGTGGCGCGCAAGCTGGGGGCCATCGCCTTGAAGCTGGAGGTATTGAGCCAGCCAGCCGAGGCCCAGGGTGAGGTGAAGGTAGCCGAAGCCCAGCCAGTGAGGCGCCGCAGCGAAAAGAAATGAGGTAGTCTGGATGCCACTACCGAAGCCGCGTGAGGACGAAAGCGAAGGCGAGTTCATCTCTCGCTGCATCCTCCTGACCATTGAGGATCAGGGACTGGACGCCGACGACGCCGACGACAGAGCTCAGGCGGCGGCGATCTGCTACAGTCAGTGGCACCAGACGAGGGAAAGGAGCGATACCATGAGTAAGAAGACGGGGGGCGGTATATCCTTCGACCAGTGGGTGACTGAGAAGCTGGGGCTGGAAGAGAAGGTGAATGCCGTCCGCGATGCGTTCTACGCCCGGTTCGACCCGCGTAGCGGGGCGGTAGCGGTTCCCACGCCCATAGGGGGCGACGTTTGGATCAAGGAGCCCATCCAGGACGACCACATTGTGGTGCAGATCGGCGGGGCGGATGACATCTACCGCATCGAGTACGAGATAGACGACGAGGGAAACGTGACGTTCGGGGAGCCGCAGAAGGGAGAGATGTTGTTCAACCCGACCGAGGCCGAAGACACTCCGGAGAAGAAGGCCCAGAAGGCCAGAGCTACGAAATACGGCATCGGCATCAAGGCAGGGGGCAACGTGACCAAGCCGGCTGAGTACGAGGACGTGCCGGAGGATGCATTTGGGGACCCATGTAACTTCCGATATCCGCTCCAGCCTGCGGCCAGGGCGATCAACGCCGTAGTGCGGTTCAACGACACTACCAACAAGGCTGCCGGGGGCTATACTGACGAGGAGTGGGCCAAGATCGGAAGGCGGATCGCCAAGGCCAACGGCGAGGGCTACAGCTTTGACCCGAAGACGCAGAAGATTGTGACCCCGAGCACCCGTGAGCAGGTGCACGAGACTACCCGCGCCTTCGAGAAGAAGGATGCCGAGGGCAAGGTGTGGCTGGTGACCATCATCCGGGCTGGGCTGTCGAAGAACGACAACTACTATCCATCTGAGGTGCTGGAGGCTGCCGTGCCGATCTTCGAGGGGGTGCAGGTATTCGACAATCACCTCGGCGACGAGGAGTGGGCAGAGCGGCGGAAACATCGCAACGTCAACCGGGAATACATGGGCTGGATAGACAACGTGTTCTACGCTGACGAAGCCCTCCAGGGCCATTTCCACGTGGCCGACATCGTGTTGCGCGAGAAGATGAAGACGGTCTGGGAGGGGGGACGCAAGGACGAGTTCGGCTTCTCCATAGATGCCGGCGTGGAGGCCGAGAAGAGAGAGATGGATGGCCGGCAAGTGAATTACGTAATCAAGTTCCTGGAACGCGACTCGGTGGACGTGGTGTTCGACCCGTCGGCCGGGGGGCGGATGGAACGTATGCTAGAACAATACCGAGGAGGTAAAAACATGAACATCGAGGAATTGAAACAACGGCTACAGGGTATGGAAGCCCAGGAGCGGCACGCTTTTCTGTTGGAGTTTGTGAAGGGGATGACCGACGAGGAGCGGGTGACGTTCTTGAAGGAGTTCATACCGCAAGCAGGGGACGAGGAACCGTCGGAGGGAACTTCCGAGCCGACGGCGGCCCAGTCTGACGAGGGCCAGCCCGCAGGGACGGACGTTCAGACGGCAGTCGACGTGCAGGCGGCGATGATGGCCGAGGCCCAGAAGAAGATGGAGGCCATTGATCTCAAGCTCTACCAGGCTGACCTGAAAGAAGCCCTGGCTGACAGCAAGCTACCGGAGAAGGCGAGGGCCTTTCTGTGGGAGCAGTTCAGTGGCCGAATCTGTGACATGAACGACGTGAGGCGGGCTATCGAGGCGCAGAGGGGTATTCTGGCCACGGTTACTCCGTCGGGGCAGGTGAAGGACATGGGCGGCATCCGCATCACCGCCGGGCCAGTGGTCGAAGTAAGCGGGTTCGAGCATGCGCTGCAGAGGATGCTAGACGTGCTGGACCCGGCCGACAGAGGCAAGGTGCCTGTGGGGCTCTACGGCTTACGGGAGTGGTACCAGGCCCTGACCGGCGACTACGAGTGGCGGGGGCAGGTGGCACCGCACCGCGTGACCGAGGCTAACGTCACCACCTCTACCGTGACCAGCATCGTCAAGAACGTGCTGAACAAGCGGGTGCTGGCGCTGTACGAGACCGCGGTGGCCAAGCGGTGGTGGGAGCCCATCGTCACTCACTACGACGAGGACACCATCAACGACGTGACTGTGTACCAGACGTACGGCATCGGCGAGCTGCCGACGGTGGCGGAGGGGGAGGCGTACACCGAGGCCACCTGGGGCGATTACGAGGAAACGGCCAGCTTCGCCAAGAAGGGGCGGTTCGTGGGCGTCACCCTGGAGACCTTCATGCGGGACAATCTCAACGCCTTGCGAAGGCTCCCGGATGCGCTGAACCGGGCCTGGCTGTACACCCTGCAGTCGGCGGTGAGCGCGCTGTTCACTGCGAACAGCGGGGCAGGGGCGCAGCTGGGAACGACCAGCCGTTACTGGTTCAACGTCACCGAGGCCAACCTGGGGACGGCCGCGCTGAGCTACGCCAGCTTCGACGCTGCGCAGGCGGCGATCTTTCAGATGGCCGAGGCTGGCTCCAACGAGCCACTGGGCATCTACGGCAAGTGGCTGCTGGTCCCGCCCGAACTGAGGGGGCTGGCATTACAGATCCGCGACAGCGAGCGTGATCCCGACAACGCCAACAACCCGGTGAACACCTGGAGGGGGCAGTTTGAGGTCCTGGTGGTTCCCAAGTGGACCGACGCCGACAACTGGTATGTGCTGGCCGACCCGGCTGATGCGCCGCTCATCGGGCTGCACTGGTTCCGGGGGCAGCGGACGCCGCAACTGTTCCAGGCAGAGTCGGAAGTAACCGGAGCCATGTTCTCGAATGACGTCATGAGATGGAAGATCCGTGACTGGTTTGCGGTATCCCTGGCTGACCACAGAGGCGCATACGGGGCTACTGTGTAGGCGTGGCGCAACCGACAATCGCATAGCACATCGGCGGGTGGAGGCTTATCGCCGTGCGCCTGCTGATGGGCGATAAACAAGGAGGCAACATGAACGAGAGACTGGTAGTGTTCGACCTGGTGGACGGTGAGGCGGGGGTGACGCTGGGTGCCAACTACCGCTACTTCACCGTTCCCTGCGACGTGACGGTGGTCTATGTCACCGCTTCGCCGAGCGCGAACGACACCGGCTTGAATGTGGACATCAACGACGACGGGTCGGGGGCCATTACGGCCATCGTCTGTGCCGTGAAGGATACGCCGGGGACGTGGATCTCCACGCATTTCGGCGGGGCACAGACGCCGGTGCGGATCGCGGCCGACTCGAAGGTGTCGCTGGACGCCAATGCTGCGGCGGCTGACACTGTGATCCACGTGCAGATCTGGGCGCTCTCGGGCGAAGCGTACTAGGAGGGGACATGAATGAGAGACTGGTAGTGCTCAACTTCACCGACGGTGAAGTCGGGGTGACGTTGGGAGACAACTATCGCTACTTCACCGTCCCCAGCGACCTGACCATCGTGTACGTGACTGCCTCGCCCAATGCTGACGACACCGATCTGACGATAGACATCAACGACGACGGGGCAGCGGCCATCGCTGCGGTGGCCGCCTCTGACCAGGACGTGCCGGGCAGGTGGATCTCCACGCACTTCGGCGGGACGCAGACACCGGTGCGGATCGCGGCTGACTCGAAGGTGTCGTTCGATGCCAACGACGCGGCTGCGAACACCGTGGTGTACGTGCAGATCTGGGCGCTGGCAGGCGAGAGTTACTAAACCATGCGCGGAGCGAACGAGGGCGCGTCTCCTGGGGCTGACCGCTCCTGATGCCCCATGCAAAAACGTATGGAGGTATAGAAAATGACTAAGATGCGAATTTTAGTCGCGTTGACTATCGTGGCGCTGATCGCGGCTGGCTGTGGGCTGCCTGTCGCAGGCACTCAGGCAGTCACCAAGTTCTGGGCGGTGATGATAGATGGCCGCAAGGATGAGGTCCAGTTGACGGTGCAGGGCCACTCGACGCAGACCAACAGTTTGATCGTGGCCGAGAAGTCGGACGGGACGGACGTGTGGACGGTCAGCAACGTTGGTGTGATCTACCAGGCAGGCAATATGACCTTCGAGGGGGCGACGGCCGACGACTACGAGACGACTCTGGCTATCACCGATCCGACGGCGGACAGGACGATCACCCTACCTAACGCTACGGGGGCGGTTGTACTGAGTACGCTGACCACCAATGCCCCTGACGCGGCCAACTCGGTCACTGGGGCATCCAATGCGCTGCTGTTCGAGGGGGCGACGGCCAACGACCACGAGGGGTCATTGACCTGTGTCGACCCGACGGCTGACAGAACGTGGACGATCCCCGACCAGACTGGCTACTTCCTGCTGTTCAGCAACGCCAACACGCAGGACGTGAACATCGTGTTCGAAGGGGCGACGGCCAACGACCACGAGACCACGCTGACGGTGACGGACCCGACGGGGGACAGGACGATCACGCTTCCCGACGTCAGTGGGACGGCACACGTGAATCACACCAGCCAGGCCCTCACCGCTAACACGGGCACGTTCTCGGGCGACGTGACCATCTCGCCGGTGACCGATGGTGGAAATGCCGGGGCCAAGAACGAATACTATGGCCTCCCTCGCATCAAGCTGGTCGGAGTCGGGACTATGGCTAACGGAACGACCAACACTGTGATCACCGACATCGGAGACAGCGAGACACCTGCCACTGACTGGACGGCGATAGATGCCGATACGGTGATGAGCGACGATGGCACCTATTACCGCCAGGGGACGGCCAGCCTGAAGATGGCCATCGCCAACACAGCCGATGCCACGGATGGCTGCACGAACGCGCTGGCGAGCGGCAACCAGAACTGGACGGACGACGAGAGCGTCGGGATGTGGTTCTACGCCGACACGACGCTGGATGCTGGCGATTTACAGCTCGTGATCTCCGACTCGGCTCCTAAGGACTCTACGGCGGACTTTCCGGCATACACCACCGCCAACGTCTGGGTGTGGATCGAGATCAACATCGGCGGCATAGCCAATGGGGACAAGGACGTGATAACTGACCTGAGCATCGAGCTCTCGGCGGCTGGCGCGGCCAGGGCGGCGCTCGGCGCGTTCAACGTCTACATGGACTTCATCGTCAAGTGGGACGGGGCCGAGGAGGAAACCCTGGGCGTGGAGATCCCCTACGATGGGGTGCTCTCACTGCTGGTGGTGGATGCGACTGATGCGGGAGCGACGACGGCGACGCTGGTGGAATACACCGACTACTTCGTGCATTACCAGTCCGGGAACGACGCCATCGTGATCATCAGCAATCAGAGCGACGCTGACAAGGTTGGAATCGCGTTGATCGCGTACTAGCACACGACGGAGGCGGGGTCATCTTTCTCCTCCTTCCCCGCCTCCTTAAGAAATCTTTCAAGAAGCATCGAACCTGGCGGGGGCGAGTGCGCTTTTTGCCACCGCCCCCGCCTTAGCGTTCAGGAGGAAATCGTTATGTTCAACGAAGAGAAGACGTTACTTTTCAGCGCGGCGCGGACGGCCACCACGACCACTGCTGAGCAGGCCAACACCAGGCATCGGGGGATGATCCTGGTCGTGAACGTGACGGGGCGGGCGGCGGCGACGACCCTGACGCCCAGCCTGGTGCTGGTGGACCCCGTGAGCAAGGAGACGGCGACAGTCTGGACGGCGGCGGCGGCGATCAATAGTGCCGATGCCACGATAGCATATCTGTTCTATCCCTCGCCGAATACAGACGCAGCGGCGCTATATACCGAGGCGGTGGACATGGTAGTGCCGACCAGGTGGAAGGTAGTGATGACGCATAGCGACGACAAGTCGGTCACCTATTCGGTTTCGGCGATGATGACTCTGTAAAGAGTGGTGCGTGAAACGTGAAGCGTGAAACGTGAAGTGTGATGCGTGAAGCATAAGGTGTAGATGACCATTCAGCGATTGAACGTTGGCAACCGAATCCTGACCATCCCTGCTGACTTCGGGATGGAGTTCTTTGCGCCGAAGGCGGCTGTGGGCAAGCTGTACGGCGGGACGGGTCCCAACGGCAAGCTGTACCGCTGGAACGACGTGGACGCCTGGGAGGAGGTGGCGGGCAGGCTG
>Ga0194126_10009165_pt1 | contig 13263 bp, 19 predicted proteins | sample TA2KigC150mmetaG_FD_148641 | JGI IMG/M metagenome (GOLD analysis project Ga0194126, IMG submission 148641) | Freshwater microbial communities from Lake Tanganyika, Tanzania - TA2015035 Kigoma Deep Cast 150m | ecosystem: Environmental > Aquatic > Freshwater > Lake | place: Tanzania: Lake...
GTCGTCGATATCGAGATCAGATCGATCGCGCGCGAGCAGCGAATGCAACAGCTCGAGAACGAGATCTTGCAGGTCGAGAGCGAGATCTTGCGGATCAAGAGCGACAACGAGCGTCTCGCCGAGCTCAACGCCAGGATCGCTGCACTCTGGCCCAGCTCGAATTCCAGTTCAGTGCTAACGCAACCACCCGACAACGACTCTCCGATCTGATCGAGCTTTTGCGCGAGTACGGCGAGCTTGCTTGACGATCCGGCTGTCCAGTTTTACCGGCCATCAATCTGAAGCTTGTTGGAGTCTCGAAACCTGGAGGCTTTGATCTTTGCTGGCAGGAACACCCCATATCTAGTGTTTCGTAATCCCACAAAAGCCCTTTTCTGGTAAGGGGTTCTCAAGGTCACTTCCTTGCCTTCCTCTTCGGTCTCGATGCCGGCGCCCACTGGTGGTGAAAATAGTGCAAGCTCGCATCAATCAGAGCACCGTCATCAGCTGGCGAATGGTCTGGATGGGCAGGAAGAGCCTGGATGGATTGGAGGGCAAGGGCTGAAAGCCATAGCTCTCGTAGAGCGCCTTGCGGCGCGCTGTGCGGGCAGGATTACCGCAATCGAGTACATCGAGCAGAACTACAGCGATGCCGAGGGTATCGGCAGCCAGCGCGATCCGTCGCAGCGCATCGACCAGTAGGTCGCCCCCAAAGCCTGCACCGCTGTAACGCAGATCACGGCCGATCATGGCGATGAAAGCCGCGGGCACAGAACCATGACCTGGCCTGCTGCGGGCAAAGCGTTTGGGCAGATCGCGATAGTCGACGGCATGGGCATTGATCGCATAGAAACCGATCAAGGCCTGATCAGAGCTCACCATGACAAACAGCCGCACATGGCCTGCTTCCGTCAGCTTGTTGGCTGTTTTCTTAAAGTAGTTGTCGACAGCCGGCACGCCGCAGTTAAAGCCGGTGCGGTCATGACGCATCGCGTCAAAGGGTTCAATGATGGTCGGCGGCTGAGGCTGAAGGCGCCGAGCAGAGATGTTCAACGAGACAAGACCGTGCGTTGATGCCGCTGGAAGGCTGCCTTCAAGGCTGGGGTGGCTGGAGCCGGATGATCAAGGGCCTCGAAAAAGGCGGCATGGTCGAGCTCCTGAAGCTCCGTCCGTTCGTGGGCGCTGATCACGCTACGGGCAGCCTGGTAAGCCGCCTGCATCGTGAAGGACGAGTCGTCCAAACCAGCCAAGGCTGCAGCTTTCTGAATCGTGGCCTTGATTCGGGGCTTGGTGCGGAAATTCATGCGCACCAGAGCGCGCTCCTCGGAGTCATAAGACTCGAATTGGGCAGTAACCGCCATTGACCACCGAGGATTCAATTCAAATTGTACGCCAATCTGACGTACTCGGGGGGGGTTGGATGCGATGGCTGCACCCTGATGGCCTGTGACGCAGCCGTGGGCGTGGGGCTGGGGTGTTTTCTAGAGCCCTTGCAAGATTGGCCCCTTTTTGGGCCTTGTAGACACCATATCTAGTGTTTCGAAACTCCGAAAACGGCCTTGACTCGCAAGGCGTTTCCGGGAAACACCCCCACCCCCCAGTCGTTGAGGGTTGGCGCCTTCGCCAGTTGCGTGCCGAGCGCCGCGGGCACGGGTTGTTGCAACGAATTGCGACAACTTCAACGGGCCGTCCTGCTCGTTTGAGCACCTCAGAACTGCACGGTGACTTTGCCGCCGATGCGGATCTGGTCGGTGCCCAGCAGTTGGCCCAGGTCCAGCAGGCCGCTGGCGTTGCCGGCGTAGAGGTCCACGGCGGTGGTGGGGCCGGCCAGCCAGCGCAGGGCCAGGGTGCCGTTGGTGCCGTTCGGGCCGCCGAAGCTGGTGGCCACGGCGTTCACTTCCGGTATCAGCTGGAAGCTCTTGCCGAGCTGAATGTTGGCGCTGAGGCCCACGCCCCAGGGGGTGCCCAGGCCGCTCCAGGCCAGTTTGGGGTTCAGGTTGAAGGCCAGCCAGGGCGTGGCTTCCCAGGTGTTGACCGTCTCAAAGAACAGGTAGCCCTGGTAGCTGCTGGAGTCAAAGTTGCGGCCCACGGTGATGCGCCCGGCCGCCCACAGCGGCAGCCCCGGCGTCGGGCGAAACACCATCGCCTTGCCGCCAAAGCGCACGTTGCGGTTGCCGGGACCCAGGTAGGTGTTCAAAAAGCTGGCGGCGTCACTGCCCGCGGCCTGACCCGTGGCGACGGCACCCGCATTCCCATAGGTGCCCCCGGCAATCTCGAACTGAAAGTCGTTCGAGGCCGAGTAGCTGGCTGAACCGAACACGTTGCCCAGCGAGTCGGCGTTGGCCCACAGCGCGGTGGTGCCATCGGGCGGCAGCACGGCGGTGCTGACGCTCACGCCCCCCAGGGCCAGGCTGCGCTGCCTGGGCGTGAAGCGCACCTTGGGTGAGTCGGGCGCCGTGGGTGTCCAGACAAAGCGGCCGCTCAGCATCGGCTCGCTGGGGGCGCTGGGCAGGGCCAAGATCGCCGTGGCCGGTGTCAGGCCGTAGCCGTTGGTGACGGCCGCCTCCAGGCCAATGCGGGGGTTGACGGCGTAGTTGGCCCCCACGCTCACAATCGGCACCCGGTAGTAGCTGAGGCTGCCGTCAAAGGCGTTGTTGCCGGGGCCCAGGGGCACCTGCACCGACGAAAACAGGTTCAGCTGGTTGCCAATGCGGTAGGTGCTGCCGGCACCAATGCTGATGTTGGTGCCGTAGAAGCTGCCGGCGCCGCCCTGGCCGGCGCCCTGGGTGTCGGGCAGCCAGCTCACCGCGGGCACCAGACTCAGCTGCCAGCGGGGCACGGGCCGCCAGCTCAGCGGCAGGCTCAGGGCGCCGATCCAGTTGCGGGTCAGCACCCGCTGGCCGCTGGTGTTGAAGATGTTGTCGCTTGCCCCTGCGCAGGCGTTGCTGAAGCAACCGCCGCTGCCCACGGTGAAGATCTCGGCCGAGGCTTCTGCCGCCAGGGCCCAGGTTTTGCCGCCCGCCAGCTGGCCGCGCACGGCGGCGCCGGCCACGGTCCAGAGGTTGGCGGGCTGGGTGGGCCGCACCGTGATCGGTGCAAACAGCGGGTCGTCGGCGTAGGTGTAGTACGCCGACAGCAGCCACTGGTTGTTGATCGCCAGGTCGGCCCTGAAGCCGTAGTTCTGGTTGCCGCTGCCGCCAGCGGCGCCGCCTGTGCCCGGGCTCACCTGTTGAAAGCTGAGCTGGCCGCCGCCGTCTTCCAGAAACGTGGCGACGGGTAGTTGGCCCAGGCGCAGCAGTGGCACATAACTCTCGGCCGGGGGCTGCAGGTACTGCCGCATCTGCTCGGCCTGCTGGGCCGTCAGTGGCACCTGGCTGGGCGGGTTGAGCGGCAGCGGCCCCTCGCTGGGCTGGCGCACGGTCCAGTTGGGGCGCACGGTTGGCACTGCGGGCAGTGGGGTCCACACCACCGGCGCCGGCCGGGCGCCTGCACTGCCCGGGATCGGCACAAAGCTGGGCGGCCCGGCAGGGGGCGCCTGCTGGGGCACGGGCTGCCAACGCACCAGAGGTGCGGGTGCGGCTTCAGGCTGCATTGCTGATCAGCAGCAGCCCGGCCACGGGGCGCCCCTGCAGCTGCAGGTTCTGCTGCAGCTGGGCCAGGGCGTGGCGGCTGGCGGCGCCGGGAGCTGCCAGCAGCAGCTGGGCGTTGCAGCGGGCCGCGGCGGCCAGGTCGCTGGTCAGCAGCACCTGGGCGGCGTGGTCGGCGGCCTGCAGGGCGCTCTGCAACAGCTGGGTCACGTCACTGGCCTCAGCCGGCGCCCCGGCGGGCACCAGGGCCACCTGCACGGCGCCGGCCAGGGGCCCCTGGGCCAGCAGGGCCAGGGTGGCGGGCCACGCCTGGGGCTCGGCAGGCTCCAGGGTCGCCAGCGGCGGGTAGGGCAGCAGCTGGCGCAGCTCGTCAAGGGCAAACACCTGGCCGCTGCGGCGGTCGGCCACCAGGGCGCCGCCGCTGCCCAGCACCAGGCCCGCCAGCAGCCCCAGGGCCAGGTTGCGGGCCGGCTTGGGCGACACGGGCCGCTCCAGCACGCTGGGGGTTGAGATCAACTCCCAGGGCTGGGTGGCGCGGGCCTGCTCGAGCTGCAGGCTCAGCAGCGTGTTTTCCAGGCTGTCGAGGGTGGCGTTGTCGCGTTTGGCGATGCGCTCCAGCTCCTGGTAGCGCACCAGCACCTCCTGGGCTTGGTCTTTGCTCAGGGGCTGCTGACCAGGCAGGGCCAGGTTGCCACCAGCGGTGCTTTCGATGTAGCGGCGCATGGCATCGCGCTCGCGCTGCAGCGCCTTGATGCTGGGGTCCCGATTGGTGAACTGCTGCTGGCGGCGGATCAGCTCCTGGTTGATCGCCGCCAGCTGGCCCAGCGGGTCGCCCTGGGCGTTGAGGCTTGAGCTGGCGTTGCTGCCTCCCCCGCTGATGTTCACAGCTGGGACCTGATTGCCCCCTTTGGCGGTGCTACTCAGCAGCTTCGACACGTCGATGCCGGTGCTGGCGATGCTGCCGCCCTGGCTTGAGATGCCGTAGCGCACCGCATAGGTATCACGGGCGCGGCTGGAAGCGGCAGCCTGCTGGCGGTAGCGGCTGACCTGCTCGCGGGCATAGGTCAGCCCGTTTTGAATCGATTTGCGGCGATCGCGGCCTGAATAGTCCTGATAGGCCAGTGAGATGCGCTGCAGCACCGGCAGCACCAGGGGGCGTTCGGTGTCTTGGTAGCTGATATTGAGCACCGAGGTGCCCTTCTCGAGCTTCACCTTGAGGTTGTCCTTGACCCACTTGGGGAAGGTCAGCTTGCCGGTCGGTTCGCCGGCCTGGGCCTTACTGGTTTTGACCAGATCAAACACTGGCCGCAGCACCAGCGGGCTTTCGAGGATCTTGACTTCGGTCTCGAGCTCGCTGCCACCGCCTGCAGCACCGCCCAGGCCGGCCAACTGGGCCAGCATGGGGTTGGCCGCCGCCAGGGAGCTCAGGCCGCCACCGTAAGACTCTTTTTGGGCCAGCACAATCTGAAACTCCCCTTCCCACACCGGTTTGCTGATCGCCGTGACGCCGGCAGCGGCGAGGATCCCCAGCGCCCCCCCGCCCACGATCCAGGGCCAGCGGCGCAGCAGGGCGCCGCCCAGCTGGCGCAGGTCAATCTCGTCGTCAGCAACAGGGGTGGGTCGGGCGTCCATCAGGGCTTGAACAGGCTGTAGACCGAATAGATGCCCACGGCGGGGCCGGTGATCTCGTTGAGCACTTCAACGCTGGCTGAGAACAGCGAATCGTTGATGCGCACCACGTCACCGCTCATCAGCACGGGGTTTTTGTAGTCGCCAGCCTGGGCGCTGGCGCTGTAGCCAAACAGGCGCCGGTCGGTGGCGCCATCGGGGCTGAAGCGCAAGAACTCCACTTGCCCGCGCAAAATCTTGGCCCCACCGGCGCTGGCGATCGCTTGGTTGAGCGTGGCGCCCTGGGGCAGGCTCTGGGGGCCGGGTTCTTTGACCCGGCCGCTCACAAACACCTCGACGTAGTCGGGCGACAGGTTGGTGCGGCTGGCGGCCAGCAGCTGCTCGCGCAGCACCTGGGGCGAGCGGGCGACGCTGATCACATCGCCGTCATAGAGGCGAATGTTGACACTCTCGTCGCCATTGGTGACCAGTTGCAAAAAGTCGACCTGGGCCTGCATTTTGCCGCCACCGGCGCTAAGCGGCTGCTTGCGCACCACCTGCACGGCAGCCAGGTTCGAATAGGGCGTAACCCCCTGGGCGGCCCGCAGCGCGTCAAACAGGGTGGGCCAGCGCAGCGGCTGGGCGCTGACGCCCTGCAGGGTGGTGATGTCATCGGGGGCGCTGCGCTGCAGCCGCACCCGGGCCGCTGCAAAGTCTTGTAACGAGGTGGTCTGGCGGCGGGTGTCGAGCGGTGAAGTGCCCTCGCGAATGCTCAGCTCGTCGGCCAGCTTCTGGGGGCCCGAGAGCAGGTAGTAGCCGGGGCGGGTGATCTCCCCGCCCACGTACACCCGCACGGCCCGAAAGCCCACGGGCCGCACATAGAGCTGGGGGCTCTTGACGTAGGCCTTGAACTGCTCGGTGAGGAAGTAGCGCAGCTCTTCCACCGTCAGCCCTTCCACATACAGGGCCCGCAGCCGCGGCAGGTACAGGGTGCCGTCAGGGCCGATCGAGAAGCGCCCGCTCAACTCCGGAATGTTGAGCAGCTCGACCTCCAGGCTGTCGCCCGGCCCCAGGATGTAGGCGTCGTAGCTGGGGCGCAGGGCTTGGGCAGGGGTGGCTGGCTTGGGCTGGGGTTTGGTCTGCGCCCAGCCCGCCAGCGGCAGGGCGGCCAGGCTCAGCGTGGCCAGGCACCCGGCCCAGAGGCGGTGCTGCATTGGAAATCGGCTCTGCCGCAACTGCGCTGCATCCATGGCTGGCCCAACTTATCGCGACTGGCCGGATGCGCAGGCTGCATCAGCGGCTGGTGCCTAGGTCCTGACCATGCGAACGTAATGCATGGTGCTGCACGAGACGGTTGAGCTCAGCTCCTGTTCGTCCACCCGCGGCAGGCCCATGGTGCTACAGCGGCTAAAATTGCAGCACAATGAGCGATATCGGTGAAAGAGCTCAACATTCGTGAGATGCGCGCCGCTCTCGGTCAGCTGGCCGAGTTGGTCGCTGCAGAGGGCGAGCTGGTCATCCGTCGGCGAGGTGAGCCGATTGCGCGGGTTCTGCCGATGACGCAGCAACGCCGTCCCCCCGACCATGCCGACCTTCGTCAGCGCATGCCGTTGTTGAAGACCACCTCAGCTGAGCTGATCCGCAGCGAGCGTGATGAGCGCTAAGCGTGATGAGTGCCGAAAAACGTGCCTATCTCGACACCAGTGCACTGGCGAAGTGGTACCTCAACGAAGCCGGTTCTCAGGCTTTTGTGAATTTTTTGCAGGGGCTTGATTCAGCTGTGATCAGCAGCCTCACTGTCACAGAGATGCGCTCTTTGCTGAGTCGCCGCCGGCGCATGGGGGACCTTTCGGTTCAACTGGAGTCTGTGCTGTTTGCAGCCCTTCTCGACGATATCGATCGCGGCTGGTTGCAGCGGTATCCGCTGGATGATGCACGTTTTGCCGAAGCCACAACGCTGATCACGCGTTATCCAGAGCATCCCCTGCGCACGCTGGATGCCTTGCATTTGGCGGTGGTGGCTGATCTGGGGGTTCCGATGCTTGCCACGGCCGATGGCGTGATGGCTGATGCAGCCGTGAGCATGGGTCTGCAGGTTGTGCGGTTTTGAAGGGGGCTTCCCCCTGACCCGTCAGGCGTCCTAGCTGTGTAGTCCCACCAGGTTGTTCAGCAGCTGACAAAGGGGTGTGAGGTCGTCATGGTCCGGGTGTCACCGCCGACCCACAGACCTCACACACCATGCATACCCACCCGAATGCCCGGCTGACAGCCCTGGGCAGGGAACGGTTGGTTCGTCGTCACATTGACGAGCACGTCCCTCTGGCTGAACTGGCCTGCCAGGCAGGGATCAGCCTGCGCACCGCCTACAAGTGGCTCGCCAGGTTCCGCTCAGGCGGTCCAGCGGCACTGGTGGATCGACGCAGTGTTCGCCGCACCCAGCGGCGGACGCTCGATCCACAGCAACTGCAGCAGGCCACTGCACTCCGTCACGAGCGCTGCACCATGCGTCGCATCGCCAAAGCACTGGCCGCACCGCTGTCCACCACTCAACGCTGGCTCAAGTCGATGGGTCTGGGTCGGCTCAAGAACCTGCAGCCCAAGGAACCTGTTCGCCGTTACTAGTGGGCTCAGCCAGGCGACATGATCCACGTCGACACCAAACAGTTGGCGCGCTTTGAACGGGTGGGCCACCGCATCACGGGTGATCGGCGGTTGGGTTGCTCACCCGGTGCTGGCTACGAAAAAGCCCATGTGGCCGTGGATGACGCCACAAGGCTGGCCTACGTCGAGGTCTTGCCGGATGAGCAGCAGGCCACCACGGTGGGCTTTCTTGTGAGGGCTGTGAGCTGGTTCAACAGCCAGGGCATCACCTGCCAAAGAGTGCTTTCAGACAACGGCAGCGCCTACCGCTCCAAGCAGTGGCGTCAGGCCTGCGGTGCAATGGGCTTGAAAGCAAAGCGCACCAGGGCCTACAGGCCCCAGACCAACGGCAAGGCAGAGCGGTTCATCAAGACCCTGCAGGCCGAATGGGCCTACGCCATGCCGTTCACCAGTTCAGAGGAGCGCAAGCGGTGGCTGCCGCGGTATCTCTCGATCTATAACGGCCGTAGGTGCCACATGGCCATCGGCGGCCGCACTCCCTTTCAGCAGCTCCAACGGCTGCGGGTCACTGAATGACCTGGTGAGAAAACACACCTAGCCCGAACGAACCGCTCAGCCGCTTGCAGCCAACGAGGCCCCGAACCCACCAAGCCCCGGACGGGTTGCAGCCCCAAACCTAGGCCGCAACACCCTGTTCGACAAGCAGCACCAGCCTGAGCTGCTGCCCTTGTCGACGAAGTCGCTGGACCTTCTGCGTCCGTGCAGGGTTCTGTACAACTTGTACAGATCTGCACTGCAGCACGTCTGCCGCCATGGCTGCCAGCGACAAGCTCTTCTACTGGGTGTTCCAGCGCCGCCCCGACCGGATCCTGGAGCTGCTGCCCGAGCTGGCGGCCGGCGGCGGTGGCTATCGCTTCTCAGCGCCGGTGTTGAAAGAACAGGAGCGGCGGCTGGATGGCCTACTCCAGCCCCCTGATGCAATTGGTGAGCAGCCGCCGCAGCCGGCGGTGATCCTGGAGGCCCAGATGCAGGCCGATCAGGGCTTCTTGCGGCGGCTCTATGCCGAGAGTGCCATGCTGATCGAGCAGGAAGCCCAGATCGAGCATTGGCGAGTTGTGGTGCTCTGCCCCAACCGAAACTGAATTTCGGGCGGCCACTGGCGGTGGCTGAATTCCTGCGCGAGCGGGTGCAGTGGATCGAGCTGGAGCCCGCCGCCACCGATCCCACAGCGCCGCCATTGCTGCGGGCCCTGGCGCTGCTGGTGCAGCCGGAGGAGCAAATCCCCGCCAGCAGCGCCGAGATCCGCGCAGAGGTGGCCGGTACGGCCCAGGAGCAGGAGCTGGCCGATGTGATCGCCGCTACGCTGATCAGCAGGTTCAACGGCCGTTCCATCTCCCAGCTGTGTGCCATGGGCAGCATCACCGTCGATGAGTTCACGCAAAGCGTGGCCTACCGCGAGATCTTTGGCCAAGGCCGCCAGGAAGGCCGCCAGGAAGGCCGCAAGGAAGGCCTTCAGGAGGGCGAAGCCCGCGAAGCCGCCAAGGTGACCCTACGCCTCCTCAACCGCCGCTGCGGCCCGCTCAGCGAGGCCACCACCACCCAGATCCAGGCGCTGCCGCTGGAGCGGTTGGAAGCCCTGGCTGACGCCCTGCTCGACTTCCAGGGCCCGGCCGACCTGGCCGCCTGGCTGGCCGCCCACAGCTGAGCATCTGTGCAGGGTTCTGTACAGCTTGTACAGGATGTACGGGTTGTACAGGTTGCGTGCGGCGCCTGCAACGGCATCACCAGACCCCCCAGCCGCTGCTGCTGAGCCCACCCCATGCCTTCTGCCCTGATGCCGGCACCCGCGATCACCACCCCCGCAACCAGTCCGCCCCAATCCACCCGCACCCTGCTGCTGGGCATCTGGGGCCACCTGAGCCGCCGCCGCATCCAGCTGGGGCTGCTGCTGGTGGTGATGCTGGCCAGTGGCGGGGCGGAGCTGGTGTCGCTGGGGGCGGTGCTGGCGGCGCTGATCCGGCTGGCGAACCTGTGGCTGAACGGCCGGCTGGCTGATCAGCGAAGCGTGGCGGTGGGGTCTGACCTGAGCTGTGAGGCCTACCGGCGCACGCCAACCGATCAAGAAGCTGATGGGAGGGGCTTCCCCCTGAGCCGTCCAGGCCACCAGCCTGGGGGAGGCGTTGTGCCGCTGATCCCCTGCAGCGCTTGAGGGCACCAAGCTCTTCACGGGCTGCAGCCCAGGCCCCAACTTTGATCGCACTCGCCCCTGCATGACCGTTCTTGTCACCGGCGCCGCCGGCCGGCCAGCCGGTGTTCCGAGGTACACGGATCCCCCGAGCAAAATCCTGAAGCTGCAGCCAGGCTGATCTCCCATGCAGTTCAGTCAACACGCCCTCGAGAAATGCGCGCTCTATGGCGTCAACCCTGAGCTTGTGCGTGTTGCTCTGGAAGAGGGCCGGAGGACGATGGCTGTTTCTGAACCGTTGAATCCAGACACCGGCGCGATCCTGTTTCGCCATCCCACGCTCCATGGAATTCATGGGGCCGCCTGCTGGCAGAACCGATCAAGCAGCAACTTCCGGTGGGTCTTGGCCACTGACCGTCCAGGGCCCAGCTGACCTGGCCGCCCAAACCACATCTGGTGTCTCCACCCCCGAAATTCCTAAGCGCGCCGGAAGAGCTCCACTCGCACCAAGCCCCGCACAAGCTGCAGCCCGCCCGCCAAACAACTAGGCTTCACTCTGAAGCGAGTTTTCCAAGTCCGCCATGCCCTGCAGGTTGAACGCAACCACTGGCGCTGCCCTGCTTGGCACCGATGCGCGGCAGCTGAATCAGGAATACCGGCGCGTGCTGGCACCGGTCGCGGGCCAGCCCACAGGGGGAAGTCGCCAGCTGGGCTTCCGTGAGCTGCTCTATTTCGAGCTCATCAGCAGCCTGAGCGAACAGGGCCTACAGCTCTCGCCCTCGCAGAAACAGGAGGTGTTTGGCTTGCTGGTGCGCCGGGCAGGCAGAGGCAGCAGTAACTGGCGGCGCCGGCCGGGCCAATTGGTGCGGCTGGGCCCGGTGCCTTTGAGCCTGGATCTCTCAGCGGTAGGGCGTGTGATCCGATATCGCTACCAGTTGGTGAGCCGCCCTCAACAGCTGGTGGAGAGCAATCCATCGATCTGCTCGGGCCAGCCGGTGTTCCGGGGCACCCGGATCCCCGTGGCGGTGGTGGTGGAGCAGCTGCGCGCGGGCACGCCTCGCCAGGAGCTGGAGCTCGACTTCCCCCATCTCAGCCAACCAGCGTTCGATTACGCCGAGATCCAGGCCCGCCTGCCCAAGCCACCCGGCCGGCCGCGCAAAAGCCTGAAGCTGCAGCGGGCTTGAGGGCACTGCCGCTTGCAGCTGCTGATCGACGAAAACCTCAGTCCCAGGCTGGCCCGTTGGGCGTGCGAGCACGGCTACCCCGCTGAAGCCGCGGTGCATGTGGGGTTGGCTGGCGCCCCAGACAGCAGTGTGTTTGCCCAGGCCTTCAGCCGCGATCAGGTGGTCGTCACGGTGAATGTGGGTGATTTCATGACGCTCGCTGCCGGCATCGTGGTGCATCCCGGCGTGATTGCCCTGCGCGAGGCGGAACTCAAGGCACAGGTTCAATGGCTCCGGTTGCAGGCAGCTCTGGCCTTTGCGGAGCAGCACTGCGGCGGTGACCTTCTCAACCGTGTGCTGGAGGTTCAGGGTGAAGGTCTGTTTGCGCTCCACATGATCCCCAACTGAGCTCTCTGCCCACCTGCACCCCTCAATACCAGCACCCCCACCAGCCACCCCAGAGCCCAGCCTGCGCCAGCTCTGGGGCGACCTGAGCCGCCGCAGCCGCATCCAGCTGGGGCTGCTGCTGGTGGTGATGCTGGCCAGTGGCGGGGCGAACCTGTGGCTGAACGGCCGGCTGGCGGCAGCGGTGGGGTCTGACCTGAGCTGTGAGGCCTACCGGCGCACACCAACGGAGCAAGAAGCTGATTGGAGGAGCTTCCCCCTGAGCCGTCAAGTCCACCAGCCTGGGGGAGGCGTTGTGCCGCTGATCCCCTGCAGCACTTGATGGCACTCAGCTCTTCACGGGCTGCAGCCCAGGCCCCGCCTTTCATCCGGCTGCTGAAGCAGGGCACGCCGATGCGCTGCAGGGCAAGGCCGAGGCCCTGTGCGACGGTCGTGAGGGCCTGCGCATCCTGGAGCTGCTGATCAGCGCCTACCGCTCGACGCGAGATGGACGTACGGTGCACCTACTGCTGGAGTACTGAAGAGCTCAAATGACTACCAAGCTAAGTATTGATGCAATCGACCAACAGGCTAGATCTTTCCTTGAAGGGTGCCTAGAGCAGCCGGGTTCGGGGCAAATTGAGGCCGTCACCACACAAGTGGAGAGCACAGAAGAAGGAGATGACATCCTGATTGTCAATATTACGTTTGCGCCTTCGGAGCAGCCTCTCGACCCTGACCAACTTGCGGATATCCCCTTCCGCTTGGCCCAGCAGCTCGAGGCTGCTGGTGAACAGCGCTTTTGTCATGTGCGCATTCACTTTGCCGAAAAGCAGGCTCTGCGGGGCTGGTAATCAGTGACTCAGGAGTTGATCGTTACGGCGCGAAAGCTTGCCAAGGCCAATCCCATGAAGCCAAGGCAGGCGGACCTCAAGCGTGCCGTGAGCACGGCGTACTACGCCTTGTTCCACACCCTGGCTCAAACCTGCGCAGACCGATTGATCGGCACGGGACTCAGGCGTAACAACCCTGCCTGGAGGCAGGTTTACCGCTCGCTTGAGCATGGCTTTGCTCGGAGTGCCTGTGAACGCTGTAAGCAGCTGGGTTTTTCTGATGAGATCGTGCGATTTGGCAATGCATTTGTGCGGCTGCAAAAAGAACGCCATGATGCCGACTATGACCCAGTGACGCGCTTTACGAAGCCAGAGGTAGCCCTCCTGATTGCTCAGGCGAAGCGTGCGATCCGCTCATTGAGCCAGGCCAGCAATCAGGACAAAACAGCTTTTGCTGCGTTGGTTTTGCTCAGGCAGCGCAAGGCTTGATCGGCCCACAGTGCATCTACCCCTTGAGTACTGATCACGATCAGGCTTCAGCAACTCAGAAATCAGAAATAGGACAAATCCAGGTCCAGCGTCTGAACCCTCCTCCACCCGCACCCTTCTCCTGGGCCTCTGGGGCCACCTCAGCCGCCGCCGCCCCATCCAGCTGGGGCTGCTGTTGGTGGTGATTCTGGCCAGTGGCGGGGCGGAGCTGGTGTCGCTGGGGGCGGTGCTGCCGTTTCTAGCGGTGCTGAGCGACCCGGAGCGGCTGTGGCAGCAACCGCTGGTGCAGGCGCTGGCGGCCCGGGTGGGCTTCAGCCAAGCGAGCGAGCTGTTGTTGCCGGCGACGCTGGCGTTTGCGGCGGCGGCGGTGCTGGCGGCGCTGATCCGGCTGGCGAACCTGTGGCTGAACGGCCGGCTGGCGGCAGCGGTGGGGT
>Ga0194126_10009168_pt1 | contig 13262 bp, 8 predicted proteins | sample TA2KigC150mmetaG_FD_148641 | JGI IMG/M metagenome (GOLD analysis project Ga0194126, IMG submission 148641) | Freshwater microbial communities from Lake Tanganyika, Tanzania - TA2015035 Kigoma Deep Cast 150m | ecosystem: Environmental > Aquatic > Freshwater > Lake | place: Tanzania: Lake...
AGGGCTTCCAGCGGGCTGGCGGCTTCACCCATTTCACTTGGGATCTCGTACCGTACCTGCAGATACTGCCGGAAGACTTGCATAACCTGCTCCAACTGGCGGAATAGATTGCCCCGCATGAGTTTGTCGTCCAGGATGGTGATGCCCGTTTTGAAGCGCCCCATGTGGACCTGGGTCATCAGAAAGCGTCGCTGCGGCTCCTTGCCGAAGAGCAGGATCGCCCCCCGCGTCAGTTTTCCGTCCACCAGCAGGTCCAGTTTGCGTAGTAAACTCTCGACGGGTTCATCTGCGGTAATGTAAGGCAACCGTGGTTTGGACAAGCGCACGAACTGCTGTACAGTGTCGGGGTCTATTTCATCCAGCGAGTAGTCGCCCGTCACGCTATCCCAGGTGACGCCCCACTTGCCAATCAATGCTTCCAGTTCAACTGCCATGTTGCCCTCCTCCAAAGCCCAATGCACTCAGCACGTGGTCCAATTCAGCGTCCGCCTCAGCCCGCTCCTCCTCCGCCTGGGCCAACAGCACCAACGCCTCCTCCAATGGCAGGGGCGGCTCTACGTCGTCGGTGGCCACGTAGCGAGATGGGCTCAGGTTGTAGTCGTTGCGGGCCGCCTCCTGAGTGGTGATGATGGCACTCACCCCCTCCTCGGCCCGCCAGTTGCGGTAGATGTCGTAGATCTGACGGATGTGCTCGTCGGTCAGGTAGTTCTTGGGCCGGCCCTTGGCACAGAGATTGGAGGCGTTGATGAGCAGCATCTCGCCCGGATGAGGCTTGGCCTTGTTGATCACCATGATGATGCCCGGCGCGGTGGTGTTGTAGAACAGGTTCTCCGGTAGCAGGATAACCGCCTCGATGAGGTCGCCAGGTGTTACCAGGTCGCCATCCACGAAAGTCCGGCGGACGTCCCGCTCCCGATTGCTGCCCTGGTTGCCGCTGCCGCGGGAGACGGCGCCGGTATCCAGCACCACCGCCATTTTGCCGCCCTCGTTCAGAGAAGCATACATGTGCTGGATCCAGCCCCAGTCGGCGGAGCTGGACGGGGGCGTGCCCCGCGTGAAACGATTGAAGGTGTCGTTCTCGTACACCTCGCTGGCGAATTTCTGGTTCCACATCGGATTGGCGGTCACCTTGTCGAAGGTACGCAGGGAGCCCTCACCCCCTACCCTCCTGGCCCCCCTTACCCCTCTCCCAACTTTGGGAGAGGGGGAAGGGGGGTGGGGGGGATGGGGGAGAGGGCCAACGAAGCGCGGGTTTTTCATGGTGTCACCCAGGGCAATCTCGGCCTCCATGTCGTGCACGAAGGCGTTCATCTTGGCCATGGCGTAGGTGACGTGGTTGATCTCCTGGCCGAAGAGCTGGAGCGGACGCTGCACGTCGCCGGCCTTGAGGTCGTGCGCGTCCTTGCCCAGACGCTGCGCTGCCTTATCTCTCAAGCGCAACTGGGACTTGATGAGCAGGCCGCCGGAGCCGCAGGCGGGGTCGTAGATGGTTTCACCCTCTTCGGGGTCGAGGATGAAGGCCATCAGCGTCGCCACCTCCATAGGCGTGTAGAACTCGCCCGCGCTCTGGCCGGAGCCCTCGGCGAACTTGCGCAGCAAATACTCGTAGGCCCGCCCCAGGATGTCGGGGTCCACGTCGCGCAAGCCCAGCCGCTGGCGGTTGAGAATCTCCATCAGCCGCGCCAGAGTGTCGTCGTCCAGGATGCGCTGTCCAGCAGCCGTGGCATTGAAGTCCACGATGTCAATGACGCCCACCAGCTTGGGGTTCTCTCTGGCGATGGCCTTCATGGCATCGGTGAGGCGCTCTCCCAGGCGGACAGGGCTTTTGCGCACCTCAGGCCAGGTGTAGCCGTTGGGAATATAAAAGCGGATCAGGGCGCGGTCTTCCTGGGCCAGTTGGCGGGCCAGGTCTGCGTCGCCGAACTCCTGGCTGAGCTTCTGCAGCTCATCTTCGTAGACATCGGACAGCCGCTTGTAGAACAGCAGCGGCAGGATGTAATCCTTGTACTTGGGCGCGTCCAGCGGCCCACGGATGCTGCACGCTGCCTCCCAAAGCCAGTTCTCCAACGTCGTGATGTCCATGTTTGCCCCCAGGTCAACTTCAGCTTTTTGTTCCCAAGATAGTATATCAGACTTTGTCTCCTTTGGCAAAGCAGAGAAAGTTGTCTCCCTCGTCAAAGTACACATAAACCTCGGCTCTGACTAACGTGCTTTTTTCAAGAGGTGGATGGCCCTGTCTATTTTTGTGACAGTGGAAGACAGTAAAAATCAGCTCTTGATCCACTGCTACCCCAGTTCCAGATTTGGTTCCCGTTGATAGTTTCATCGTCCCTGCACCAAAAGCAATACCACATAATTCCGAAAAAGGCAAGTTCAGGCCAGTGCTCTGTTCGTTTGGAAGTAGCCAACGAAACCACCTGTGCGGTTGACGAAGGGGCAGAACAAAACCGCCGACTTTCGCGCTCAGTCGGTGGCTTCTTCTTTCTCAGGCTCCTTTCCCTTCTCGCTTGGCTCCGTTGTCGTTGCAGTTGTCGGTGGCGAGGGCCTGTCTGGGCAGCAAAGGAGCCTGCCGGTCAGGTCCTTCAGGGTGCTGGATGAAGAGCGTGCAGAAGGATGAGGTACATGGCGTGGGACCAGAGCAGGGGGCAGGCGATGGGGCCCCACCTCTCGACCCAGGGCTGAAACATGCGGGGATCGTTGAGGGTGTGAGGGATCTGCTCGGGGAGGTTCCCCTCCTCGTCGGCTTGGGTCTCCGCCCAGGCCAGTAGCTCTCGCGCCCTGGCTCGTTCCCCGACCTCGGCGTAGTACCAGCCCAGCCAGGCAGCCAGCAGCACCCATTCCCCGCCGCCGTAGTAGGTGTCATCCGCATAACGGTGCAACCCTCCAGCTTGATGGCGCAGGTTGGCCTCGATCCTGGCTACGGTGGCGCGCATGATTGGGTCGTCAGGCGGCAGCAGGCGGTAGGGGGTAGCGGCGCCGACAAGGCTGGCATCCGTGGCTTCGCTGCCCACGTATTTCACCAGATGGCCGCCCTGCACGCCGTGCTCCAGCACGAAGCGGCGAATCTCTTCGGCGGTGACGAGCCAGCCTGCGTCGCCGGTTAGCTCACCGACAGCCCGCAGGCCCGCATAGACGGCTGCCAGGGTGTAGGGGTGGATTTTGTCCAGATGCTCTTCCCAGAGGTCTAAACAGGGGATGCGCCAGAGAGCGGCCAGATAGGAGCTGGTGAGGTTGATGACCTCCTGCCAGAGGAAAGGGAGTGGGTCGGCTATCAGGCGGAGGTGTTCGGCCAGGGTCCACAGCCAGGTTCCGAAGCCGTCCAATTGGAAGTTGGGCCAATCGTCGCTGCCTTCGTGTCCGTCCAGGGTGTAGCGGGTGTGCAGGTAGTCATCTCCCAGGGGCTTGCTTCGTTGGATTCTCTCGATGGCGCGCTCGGCCTTCTCGGCGTGGCGCAAAACTGTACTGGCGGCCCAGTCGTGGAAGCGGCGGGCGCTGTCGTGCTCTCCTACCAGATCCATGGCGTAGGCGATGAAGGCCCCGTCCCGAAACCAGGAGTAACGGTAGGCGGGGAAATTGGGGGAAGCGATATAGGCCCCAGAAGGGGCTTGGTTGGTCAGAATGACCTCAATGCTGTGGTGAAAGAGATCGGTCATAAGACGTTCATCTTCTAGCACACTTATCTCAATCGGGCCAGGGCGCGAGGCCAGGCCAGGGAGCAACCAGACGCCGGTAGACCGGAATGATGTCCAGTGGAACTGATCGGGTGATCCATCGGCCACCGGTCAGGCGAGTCCCGTCCCAGAAATCTTCCCACTCCCCCGCTGGCAAGTAAAGGTATCGCTGAGTAGTGCCGGGTTCAAGCACCGGAGCCACCAGCAACGCCCGCCCGAAGCAATACTGGTCGGGGATCTTCCAGGCCAGCGGGTCCTTGGGGTGATCCAAGAATAAGGCCCGCATCAGGGGTTCGCCTGTAACGCTGCAGTGGGTTGCCTCGGCCTGGATGTAGGGCAGCAATCGCAGGTGGAGTTGGGCGAAGCGGCGATAGATCTCGATCACCCTCGGTTCGCCCGTGCGCTCGGCGATATTCCAGGGGGTGCGGTCGCGGCAGGGCTGGCGGTGATCGTTGTACTCTGAGTGATACTGCATAATGGGGCAGAAAACGGCCATGGCTGCTGCCCGGAGATAGAGCTCGGCTGAGGGCACCTCCCCGCTGAAGCCGGCCAGGTCCCAGCCCCAGAAGGGGAGGCCCGAGAGGCCCGCGCTCAGCCCGGCCAGGAGGGAATGGCGAAAGGCCTCCCAGGTGGAGTTCTCATCCCCGGCCCAGTGGCAGGGATGGGCCTGGGCTCCAGTGAACCCGGCCCGACTGAAAGTGATGCCATCGCCCTGGCGCTTCTCCTGGACAAAGCGGTGATAAGCGTCTACGTACAGGTTCGGGTAGAGGTTCCACAGCTCATCCCCCCGCCGGCCATCGGCGAAGCGGAGGTCTCGTCCCCAAAGGTGCTCTCCGCCGTCGGTCTTGAATCCATCTATGCCCAACTCATCCAGCAGGTAAGCGCGTTTGCTCAGCCACCAGCGCACGGCAGCGGGGTTGGTCACGTCCAATACCAGGCCGTCACGGAACCAGGGAGGGCGCACCTGGTAAGGCCGGCCGTCGGCCTCGTGCACGCAGTACCCTTTCTCGACCATGTAGGCCTCGTCCGCGTCGTGCTGGGCATGGGGTTCGTCCAGCTTCTTCATCACCGGGATCTGCCAGAGCAGCACTCGAATCCCCAGGCGGTGCAATTCGTTTATCATGCCCTTGGGGTCGGGCCAGCGGCCATCGGGCGGGAAGCTGAAGTCCTGGTAGGAGAAAGTATCGCTTCCCGGCTTCGGCTCGTAGCGGGCGTCGTTCCAGATGTAGAAAGTGGCTTCATCGCTCCAGGCCTCGATAGCCAGCACTGTGGCGGGGATGCGATGCTCCAGGGTCTTCTGTACCTGCTCCATCACCACCGCCTGGCTGTTCCATTCATTGCCACTCATCCAGGGCCCGAAGGCCCATTCAGGCGGCAACGTGGGTTTGCCGACCAGGTCGGTGAAGCCAGCGATGATCCGTCTGGGATCATCGTCGGCGATGAGATAGTATTCCAGAGCTGCGTCCGCTCCCAGTTCGGCGTCGAAGGACCAGCGATCTGAGCGGGAGGCAGCCAGGTCATAGGTTACCTGGCGATTCGTAGCCAGATAGAGGCCATACCCTCGAGATGAGAGGAAAAAAGGCAGCGGAAGGTAGGTTCGCTTGCCCTGGTTCTTGTACTGATCGAAGACCCGCACATCCAAAGTGTTTCCCCTCTGGTCGAGGGCGTTGTAGCGCTCACCGAAGCCATAGAATCCCTCATCGGAGGGGCTGGCGAAGGTGTGACGCATTCTCAGTGGGCGGTCTAATTCCCCCATCAGCCACGTCATCGCCTCCGCCTCGAGAAGAAGGGATGTCCCGTCCTTGTAAACCTCAAGGCGGAAAGGATGGAGGCAAATCCGGCACTCCAGCCTATCTGTGGCCAGGGCGATGTGCTCATCCGTCTCCTCTGTCACCCGCAAGGGAACACAGCGATCAGCGTCTTCCGGGAGGCTCAGTAGGCCCCAATTCGATGGCGAGGAGTTGTACTCCGAGCCCTCCGTTCGGGAGTTCAACTCCCTCACATCACGCTGTTGCGGTGTACTGAGACTCGGACCTGGAGCAGCCAGTCGTACGTGCAGCACATAGGACGCGGGAAAGCATATCACCACCCCAGGCCGTAGGCCTGAATCGCTGGCTTCACATTCCAGCACCAGGTGCCGTGGTACAATGCGGTAGTGGATCACGTCTTTAGCAGGGGACCAGCCGGCGGCGACGAAGGAGAACTCCACGGTAGAGAGATGGCGTCTGTCCTGCGAAGCGTGCAACTGGTAGGTAACGCGCTCCCGATAGCCAAAAGAGGGCAGTTCGACGCGCCAATAGCTCTGGCCCTGGGCATCCCGCTCCCAGCAACCTTCAGCCCGGCCTTCTTCAGGCGATCCACTCCTTTGCCAGGTAGCCCACACCGCCTCAGCGGTTCTGGCCGGCCAGGTTGCCACGCCCAGCGTCACTGGCTCTCCGGCCAACGGGTGGCGTGGGAAGCGTTCGGTGGGCTGCTGCTCATAGGGATGCTCGAGGCCGTAGGGGTCATGAAACAAACTCTGGAGGTGAGTAGCGGCATCCATTGGTCACACTGCCTTTTCGTGAAGGGAGAATGTTCGGTAATTATCCTGCTGGCGAATCAGCCTCTGGTTTGCTGCACTGTGGCCTAAACGCCACAGCTTGCGGTCAACTCGCATTCCAGCACAACGTGAAGCAAGCTACAGCGTTTAGGCTGTTGTCTCCCAATTATTGACCATCTGGCGTATAGCTGGGTCAGCTTTCGACCACATTATCGCCAAGCTAGAGCCATTGATGAATTACCGAACACTCTCGAGGGTGAAAAGACAAGGGGCAATCCAGTGTTGCCCCTTGCCTCGATTCCAGGGACCATGCCTTTACCTCATCGGTTCTCTCGCACCGCCAGCACCGCTCCCGAACGACGCGGCAACGTCGCGCCGGTGATCCGCCCGGCGGCCACCTGAGCCTTGCCACCCTCCCATAGGTCGTGCAGGGCCGTGCCATCGGCGAACAGGCCTCGCACCGGCACGTCCAGGTAGTAGCTGGCCAGACCGTTGTTCAACACCACCACCAACGTTTCCCGCTCCTCCTGGCGGGCAAAGGCGTAGACCCCGCGCTGGCCGTCGGCGTGCAGGCGGAGGTAATGCCCCCTCCGCAGAGCGGGGTGCTCACGGCGTAGGGTGATCGCCCGTTGGAAGAAAGCCCGCAGGTCATGATCCCAGCAGGTTTCGTCCCAAGGGAAGGCCCGGCGGCAGTCGGGGTCGGGGCCGCCCTCCATTCCGATCTCATCCCCGTAGTAGACGCAGGACGCGCCGGGGAAGGTCATCTGGAACAGGGTGGCCAACTGCAAAGCTTTCTCGTCCCCCTGCACCAACGTCAGGAAGCGCGGCTCATCGTGGCTGCTGAGGAGGTTGAGCTGCACCAGCGTCACCTCCCAGTCGTAGAGGGACAGCAGGTTATCTATGGCATCGGCGAACTGGACGGCGCTCAGCGGCTGCAGCGTGAAGCCGCCGGGCCGCTGAGTGGTGTCCAGGTGCTCTCCGCCGAAGAAGCCGAGGCAGGCACGATTGAAGATGTAGTTCATCACCGCGTCGAACTGGTCGCCCTGCAGCCAGCGCCGGGCATCGCCCCAGATCTCGCCTACGATGTACGCTTCGGGGTTAGCTGTCTTGACCACGACACGGAACTCCCGCCAGAAGGCGTCGTCTATCTCGTAGGGCACGTCCAGCCGCCAGCCATCTATGCCGAACTCGATCCAGTGACAGGCCACGTCGAAGATGAAGCGCCGCACCGCTGGCGTATCGGTGTTGAACTTGGGCATCGCTGGCACGTCCCACCAGGCCTGGTAGCCCAGCGCCTCCAGACTACGCTGGCTGCCGAGGATGCGCTGTTCTTCCTCCAGGTCAGGATAGGCGTTCAGTCGCTTCCCGTCCCGCAGTCGCTCCTCGTCGAAGTGGAACCAATCCCAGTAGGGCGAGGCTGCTCCGTTCTCCAGGGTATGGTGAAACTGATAGAACCCCCGGCTGGCGTGGTTGAAGACGCCATCCAACACCACGCGGATGCCGCGGGCGTGGGCGGCGTCCAGGAGCACACGAAATGCCTCGTTCCCACCCAGGATAGGGTCCACCTGGTAGTAGTCGTGAGTCGAGTAACGATGGTTGGCCGCCGATTGGAAAATGGGGTTGAAATAGATGGCGGTGATCCCCAACGCCTGCAGGTAGTCCAGGTGCTCGGCCACGCCCAGCAGGTCCCCTCCCTTGAAACCATGGACGGTAGGCGGGCTGTCCCAGGGTTCCAAGTTTGATGGCTTGGGCACAGCCTCGCTCCTGGCGAAGCGGTCGGGGAAGATTTGGTAGAAGATAGCGTCTTTGACCCAGTCAGGGGTAACAATGCAGACCCTTGGGGTTTTCCAAAACCCCAAGGGTCTGGCCTTAATGATCTGCTCCTTGTCCGGTGAAGCGGTAAAACGATGGGTGCCTCTGGCAGGTTTCATTTCCAGTCCGGACCCGAAGATAGCCAAGCTTCAATGCTTACCACATTCAACGATGACCCCTTCGTGCCCACGCAGGTGGAGAGCGGCCAGGTCAGATGTTGACGTTCCTTTGTCAAGCCACCCTCTCAACGACCTTAGCCCTTCACGCCGCCGATGGCTAGGCCGCTCACAATGTACTTTTGCAAATAAAGGTAAACAACGGACACAGGCAAAGCGACCAGGATGGCCATGGCGGAGAACTTGGCCCAGGAGGTATTACCCGCATACTGGCCTACCATGTTATAAAGGGCCATCGTCAACGTGAAGTTCTTGGGGTTGGTCAGAAACTGCCAGGAGATGGCGAACTCCGACCAGGTGCTCATGAAGCCCAGGAAGCCTGTGACAGCCAGGGCCGGGACAGCCAGCGGCAGGGTCACACGGAAGAAGGCCTGGTTTCGGGTGCAGCCATCAATCAGAGCCGCCTCTTCCAGGTCCTTGGGGATGGTATCCAGATACCCCTTCAGGTTCCAGATAGCGAATGGCAGGAGAATAGACAACACAGCCAGGCCAACTCCCCACAGGGAATTGCGCAGATTGAACTGAGTCTCGCCAATACTCATTTGAACCTTGTTAAGCAGGACGAAAAGGGCCGGCAGAGTGGCGATGGCCGGAAGCATCAGAACGGTCAGAACGCTGATCATGAGCGCCTGGCGGCCGGCAAAGCGCAGGCGAGAAAAGGCATAGGCCGCAAAGACACCAACGACAACCGAGGCGATCGCCGTCCCTATTGAGAGGCAGAAGCTGTTGAATGCCAGTTCTGGCCAGGAGACTGGATTCGGGGTGGGCTGGATGAGAACCTGGCGGTAATTTTCCAGAGTAGCGCCCGGTGGGATGAGCCTCAGCTCGGTTGGACGGAGGATATTGCGTGGATCAAACGAGAGGCTGATCACCCACAAGAGGGGGTACATGACGGACGCTGCGATCGTGAACATAAACAGTTGCAGGAGCAGTTGCTGCCTCAGGCCCAATCGGCGGCTTGAGGATGGTTTTGCCTTGAACCGCTTGGCCAGTCGGGTTACAGAACTTGTGGAGGAATTATCAGACATCTCAGGCCTCGTAACTCTCCGTAGCGCGAGTAATGTAGTTAGTTAACAGGGTTAATCCGAGGAGGACAAAGAAGATATAGGCGCAGAACGCGGCCGCTATGCCATACAACCTTTGCTCATTGACCAGCCGGAAGGCTGCGGTGAGCAGGATTTCTGTTCTACGTATCGGTCCGCCTCCAGAAAGGAAGTAGATCAGGGTGAACAGGTTAAAGGTGACGACGATGCCGTAGACCGCGGCGGGGACCATGGCCGGCCGGATAAGGGGCAAGGTAATGCGCCAGAATTTTTGTGAGCCGCTTGCACCGTCAATGTCGGCCGCTTCATAGAGTTCGTGGGGGATGCTTTGCAGCGCCCCGGTGGCGACGATGGTCATAAACGGCCAACCCAGCCAGATGTTGGTGATAAGCAGGGCAAAATACGAAAGCGTGAGCGGGACGCCCGAAATGGGATAAGCGATTTGGTCAATCCACCGAATATGGAAGACATCCGGCGAAAGCCCGAATAAACCGCCGATCAACGCCAGTCCCTGGTTGATAGCGCCGTAATCCGGATCAAACATATTGCGAAAAACGTTAGCCACAATGATCTGAGGGATAACGATGGGGAGAATATAAATGGCGCGATAGATCTTTTTGAACCACAACCCTTCCGTGTTCAATGCAACCGCAATCACAATGCCTAAGGCAATATGGATAATGACGTTGGAGAAAGTCCAGAAAAGGTTGAAGCCCAGTATCCGCCAGAAGTCGAAGTTGGAAAGGCCGAGATTGGTAGTGAGGATCCTGATGTAATTGGCAAGTCCAACCCAGTCAGGAAGGGGAGCATCAAAACGTAGATTCTGGATTCCGTAATTGGTGAACGACATCCATAGCTGGAAGCCCATGGGATAAAAAGTAATGACCCCCATGACCAGGAATGCAGGAATGAGGTAGAGATATGGGTTAATCTTTTTGCGCCAGGGTTTTCTCCTCGCTACGAATTGGAATATGCTCTCGGTGACCGCCATTTCCAACCTCCCGGGAATGGGGTAGTCTCAGTAGACCGCAATTCGATGGCGAGGAGTTGTACTCCGAGCTCTCCGTTCGGGAGTTCAACTCCCTCACATCACGCTGTTGTGGTGTACTGAGTCCACCCTTTTGATCGAATGCTGATAGAGTTAGGGAAGGAGGGAGCGCCAAGGAATGACGCTCCCTCCTTGCAGAGGGCAATTAATGGCCGCTCGCGGTGTTCATGTCAGTGCAGGCTTGCGCAACAGCAGCGGCGGCAGCAGCCTGACCCTCCATGACTTTGGTGAAGGCATCACCGAAGGGGCCCCACCAGTTGCCAAACTCAACGGATTGCGGGCGCGGGAAGCCAGCATTGGCGATGTCCATGAAGGCTTGCACCAACGGATCGGTAATCTTAACATCGGTGCGGCCCATCGGACTGCCGGCTACGTTGGCATAAATCTTCGAGCCTTCAGGACCGAAGATGTACAGTGCCAGCTCAACAGCGGCCTCCTTGTTCTTGCTGTTGGGGTTGATGTACCAGCCATCAACGCCGGTGAGTGGCGTAGCAGGGCCTGCCGGACCGGCGGGCATGAAAGTCACACCCAGCTTGTCGCCGAGAGGCTCCTTGAAGGTGCCCAGCATCCACGGACCGCTGATGATGCCCGCGACCTGGCCCTGCATGAACATGGTGTTGGCCTTGCCTTCGTCGGTCTCGGAGATCAAGCCGGCCTGCTTCAGTTCATACAGGTACTGCATGGCCTCGGCAAAACCGCCCTGATCGGCGATGCACTTGCCGGTCTCGTCCATCAATGTACCGCCAAAGGCGCCGGTGAAGAAGCCGAAGTTGTGATAGCCGTACTGCATGAACACATACTTCGTGCCGCCCTTAACCTGAGCCTTCAGTTCATCCAGCGTGGCAGGCGGTGTCGCGACCATGGCCTTGTTGTAAAACAACCCCACGGCCTTGATGATGCCTGGCACGGCGTAGATCTTGCCATCAACGGTCACACCATTGATCGCCATCTCGCTGAACCCCCCGAGCTTACCAGCCAGCAGGTCATCCAGCGGGGCCACCAGACCACCGCGCACCTCGTTGCCAAGGTTATCGTTCGGGGCGGTGAACATGTCTGGACCACCGCCGGCCGCCACTTCGGTCTCCCATTTGTGGAAGATCTGGTCAAAGGGCACGGCGAGGACGTTGACCGTCACATTTGGATGGTCCGCCCTATACTGCTCGAGAACCTGGTTGATGGCCACTTCTTCCTTCTCACCCGTGTGATAGGCATGCCACAGGGTCACTGTGACCTTCTTGGGCACTGGGGTTGGCGTTGGCGGCACTGGGGTTGGCGTTGGCGGCACTGGGGTTGGCGTTGGCGCTGGGGCGCAGGCGGCAACCAGCAGGGCCAACACCACCAGGCCAGCCATGATCAGGGACGTGAAATGCTTTCGCTTGTTCATTGGATTTTCCTCCTTTTGATTTTAGTCGAGATTGGATGATCGGTCAAACCGATGAAACTGTCGCAGGTTTCTCGTGTATCACCCCCTTCCTTTCCCCAACTTCATTCTGTGACCGAAGAAAGTCGGATGAAAAAAGACAGTCGGACGACGTCAGGCCATCGCCGCCATCAAATCCGTGGCTTTTCCCTTGTGCTCTGGCGACTTGAACAGCTCCCCCAACACCACGCAGGCCGCGCCCCGCGCCCAGGTCTCGTCTCCCGCTGGCTCAATGATGATGTCCAGATCATCGGCCAGGCCGTCGAAGGCGTGTTGGCGAATCGCCTCCCGCATGGGCCCGAAACGCCACTCCCCGGCTCGTACCCCCTCGCCACCTACAATGATCAACTGCGGGTTCAGGATGTTGACCAGGGTGGCGATGCCCAGGCCCAGCCAGCGGCCCGAGTCGGCCAGCAGGCGCTGGGCCAGTTTATCCCCCGCCTCGGCCGCGGCCACGATGTCCTCCAGGGTCAGGGGCTCAACGCCGACCAGCGCCGTTTGCTCCCCCAGGGCAATGGCTGCCCGCGCCTGGCGTACCACCGCCGGGTCCGAAGCCAGGGTCTCCAGACAGCCCCGCTTTCCGCAGCCGCACGGGGGACCGTCCGTGGTCAGGGTGATGTGCCCGAACTCCCCGGCCCCGCCCAGAGCACCCCTGTAGAACTGGCCGTTGACCACGATCCCAGCCCCGATCCCTCGGCCCACGGTCGCCACCACGAAGTGATCCACCCCATGCCCGTAGCCGAACCACTGCTCAGCGATAGTCAGGGTGTTGACGTCGTTCTCCAGATACACGGGCAGTCCAAAATGGTCGGCCAGGGGCTGGGCAAATTGCACATTGCGCCAACCGAAGAAGGGGGAGTAGTGACACATCCCCGCCTCCCCGTCCACCACTCCAGCCAGGCCGATGCCAATCCCCAGCACCCGCTGACGTTTTACCTGTGATGCGGCGATGGTCGCTTCCACAGCAGCCGCGATGACTTCCTGTACGGCCGCCAGGCTACGCTGGTCTTCCAGGGGAGTTACCCAATGATGGAGAACGTGGGCGTCCAGGTCGGTGAGGGCACTGGCCACCGCCTGCTCCATGAGCTTGACTCCCACCACGAAGCCGGCCCGGTAGTTGAGCCGCAGGAGCACCGGCCGCCGGCCACCGGTGGACTCCCCCTCGCCCATCTCGTGCACCAGACCGCTGGCGATGAAGTCGGCGGTGATGCTCGACACCGTGGCCAGGCTAAGGCTGGAGAGGTGGGCGATGTCGGTGCGGGAAATCGGGCCGTGGCTTTTGATGAAGTTGAGCACCAGATTACGGTTGATCTCTCTGATGAGATCGCGGTTGCCCCTGTGCAGACGGGCCAAGGGAAGTACCTCCAGGTTACTTTCTTCATTGAAGCAAGTTTATTATACCACATTGCTATCCTTTTGTCAAGAACACATAAAACAAAACCGCCGACTTTCACCTTCAGTCGGCGGCTTTTTCTTTCTCGGGTTCCTTTGCTTTCTCACCTCCCCCGTCGTTACGGTTGTCGGTCACGTAGAAGCCGGAGCCTTTGAAGACG
>Ga0194126_10009169_pt1 | contig 13262 bp, 13 predicted proteins | sample TA2KigC150mmetaG_FD_148641 | JGI IMG/M metagenome (GOLD analysis project Ga0194126, IMG submission 148641) | Freshwater microbial communities from Lake Tanganyika, Tanzania - TA2015035 Kigoma Deep Cast 150m | ecosystem: Environmental > Aquatic > Freshwater > Lake | place: Tanzania: Lake...
ACCTGCCTGTAATTAGTGCACTCAATAAAGGGCGCTTCAAAAGGCAGTTTTGTCTGATCGAGTATGATTACTTTTCCATTAATCCATTCTATTGCATTCACCATATCAAGACCTCACACCCCCCTTAATCCCCCCTTGATAAGGGGGGATTAAGGGGGGTAGGAACTAACGTAGCTATTACAAAGAATAGTGTAAGGACAGCAATCACGACTACTGTTCCCCACGATATAACATTGTAGCTCCTTGGATTTACATACTCTCCCATGATCTTTTTGTTATTAACAAGAGAGATCGCATAAATCAGGACAAAGGGAAGGAGTATACCATTAAGAACAGAAGAAAGCACCATCAGAAACACGAGCGGAGCACCCGGTATCAGTATCAGAAGGGAAGCAATAACTATCATAAAGGTATAGATACCCATAAATTGCGGTGCTTCTTTAAAGGTTTTGTTCACACCCCTTTCCCAACCCATAGCCTCGCATACACAGTAGGCAGTTGCGAGGGGAACGATTATTGCACCCAGGAGGGCACCATTTGCAAGGCATAGGGCAAAAATAAAGGATGCATAATCTCCAGCAAAGGGCCCGAGTGCTGCGGCCGCCTCTGATGCCTCATGTATTCTTATGCCGAAGGGGAAGAGGGTTGCTGCACAGGTGACTATTATGAAGAAAGCAATAATGTCAGTGATAGAACATCCTATTATTACATCAAGCCGTGATAACTTATAGTGTTCTTTTCTTATACCCTTATCTGCTATGGATCCCTGGAGGTAAAATTGCATCCATGGAGTAATCGTTGTTCCAATGATAGCTATGCTTAACATAATAAATTCTGATTCCAATTTTATCTTTGGAATAAGGGTGCCTTTTAAGACACCTGCCCAGTCTGGTCTTGCCATAAATCCGGAGATAACATATCCAAAGTAGAGGAGACATGCAACAAGAAGTATTTTCTCCACCACCCTGTAACCACCCCTTGTAACGAGAATCCATATGGACACAGCGCCTATCGGTACCATTATATATTTGCTCAGACCAATGATTTCCATACTCGCTGCCCAACCTGCAAAATTACCAACGGTTGTTCCGAAATTTGCAATGATAAGAACCACCATCATAAAAAATGTTGACCTTATACCGTAATTTTCCCTTATAAGGTCCGAAAGGCCCTTGCCTGTTATAACACCCATTCTTCCTACCATTTCTTGTATCACTACAAGGGCGATGGTAGTTGGTATAAGTGTCCACAAGAGGGAATAACCGTAATGGGCGCCTGCTACAGAATAGGTTGTGATACCGGTTGCATCGTTATCAATATTTGCGGTTATAATCCCTGGCCCCATTATAGCGAGGAATAAGGCAATCTTTTTCCAGAGGCTCATACCTTTCTCCTTTTACGCTTTGCTGCGGGTGGCAGAATCCTGTCTATAACATCATCTATAGTAACGATACCGAGTATAAATCCTTCTGTGTCAATAACTGGAATAGCAACAAGGTTATACTTTGATATGATTTCGGCAACCTCAGCTTCATCAGTATCCGGAGTAACCATTTTGAGTTTAGTCTCCATAATGTCTGAGAGTTTTGCATCCAGGGGTGCAAGAAGCAACTCCCTCAAAGAGACAACGCCAAGAAGTTTTTCATCGATATCTACAATATAGAGATAATAAACTGTCTCTACTTCCTCTGCATCTTTTCTGAATTTCTCTATTGCCTCCCTAACCGTAATTTCTGGCGGGTATGCTATAAATTCATTTGTCATTACTCCTCCTGCGGTATCTTCTTCGTGACTCATGAGCTCCTGAATATCTTCAGCTTCTTCCTTTTCAATACTCTCAAGTATCTCCTTCGCCTTATTTACAGGAAGGTCACTCAGGACATCAGCAGCCTCGTCAGGAGGCATCTCCTCAATGATATCAGCAGCCTTATCTGCATCCATTCCGGTTATAATTGCTGCCTGGACATCGGGCTGCAGTTCTGAAAGGGCTTCAGCAGCAGTTTCGACGTCGAGCCCTTTGAAAAATGATGCACCTTCTTTATGTGAGACCTGACTTATTATCTCTGCTATGTCTGCAGGATGTAATTCTGAAACCATCTGTCTCGGAACAGTCAGTGATATTGTTGTCAGTTTAGGTTCGAGTGGCTGTATATAATTCCAGCTTATGAGATTATAGGGGAGGTGTCTTTTAAACAGCTTCATTAGGTCTTCGCCCCCTCTTTCAAAACCGAGCCTCCGCAAAATCCCTCTCATCCCTACGTCAACAGCAATAAGAACGGCCTCTGTATTATAGCCTTCGAGTTTTACATCATTTACCCTGACAACCTTTGCACCATTTGCATCAACGATCTGCTTATCGAGAATATCCCTTACTAACAGGAGGTCTTCTTCATTAAATTCATAGGGCTGGAGCACTTCGCTGTAAACATTTGCAGAGATTATTCTCTTATTAAATATGTTCAGGTCTGACCAGGGGAGTCTTAACATTCCCTTTTTCCATTCGATAATCAGGGCCGACACTTTTGGAAGTGGTTCGCCCTTTATAACCACCACGTCTTTTACCCTTCCAAGCTCCTCGCCTTTAGGGTCAAGAACAGGCTTTTTCAGTATTTCACTTACAAAGAGTTCACCAAAAAAAGGCATCCCCTGTCTCCATATTCTCTACTTTTTTGGAAATGAATGAATGATTAAAAGTATAGCTCACTGGTTTTTATTTCGGCAACATGAAATTAACACCTTGCAAGTTTAATTGAACAAACAAAAAAGGGGGTCATGCTCGCGCATGACCCCCTTACTATTTTTTAATGAATTATCTCATAGTTCTTTTTTCTGCTATCTGAGTTCTTATCGTTGCCCTTTCAAGAGACGATTCTGCCCTGGCAAAATCTATTTCCTCTGCTTTTTTGAGCCTTTCTTCAGCCCGCTTCATTGCAGCCTTAGCCCTTTCCACATCAATGTCTTCAGCTTTTTCTGCGCTATCTGCCAGAACGACAGCCTTATCAGGCACTATCTCAGCAAATCCTCTATTAATAAAAACATACCCCGTTTCATTACCCTTCTTATAGGAGAGCATCCCTATTTTTAGACCTGTAAGAAAAGGTGCATGCCCGGGTAATACCCCGAAATCACCCTCGCTTCCGGAAGCTGCAAATTCATCCACATCATCTTCAAAAATAAGACCATATGGTGAAACGATTTGAAGTCTTAATTTATTCTCCACGCTTCTTTTTCTCCCGTTTTATTATTAACTTTTCACTTTTAACTTTTAACTTTGAACTTATTATACTTGCCTGCTCCAGCCGAGCTTTGTAGCCTTTTCTTCGGCCTCCTCTATCGGACCAACCATATAGAATGCCTGCTCAGGCATATCATCGTATTTTCCTTCTAATATCGCCTTAAAGCCCTTTATCGTATCTTCGATCTTGACATATTTGCCAGGACTTCCTGTAAATGTTTCTGCAACATGGAATGGCTGGCTCAAGAATCTCTGGAGTTTTCTTGCCCTTGCAACGACAAGCTTATCATCCTCTGAGAGTTCCTCTATACCTAGGATTGCGATGATGTCCTGAAGCTCTTTATATCTCTGAAGTGTAGACTGAACTCCTCTTGCAACAGAATAGTGTTCCTCTCCGAGGATCTTCGGATCGAGGAGCCTCGAGAAGGAATCAAGAGGGTCAACACCAGGATAGATACCGAGCTCAACAATCTGTCTTGAAAGAACGACGGTACCATCCAGATGCGTAAATGTTGCCACAATAGCAGGGTCTGTAAGGTCATCAGCAGGGACGTATATAGCCTGCATTGCTGTAATGGAACCTTTATTGGTGGTTGTAATCCTTTCCTGGAGAGTGCCCATATCTGTTCCTAATGTTGGCTGATAGCCAACTGCTGAGGGCATCCTTCCAAGAAGAGCCGAGACCTCTGCTCCTGCAAGGGTGTATCTGAAGATGTTGTCTATGAAAATAAGGACATCCTGACCCTGATCCCTGAAGGATTCTGCTACGGTAAGGGCGCTCAGACCAACCCTTGCTCTTATTCCAGGCGTTTCATTCATCTGACCAAAGATAAGTGCAACGTTTGGAAGGACGCCTGAATGCTTCATTTCAAGATAAAGGTCATTGCCTTCCCTCGACCTTTCACCAACACCTGCAAAGACAGAGACACCGCCATGTTTCATCGCTATATTATGGATCATCTCCATAATAACAACGGTCTTACCAACACCTGCACCTCCAAACATCCCCATCTTTCCGCCCTTAACAAAGGGGACGATGAGGTCAAAGACCTTAACACCTGTCTCAAACTGCTCTGCTGTTGCTACCTGCTCTGTAAACTCAGGTGTGGGTCTGTGGATAGGCCACCACTCAGCTCCCTCTATCGGGCCAAGCTCATCAATAGGCTCACCCAGGACATTAATTAACCTTCCGAGGGCAGGTTTACCAACAGGTACTGTTATTGGCTTACCTGTATCCACTACCTTCATACCTCTCACAAGGCCATCTGTCGCGCCCATTGCAAGGGTTCTCACTTTATTCTCACCCAGATGGGCAACTGTCTCGAGTGTGAGGTGGGTTTCTGGAATCCCTTTTGAAGGGTCTCCTGGCTCATCTATCCTCAGTGCATCAAGGATATCAGGTAACTCCTTTTCGAACTCAACATCAACTACGACACTAATTACCTGTGAAAGCTTTCCTATATTCATATCAATAACCCCCTGTATTTATTGTTTGTACACTTCATTTCTTGTCCTCTATTACTTCACTTTCAGAGCTTCAACACCACCGACGATATCCATCAGATCTTTTGTGATACTTGCCTGTCTCACCTTATTCGCAAGAAGTGTTACCCTTTGAATAAGTTCCTCACAGTTTTTCGCTGCATTTTCCATAGCAGTCATCCTTGCAGCTTCTTCAGCAGCACTTGACTCAAGGAGTGCCCTGTAAACCTGTATCTCTATATGTTTTGGTAAGAGCATTTCAAAGAGCAGCTCAACAGGAGGTTCATAGATAAAATCACCAGTTATTGGACCTACCTCAGACTCACCCTCTCCTGGCTCTAATTTACCAAAGGGAAGAAGCCTCACAATAGAAATCTTCTGGAGAGCTAACGATTTGAATTCATTGTATACAAGAACAACCTCATCTACAGCTTCACTGACGTAATTTGTTATCAGTTCACTTGCGATCTCTTGAGCATTCGCATAGGTTATCCTTCCAGAGAGCCCGATCCAGATCTTCCTTGCCGGTAGGTTTCTCCTTCGGAAGTAATCACGGGCTTTTCTGCCTACAACACTGAGGCTTATTTCAAGGCCCTCTTTTTTCAGAGACTCAATATAATTCGCTGCAGCCCTCAGGATATTCGTATTAAAGGCTCCGCAGAGACCTCTATCACTGGTTATCACAAGAACTTCTACAGTCTTCCTCCCCCTCACTGCGAGAAGCGGGTGGATGTGCCTTCCTACAACACCTGCAAGGTCAGAAAGGACTGAGCTCATGCTTATAGCATAGGGCCTGAAATTCAGCATTCGGTCCTGGACCCTCCTCAGCTTTGCAGCAGCCACCATCTTCATCGCCTTCGTGATCTTCTTAGTGCTCTGGATTGACTTTATTTTTTTCCTTAAATCCCTTAAAGTCGGCATTTAATATCCCCTGTCTTACTATTATTATGGTTGAAATGTCTTTTTAAAGGTTGTAACCGCCTCGGTAATCTTATTTCTCATGTCATCATCTATTGTCTTCTTTGCCATTATCTCTTTCTTGAGATCTTGCTTCTCTGCTCTTATATATCTAAGGAACCCTTCCTCAAAAGCTTTAATCGCCTCAATAGGAACATCATCGAGGAAGCCCTGTGTCCCTGCAAAGATGAGCATTATCTGTTCATCCGCAGGCATGGGCACACACTCGTCCTGCTTCAGGAGTTCAACCATCCTTATCCCTCTCTCGAGCTGTAACCGGGTTGCCTTGTCGAGGTCAGAGGCAAATTGTGCAAATGCAGCAAGCTCTCTATACTGTGCAAGGTCGAGCCTGAGCATTCCGGCGATCTGTTTCATAGCCTTTATCTGGGCAGCGCCTCCAACACGGCTTACTGAAAGACCGACATTAATAGCCGGCCTGACACCACCGTAAAAGAGCTCTGACTCAAGGAATATCTGACCATCAGTAATGGATATAACATTTGTTGGTATATATCCGGATATGTCTCCAGCCTGGGTTTCAATTACTGGAATGGCTGTGAGTGAACCACCCCCCTCCTCATTCGATAACTTACATGCCCTCTCGAGGAGTCTTGAATGGAGGTAGAATACATCTCCTGGGTATGCCTCACGGGCTGGTGGACGCCTGAGGAGCAATGAGAGCTGCCTATAGGCATATGCCTGCTTGGTAAGATCATCATACCCGATAAAGGCATCCCTACCTTTGTCCCTGAAATACTCACCCATCGCACAGGCCACATAGGGAGCTATATACTGCATTGGAGCTGGCTCACTCGCTGTCGCAACAACGACTATTGTGTGTTCCATAGCTCCGTATTTCTCGAGAGTATTGACTAAACGCACGACAGCCGGTCTCCTCTGTCCCACTGAACAATAGATACAGATCACATCTCCGCCTTTTTGATTGATAATCGTATCTATCAGGATAGCGGTCTTTCCAATCTGCCGGTCACCTATGATGAGCTCTCTTTGCCCCCTTCCGATGGGAATCATAGCGTCTATTGCCTTGAGACCTGTCTGGAGCGGTGCACTAACAGGCTGTCTCTTTATGATTCCCGGTGCTACGACCTCCACCTTTCTCGTCTCTGTAGTATGAATAGGACCTTTTCCATCTATAGGCCTTCCGATAGCATCTACCACTCTACCTATCATCGCCTCGCCAACAGGAGTTACCATGATCTTACCCGTACGCTTTACGATGTCGCCTTCTTTCACAAGCTTGTCCTCACCGAAAAGAACGGCACCAACTGCGTCTTCCTCAAGGTTAAGCACCATACCCACAACATTATTCGGAAATTCGAGGAGTTCAGAAGACATCGCATTATCCAACCCGTAGATCTTAGCAACACCATCGCCGACATATGTGGTAACACCAATCTCACTCACATCAACTTTTTTCTCGAAATCTGTTATCTGCTTTCTTAAAAGCTCACTTATCTCTGCTGTCTTGATTTGTTCAATAGCCATAAAATCACTCCTTTATAAGCTCATCTCTTAAAAGCCTCAACTGGCCTTTTACACTGGTATCATACATGGTACTCCCAACCTTGATGAGAACCCCACCAAGGAGAGAGGGGTCAATCACATACTCTATGTCAACAGACTTGTCTATCAGTTTCTCCAGAGATGATCTGAGCCTGTTCTCATAATCCTTACCTACCTCAATCGGTGTCATAACCACTGCCCTTGTTCTTTTCTTCTTCTCAAGATAGAGACTTGTGGCTATCCTTATAATCTCTGAAAGTTGGATAATAAGCATAAGTTCAGACAGGTGCACAATAAATTTTACTATGTTATCAGAAAGCTTTAACGTTGCTGTGATCTGTTTTATAACTGCTTCTCTCTCTTCTAAGGAAAACTGCGGATTCGCAAGCAGATTTTTAAATTCTTTGTTTTTGACCATAAGATCATTTATCATTTGAAGCTCACGAAGAGCCTGAGGTGCATTTTCGATGCCGACGGTATCAAGTAATGCCTTCGCGTATCTCTTTGCCTCCTTCAGTCTTATCACTTACTTCCCCCTATCTTTACAATGGATTCTTCAAGCAGCTTCTCCTGTTCCTCTTTTGTTAACTTCTCTTTAAGCTTCTTCTCTGCAAGTTCAATAGCAATCTCAACTGCTTCTGCCTTAATCGCTTCTTTTGCATGCTTGAGTTCATACTCAATATTTACCTTTGCCTGCTCTAATATCTTTTCTCTGAGTTTGTCGCTCTGCTCTATAAGCCTTTTCTGCTCATCTTCGCCAATGGCGCTGGATGCCGAGAGAATCTTCTCTATCTCCATATCTTTTGTCCTAAGCCTTTCCTCTACCTCATGAAGTGCTTTCTGCGCAAGCTCTTTTGCCTCTTGCGCCTCTTTAAGGGTTTTCTCTATCAGTTCTGTTCTCTGTCTCAAAAATGCCATAAAAGGTTTTCTCGCAAAAATATAAACTAATGCGACTATTATTCCGAAATTAAAAATCTTCCAGAAGTAATCCTTCCACCAGGGAGTGTGAGCTTCTTCTGCGCCACCACTCACCGCAAATGCGATAGATACAAATGCAAAATTCAAAATACAAAATGTAAAAATAATGAATATTCTTTTAATTTGAAATTTGAAATTTGAAATTTGAAATTTTTTCATGCCTTTACCAACTTTCTTACAATTTCGTCAGAGAACTTATCTACCTCAGCCCTCAAGGCCTTCCTTGCCCTTTCTGCCTCAGCCCTGAGATCTACCTTGGCTTTTTCGAGTAATTCAGATGCTTCTGCATCAGCTTTTGCAACAACATCTCTCTGTTTCTGAAGACCATCAGCCCTGAATGTGTCAAATATTTCTTTTGCCTTGCTTCTCGCTTCAGAGAATGCTCTTTTTAAATTGGCAATACTCTCTTCTCTTCTATTTGACATCTCCTTCGCTGTATCAAGAGAGCCCTTAACAGTATCTTCTCGTTCTTTGAAGAGGTTTAAAAGAGGCTTGAAGAGGATTTTGTTTAAAATGAATATCAATATGAAGAAGTTTAAAACAAAAACAAAAAACGTCCAGTTAATATCTAGCATAATTGCACCTTCTCCTGGGGCAGTTTAAAAAAGCATTGAAAGCATATCACAGCATAAAAAAATTTGTCAAGAGATTTTATTAATAAAAAAAGTTTTTTTAATAAATTTTAATTTTAGGCACTTATTGATGGTGATGGGTACAGCTTCTTGTGTTACAATACGCTTGTGTTCTCAGAAAAACTCAAGATTTTAAAAGAAAACAGGCTATTCAGGGAAATAAAAGATCGAGAATCTCCACAGGGTCCGAGAATAAAATTTGCCGGTAAGGAGTATCTGAACTTCTCATCTAATAATTACCTTGGTCTTGCAACCCATCCTTATATAATCGATAAGGTAAAAAGATCTCTCGATGATTATGGTTATGGCTCTGCTGCTTCCAGACTTCTCAGTGGAGGAAGCACCCTCCACAAAGAGCTTGAAGACAAAATTGCACAATTTAAAAATACAGAGGCTGCCCTTATTTTCAGTTCAGGTTATGCTGCAAATACAGGAATTATACCTGCCATTACTGATGAGGATACAGCAATATTCAGCGATGAACTCAACCATGCAAGTATCATTGACGGATGCAGGATGAGTAAAGTAGATATACTGATATACAGACATAAGAACTTGTCTCATCTCGAAGAACTCATAAGAAAAAAGATTGCAAAGAGAAAAATAGTGATAACAGATACAATCTTCAGCATGGATGGAGATATTTCTCCTTTGAATGATATTTACGAAATATGTAAGAAAAATAATGCACTCCTCTATATAGATGACGCACATGGCACCGGCATACTTGGGAATGGCAAAGGCGCACTTTCACATTTTAATATTCATCCTGAGCAGTGGATTGTTCAGATGGGAACATTTTCTAAAGCCCTCGGCTCTTTTGGAGCATTTGTTGCAGGGAGTTCTGGTGTTGTTGAATGGATCTTGAATACTGCGAGAAGCTTTATATTTTCGACAGCCCTTCCCTCATGCGTTATCGCAGCATCTATAGCTGCATTGGAAATAATTGAAAAAGATTCTGACTTAATAAAGAAACTCTGGGCAAACAGGAATAAGGTGGTCAATAATATTAAAGATATCGGATATGACATCATGGGGAGTGAAACACCCATCATTCCTATAAGAACAGGGACTATAGAAAATACTCTGCATGTGTCACGACACCTCTATGAAAAAGGTATTTTTGCTCCTGCTATACGGCCACCTACGGTGAAGGAACCAAGAATAAGGATTACAGTAACTGCCTCACATACTAATGAAGATATTGAAAGGCTCATTGAAGCACTCAGGGAAGTGAAAATATGATTATTGTCTTATTTCCACATTTACTTAACATTTATTCTTTATGCTGTCATTGCGAGGTCGCACGACCGAAGCAATCTCAAGACGAGATTCCTCGTCCTCCTTGGCGGACTCGGAATGACAAATAAGTTGCTTTGCTTTGAAATAGGACACTGGAGGATTTGTGCCAAAAGGTTTTTTCGTAACAGGCACTGATACAGGGGTCGGCAAAACAGTCATAACTGCAGCATTAATTAAGACTATCGGTCTTCTTGGTCTCAAAGTCTGTGGTATGAAACCTATAGAGACAGGATGCAAAATAGCAGTCAGCAGTCAGCAGTCAGCAGTCAGCAGTAAAGAAAAAACTTTGATTTCGTCTGACGGAACATTCTTAAAAAATATTTCAAATGTGAACGAATCCATCGATTTTATTACACCTGTTCGTTTTATGAATCCGTTAGCTCCTTTGCCTGCATCTGAGATAGAAGGAATTTCTGTTGACTTTAAAAAGATACAGAAGGCATACACAGAACTTTCAAAAAAATATGATGTTATAATCGTTGAAGGGATTGGTGGGCTGCTTGTCCCGATCACAAGAGATTATTCTGTCCTTGATCTTGCAAAAGACTTTGGACTGCCACTCCTAATAGTCTCGAGGCCAGGTCTTGGAACAATCAATCATACAATGCTGACAGTCAACTATGCAATTAAAGAGGGTCTTCTTGTTGCAGGGATAATCATTAATTATGGTCATCCACCTGAAGACACACTCGCTGAAGATACTAATCCAAAGGTAATAACACAGATCAGCCCTGTTCCAATTATAGGGATATTCCCTTACCTTGAGAATTTCGAAAGTGATACTATCGAAAAGGCAGTAAAAAACCTTGATAGTGAGATAATCAAAAAATATCTCTGAATCTATTATGATGCTTTGCATATAGCAGGTTATTACAGAGGGCTTATCTACGATACTCGTTCAGTCAAAGACTATTTAGAGTCTGTTTATAAATTGTCTTTACGTCATTCCCGTGAAAACGGGAATCCAGTTATTTCAATAGGTTCTGGATTCCTGCTTCTGCAGGAATGACAAAAACCTGAGTTTATGGACAGACACTATCTAAAAGTTGCAAAGGGGTTTATTGAGAAAATTAAGTGAGGGTAATTCACTAACTCTTCCCCCTCGCTGCAAGCCTTGCGACCTGAAGGACAACATTTTTAGAAGTGTTATTTTTGATTCTTCTGAAGTATTTAAGAAGTTTGCTTTCATCGGCAGGTAAATAGAGCGATGGTCTTTCTGAGACAATTGAGGTCTTACCATCCTCAAAGAAATACGATACAGGAACAGATAGCGCGTCTGCAATCGATTGAATATTTTCCACGTTGAGCCTGTTTGTTCCGTTTTCATATCTCTGGACTTGCTGATAAGTAACGCCTAATATTTCAGCCAGTCTTTCCTGAGAAATTCCAAGCTCCTTTCGTCTCCTTTTAATCTTTTCACCAATCTCCCTGCTCGTTTTGATCTTCCTTTTTTGCATGATGATTCATCATAACAACCCTCATACTCGACTTACTACAATGTTATAAATAGTAAAATATTTCTTGACTTATACAACGTAAAAGGTGTATTTTTAAAGGTGTATTTTTTAGGCGGTTAAAAAGATAAGTAATTTTAAATCTATAGCTTTATTCACAAAAATAGTAGGGGAAGAAAATGGGGGTAAATAACCTCTTGCATAAGTTTCTACAAAAATCTAAATTTTTGCTATAAATTTTAAGTGATATGGCGGTTTGCAATCCGCCTTTTTTGTTTTATAAACGTTTAGTTTAAGGGGGAGGTAAGCTATGTTAAAGCCAAATAGGTTTCTTGGAATAATTGCATTGCTTTTCTTCATGGTGTGTATAGGGAGTTGTGGTGGAGGTGGAGATGGTGAGGCACCGCCAGTTACATATAAGATAGCCGAATACATACCTCTTGGGCAGGGGGATACCCGCACGTATCGGGGCACGGAAAACGGGGAAATCAGATATGATAACCTAACCATATCAGGCACAGAGACTATCGGAGGAGTGACGGCAGTAAAGGAGATGGAGCCAGACGGTGGATATGCCCTTTTTACTGTAGATGCCAATGGATGGACATGGTATAAAAGCTATGAGGTGACTTCCTGGGGATGGGAGCAGGAGGTAGCCAATCCACCTGTTAGGTTTCTTCCAGCAGAGGTAACGATCGGCCAAAAGTACACCTTTAGCTCCGCTATCAACTATACGAACAGTCAGGGTAAATCAGGAACTTGGACCGGCACGGGTGAGGTCACCATAACTAACATCGAGGATGTGACTGTCCTGGCAGGGACATTTAAAGACTGCCTTAAGGGTATATCAAAGTCTATCTTCACTTCACCAGCAGGAACCAGTTCCGAAGAAGGGACGTACTGGGTTTGTAAAGGCATAGGTAGTGTTAAAGAAAACGAAACACATAAGGACCCTGATGGAAGTGTTCATACCTCAAGCAGTGAACTCGTAAGTGCTAAGATCGGTGGTGTGAGTTACGGAATGAATCTGACCTATCCTTATATATATGAGGTGTGGGGAGGAAGTACATCACTTTCAGGGAGCAATGGATACACACCCGAAAAATACGGTTACACCCTACTCGGCACTAGCTCAACCACCCAAACATTCAGCGGCTCATACCCTTACTACTATATCGTTACCAGAAAAGATAGTTGCAGGATTAATCTCGATGCTATACAGTTCTCGGATGGTAGTTATTTTACAGGGCCATGGATTACGGGTGGTGTCACCAACTGGACTAATGCAGGCGGTCCTCCTGATGGAGTGTATGCTGTTGTTGGTTACTGCTCCACATGCACGCCGCCTGGATACTATGGAGGATATTTTGGTGTCCAGAACACTGTTAACAGTACAAGTATAAGGGTCATTGTGATACAACCCTAACGGGTAATTGCAGAATAATATTAAGGTGTAGGAGGTTATGTCCTCGGGATAACGCTTAAATGAGAGAAAAGAAGAGACTCATCAGGAGGAGGATGTATAGTAAAGGTTTTAGTTAAAAAGGCCAAAAAGGACAACTATCGAGTTTCTTGAAAAGGGCTTGACGGTGAAGAGCGGTCCGAGAGCATGTAACGAAAAGTTAAGTAAGATTCGGTGAGGGGAGTTAGAAAAACAGGTGACTGCTTTTCGCTTGTTCCCTGCTTTACTATTTTTCT
>Ga0194126_10009170_pt1 | contig 13260 bp, 10 predicted proteins | sample TA2KigC150mmetaG_FD_148641 | JGI IMG/M metagenome (GOLD analysis project Ga0194126, IMG submission 148641) | Freshwater microbial communities from Lake Tanganyika, Tanzania - TA2015035 Kigoma Deep Cast 150m | ecosystem: Environmental > Aquatic > Freshwater > Lake | place: Tanzania: Lake...
TAGGACCTCCCGGTGTCGGCGGCCTCGTTATCGCCGACGGCATCGACGTCGCACAGATCCGGCCTTTGGTATGCGGTGGCACGGGGAGCCGTTCGGAATCGGAAGAGCAGCCCGATGACTTGCCCGACAAATTCGAGAGCGGCACGGCCAATCTGGCGGGGATTGCGGGTCTTCATGCAGGACTACAGTGGATAAAAAAACGGGGTATCGAAGAAACCCGGGCTCATCTGCAAACACTCAGCGGAGCCTTGATCGAAGGATTGTCTTCACTTCCAAATGTAAAGATTTATGGAACCCTTGACTCTCACCGCTCGGTCGCTGTAGTATCATTCACCGTTGCCGGCAGCCCCGTTTCAGAGATAGGGCTCAGGCTGGACGAGGATCACTCTATCCTGTCGCGTGTCGGCTTGCACTGCGCACCGGCGGCACATAAAACGATCGGATCGTTTCCCGAAGGAACAGTGAGGCTGGCTCCCGGAGTTTTCACGACCATGGAAGATATTCAGCAAACCTTACGGGCCATAGGCAGGGTTCTCAGGTCATGACACAACAGTATGGTGTCATTCTGTTTCACACGACATCATCGGTCATGCGGGCGGAAAAGCTGTTGCTCAAGGAGGGGGCTGCAGTCAAGCTTATACCGACACCCCGGCAGTTCTCAACCGATTGCGGCATCGCTCTACGCTTCGATTGGAACTGCCGCAACCGGGTCACATTGGTGCTCGAAAAAGCACGGGTTGAAATTGATGCCGTACATTTGCTGGACACAAGGCCGGTTTAGCAAGCCGATCGGCATCGTTCCATTGAAACGCTTTCTTGAAGCGACTCGGAAAACATAAATAAAAAAACGGAAGAGGAGGAACGGAAATGCATAAACCTTTTATTTTAGCCCTATCGCTGGTCGGCGCCTTCGCCTGTATGTGTCTGGACGGGCTGTCGGCACAAACCGTCAAAGCCGCCGAGAAAGAGTTCCCGACCAAGCCAATCACCCTGATCATCCCGGTGGGGGCCGGCGGGTCCCACGATTTGACGGCACGGGCCGTCACCAGCGTTGCCGCGAACTACCTGGGGCAGCCGATCATTGTTCAGCTCAAACCCGGGGGGGGCGGTGCAATCGGCTCCGAGATTGTGGCAAAAGCCTCTCCCGACGGCTACACCCTGCTGTTCGGCGGCATGGGATGGAGCACGACCTATCCCGCCGTCGAAGGCCGTTCCAAGGGACCCGATGATCTGACGGCGGTCTGCCGGATCAACTACAGCCCGATCATCATCGCCTGCCGCCCCGATATGCCGTTCAAGACCTTCAGGGAGATGCTGGCTTACGCGAAGGCCAACCCCGACAAGCTGATCTTCGCCAATACCGGCCCCTGGGGAGCGGCCGACCTGCCGTGGAAAATGATCGTGAAGCAGACGGGCATCAAGACGAAGAACGTCCCCTATGACGGCGGCGGTCCGGCGCTTCTGGCCGTGCTGGGCGGGCACGCAGATGTGATCGGGGGGCTGATATCGTACGTGCATCCGAACGTCAAATCGGGAAAGCTCCGCGCCCTGGCGGTCCTCGACACCAAACGGGACGGCTCTCTACCCGACGTCCCCACCGCCAAGGAAGAAGGGGTGAACGTGGTGAACCTGATGTGGCGGGCCGTTCTGGCGCCCAAGGGCACCCCCCGCCCCGTGATCGACAAGCTCGCGCAGGCCTTCAAGCAGATGACCGAGGACAAGACGGTCGTCACGATGATCAAGCAGTTCGGCGACGACATCCAGTACCTGGGTCCCGATGAGTTCGGCAAGCTCTGGCGGGAAGAGTTCGAAGCACAGAAGGAGCTGGGGAAATTGTTAAAAAAATAAGAGGACATCTACCCCTGTTATGAAATCAACTCCCTGCCGTAAAGACCGCTCTGAGGCCGGAGAGCTATACAATCGGAAGGACGAGAAGATGGAATATTTCTTTTACTGTAGCGACAAGCCGGGCTCCGGTGCTCTACGCAAGCAGATGAATGAGAACCACTGGGCGTTCATGGACGCGTATGCATCCGCATTTATCGCGCGCGGCCCGACGCTGGCTGAAGACGGCCTCACCCCTACCGGCAGCATGCACATCGTCGATCTGCCCGACGCCGAAGCGGTGCGGGTCTTCGCCTATGAAGAGCCCAACTTCAAAGCGGGAGTCTACAGCCATGTCTTTTTCAGCCGCTTTCGCAACGAGCTGGGACGCACCATGTGGGAATTCAAGGGCGACCCGGACCATCACCAGCGTTTTCTGATCATCGGCCATGGCAGACCGGGCTTGGATGAGGAATACCGCCGGCTGCGCCAAGACCGCCAGAGCTACCTGGCCGGACAAGGCTATCAGGAGCGCCTGATTGCCGGCGGATCGCTGGTCTCCGGCAACGGGCAATGGGCCGGCAGCGCCATGATGGTCGAACTGCCCGACCGTGCCGCGGCGGAGGCCATGCTGGCCGCTGACCCTGTCGTCAAGGCCGGGCTGTATGATCGGATCCAAACCCACCGGTGGAGGTTCGGCGGGAGGCGTTGAACAGGAAAAGCAGAACGATAGGATTCAACCGTTGGACGCTTATCCTCAGGGCTCGCGTTCGATAACCGTGGCCACACCCTGACCGCCGCCGACGCAGGCGTTCGCCAGACCGTAACGGCCGCCTCTGGCCTGGAGGATCCGCGCAAGTGTGCCCACGAGGCGAACCCCGGTGGCCCCCAGCGGATGGCCGATCGCCAGCCCCCCGCCCATGACGTTGACCCGCTCCGGATCGATGGACAGTTCCCTGATGCAGTTGAGCACCACGATCGCGAAGGCCTCGTTGATCTCCCAAAAGTCGATCTGACTCGCATCGAGGCCCGCCGCCGCCAGCGCCTTGCGGCTTGCGGGAACCGGTCCCGCTCCCATGATGGTCGGATCTATCCCGGCAAACCCGATCGACCGGATCCTGGCCAGCGGCCTGAGTCCTTTCTTCCGGGCCTTGTCGGCGGACATCAGGACGATCGACGTGGCCGCGGCGTTGAGCGGGGAGGAGACCGCCGCGGTGATGACCCCGTCGGGTCTGTAGGCCGGCTTGAGATCCTTCACCAACTCCAGCGTCGTGTCGCCGCGCACCGCCTGGTCCCGGTCGACCGTCATCATCTTTCCGTCGCCCTGCTCCGAATCGATGGGAAAGATTTCCTCCCTGAAGAAACCCTCGTCCTGGGCCTTGGCCGCGAGCCGGTGCGAGCGGACGGCCCAGCGATCCATCTCCTCCTTCGTACAGCCGCTCTGGGCGAATAGCTTCTCCGCCGTAAAGCCCATGTTCATCGTGGTCATCATGTCCCAGTGCTTGTAGGCCGGATCGGTGAAGAGGCGCATATTGGGGGAAATGGGTCCCTTCTCGCCGACGACGGCGCCCATCGCCACCCGGGTCATGTGCTCCATGCCGCCGACCATGACCGTGTCGGCATACCCCATCGCGATCTCCATGAAGCCGATGTGGATCCCCGCCATCGCCGAGCCGCACTGCTGATCCACAAACTTGGCGGCGATCGTCTGGGGAAGGTTGGCGAGGAAAATCGGGAAGCGTCCGCCGTAGGTCCACTGCTCGTTCACCCCCATCGCCGAACCGACGATGAAATCGTCGATTTCCTCCGCCTCGATCCCCGTCCGCTTGATCAGCTCGGGAAGCAGCCTGGCGAGCAGATCGTCCGCCCGCAGCTTGTGAAACCAGTCGCGGGGGGGATCGCTGGGCCGGCAACGCGACTGGGCGGTCCGCAGATATCCGACAATGGCAACCTCTCGCATGGGAAGCCTCCTTCGTTAATCGGTGTTGAATAACCAGATTCGAGACGTTTGCAGAGCTTGGAAATCATCTCCCGGAAGCGCGCATTGGAGATCTGGGGACAGATTTCAATCAGCCCCCTCCCCCTTGCGCGAGTTTCGTCTTTGCAGCGAAGCGAGCAGAAGCAGGGTCGAAAAATGTCCAGCGTGCAAAGGGAGCATGATTTTCAAAGCTCTTGATTCGAATATGGACGATGCAGCCAGTTACTCGATAATGGCAGAAACAGCCCCGTCCGCGGACGGTCGGAAGGCCGTTCCGCAGACGGGGATAGTCTTGTCTATTGAGCGCCTGCCGCGAGTTTGGCCGCCTTCACCGTGTTCATCATGAGCATCGTGATCGTCATCGGCCCCACCCCTCCGGGCACCGGCGTGATGAGGGACGCCTTCTCCTTCACCGCGTCGAAATCGACGTCACCGCAGAGTTTCGCCTTGCCTTCCGGCGTCATGCCGATCCGGTTGACGCCCACGTCGATCACCACGGCCCCCTCTTTGACCATCTCCGCCGTGACCGCATTGGGTTTCCCTGCGGCCACGATGAGGATGTCCGCACGGCGGGTGTGGGACGCGATATCCTTCGTCCCCGTGTGGCAGATCGTCACCGTCGAGTTCGCCCCTTTCTGCTTCTGGAGCAGGATGTTCAGTATCGGCTTGCCGACGATGTTCGACCTGCCGACGACGACGACCTCCGCCCCGTCGGTCTTGACGCCGGAGCGAATCAGGAGCTGCTGGATCCCCGCCGGCGTACAGGGGAGGTAATCCGCCTCGCCGATCATCATCTTCCCCACGTTCACCGGATGGAATCCGTCGACATCCTTCTTCGGGTCGATGGCGTAGAGCACCTTTGTCTCGTTGATCTGCTTCGGAAGGGGAAGCTGAACGAGTATGCCGTGGATTTGCGGGTCCCGGTTGTATTTGTCGATCAAGGCCAGAAGCTCGGCCTCGCTGATCGTCTCCAACTGGTTATCCTGAACGGAATGGAATCCGAGCTCCTTCGAGGTCTTCTGTTTTGCCGTCACGTAGCTCATCGAGGCCGGATTCTGGCCGACCAGGATCGTCACCAGTCCCGGGACCGTATTGTATTTTTCCTTCAGGCGGGCCGTTTCCTCTTTTAATTCCTCCCGGATCTGCCGGGCGATTTCACTGCCGCTGATCAATTGTGCCGTCATTGTTTTTCCCTCTCGTATGAAAATGCCCCCGCCCTGTATCCCTCCCCTCGACAGGGGAGGGATAGTCAGGGGTGATGCTCATCCTTCGTTATGCTCGACTCGGGCATGGAGATTAGAATAATCCCTTCACCTTGCCGGTCTTCACCTCCACATCGATCCTTCGGTAAGCGGGGTCGGAGCCCGTCCCCGGCATCAGGCTGATGGTTCCGGTCACCGGACAGAGGAATTTCGCGCCGGCAAAGACCAGGACGTCGCGAACCGGCAGGATCCACCCCTTGGGTACCCCCTTGCGGGTGGGATCGGCCGACAGGCTCAGATGGGTCTTGACCATCATCGTATTGAAATCCCTCATCGCGGGATCGGCCTCGAACCGCTTGGCCTTGGCCTCGGCCTCGGGGGTCCAGGAGACACCGTCGGCGCCGTATACCTCTTTTGCGACGAGCTCGACCCTTTGTCTGAGAGGCAGCTCCAGCGGGTAGAGGAATTTGAGTTTGACTTTGTCCTTGCAGGCATCCATGACCACATCGGCGAGTTCGAGGGCGCCGTCGCCGCCTTTGAGCCAGTGCTCGGAAAGGGCGCAGCGGGCGCCTGCCTGTTCGGCGTACTTCCGGACCATGGCGATTTCTTTCTTGGTGTCGGTATGGAAGGCGTTGATGCAGACCACCGGGTTGATGCCGGACTTTCGGATCACGCCGATAAGGTGTGTCATGTTGCAGAGCCCTTTTTCAAGAAGCGCCAGGTTTTCCTTTGCGTATTCTTCGGGCAGAGGCCTGCCGGGAACGACCGTCGGTCCGCCGCCATGCATCTTCGATGCCCTGATCGTGGTCGTCAGGATCGAGACATTGGGGGTCAGGCCGCTCAGCCGGCTCTTGACGTTCCAGAATTTCTCGAAGCCGATGTCCGCGGCAAAGCCGCTCTCGGTGACATGGTAATCGAACATCTTCAGCCCGACGCGGTCGCCGATGATCGAGGACTGTCCGACGGCGATGTTGGCAAAGGGACCCGCATGGACCAGACAGGGCTGATACTCGGTGGAGGACATCAACGTGGGGTTGATGGTGTTTCGCATCCACGCGCACATGGCGCCCGCCACTTCCAGGTCGGAGGTCGTCACCGGCTTGCCCTTCTTGTCGTAGGCGACAACGATATTGCCCAGTCTTTCCCGGAGGTCCTTGAGGTCCCGGACGATGGAAAGAATGGCCATCAGTTCGGAGCTCACCGCAATCCCGAATTTGGACTGCATCGTAAAGCCGTCCTGCTTGCCCCCGAGGCCGATCACGATGTTCCGCAGCGACTGGGCGCAAAAGTCGATGATCCAGCCCATTTCCACATTCGTCGGATCGATGTCGAGCCGTCTGAGTTTTCTTTTCGCCAGCTCCGCATCGTCATAGTTCCTCTCGTGCTGCATCCTGGATGTCAACGCGACCATGGCCAGGTTATGGGCATTGATGATGTCGTTGATGTCCCCGGTGAGGCCGAGCGAAAATTCCGTCATGGGGATGAGAAGGGATTTGCCGCCGCCCGCCGCCGTCCCTTTCACGTTCATGGTGGGGCCGCCCGAAGGCTGACGGAGACAGCCGCCGACATTCTGCCCGCGCTTGCCGAGCCCTTCGATCAGACCCATGCTGGTTGTCGATTTCCCCTCTCCGAGAGGGGTCGGGGTGATCGCTGTAACCTCGATATACTTTCCGTCCGGCCTCTTCTTCAGACGCTCCATAATCTTCAGATAATCGAGTTTGCACAGTTTCCCCATCGGAATCACTTCTTCCGGTTGAAGGCCGAGCTTGTCGCGCCACTCATCGACGCTGGGCATGTTCTCTTCCGCTATGTCCGCAATCTGCCAGTCCGCAAGCTTTCTTGGATCCGCCTTCGAGTACTTCTTTGAGATACTAAAACCCATGTGCATTGCCCTCCTTTCCTTTTCAAAAATGTGGTTTAAGTAACTGTTCCTCAGGACTTATTTAAGATGCCGCCGATGGTGACTATCACTGCCGTCGGTCTTCTGTCAAGCAATAAGGAACGTCAACCGTTCAACGCCTTCTGCAGGAGCTGGACCGGATGCAGGACCCGAATCGCGGGATCGAGGTGGTTGGAAATGGTCAGGCTGCATCCCGGACAGCAGGTGGCAAGGACCTTTGCCCCGGTTTCCGCGATATGGTCCACCTTGCGCCTGGTAATCTTTCGCGAGGTGTCGGCGTGTTCCACCTGGAAGGAACCGCCGCCGCCGCAGCAGTCAATGGCGCCGGGGAGCTCCACGTAATCGACCCCGGGTATGGCTTTCAGGAGATTACGCGGCTGGGCGCTGATCTTCAGACCCTTCACCAGGTGGCAGGGATCGTGGTAGGTGACCCGGAGCTTGGCGCCGTTGGCCTTCATCTTGGGCAGCCACTCCTTGTGCTCGTCGATGAACACGGTGATATCCTTAAGCTTTGAGGCCAGCAGCTCCGCAGCCGCGATCTCCTCGTCCGTCACCTCTTCGCCCAACTGCCGCAGGTCGCGCAGCAGGTGGGTGTATTCGTTCTTGAGCGCCGCGCCGCAGGTGGCGCAGTCGACGACGACGGCCTCCACGTCCTTGCGGGCGAAGAGCTTCAGGGTGTCCCGGATACAGCGCAGCGAGGAATCCCTCTCTCCGGACATGAAAATGGGGAGTCCGCAACAGGACTGCTCCTTGGGGATAATCACCTCCACGCCCATTTTCTTCAGGACCTCCACGACGGCCTGGCCGATCGGCCCGTAGAGATAGTTCGTCGCGCACCCGTGGAAATAGAGCACCTTCGCATTCACCTTTCCTTCGGGCTTGACGACTTCCGGCACCGTATCGGCAAAGGGTTTTGCGTTGAAAGGCGGGATCCGCTCCACGTTCAGGGCGCCGGCGTTGAGCTTCGATTCGATCCAGGAGCCGCCGAACATCGTGCGGGCCCACTTGCCGAACCAGGCCGACGTCGACATCTTCCAGCGGCTCGCCAGAATCTGGAACATCATCTTCTTTTTCCAGTCGATGCCGTAGCGCTGCGCGGCCCGCCAGCGGACGCCGGAGAAGAGGTGATCGCCATGAACGCCGCTGGGACAGTTGGCCACGCAGGACCCGCAAAGCAGGCATGTAGAGAAGAAGGCCTCCTTCACCTCCTCGGACAACTCAAGATTGCCTTCTGACAGGTGGCGGGAGAGCTGCACCTTGCCCCGCGGCGTCGCCTCCTCCAGGAGAACTTCCTTATAGACCGGGCAATGGGCGATGCACAAACCGCACTTGATGCAGTGATAGATATTTTCCCGGGTATTTTCACCGAACACTTCTTTCTTTTCCATAATTCAATGACCTCTTCATCCGCTGATCAGGAAAACCCGGAGGAATCCTCCTGCGGGTTTAAGCTCAGAGTTCCCCGACAAACCGCCCCGGATTCAGCACGTCGAAGGGGTCCATCTTCTCCTTCAGGCGACGCATCACCACCATATCCGTCCGCGGCTGCCCCCAGACACTGATCTTTGCCTTCAGCTCGCTCGGGCAGGACTCCACAACGAGATTGCCGTCATGCTTCGCCGCTTCGGCCGTGAACTTACCGATCAGATCGACGAGCGGACCCGTCTTGGCAACGCCGTTCTCCAGGATATAGGTCGTCAGGATTCCGTTTCCGGCATGGCCGATAAAGGCGCAATCGACACCGGCATCCTGTGCCATTTTTTCATAACTTCCCAGGATCTCCGCCTGCCCGGAGATGACAAAGTTGGATTTGAGGATGACGGGAGCCTTCGTGACCAGGGCAAAGTCGCGAACCCGCAGCCATAAGGACCGCTCGTCCTGACCTTTCAGGACCTTCGTATCGACCGCCCCCTCCTTCTTGCCCATCTCTCCGATTTCCGGCACCTGCCGCTCGACAGCCTCCCCGACCCCTTCCAGATTGAAGGCGACCAGGTATTTCTCCTTTTCCCCGAGTTGACCCGAGGCCTTTCGGTCCATCAGCTCCATGGCCGAGGGGAGAAGGGCGGAATGGAGGACCTTTCTCGTCAGGGACCCGGCTTTTGCCAGAGTCTCGAAAGACACCAGGAGCGTTGCCGAAGCCTCCGGCAGCGGCAGGAGTTTTGTCGTGATTTCGGTAATCACCCCCAAAGCCCCCCAGGAGCCGATCATCAGCTTGGTCATGTCGTACCCGGAAACGTTTTTCACCGTCTTCCCCCCGAAGGCGACGATATCCCCGTTGGGGGAAACCGCCTTCAGCCCCAGGAGCAGATCCCGGGCGGTGCTGTAAAGATACCGCTGCGGCCCGCTGCTATTGGTGGCAATGATGCCCCCGATCGTGGCTTGGCTCGTATAAGGGGGATCCAGGGGGAGGAACGAACCCTTCCCCGTGGCGGCCAGCTTTTCCTGCAGGGCCGACAGGGTCATCCCCGCCTGCACGGAGAGGCTTAGATTGGGGACGTCATGCTCGGTCATCCGGTTGATCCTAAGCATGGAGAGAACCACATCGAGCTTTCGGGGAACCCCTCCCTGAGCCATCTTCGTCCCGTTGCCGCGGGGCGCGACGGCCAGTTTCTCCGCATTCGCATAGGCCAGCAGCTTTGACACCTCTTCCACGCTTCCGGGAGCGACGACCGCTTTGGGGGCCATTCCGTCTACGGCATAGGCCTTTATCCGATCCGGATCCAGTATCGCATTGGCTTCCCCGACCATTTCCTTCAAGGCTAAAGCCATTTGGTTTGCATTGGACATACGGTCTCCTTATTCTTCGGTTATGCGGCTTTTTCCGTCTCCGGCAGCACTTTACCCGGATTCATCAGGTTCAGCGGATCGAAGGCTTCTTTGACCCTCTTCATGGCGGCAATGTCTTTGGCGCTGAAAATCATAGACATCCCATGGAGCTTTTCCACACCGATACCGTGCTCGCCGCTGATCGTCCCCCCCATATCGGCGCAAACCTTCATGATCTCCGTCGCAGCGGCATGGACCCTCTCCAATTCATCCTTGTCCCGCTCATCGAAAAGGATCAGAGGGTGCAAATTGCCGTCTCCGGCGTGAAAGACGTTGGCGATGGGAAGCTTGTATTTCTTGCCGATTTCAACGACCTTCGCGAGTGTCTCAGGCAACCGGGTCCTGGGCACGGTGCCGTCGTTCACAAGATAATTGGGGCGGAGCCTCCCCACGGCGCCGAAGGCGCCCTTCCTGCCGGCCCAGATCTTGTCCCGCTCCGCCTGGTCTTTGGCCACCCGGATTTCCCGTACATTGTGCTCCCGGCAGATCGCCAGGATGCGCTCCGTGACCCTGTCCATACCGTCTTTCAGACCGTCGAGCTCGATGATCAGGATCGCCGCCGCATCGATGGGGAAACCGACATGATAGGCCTCTTCCACGGCCTTGATCGTCAGGTTGTCCATCATCTCCAGGGTGGCGGGAATGATCCCCGCCCCGATGATAGCCGTCACGGTATTGCCTCCGTCTTCGATGGAATTGTAAATACAGAGCATCGTCTTGACCGCTTCGGCCTTGGGCATGATCCGGAGCACCGCCTTGGTGACGATCGCCAGGGTTCCTTCGGACGCCCCGAGAACGCCCATCAGGTCATAGCCGGGATTGTCAAGGGATTTGCCACCCACCTGGACGACCTGGCCGTCGGCGAGGACGATTTCCGCCCCGAGGACATGGTTGCTGGTCACCCCATATTTCAGGCAGTGAGGCCCTCCGGCATTCTCGCCGAAGTTTCCCCCGATCGTGGTCACTTTTTCGCTCGCCGGATCGGGCTGGTAGAGATACCCGTGCTTGGCCAGCACATTCTTCAGATCCAGCGTCACGACACCGGGCTGGACGACGACCCGCAGGTTCTCGATATCCATGTCCAGAATCTGATTCATTTTTGTCATGACGATAGCGATACCGCCCTGGATGGACACACTTCCCCCGCTCAGATTCGTCCCCGCCCCCCGCGCAATGACGCGAATCTTGTGATCATGGGCAAATTTGACCACCTTCGCCACCTGCTCGGTGGAGGTGGGTAGAACAATGCAGTCGGGCTTGGAACGGATCAGCGACGCATCGTATTCATAAAGCCTGTAGTGCATGGCGGAACTCAGCACGTTCTCTCTGCCCACCAGCCGGACCAGTTCGCTAATCATCGACTCCTTTTCCATGGTGAACTCCTTCGCAGTTCCCGGTCGGACGGCATGGGATTCCGTCCGGCTGAAATTCAAAAAAAAAGCGAAGCAATCACGAATAAGGTGACTGCTTCGCTTTTGTGCTACCCTGTTTCTTTTCTCTTCCCTGCCAGCAACATGTTCAGCCCGAACCTACCTCTTCCGCATCGCCTCCATGTCGGAGATTTCCTTCATGGTGGCCAGGATCTGCCGTGCATTGTCATAAACCGGGGTGTCGACCATCTTGCCTTTGAACGAAACGGCGGCGGCGCCCTTGGCGATCCCCTCTTCCTCGAAGACCTTCACGACGCCGGTGGCCCACTCGATATCGTCGGCGGAGGGCATGTACAGCCGGTGGGAGGGCTCGATCTGGCTCGGATGGATCAGCATCCGCCCTTCATAACCCATCTGGCGGCCCTGGAGCACGCTCGCCTCGAAGGCCTCGACGTTCTTGAAATCGACAAAGGGGCAGTCGATGGCAACACAGCCGGCGGCGCGGGCGGCCACGGCGGTGTAGTACCGGCCGTAGAGCTGCTCGGTGCCCTCGGAGGTCAGCTTCACCCGCATGTCCTTCGTATAGTCCACGGCGCCGAAGATCAGTGAGTTCACGCGCTTGCTCGCGGTGGCCGCCGGGTAGGCATTGATCATCCCCTTGGCCGTTTCGATGAGGAGCTGGATGGCGATGCTTCCTACCTGGAGGCCGCGGCGGCGCTCGAGCTCTTCGAGCTTCCAGTCGAGCCTCTTGACGTTGTCCGCTTCACCGGTCTTCGCCAGACAGACGCCGGAGAGCCCCTCGTGGACGATCGCTTCGAGATCGTCATTGGTCATCAGGGTCTCCCAGTTGTTGATCCGGGAGTAGACCTTGGAGCCGCCGGTCCCCGCGTGTTTCAGGTTTTCCCGGACGCACTCGCGGGCCCTCGCTTTTTCCGCGGGGGGTACGGAGTCCTCCAGATCCAGGGTGATGATGTCCGCCGGAAATTCAGGGGCCTTGGCGACCATCTTCTCGTTGTTCCCCGGAACATAAAATACCGATCTCATAACTGCCATTTTCGTTTCTCCTTTCGATATGCGGGGACGGATTTGAAATCTGTCCCCATTGGTTCATTTGACCCTCAATTTTCCCTGCGCTTTGAACTCACGGAGCCGCGCCGGAATCTCGTTTGGGTTGTCCACCACGATGATGCCCGCTTCCCTGAGCCTCGTGATCTTGTCCTGTGTGGATCCGCTGCCCCGCTCGACGATGGCGCTGGCATGGGAGAACTTCATCCCCGCGGGCGCCCAGGCGCCGGAAACGTAGATAATGATCGGTTTGGTGAATTTTCCCGACTTCACCAGTTGTGCCGCCTCTTCCTCGTGGGAACCGCCCATCTCGCCGAAGATCGCCATGACATCCGTATCGGGATCCTCCTGGAACAGAGGCAGGACGTCGGAGAAGGACATGCCGGTCACCGGCTCCGTCCCGACATGAATGACCGTGCTGATTCCGAAACCTGCTTGCGTGACCACGTAGGGAAGTGTCCCCGACTGCCCGCCGCTGCGGGAGATCACGCCGACATGACCGGGGACGAAATGCCGGTTGGCGAATTCGACCGAACCGCCCAGCCATCCGAGGGCGCCCACTCCCGGGGAGTTCAGTCCGATCGATCCGGGGCCGAGAAGCATGGCCCCTTTCTGCTTCCCATAGGCAACCATCTCCAGGATATCGTACAGGGGAACGCGTTCCACCGGCATAACGATCCACTTGATATCTGAATCCAGCGCCTCAAAGACGGCGTCTTTCAGACCCGTCCCGGGAATGAAGGTCACGGAGACATCGAAAAGACCGTGATTTTTCACCGCCTCCTTCACCGTATTGTATACGGGGATCCCGTCCACCTCTTCTCCTCCGCGTCCGGGTGTGACACCGGCAACGACGTTCGTCCCGAGGCGCCGCATGAACTTGGCGCGCATCGAGCCTTCTCTGCCTGTAATCCCCTGAACCACCACTTTTGTTGTTTTCGTCAGCAAGATTGCCATATGATCACCACCTTCTCGGCTTTAAGATATTCCGTGCTTCTTTCGGTACTCTTCCAATCCGGGTGTGGGCGCCTCTATCGTTATCGCCCCCTTGCCCCTGAACCAGCACTCGTATTCACAGGCCAGGCACTCCGTCCC
>Ga0194126_10009171_pt1 | contig 13259 bp, 10 predicted proteins | sample TA2KigC150mmetaG_FD_148641 | JGI IMG/M metagenome (GOLD analysis project Ga0194126, IMG submission 148641) | Freshwater microbial communities from Lake Tanganyika, Tanzania - TA2015035 Kigoma Deep Cast 150m | ecosystem: Environmental > Aquatic > Freshwater > Lake | place: Tanzania: Lake...
CAAGTCCTGGGTCTTCAGCCACACGCGAACCCGATACTGTTGGTAGGGAGAGACGGGGTACTCCTGCATGACCCGCCCGTGGCCGTGCTGGTTGCGGCCGACGTCCTCGAAGCGCAGCGAAGCCGCCCCGTCGTGGAACACCTCGGTGTCGGCGAAGCTCAGGACGCCTGGTTCGTCATGGAAGCGGAGCCCCTCGAAGCGGTCGCCCTGGAAGCGCTCGAAGTCCCCGTTGTGGGCGAACACCAGGGCCGGGTTCCGGACGATCCGGGCCTCCCCGCTCTGCACGGAGAAAAGCGCGTCCTTGACCGGCAGGCCCTCGGCGAGGTTGCGGTTGTGGGCGAGGACGCCGCCGCCGTAGCCCGCCGAGTACAGAATCGGGATGATCTCGATTCCCCGGGCGGCGCAGAGGGCCTTGACCTGCTCCAGGCGCCCGAAGTAGGTCGCGTCCCGCAGGTCGAGGGTGTCGAAGGCGCCGGTGAGGACCATGCCGTTGAGCCCGTGGTCCGCGGCGGTGTTGACGATCCGCTCGATGTCCCCCACGTCCTGGTCGCGGGTCAGGTTGCGGGACACATAGACCCACCGCCAGGGAAGGGGCGCGGCGCGGAGGGAAGCGCTCAGAAGGACCAGGAGGACAGCAGCGACGAGCCTCATGGGCGACCTCCGAACTCTCGCAGGGCGTCGAACATCGCCAGCAGATTCTGGACCGGGGTGCGCGGCTGAACGTTGTGGATCGGGTTGAAGACGAAGCCGCCGCCGGGCGCGAAGATCTCGAGACGCTCGAGCACCTCGCGGCGGACCTCGTCAGGCGTGCCGAAGGGCAGGGTCTGCTGCGTGTCGACGCCCGCGCCCCAGAAGGTGATCCGGTCGCCGTACTCGCCCTTCAGCCGGCGCGGGTCCATGCCCTCGGCAGAGCACTGCACGGGGTTCATCACGTCGAAGCCGGCCTCGATGAAGTCGTTGATGAGCGGCTCGACTCCGCCGCAGGTGTGGATGAACGTCTTCCAGGCGGTGTGCCGGTGCACCCAGTCGTTCAGGGCCTTGTGGAAGGGCTGATAGAGCTCGCGGTAGGCCTGGGGCGAGATGAACGGCCCGCGCTGGGTGCCGAAGTCCGTGCCGGTGAGCATGACGACCGCGACGCGGTCGCCCACGACCTCCGCGATGCGCGCGAGGTTGCCCAGGGCGATCTCGCACTGGCCCTCGAACACCTTCAGCACGTAGTCGCGCCGCGCGACCGTGGAGACGTACCACTCCTCGACATCGCGGATGCCCTTCGGGTGCTTGAGCCACGGTGCGGGCACCAGGGCGATGTCGCCGAAGCCCGTCCCGCCGAAGTTCGCCACCAGCGCCCGGTCGGTCTTCTCGTGGAGGCGGCACGCCTCCACCTCGAAGGACGCGAGGTCGCGGCGCGAGATCGGCTGGAACTCCTGGAGGTTGTCCTGCGGGTCCAGCGCCCGCTCGTTGAGCGGCTCCTGACGGATGATCGAGTCGAAGTAGAAGCCCCCGGCAGGCATCTTGCCGCTCGGCGGGGCGTGCCGATCGCCCTGCGGGTACATGTAGAGGCTGCCGTCGGGGTTGGGCTGCGTGTTGAACGCCCCGGGCACGAGGACGGGTGTCCCGTCGAAGAGCTCCCAGGGCTTCCAATCCCGGTTCTCGAAGCCGAAGAGCGTCGCGCGGCGGCCGAGACCGACCGTATCGATGCCCAGCGCCTCCCGCAGATCGTCCGTGACCTCGCCGAGCATCTGGTACGGCTCGATCACCTTCACCCGATCGCCGGGGCCATCGAGACCGAGGGCCAACCGCAACTGCGAGAGGGTGCTCGCCGAGATGCCCGTGACGGCCGTCGAGCCCAAGTCGACGGCGACGCGGTCGGGCTCCCGGTGGTTGACGGCGGCGAGGACGCGTTCGCGGGAGGTCATGGCGCTACTCCGTACACCGGCCCAGGCGTTGCTGCGTCGTCTCAGTTCCCCTCTGCGGCCCACGCGCACCTGCACGCCCGGGGGGCCGATGGCAGGTCACTCCACCATTCTCACCCAGAGCCTGTCGTAATCGACGGTTGCCTCCGACTTCGAGTTGTAGAGGTAGAGGTTGGCCTCACGGAGGGTCGGCGGAGCCTCGAAGTCGACGGTGAGATCGACCCACTCGTTCAGCGGCTGCTCGGGGAAGTTGAGGCTGGCGTAGTGCCACTGCTCCCCATCGCGCATCCGGACGAGGCCGTACATCTCGCCCTGTGTACCGGTGCGGCGGGCGGTAACGCCGGCCTGGTAGCGCCGGCCGGGGACGAGGTTCAGGAGGCGGTAGGTGCCCTGCCAGCCCTCGGCCGGGCCGAAGTGCACGGCGCGCTCGCCGTCGGGCGCATCGGCGAGGGGCGTGCCGTCCTGCTCGAAGGAGCCGTCCTCCAGCAGGGGGTAGAGGAAGTTGCGCGCAAGGGGCTTGCCCTCGGCGAGGAGGGTCACGTCCCCAAAAACGGGGTCAGGAACCGTTTCCGTCCGACTTCCCTCGTCCATCTCGACAAAACGGTTCCTGACCCCGTTTCCGGGGAGGGCGACCGGCTCTGGGGCGGTCGGGAGGCCGGGGCCCTGCAGCGTCACTTGCACCGTGCGGGCGCTCGGGGTGAGGTTCGCGAGCCAGACCCTCGCGCGCCAGCCGTTTGGGGTGCGCTCCGGGAGGAGGCCGCCGAGGAGGTCCTCGCCTTCGGGTGCCCGTGCGACGAGGAGCAGCGCGCTCGCCGGGTTGGGCGGGATGGTCGTTGACACCCAGCCCTGTCGCGAGGTTAGCGCGGCGGGCTGAACCGTCCAGTCGTCTTGCAGCCAGAAGGCGCCGTAGGTTGCGCTACCCAGGGCCGTCGGATCGATGGCGAGGACCCCGTCGGTCGCCCCGCTGCGGTTGACGACGGTCGCGAGAATCGACTGCGCGCCCGCGTCGAGGCGGTCGTGGCGCGTTGCCTCGATCCCCTCGCCCTCGACACGCAGCCCGACCGTATCGCGATAGCGGGCCCGGGTGAAGAAGCGCTTGAGGCCCTCGCGGAAGGTGACGATTCGGCGGATGTCATACACGTCGCCCGTCAGGATCAGATCGAAGCGCGAGCCGAAGAGGTACGCGCGCTCGCAGTTGGCGTACATCTGCTGGTAGCCGCCGTTGGAGCCGCCGAGGAAGAGGATGTGGTCGGGGTGGGTATACCGATGGGCGGCGTGGTCGATCCAGCCGTAGTGTTGGCTGCTCGCCATGCCCATCGCCCAGCGGGTCACCAGCTCCTGCTTGCCCTCGGCGATGAGGGTGAAGTCGGGATCCGCCCGACGGCCCGCCTCGGCGAGACGCTGTGCGAGGGCCATCTCCGTGTTGTAGACCTGCCCGTGATCGCCGCGCCGCAGGTCGAAGGAGCGGCCGGGGTTCCCGCATCCGAGCACGTCCTCGTAGGCCGTGTCGCAGTGCCAACGCTTTACGTAGTAGTCGATCGCCGCCAGCTCAAGCCAGCGTTGCCAGCCCTCGTCCTGGGGGTTCATCACGGCCATCGAGTGTCTGGGCCACGTCTCCGTGTCCGCCCAGGTGGTCATCTTCCCCTCGGCCAGCAGCTTCGCCAGCCCGGCCTTGAACGCGCTCATCTCCGCGTCGGTCGCCGGCCAGGCGGTGACCTTCCCCTCCGGGTCGCTCACCATCGCGCCCTGGATGAGTGCCTCGGGCGTGACCTGCGGCATGTCGGGGGGGTAGAGCCTCCGCGGCAGGTAGCCGTCGACGGTCGCGGTGTCGATGACGTTGTAGCGGTTCTCGCGATCGTAGAGGAAGTAGTAGCCGATGTGCCCGCCCTGCTCGCGGATGCGGCGGTTCGCATCGGCGAACTCCTCCGCCGAACCGTACTTCGGCGAGGGCCACCAGACTGAGGCGCAGGTGTTGCTGCCAAACTGCCCCCACACTTGCGCGTGAGTGATCCCCATTCGTCGGCCGGTCTCGTACAGGCCGAGCAGCTGCGGCCACTGGTAGGAGGCATCGCTAAGAGCGCAGCTGGTCTGCACCCAGCCGTTGGAGTCGCGTGCCCAGTCGGGGAAGTCCGCCTCCCCGAACTCCCGCCGGAACCAATCACCGTAGGCGTCGGCGGCCGCATGCCAGTCACCCGCGTGCAGCCGCACGGCATACGTCCACGTCCGCGTCTCACCCGCCGCAACGCAGTGCTCCTTCTGCGCCTCCAGGCGGCAGGTTTCCCCCGAGAGGCGCTCCATCGAGCGCAGGAGGAAGTTCGTTGTCCCGTCGACCGGTTCCCGCGTTGCGAAGGAGAGCCCGGCGCTCTCATCGTAGAGGTCCACGAAGCCCAACGCGCCCCAACCGGGGTACGGCCGATCCTCCGGCGGGAAGCCCGCCATCCAGGGGCCATAGCGATTCGTGTTCAGCCAGCGGTCATCGTAGCCGCTGTCGCCGATCTTCAGGCCCGCCAGCCGGGGAAAGCTGAAGGTCAGGACATCCCACTCCGAGGCGTTCTCGATCCGCAGGCTCCATTCGCCCTCGTCGCCATCTCCCACCGAGACCGTCGCGGTCGCGACGAGCTTCCCGTCGAGGAAGCTGCACGCGATCTCGGCCTGGGAGTCGCTGAGCTTCCGCGCGCTGACGAGGCGGCCGTCCTTCGGGTAGAGCCAGTAGCGCGGATCGGGCCAGGGCTTCCCGCGCTGCTTCAGTTCCAGCGCGAAGAGCGGCTCAGCAGCAGGGGGCGCGACGAAAACGGGGTCAGGAACCGTTTCTCCGCCACCCCCGACCGAAACGGTTCCTGACCCCGTTTTCGTCAGGCGGAAGACGCCCGGCGTGGTCGTGTCGAGGCCGAGGCGCGTGCCGGAGCTCTGCAGCATGAGGTACTGGGAGGGGTCCACCAGCGCCTGGACGCAGAACCCGGAGGCGCGGCCGAGAGGGGTCGCACCGCGCGGGAAGGTCAGCCGGAGCCGCAGGCGGCCTGGCGTGTCCAGGTCCCGGGCCGGCTGCCAGGACTGTCCCTCGTCGATCGAGGCCTCCAGGGCGCCCCCGCGGAGATCACCGAGAACCTCGGCCGACACGAGGCGGCGCAGGGCCGGGAGGGTCACGTCCTGGCTCTCGAGCCGATACCCGCTGGGGGCCGCGCGGCGTTCACCGGGTCCGGGGCCCTCGGGCGTGGTCCCGTCCGGCGTGACGGCCAGCCGGTCGATCTCGGGTGAGCCGGGCCACGAGTAGACCAGCCGGATCGTCTGCATTCCCTGCAGCAGCCGCATCCCTCTCAGCCTCGCCCACCGCCACTGGCCGGCCCACTTCGCGTGCTCGGCTTGCGGATCGAGGCCCGCGTCAGTGTACTCCCGCTCGCTGCTCCACTGGTGCCCGCCGGCGTAGAGGCAGTTGGGCTTGTCCGGCTGCCGAACTCGCGCCCACAGTGATACGTCCGCCGCCTGGTCGCTCACGCACGCATAGGCGAGCATCCGGTATCCCGCCGCGAACTTCGTGCCGTCCTCGTCGGCCCTCACCCCGCCACCGGGGTCCCACAGCGACTCATCGGACCGCTCGGCCTCCCACCCGACCGCACCGCCGCCGCTGAGATCGAGGCACTCCGTCAGGCGCAGGAAGTCCCCGCCGTCCTTGCGGAAGCCCGGCGCGTCGTAGATATCCACCGCGAAGTCGCACGCGACGGGCGGGGCCTCCTGGGCTGGGACGGACGCGACGAGGCAGGCAACCAGAGCCGGGCAGACGGCGATGGGCCGGGGCATGGCGGCCCCTCCTGCGCAAGGGTGCGGGGTGAAGGCCGGGCGTCACACGCCGCGGGAGAGGTTGCGGAGGATCAGGCCCACTTCCTCCACCTGCTTGGCCCCGGGGGGCTGCTCGGCCGGCTTGAGGCCGGCGGCCAGACCGCCGAGCATGTTGATCCCCAGAACGAGGGTTACGCCGAGGCCAACGAAGAAGACCTGGCTGCCCAGGGCCTTGATGTCCTCGTTCTTGCCGCCCAGCTTCAGGATGAGCCCGAGGATCACCCCGAAGGGCGGGCAGACGAACGCGCCGATCACGAGGCCGGCGCGCGTGGCGGGGTGGATGTCGATGACCAGGGGCTTCTCGCCGCGGGCGACGGCGTTCACCGAGCGCTGGCCGAGCACCGCGCGCCAGGCCTGCCCGACCGCGCACAGCAGCCCGCCGATCGCCAGGCCGGTGCCTGCGATCGCCAGAATGGACGGCTGGACCATCATGCCGAAGCCCCACTCGCGGAGCTGACCCATCGACAGGGCGCCCAGCCCCCCGACGCCCCCGGCGGCGCTCAGGCGGCTGGAGGCCATCACCAGCGACCCCAGGCCGATCATCAGCGCGATGGCCGCGGTCACCCAGGAGGTCACCACGTCGCTCTGGACCACCTGAGCCTCGTGCTTGTCGAAGGTCTTCAGGCGGGTCTCGTCGGAGCGCTCGACTCCGAAGGCGCGGCCGCGGGCGGCGGCGGCGGCGACCTTCTGAGCCCGCTCGCGGATCTCCTCGGGCGTGAGCTGCCGCTTGGCCGTCGCGGCCTTGCGCAGCTCCTCGGCGTGGGCCTTCAGGTCCATTCCGCAATCGAGGCACACGTCATCGCTCGGCGCGACACGGGCATTGCACTTGGGGCAGCGGTCTAGGCGCATGCTGGCTCAACCTCGCACTGACTGGGCGCTCATTCGCTCCGGCGCGCCGCAACGGGCCGCGCCTCGGGAGGACTATTCCTCGGCGACGGCCAAACGGCCTTGCTCGATTCCTTTCAGAACGACGGCCGAGCGCAGACGACTTCCATGACCAGCCGAGATCGCGTTCTCGTCGCGCTGCGCCACCAGGAGCCCGACCGCGTCCCCAGGGACCTCTGGGCCGCGCCCGAGGTCCGGGCCTCGTTGCGGGAGGCCCTGAGCCTCCCCGGTGACGAGGCGCTCCTGGACCGCCTGGGCGTGGACCTCGACTACGTGCCCGGGCCGAGCTATCAGGGGCAGGAGCTGCGCGCCTGGGAGACGCCCGAGGGTCGGGTCACCGAGGACTTGTGGGGTGTGCAGAGGGTCGACAAACGCGTCGGGGAGGCCGAGGCTGCCTGGACCTACAAGCACGTGGTCGCCTCGCCGCTGGCCGAGGTGCAGACGCCGGCGGAGGTCCACGCCTACCCGCGCTGGCCCGATCCCGCGGGGTGGGACTTCGCCGGGCTGCGAGGGCAGTGCGAAGCCGTCCGCATCCGGGGACGGGCGGTGGTCAACGCCGGGGATCGGTTGGACCGGACTGCGCAGCTGAAGACGATGATGTACCTGCGTGGCATGGAGCAGACCTACGTCGATCTGAGCCAGGACCCCCTCCTTGCCGAGGCGATCCTGGGGCATGTCGTGGACTACTTCCTGGCGTACAACGAGCGCGTGTTCCGGGAAGCCGGAGACCTCATCGACTTGTTCATGATGGGGGACGACTTCGGCACACAACACGGGCCGATGATGAGCCCGGATCTCTGGCGGAGGCTCCTGAAGCCGGGCTTTCGCGCCTACATCGAGCTGGCTCACCGGCACGGGCTGCCGGTCATGCACCACACCTGCGGGTCGGTGGTCGAGCTGATCCCCGACTTCATCGAGTGCGGGCTCGATGTGCTGCAGTCCGTGCAGCCCGCCGCGGCGGGCATGGACCTGGCGGCGCTGAAGCAGGAGTTCGGCCGCGACCTGTGCTTCCACGGCGGCGTCGACATCCAACAGACGCTGCCCCGGGGAACGCCCGAGGACGTGCGGGCGGAGGTGCGGCGCCGCATGGAGGCCGGCAAGCCAGAGGGCGGGTTCATCATCGGTACGGCCCACAACCTCCAGCCCGACGTTCCGCGGGACAACATCCTGGCGCTGTTCGAGGCGTGCGAGGAGTTCGGGTGGTATGAGTAGAGAGGACGCGCCGGCCGAGTACCCGTACCAGACCTTCCGCCGGGCCTCGTGGCCCTGGGCGGTCGCCGGGGTGCTGCTGATCCTGGGAGCGGGCGTCTATACGGGGAGTGACCTGTCGGAGCTGGCCCGCCAGAAGGTCGGTCAGCACCTGCTGACCGCCACGTGGTTCGCGCTCAGTGCGGTCGGGGGACTGTGCCTGCTCGTCGCCACGTCCATCTTCATGGAGCATGTCGGGCTCGACGACGCCGCCATCGAGCAGATCCGCATGGGGCGCCGCGACGTGCGTCTGCTGTGGAAGGACGTCGACCGCGTCGTGCTCCACAAGTCGAGGAAGCGGCCCAAGGGCGCCGTGGAGGTCCGCGGCCCTCAGGGGCGCACGGTGGTCGCCGATCCCCGCCTCCGGCGCTTCAACGACCTGGAAACGGCCATTCTCGAACGCGCCGAGTTCTTCCGCATCGAGGTGAAAAGCCACCGGTAGGGGACTGACGACGAGACCCAGCCCTACCGAGTCTCGTCGTCAGTCCCCGGCCCGGCTCAGCTCAACGGGGCGAGGTATCCCAACTCGTCGAGCTTCCCCATGATCTTGTCGGCGCTCTGCTCGGGGGTCTCTTCGGTGGTGAAGCAGACGACCTCCGGGTTAAGCGGCTCCTCGTAGGGGTCATCGATCCCGGTGAACTGCTTCAGCTCGCCGGCGCGCGCCTTCGCGTAGAGGCCCTTCACATCCCGCTTCTCGCACTCCTCCAGCGGCGTGCTCACGAAGACCTCGACGAAGTTGCCGATCATCGCCCGCGCCTCGTCGCGAATGGACCGATACGGCGAGATCGCCGCTCCGATGGCGCAGACGTTGTTGCGCGTCAGCAGGTGACAGACGAAGGCGATGCGGCGGATGTTGATGTCCCGATCTTCCTTGCTGAAACCGAGGCCCTTGGAGAGGTTCGTCCGCACCACGTCGCCGTCGAGCAGCTCCACCTTGATGTCGCGGGCGCGCAGTTTCTCGACGAGGATGTCGGCGATCGTGCTCTTCCCGGCCCCGCTCAGGCCGGTGAACCAGATGGTGAATCCCCTGTGTTCCACTACAATGCTCCTTCAGTAGGCGTCGGGCCCTGACGGCGGGGCGGCACGCTCCGCCCCGGCCGGAACCAGAGCTCAAACGTGTATCGGCTTGCCGATCATGTCCTCCGGCACGGGGAGGCCCATGCGCTCGAGGATCGTCGGTGCCACGTCATACAGCGACGCGCCCCGCAACTCCCCGCGCTCGTTACTCCGCGGGTCGTACAGCGCGAACAGACCCTCCTGCGCGTGGTTGGCGTCATCCGGGCCCGTGTCGTTCTCGAAGATGTGGATGGACGGGTTCCCGATCGTCCCGGCCGAACGCCAGTCCAGGTCGCCGAAGTACACGATCAGGTCGGGCGGGATGTTCTTGACCTCTTTGTACACGTCCTCGGGTCGGAACGCCTTGGTCCCCATCGGCTTGCCGTTCTCGTCCGGGATTGCCTCGATGGCCTCGGCGACCTCCCGACGGAAGTCCTCGTAGTGCTTCTGCTTGATGACGCCCTGCGGCTCGCGCCCCTCGACGTTCAGCATCACGCGCCCGTAGTAGCCGCCTTCGCCCCAGACGCTGGTCTTCCTGAACAGCTTCTTCCAGACGATGTCCCTCATGTCCATGCGGCGCGGCTTCTCGGGCGCCTCCTTCAGCGCCAGCCAGCCCTGCTGCACCAGCCAGTCGTTGATGCACACGCCCCCGACCATCGTCTTGGCGCCGTGGTCCGAGCACATCAGGACCAGCGTGTCGTCGTCCAGGAGCTCCAGCACGCGCCCGACCTCGTCGTCCACGTACTTGTGGTACTCCCACATCGCATTCTCGAAGGGGTTGCCCGCCTCGAAGAGCCGATGATCGGGAGCCGTGTAGCGCCAGAAGGCGTGGTAGAGCCGGTCGATGCCCATCTCGACGAAGAAGAAGAAGTCCCAGTCCTTGCTCTTCACCAGGTGCCGGACGAGCGTGAAGCGCTGCTCGGTCATGTCGTAGATCTGCTGGAGCAGCTTGGCCTTGTCATCGGTGCGGAAGTCCTTCACGTCGATCTGGTAGTTGGGCGCGACCTGCAGCACCTCGGCCCTGAAGTCCGCCGGATGGGTGCACTGGCTCTCCAGGCTGGGGGTCAGGAAGCAGGTCAGCATCCAACCGTCGAGCGCCCTGGGCGGATAGGTCATCGGCACGCCGATGACGGCCGATTTCAGGCCGTGGCGGCCCAGGAGCTCCCAGAGGGTCGGCTCCTTCACCGCCGTGGCGTTGGCGATGGTCAGGTTCTCATACGAGTAGTCCGCTCGATTGCGGAAGCCGTAGAGCCCGAGTTGCCCCGGGTCCTTGCTCGTCGCCATGCACATCCACGCGGGGCACGTGATGGGAGGGATGGTGCTGGTAAGCCGACCGTAGACGCCGTTGGACATCAGGCGCTGGGTGGCCGGGAGCTTGTCGCCCCACTCGTCGAGGACATACTGTGGGGTTGCGCAGTCAAGCCCAATGATCATCGCTCGGCGTTTCGCTGCCATTCTGCTTTCTCCTGAACGAGCCGGTCCCGCCCTCGGCCCGAGGGCCGACCAGCGGCACAACCAGGCTATTATAGGAGTTTGAGTTCCGTAGTCAACCCACGGCCGACCGGCGTCGTCCAGGATTCCGGGCATGGGTCGCGGTGCCGGTGGCGCAGGCTTCCAGCCCGCGGCCGTCGTCGTCCGCCGTGCCGTTGGAGCGCGGACGCGTCCGCGCTCCCAGGGAACGACACGGCGACGAAGGCCTCACCCCCGGCCCCTCTCCCCTCAGCACTAAGCGGCCCTGCGGGCCGACGCGCTGCGCGCGGACGGCAACGACAAACGGCGCGGTGGAGGCCTCACCCCCGGCCCCTCTCCTGAAGGGAGAGGGGAGAACGGCGACGGCCGCCACACCGGGGCCACCACGGGCCAGGCCAGCGGACGAGGGCGTCCGCGCTCCCAACGGCTCGTGTGTTCCTCGATGGACGGGCTGGTGGTCTGTGAGGCGTGAAGTGTTGGGTGACGGAGCAGCGCTCCGTCCTACGACAACGACGGCGCCGGTGACGGAGCAGCGCTCCGTCCTACGACAACGACGGCGCCGGTGACGGAGCAGCGCGCCGTCCTACGACGGCGACGGTGACGGAGCAGCGCTCCGTCCTACGACAACGACGGCGCCGGATGGGCGTGCGGAACGGGCCATCCACCAATGCAAACAACCACGAGTGACACCGCACTAGTGCCCTGTCAGCCGTGAAGCCTTGGGTCGTCGTGGGTCGGCTCACCAGAGCCGACAGAGCCTTCAGGTCGATGCCGGACGGCGTCGGCTCTGGTGAGCCGACCCACGACGACAAACGGCAACTGCCAGAATCACGAGTGACAGACCACTAGCGGGTGGCGAGGACGCGGCGGATGATAGTGAGGAGGTCGTCCATGTTGAAGGGCTTGGTCTGGTACCAGTCGACACCCAGGTCCCAGCCGCGAGCCTGGTCGACGGGCTGATCGGCGCCGGTGAGCATGATGACCGGGAGATCCTGGGTGCGCTCCGAGCTGCGAATCGTCCGCAGCACATCCCAGCCGGACATCCGGGGCATGTAGACATCGAGGAGGACGAGGTCGGGGAGCACACCCTCGCCCCCGAGCAGAGCGACGGCCTCGTGCCCGTCATACGCCCCCGCCACCGCGAAACCCTCCGTCTCCAGGAACAGCTTGGCGGCGAAGACGAGGTCGCGCTCGTCGTCGACGATCAGAATCCGCTCAGCCATCAAGCCTCATCCCAGGGTGAATCGGCTTGCAGTGCAGCCCCACCAAGATCGACCATGCCCGGATTCAAACGGAGTTCGGCGACCGGAGTTCCTCAGCGGGCGGCGGGCGGCCGTGCTTCGCGCGGTCCGGCGCGGACCTCGTCCAGGACGCGCCGGATGACGACCACCAGGTCGCTCATGTTGAAGGGCTTGGTCTCGTACCAGTCGCAGCCGAGGTCCCAGCCGCGCGCCTGGTCGACGGGTCGATCGGCGATGGCGGTGAGCATGATGACCGGAAGACCTCGCGTGCGGTCCGAGCCGCGGATCATCCGCAGCACGTCCCAGCCGGACAGGCGGGGCATGTAGACGTCGAGGATCACGAGGTCCGGGAGGGTCGGCGTTCCGTCCAGTAGCGCCACCGCCTCGTGCCCGTTGAAGGCGCAGCAGGTCCGGAAACCCTCCGCCTCCAGGAAGACCTTCATCCCCAGGACCAGAGCCGCTTCATCGTCGACGATCATGATGCACTCGGACATGGTGCTCAAGCCTCCCTCACCGTGGCTTGGCGACCCAGACCGGAGCGACGGATTCTCACGTTCGCGCCCGGGGGCTCCGTCTCCCTCCGGGAGGGTGCAAACGTTCTGGGGTATTTGTCCGGAGAATTGTGGACGGGGAGGCGTGAGCCGCTAGCCTTCCTCGGCCCCTTCACGGGCAGCGGCCAGGACGCGCTCGATGACGACGAGGAGGTCCTTGGGATCGAAGGGCTTGGTCTGGTACCAGTCGACGCCAAGGTCCCAGCCGCGCGCTTTGTCGGCGTCCTGCCCGGCGGCCGTCAGCATGATGACCGGCAGCGAGCGCGTGCGGTCCGCGCTGCGGATCATCCGCAGGACGTCCCAACCGGACATGCGGGGCATGAACACATCGAGGATCACAAGATCGGGGAGCTGCGGGTCGGCGCTCAGAACGTCCAGCGCCTCGTGGCCGTCGTAGGCCGCCAGCACCTCGTAGTCTTCGGCCTCCAGGTACAGCTTCGTGGCGAAGACGAGGTCTCTCTCATCGTCGACCATCAGGATCCGGTTTGGCATGGGGGTCAGGCCTCCCGGTCGGCAGTCGAGCCACCGCCCGGTGTTGCGTCGTCGGCAGCGGTGTCACCGGAGGTGCGACGCCCGGGCTCCGGATCCCTCTCCCGCCGTGTGAACGTTTTGGGGTATTTGCCGCGCCGATCTCGCACGCAGGTGCTGCGGGGGGATCGCTTGGCGACGCTCTTGAGCTCGGTCAGGGCCCTGGCGATCTGCCCGGGGTGGGTGACGTCCTCAGCCTCGTTGGTGGCGATGCACGCCGACAACGTCATGAGGGGGAAGTGCTGCGTCTGCCCCTGGCGGTCAGTAGCGACGATGTGCCCGGCGCGGCGATCCGCTTCGTCATAGTGGAGCGGGATCAGGGCGTCGAAGGCCTGCAAGGCCCGATGGGCGATGGTATCGGCGCGTTCGGGGGTGGTGACGATGAAGAAGTCGTCGCCGCCCAGGTGCACGACGAGGGTGTCGCGATCGCCGCCGGTTCTGGCGGCCTCGACCAGGAGCTGCGCGGTCAGCCGGAGGACCTGATCGCCCCGCTGGTAGCTGTAGTAGTCGTTGTAGGGCTTGAAGTTGTCGAG
>Ga0194126_10009173_pt1 | contig 13254 bp, 8 predicted proteins | sample TA2KigC150mmetaG_FD_148641 | JGI IMG/M metagenome (GOLD analysis project Ga0194126, IMG submission 148641) | Freshwater microbial communities from Lake Tanganyika, Tanzania - TA2015035 Kigoma Deep Cast 150m | ecosystem: Environmental > Aquatic > Freshwater > Lake | place: Tanzania: Lake...
TGCCGCGCCCGCCAGCCGGTGAGCCTGGAAACGAAGGTGGGCGATGGCGACGACACCGAACTGCTGGATCTGCTGGCCAGTGAGGGCAGCCAGCCGGAGGAGCTGGTGGATGGTGAATGCCTGCGGATGGACATGAGGGATCTGCTGGATCAACTGCCGGACCTGCAGGGCCGTGTGCTGAAGATGCGCTACGGCATCGACTGCGAGGAGCCGATGAGCCTCAGCTCCATTGCCCGCGAACTGGAGATGAGCCGTGATCGCGCCCGCAGCCTCGAGCGGCGCGCCCACGAGGAACTGCGCCGCCTCTCCAAAGGAATGGTTTCTTACCTGGCGGCCTGAGCGCTTTGCTGCTTAGGGTCAAGGCAAGAACTGTCGAAGGCAGTGGATGGACGCAGCGTCGCTGCAGCAGCTTGGAGTTTGGGGTTACGGGGGGCTGGTTCAACGGGAGCTGACACGCGACAAACTGCTCGCTGAGCAGCCTCCGCTCACGCCTGAGCAGCAGGAGCAGGCCATCCCTCTGCTTTTTCAGCGCTACAAGCTCAAAACCCAGGCGGAGGTTCAGCGCTGGGTCCTCTCCTATGGCCTGACGGAAGCCGACTTGCAGCTACTGGCAGAACGTCAGCTGCGCTGGCAGTTGCTCTGCGAGAAACGCTTTCGCGCCCAGGCCTCAACCCTCTTCCTCAAGCGCAAAAGTCAGCTTGATCAGGTGGTGTACTCCCTGATCTGGGTTGAGGATGAGGCCATGGCCCAGGAGCTGTTTCTGCAGCTTTCGGAGCGCGAAAGCAGCTTTGAGCAGCTCTGGTGCACCCTGCCAGACCCAGAAGGCCAGTTGCCGACGGGGAAGCGTGGTCCTACACCGATGGGTGAATTGCCCGAGGCCCTGGCGGAGTTGCTGCGGGTGAGCAAGCCCGGCCACGTCTGGCCGCCCCGTCCGGCTGAGGGTGGCTGGGTTTTGCTTCGCTTAGATGAATTGCAGCCGGCTGTGTTTAATCAAGGACACCGGCGTGATCTAGCCCTGGAACTTGGTGACCAGTGGTTGCAGGAGCAGTCGCGTCCGGTCCTAACAAATTGAGGCACTTATGCAAATTCTGCATTAAAGCCCGGTCTTGACGTAGCGGTGGTGGCCAAGTCTGGGTTGCCGTTCTGATAGTTTTTTTGAAGTACAAGGCCGCTGAATGCAGCTGACCCTTGCTCTGCAGTTGGTCAGTAGCTGGGAGCCCTTTTCCAAGCTGCCGCAGAGCGCGCAGGCCCGCATTGCTGAGTCATTGCAGGCCCTTCAGCTCAGGCCTGGTCAGAAGCTTTACGACTACAACGCCCTACCCCCTGGGGTCGCCTTGCTGGCGAAGGGGCAGATGCGCCTGCTGGCGCTCGATGAGCAGGAGGTGCCCTTCACCCTTCGCCGCCTCTCTCCTGGTGATACGGCGGGCGATATCGGTTTGCTGCGCGGCGTCACCGGGCAAGCCCTTGCCGCCTCACAGCCCAGTCAGCTCTGGCTGATGCCCCAGGCGGTGTTCTTGCAGGTGGTGATGGAGCACCCACCGCTGCAACTGGCGTTGGCTCAGCCCAGCCTGGAGGAGCTATTTGCCGTGGCGGCCTCAAGCCCAGCCCCCCGTTTGCCCCAGCGCCGCGACCTGCGGGACTGGGCGAGCAATCAACTCGAGGAGGCCGCCGGCGACCAGCAGGTATTGCTGCTGCCTCCGGGCGAGCACCAATTCGGATCCAGTTGGGGGCCTTGGCTGGTCAGCAGCAGCAATGTGGCAGGAGCTAACCCCGGCGAGGAACTGCTTGGGCCCTTAAAGCTCACCGTGAAGGGCAAGCTGCCCGCACGGCTCCTGGCTAAGGGCGGCGCCACGCCACCGATGGAGCGTCCACCGGTGATGGTGCTCTCCCCGGAAGCGGGCGAAGAGGAAGCTGAACCCACCGAAGCAGAACTGCTCGAGCCCGACTGGCAGGAGAGCTCGGCGGCCATCGTGGCGGTGGAGCGCCAGCATGAAGCGCTTGAGGATTGGTATGGGCGCCTTGGTGATGACGGCACCTATCCCCATCTCACGGGTGAAGGTCCGGTGGAGGGGCCGATGGCGGCGCTGCGGATGCTGGCGCGCTACTTCGATCTGCCCTTCCGAAAGGATGTGCTCACCCGGATCCTTGAAGACCAGATCCAGCGCGACACAACCGGAGCCGGCATCGGGCTCTTGCAGCTGGCGGCCATCTCAGACCTGATGGGTTTGCGGGCCTCCCAGTTGAGTGTCAACGATGCTCAGATTCCCCGGCTGCAGCTGCCGGCTCTGGTGATGGGGGCGAATGGTCCGGTCGTGATCTGGGCCAGCGACATGGCTGGTCAGGTGTTGATCAGCGATCCCAGTTCTGGCCAGGGCCCGGTCGCGATCAGCGCCCTGGAGGGCCGCGATGAAGAGGGCAAGCTGCCGGTGCTCTGCATTGAGCGCAGTCAGAAGACCCCCAAGAAACGCTTCGGACTGGCCTGGTTCCTGCCGGCTCTCAAGCAACACAAAGGTGTGTTGGTGCAGGTCTTGGTGGCCAGCTTCTTCGTGCAGTTGTTTGGCCTGCTGAATCCCCTGCTGATTCAGCAGATCATCGATGCGGTGATCAGCCAGGGAAACGTCAGCACTCTGAATGTGTTGGGCACCTTGCTTGTGGCCATGAGCTTGGCGCAGGCGGTGCTCTCGTCGCTTCGCACCTATCTGTTCTCGGATACCACCAATCGGATCGATATCAGTTTGGGTTCGACCATCATCGATCACCTGCTGAGATTGCCGCTGGGTTACTTCGCTGATCGCCCCGTGGGTGAGGTGAGCAGCAGGCTCAATGAACTGGAGAAGATCCGCCGTTTCCTAACTGGCACCGCTCTCACGGTGATCCTGGATGCGGTATTCGCGGTGATCTACATCGCCGTGATGTTGCTCTATTCGGTGCAACTCACTTTCTGGGCCCTCGCGGTCGTGCCGTTGTTTGTCGGCTTGACGGCGGTCACCGCACCCATCATCCGCAAGCAGCTGCGGGAGCAGGCTGAAGCCAATGCCCGGGTGCAGAGCCACCTTGTGGAAACCCTGGGCGGCATGGAAACGATCAAGGGCCAGAGCATGGAGATCCACAGCCGCTGGCGCTGGCAGCAGCTCTATGGCGGCCAGATCCAGTCTGGTTTCCGCAATGTGGTCACGAGCACTGCGGCGGGCTCAGCCAGTCAGTTCCTGGAGCAGCTCTCGGGCCTGATTGTGCTCTGGATTGGGGCCTCTCTGGTGCTCAAGGGGCAGATGACCCTGGGCCAGTTGATCGCCTTCCGAATCCTTGCTGGCTATGTCACCAGTCCGCTGTTAAGGATGGCCAATCTCTGGCAGAACTTCCAGGAAACAGCGCTCTCGCTGGAGCGCCTGGCTGACATCGTGGATCATCCCCAGGAACTGGAGATCACTGGGGAGCAGAAGCCACCGATTCCGCCGATTGTGGGTCAAGTGGAGTATGCGGGGGTGAGCTTCCGTTTTGCAGAGCAGGGCAAGCTGCAGTTGATGAATGTGAGCTGCGAGATTCCGCCGGGTTCGTTTGTGGGTGTGGTGGGCAGTAGCGGCTCTGGTAAGAGCACCATGCTCAAGCTGCTCACGCGTTTGTATGAGCCTGAGGAGGGATTGATTCGCATTGATGGCAACGACATCAGCAAGGTTGATCTCTATTCCCTCAGGGCCCAGATCGGCGTGGTGCCTCAGGACAGCCTGCTCTTCGACGGCACGATCCTCTCCAACATTGCCCTGACGCGGCCTGATGCCTCGTTTGAAGAGGTGGTGCTTGCGGCGCAGGTGGCTTGTGCCCACGACTTCATCCAAGCGATGCCTTCGGGCTACAGCAGCTCCGTGGGTGAGCGGGGTGCAGGCTTGAGCGGGGGCCAGCGCCAACGCCTGGCGATTGCGCGGATGATCCTCAGGCGCCCGCGCTTGTTGGTGCTCGATGAAGCGACCAGTGCTCTGGATGTGGATACCGAGCGTCGGCTCACCGCCAACTTGATGGAGCTCTACAAGGGCAGCACTGTCTTCTTTATTACCCATCGCCTTGCATCATTGAAGGCAGCCGATCACATCCTCGTGATGGATCAGGGTGCCCTGGTGGAGCAGGGAACCCACGAGGAGTTGATGGCCCTCGATGGCCGTTATGCCACCTTGTACCACCAGCAGGAGGTCTGATCGATGGATAAGCAACCCGATAAGAAACCCGCTTCGAAATCGAACCTCAGCAAGGCCAACCTCTCGGCGCTGGTGGTGCGTCCGATGGATCCCCAGGAGGTGCGCCTCAGGCCCGCTCCCGTCTGGAGTAAGGCCTTGGCCTGGACGATCATCGGCAGTGCCTCCTTTGGGTTTGTGTTTGCCTGTTTCGCCAAGATCGATGAGGTGGTGCTGGCCCAGGGCGAGATTCAGCCTCTGGGTGCTGAACGACCGATCAAGGCTCCCTTTGCCGGGGTGGTGAAGCAGATCCTGGTCAAGGAAGGCCAGAAGGTCTCCGCGGGCGATCCACTGATCCGCTTGGATGCAGAGGTGTCAAAAAAACGTTCCGAAACGTTGGAGAAGCAGCTCAAGCTGGAGACCACGCGCTTCAGCGAAGAGAGCCGCTCGATTCAGGCCCGGGAGCAAAGCCTGCGGGAGCGGATGGATGGGCTGAGCCGGGCGCTGGCCACCGAAAAGGAGATTTACGGAAACATCCTTCCGCTGGCCAAACAAGGCGGAATCCAGCGCATGCAATTGCTGCAGCAGCGCAATCGTGTTGAACAGCTGGAGTCTGAAATCGCCCAGGCCCGAGCCAATCTGCAGGAGGTGCAGGCGCAGCTGTTGAAGATGAAGCAGGAATCCCTGCGGGAGCTGGCCGATCTGGAGCGGCAGTTGGTGGAGGTGAAAGACACCCAAAACAAAGAGGTGCTCACGGCTCCACTGAATGGAGTGATTTTTGGGTTGGTGCCCTCAAGCCCTGGTTACGCAGCGGCCGCGGGAGAAACCCTGGTGAAGGTGGTTCCTGGAGGTGTGTTGGAAGCCAAGGTGTATGTCACCAACCGCGATGTGGGCTTCCTCAACAAGGGAATGAAGGCGCAGGTGCGCGTCGACGCCTTCCCCTACACCCAATTTGGCGCAATCGATGGACAGCTGAAATCCGTGGGAAGCCTGCCGCTGCAGCCGGATGAGCAAAACCCCCAGCCCCGCTTCCCCGCCTACATCAGCTTGGAGCGCGACTACCTGACCAAAGGTTTTGATCGCTATCAGATCAGCGCTGGGCAGAGCGTGCAGGCGAACCTTGTTCTGCGCGATAAGCGGGTGATCACGCTGCTCACTGATGCAGTGCAGAAGGCCTTTGATTCGCTGCGCAGCATCCGCTCTTCGAAATGAAATTTCCCTCTCTCCACCCTTCCCAGGGCCCATGATCCCAGCAGCATCTAAGTCTGCTGTTTCTATTGTTTTCCGATGACGACTGCTTCCCTCGATCTCAAAAGCCGCGTTGATGAATTCCTGCGCTGGTTCCAGGCCCTCGAGGCCAAGGACCAGGAGGAGTTGATGGGCCTGGTTTACAACGAACACAAAGTGCGTGATGTCGTGCGTTCCTTCTCTGCCATGCCGGTGGAGCAGCGCAAGGCGGTGTTCCAGCGCCTTGGTTTACCCAACGACCTGCTCACCCGTATCCCGCCTCCGGCCAGTGCCGGTGTGGGTGATGTGGAAGTGGAGTGGCAGGAGTGGGACAACTCCCGCACCGCTTAGTCGTTGCTTGATCTCCCTTCTGGAACCTGAGGTTGTCTGCCCGTGGTCGCTAATTTCCCCCCCCTGAGTCAGCTCAGCAGCACTGCTGCTCCCGCAGCCGGAGTGAGTTTGGGTCTCGGGAATGATCTCGATCCCAAGCTGCAGCGCTGGATGCTGCCTGGCGGGATTGGTGGTTTTCTGCTCTGGGCGCTTGCCACGCCAGAAGCGATGCCCTTCCACGAGTTCCTGCACCAACGCGGCCCCACCCAAGTGTTTGTGTTGGTGATGGGCGGCATGCTCCTGGCCTTCATCATCAACAAGTGGCGCATCCTGCAGCGGGAGAAGAAGGCTTACCTGGCCTTTGATCTCTCGATTGCCCAGGCGATCCGCAGCGGTGACCTCGCTGCAGTGACCAACCAGGCGGAACGTTCGGCATCACTGGTCGGCAAGCGCTTGCTACGCCTGCTGGATGTGTGGCGCAGCACCGGGTCTTCGTTCCAGTTGGAGCGCTCTGCGGATTCTGATGTGGAGCTCTATGAGCTCTCCAGCCAATCCAGCTTCAGCCTCCCCAAGGTGCTGCTTTGGGCGATTCCACTGCTGGGATTTATCGGCACCGTGATCGGGATGTCGTCGGCCGTGGGCTCGTTTGATGCGGTGCTCAGCAATGCCGACAACGTGGATGGTTTGAAGAACGGCCTTACCAAGGTGACCTCCGGTCTGGGTACGGCCTTTGACACCACCTATCTCGCCCTGGTGGTGTCGGTGATCTTCACCTTCCCGCTTAATGCCTGTGAGCGTCTGGAAGATCGCTTGCTCAGCCAGATCGATGGGGAGGTGCGTGAGGCGGTGATGGCCCTGAGTCCCACCGGTGATGGCGAAATCCCTGATGCACCGGAACCGTCGGGTGCTCGATCCAGGAGCCAGGGTGAGGCGATCGAGCAACTCACTGGATTGGCTTCAGAGGATCTGGGTGCCTTGATCAGCGATGCGTTTGAAAAGCATCTTCCGGATCCCTCCGTGCTGGTGGAGCCCGCTCAGGTCTATGCCGAGCAGCTCACCCAGGCCACCTTGGAGAAGCTGGCTCCGCTGACCACCTTGGTGCGCGATTCAGTTGAAGGCGTCGCCGAGGCTCGCCTCAGCCTGCAAGACCAGGCCGATGTGATTCGAGGCAGCATGGATGGCCTCTCTCAGGAGCTCAATCAATCGCTTCGGGCCCTGGAACCGGTGCTGACTCGCCTCGAGCGCTTGTCGACTGGGACGTACACGGAGGCGGAAACAAGAGATCAGCTGCAGGCTTTGGTGGAGTTGCGGCGCTCAATTGAAACGCTCAATGCCAGTGTGGCCCGCCTTGAGCCCGCTCGACGTCGCTGGTGGGGACGCAGCTGAGACATGGGCCGTCGCAGGGGAAAAAACACCGATGTGGGAGTTGATCTCTTCTCCTTCCTCAACATCATGGCCGCCACGATTGGCGTGCAGACCCTGCTGATCGTGATCTGTGCTCTGCAGATCAAACCCGGTGTTCAGGCGATTCAGCTACTCCCGGCTGGTGGTGAAGGCAAAGGCAAGGAAGCGAACTACATCCTCTGTGAGGGAGGCGGAAAGGTGGAGGTGATCGGTCAGGGTCAACGCCGCAGTTGGAGCCTGAAGGATCCCGGTCTGGATCAATTCCTCGATTCCATCGCCAAGAACCGCAAGCCTCAGTATGTGGTGATCGGGGTGCGCCCCACGGCCTACCGCGATTTCGAATCGATTCGCTCCAAGGCGGAAGCCCGCCGCCTTGCTATTGGATACGAGCCGCTTGAGGCTGGCCTAAAGGTTCAGCTCCCAGCTGGGGGGGCGGGCTAGATGGCTCCCCGCAGCCTGCTGCTGAGGCGCCGCCGGCGCTCCAGTTCGACAGAGCTGGGTGATAACAGTGATGGCCTGATGGACATCATGTCCAATGTGGTGGGGGTGATGGCATTGATCGGCTCACTTACTGGCATCTTTGCCACCTCCAGTGCTTTGAACATTCAGGCGCCGATGCAGCAGAAGAGTTCTCGCAACTTTGTGTTGCTTCAGGCCTCGAAGGAAGGGGTCTGGGATCTGCAGCCTGCGGTGGAGCGCATGGTGAAGCTCGATCGACAGCGGGCTTCTGAAGTGAACCGCTGTGAACAGTTATTGGCTCCCGAGAAGCAGGCTTGTGATCAGCAACTCGATGGCTGGAAGCGCCAGGAGCAAGTGGGACCGATTGGGATGACAGTGAGTCATGCCAATGGCTTGATCACCCGTAATGGCCCGCCAACGGTGATTGCCGCTGACCTCAAGAAAAAAGAAGGCTGGTTGGATCAAACGATGCAGCGTCTGGCCAAAGAGAAGAAGGCCGTGTTTGTTGTGCTCGAAAATGATGGGTTTGAGGCTTACCGTGCGATTAAGAACAAGGCGCTCGAGCACAAAGTGCCGATCGGATGGGAGCCTTGGTACAAGGATGATCCGATTTATTTCTGGGGCAACTCAGGCCGCAATCTCACCGTTCAGTAGGGGCCACTGAGCATGTTGAACAGAGCTTTTTTGCATCGAACCAGCCAAGCAACTGCTGCATTTGCTCTGGCATGGTTGTTCTTGCCCAGTGCTTCCCTAGCAGCTCCCAGCTGGCCTGCGGATCTCCTGCCGCTGGTGAAGGCGCTTCAGATTGCTGGCTATCAGGTGCGTTTTGAGAAGCCCCCGATCCAAGGTGCCTATGGGGCGACCAATGCCCGCAAGAAAATCATCTGGGTGGCGCCGATAACTGTCGATCTCGGCATTGCGCGCCAAACACTGATTCATGAGGCGGTGCATGGGGCCCAGGGTTGCCCGAAGGGCAAGCTTCAGCCGATCGGATGGAAAACCGAGATGGTGAATGCTGTTGATCGTGAGGTTGCGGGAATCTTGTATCGCAACTACGCCCACGCCAAATTTGATGTGGAGCGTGAAGCCTTTGCGATGCAGGGTAATCCCAGGGCGATCGAGCTGATCACCACGGCGCTCCAGCAGCGCTGCCGCTAACGCTCAGATTCCCTGCCCCAGCGGCATTTGGATTCAAAAGGGGCCGACTAACAGCCCCTTGTGATGCGACCTGGATCAGGCGGCTTTACCGACCTGACTCCAGCCCATCGCCACACTCAGCTCAATCAGGCCTGCCATGTTGGCTTGCTCCGCGGGCATGCCGCCGGCATAGGCGGTGATGCGCTCGAGCATTTGGCCGTAAACCGGGCTGCTCTCCGGCGGAGTGCTGGAGGGCTTGTTGAGCCAGTTCTGCAGAGCTTCCAGTTCTGTGGCACTGCAGGCAGAGAGGCTGCTGCTGAGGTCCTGGGTGTTGAGCAGTTGGGTCTGCTTGGCCAGGTTTTGCAGCAGTGCGGCTTGACCCTTGAGCTTGGGACCAAGCAGCAATAGATCGGCATTGGGGGAACCCAGCTTGCCCAGCAGTTGCTTCATGGCGTAGTCGATCTGGGTCTGGCTGCCGGCGGCATCCACGCGCACATCAGCGGGTAGATCCTGCTGAGCCAAGACATCCATGCCACCCATGCCCACACGAGCAGCCATCAGACGTTCGCCGCCATTGGGCATCTTCATCACGAAGATCGAGAGGAGGTTCTGCTCTGCGACGACTGCGCTGGCTCCATCGCGCTTCATCACCTTGTTCACCAGACCTCGCAGACCTTTCTTGCCGGTTTCCACTGCCTTGGGTGCATAGAGCACGTAGAGCACACCAGCACCCAGGGCGAGGGCATCGAGAAGGTTGGTGCCCATCACTGAACCTTCGCTGAGGTTCTTGAGCAAGGTAGAGCTGCTCTTGACATCGTCAGCACTGCTGGCGAGTTGGTCAATCATCGGCTGGAGCATCAAGCCACGTTTGCGCTGCGTCTTCGGCGACTGGTCTTCGCCGAGGGCGGCTTCGCCACCGGCGCCGGCGCCTTGCCCCTCAGCACCCTGACCTTTCTTGGCTTTGGAATTGCCTTCGCCTTCGCCCTCTCCTTCTGCGAAGGCAGTAACGGCTTGGGTGAGGGTCATCGCTTCTTCGCCGGATCCGCTGGAGTTAGTCGAGCCTTGTCCTGATCCGTCTCCATTGCCAGTGCCTCGACCATCACCGATGCCCATGGCATCGATACCAGAGCCTTCACCTGCTTGATCAACTCCAAGCCCTGCATCAAGACCTGGGCCATCCACCCCAGAAGCAAGTGCCCTTGGGAGGAAAGACAAGGTTGAAACAGCTGCTATCTCAAATGTTGTGTTTCTGCTGACTTGGACTTGTGGACTGGCCAGAGCGTTGCGACCTGCAGCAATCTCGGCTGCGCTACCTGTGGATTGGCCCGTACCAAACGGGTCAATAATGACCCCGATTGTTGGATCCTTATCACCAAACATGTTGTCAGTGAACTTGAGCTCAAGTCCCAATACACGCTGGATAGCGTTGGCAGGCGGAGATGTATCTAGAGTCAGACTGACTTGCCACTGGCCATTAATGTAGGTGCCATAAATGAACTGGCCACCATCACCGTTATCTGTACGTCTGGTGAAATCGTACCAACCGGCCTTGGTAATGATGTTGCCATCGAGGTCTTTGAGTGGTTGTCTATCATCCGTGAGAGCAGTGCCCGTCCATTCGAAAACTCGATCGCCGATGTTGCCGCTTAAGGCAGTTGCCCCATAATTCTCAAGGTCAGCCTCCGAGACATATTTTAAGGCCGTATCAACATCAGTCAGGGCAAAGCCAACAAAATCAGGCGATGCACTGCCGGCGTTGAATATGTAGTCGCCATTGCTATTGATTTCTAGTGCCCCGGCTGTGTAATTGATTATGTAGGTTGTTTGTGATCCTGCGCGCCCGCCGTCTTCATCGATGAAATTCGAGATGACGAACTTATTTGCGGATGGGTTGTCGGTGTTGAAATAGTAGACCTCGCCATCCTTAATGTAGGATCCATCCATTGGAGCGATATACATCTCGCTGTCCCTGTCGGTTGCGCTGTAAATAGCTGTGTCGACACGAGTAATCGATGTTTCGCTTCCAGTGCCAGTCTTGGAAAGCGCTTGTGGTGTGAACTTTCGGGCATTCACAATGATCAAAGCCATGTCTTCACGGCTTACATCACCAGCTCCTGAAGTTGCATAATCAGCCTCAAGCTGAGCTTGCAATTTTTCAATGCGAGCCAATTCATCGGCACTCAGGTTCTCGCTAGCTGCCTTTGTGCTGTTTGCGAGTTCAATCAGTCGAGCTGTCTCAGCAGCCGCATTCACCTGAGAGATGTCAACTTCAACGGCTGCTGCCAGAAGGTTGCTCATCGCATTACTAAGAACGGAATTCTGTTGTGTCGCTTCAGTAAACTGCGCTTGAAGCTCAGCTAGGGCAAACTGCTTTGCATCTGCAGCACTGATGCCACTCAAGGCAGATGCATTGAACCTTCCATTCTCGCTGACAAATGTTGCTTTCAATTCATTGAACTCATCACTATTTGCATAATTGGAAGCATTGCGAATCTCATCTGCTCCTGCATCGCCAACAAGAGTGGAAATCTGATTGAGCCGCTCGAGTTCTTCCGCAGAGAACGCGGATGTATCAACTGTTGAGAAAAACTTGCCAATCGATTCAACCTTTTCTTCTTTTCTGGCCTGGAAAGCCTCCCTTATGCTCACGATATCTCCTGAATATTCAAGAAGAGTTGCAAGCATACTGGCGGCATCTTGTCTATTGGCTAGCTGCAACTCATTTCCTGCGTAAGCAGTAATAGCTGTTGAGCGGATCAGAAGTTCGTTAAATGGTGAAATAGTCCCGGTAATGAGGCCAACTTCGGCAGAGATGAGTGATCGGTACAAGGCATCCAGGCTTTGACCACTGGACAAAGAGGTATTGATTGCTGGTTTCAGCGCAGACTCGGGTGATGTTGAACCTGTGATTGCTAATTCAAGGCGAGATGCTAATCCATCATTGCTGAGGTTACCATTGATAAAAGCTAGGAAGTCAGCTTTTTGGGTTGTGTTGAGCTCAGATATGTCAAGGAAGTCTTGCCCATCCGGAACGCGTAGCCAGCCGACTTGCCAGCGGAATTCAGCCTCGCTGAGGGTTGTATAAGCGAAATTGGTGTTCGGATCAAGGGAATCTTGCGCATCTTGGTGATCTCGTAAAATCTCAATGGCTTCATCAAGGGTAACCCCTTCATTGTCAATCACTGGCTTAATTGCTTCGTAACGATCAGCGCCAATGATTAGCTCAAATTCTGCCTTGTACTGGGCATCTCTTATTGTCTCATCTGCAGACTTGGGAGCTCCAATGATGTTGAATTCGAAGCGCCCACTGCCTGCGGATTCAGTAATGCCATCTGAAACTCTAAACTCAATTGCTGATGTTCTGCCAATTGCTCCTGGTGTTGGGGCAAAGTAGACTTTTCCGCTTTCAAGTTCAGCACGTGTGAGCGTGATCTGATTTGTGTTTTTGTCATAGGCTTGCGTTAGCAGCGTTAAATCGATGCCATCTGTCGCATATTCTCCTGACCCTCGGAATAGTCTCCCAATCGTGGGATCGGGTGCCTGGATTCTCACCGATGAAAGCGGTGTTCCTTCGGTGTCTTGGTAGCCAAAGTCTCCGACCGAGAAGAATCGATGCGTTCCATTTGCGACTGAGTAAGTTGTTTTCGTTGTCGCTGTTGATCCTGCGGCATTATTGACTTGACCCAGCGTGATTGTTGGCGCATCATTGACAGCATTGATAACTACAAACTTGCTGGCGTTTATCGTCGCACCATCGGAATCCCTGATTGAGAATCTAAGCTCTGTTGAGCCGAAGAAGTTGGCGTCAGGGGTGAAGGTGAATCTATTCGTGGCTGCATCGTATTGAACAGTGCCATTCGGGCTCGTTACACTGTTGTTGAGTATTGTCAGGCCACTGGTTCTTGCGATCCCTTTTACTATGTTGTCTGGATCGTAGAAGCCGTCAATCAGTTGTGCTGCTGTCAATTGAGTGGTCTCGTCCTCGTATATTGTGGCGACAATTAGCCCGGTAGCAGGAAGCTCTCCAAGCTGCGGCCCATCATTGATTTGGTCAATGAGCAAGTCCAGAGTATTGATAATGCCATTGCCGTTGCCGTCCGCCACAACGTATTGAAGGCTGATCTCTCCATTTATATCCTTGAACGGTTTAAACGTATATCCGGTTGTAACCCCGTTGGCGTCTAGTTGTTTAGTGAAAGAGCCAGCTGATTCTTGTGTTGATCCGTTTTCGCCCTTCAGGAATGCTGTGAGTCCCTCGACCTTGAGTGTATCGGTTGAATCGGCATCGGTGAAGCCTCTGAGCAGCTGATTGACGGTGATGGTATAAGACGTGTCTTCTGTGGCGTTCCCGAGTACAGAAGCAGGGCCGGTGAGTTTAGGATCGTCATTGCTTCCTTCAACGGTGATCGAGAAGGTATTGGTTGCAGTTAGACCATCGGCATCAGCGACTTGATAGGTGACGTTGATGACTTGTTTTTGATTCGCGGCGAGAGAGTTGTAAGCGTCGTTGGCTGGATCAAAGGTCCATGTGCCA
>Ga0194126_10009174_pt1 | contig 13254 bp, 10 predicted proteins | sample TA2KigC150mmetaG_FD_148641 | JGI IMG/M metagenome (GOLD analysis project Ga0194126, IMG submission 148641) | Freshwater microbial communities from Lake Tanganyika, Tanzania - TA2015035 Kigoma Deep Cast 150m | ecosystem: Environmental > Aquatic > Freshwater > Lake | place: Tanzania: Lake...
CAGGTCGATGCCGGTAATCTGGCACATCCGTGGATACAGCGACAGGTTGATGCCGGTGCCCACTCCCACCTCCAGCACGCGGTCGCCGGGGTGAATGGCCATGCGACGGATGGCATCGAGGCGTCCGGGATGGAGGGTGGGGCCGAACGTGTAGTCATAGACCCCGGCCATCTTCTGGTAGACCCGTTCGACAAACGGGTGGTCGACCACCGTCGCCGACAGCGCCTCGGTGCGGTCGAGGGGAGAGGCGTCCGCGGACATCGCGGCGGACCGGGTCGTAGGCGAACGCTTCATGGCAGGGACGGACAGGGCTGGACTATATCAGAAGAGGTCAGCCAGCACCTGCGCCGCATCGGCCATCCGCCCCCCGGGGGCAAACAGGTGTGCCCCCTGGGCCATGGGTCTCACCGCCCGCAGCACCTCGGCGGCGATAGCGCGGCCTTCGTAGGCAGCCGACTCGGCGGTCTCGCGGGCGCGCATGCGTGCCACGAGCGGTTCGGGCACGGTGACGCCTGGTACCTCGTTGGCCATGAACTCGGCCTGCAGGGCCGAATCGAACGGCCAGAGCCCGACAAGCACGGGTCGGCAGAAGGCGTCGACGCGCCGTACAAAGCGCTCGAACGTCGCGGCATCGAACACCGGGCGGGTCACAATGAAGTCGGCACCCGCCTCGACCTTGTATTCGAGGCGCCGCAGTTCCTGGTCGAGGTCGCGTGACGGGTTGGCCATGACCCCGCACAGGAAACGCGCAGGCGCTCCCAGTGACTGTCCGCCGAGGTCGAGCGCATGATTCAGGCGCGCGATGAGGTTCGTCAGTCCGATCGAGTCGACATCAAACACTGCCGTCGCGTCCGGAATTTCGCCGAGATAGCGCGGGTCGCCCGTGATCCCGAGCAGATTGCGCAGGCCGAGGGCATGCGCCCCAAGCAGGTCTGACTGGATGCCGAGCAGGTTCCGGTCGCGACACGAATACTGCAGCATCGTGTCGATCCCCGCCTGCCTGGCCAGCACCGCCAGCGCCAGGGCGCTCACGTGGCCGCCGCTTCGCGTGCCATCCGTCACCGTCACCACATCGACGCCCAGTGCGGCGAGAGCGGCCGCCGAGGCCATGACCGGCGTGGGATCGATGCCCACAGGGGGTGCCACCTCGACGCTGGTCACGAACCGGCCCTCGGCCAGCCGGGCCCCGAGCGTCGACCGCTCGGCCATCGCCACCAGCGGCTGGGCCTCCGGCGCCGACGCCGTGACCGCCACCCTGACAGTCGGCACACGGGACGCCTGCCCGGGATTCAGCGCCTTGACCGCTGCATGCATCTGCCGGATGTGCGCGGGGGTCGTGCCGCAGCAGCCGCCGACCAGCCGCACCCCGAGTTCCACAAAGCGTCGGGCATACGAGGCCAGGTAATCCGGCGACGACAGGTAGAGATTGCGCCCCTCGATGTCGCGCGGGCGGCCCGCATTCGGTTGGGCCGACAGCGGCACGGACACCGCCTGGGCCAGGCGCTCGAGCGTTTCGAGCATCGGCGCTGGTCCGACGCTGCAGTTCAATCCGACCACGTCTGCACCCGCCGCTACCAGCGCCTGCGCACAGGCTTCCACTGGGGCGCCGTCAGGTGTCTGTCCGTCTTCCTCCGTCGTCAGCTGCGCCACGATGGGCAGCGCCGACACCGAACGCACCGCTGCGATGGCGGCCTGCACCTCGGCAGGGTCGCGGAAGGTTTCAAGCATGAACACATCGACACCGCCGGCGGCCAGCGCCGCCGCCTGCTCGCGGAACAACTCGGTGGCTTCGTCAAGGCCCAGCTTGCCCCACGGTTCCACCCGGACGCCCAGCGGCCCGATGGCACCGGCCACGAACACTCGGGCGTCGTCGCCTCCCGCCATCGCCACCGCTTCGCGCGCGAGCCGGGCGGCGTCGGTGTTGATCTCGGAGACCCGATTGCCCAGGCCGAAGGCCCTGAGCTTGAGGCGGTTGGCGCCGAAGGTGTTGGTCTCGATGACATCCGCACCCGCCCGCACATACTCGGCGTGCACCTCGCGGACCAGGGCCGCATCGGACAGCGTCAATGATTCGAAGCAGCGGTTGATGAAGACGCCCTTGCTGTACAGCATGGTGCCCATCGCACCATCACAGAGCAGAATGCGCGACACCAGCGCGTCGAGGAAGGCGGGCATGGTGAAGGGGGGACGGGGCCCCTGCCGTCAGGCAGCGGCCCGCAGGATCAGGCCTGCAGGGGTGCCTTCTGGTCGGCCGCCGCCGGCACGAGCAGTTCGGTCTTGTCCCAGATGAAGTCGTCTTTGCTGTAGACGGCCAGTTCGTAGTCCTTGCCCATGAAGATGGCCGACACCGGGCACGCCTCTTCACAGTAGCCACAGAAAATGCAGCGCGTCTTGTGGATCTGGTAGACCGACGCGTAGCGCGGGCCGGCCATCACGGTGCCATCGTTCTCGGCCGCCTCAAGGTAAATCGCATCCGCCGGGCAGGCCACCGAGCAGAGCCCGCAGGCCACACACTTTTCGAGGCCATTCTCATCGCGCATCAGCACCTGCTTCCCGCGGTACTTGGGAAACATCGGCACCTTGACGTCGGGATAGTTCACCGTAATGGGTCGACGGAAGATGTGCTTGAAGGTCAGGGCAAACCCTTCGAGGAGCGGCTTCAGCATGGAGGAATGATACCACCCGAACCTCTGGTTTAGAATGAAGGCGTCGTGTCATTGTCTCCGCTTCCCGAGGAAGCCCCGGACAGCATCACCTCACTCGATGCAGCCGCCGCCTCACCCCTGACAGTTCCGCCCGCCACTCCGGAGGCCCTGCCCGCCACCGACGAGTCTCGAGTCGCAGCCGATGCGACCGGGGCCGAGGCGCCTGAACCCATCGCCGCGGAGGCGGTCGAGTCACACGGGGTCGAGGCCGCCCCGCCAGACCACGAGGCCACCGCTCCGGTGGCACCTCCACTCGAGACCGCCGCGCCACCGGCCCCTGTCGATCTCCGGGTCCGTCTACAGGGCTGGTGGGACGAGTTCACGGCCTGGGTGCGCGTCTTCGCGTCAGCGGCCGTCTACGCCACGCTCATCGTCACCTTCCTGTTTCAGGTGGCACGGGTCGACGGACAGAGCATGGCCCCCACGCTTGAAGACCGCGACCGCCTCATCGTCAACAAGCTGGCCTACCGGCTCGGTGAACCGCAGCGCGGCGACATCGTGATGCTGTACTACCCGCTCGACCCCGACAAGTCGTACGTCAAGCGCGTCATTGCCGAGGAAGGTGACATGGTGCGGGTGGTCGATGGTCAGGTCTTCGTCAACGATGTCCCCCTACCCGACGACCAGATTCCTCCCGAGTTCCGCAGCCACGATGAATGGGGCCCGCAGGTCGTGCCCGAGGGTTACTACTTCGTGATGGGTGACCACCGGAACAACAGTTCCGACAGCCGGCACTGGGGCTTTGTTCCGAAGAAATACATCATCGGCCGCGTGCAGGTGCGGTGGTGGCCGATTCCTGCCGCCACCGTGTTCTGAACCCGGCAGCCACCACCCAGGCACCCCGATGGCGGCACCCGGGCCTCAGTAACCGCGGGCCGGCTGCACTTCGTAGCGGAGTGGCCGGCCACTGAGAAACCGGTCGAGGTTCTCCTCAAACACCGCCACCACCTCATCCCAGTGCCCCTGCCGGAAACCCGAAGTATGGGGGGTCAGGACCACGTTGGGGCAACGCCACAGCGGATGTGCCGCTGGCAGGGGCTCTTCAGGAAACACATCGAGGCTGGCCCCCGACAGCTGTCCGCTCTCGAGAGCGGCCATCAGCGCCTCGGTGTCGACCATGCGCGCGCGCCCGACATTGATGAACACGCTGCCAGGCTTCATAGCCGCAAACGCCGCGGTGTCGAACATCCCCGCCGTTGCCGGCGTCAGCGGGGCCGCCACCACGACGGCATCAGCCTGCGACAGCATGGCGTGAAGGTCGGCGGGACCGAACACCTCCGCCACACCGTCCACCACACGACCGGCGGGGTCGCGCCGCTGCGCGATGACGCGCATGCCAAGCGCCGCGGCGCGTGCCGCCAGAGCTTCGCCGATGGTGCCGAGCCCGACCAGGGCCAGCGTGCGTCCCTGCAGCAGCCACGGCAGCCGCGGCCCGGTGCATTCCGCCTGCGCCCACCGGGCCTCACGCTGGCGTTCCAGCAGAAACGGCACCTGCTTGCTGAACGCCAGCAGCATCGCCAGCACGTGTTCCGCAATCGGCACGGCCTGGACGCCCCGCGTGTTACTCACGCGGACGCCGCGCGCCGTCAGCGCCGTCAGGCACAGCGTCTCGACCGCGACGGCCGAGGTGTGCACCCACTGGAGGCGCGGGGCCTCGGTCAGTTCGTGCTCGCTCAGGATCCAGGTGAATGCCACCTCGGCCGTGCGCAGGCCCTCGCGGCGCATCTCATCCGTCGTGGCGTACGTGAACTGCAGATCGGGGCGGCGTGCCATGAGCGCCCGGGCCATGCCCTCGGGAATCTGCCACTGCGGCACTCGCTGCTGAATGGAGATCAGCACCTGCATCAGCGCGGCCGCCGATAGGTGCCGCCGCGCCCTCCGCGCTTCGACACCAGGTGTACCTCACCAATCACCATCCCCTTGTCGGCCGCCTTCACCATGTCATACACGGTGAGCGCCGCGACCGTGACGGCCGTGAGGGCTTCCATCTCGACGCCGGTCTGCCCACTCGTGCGCACGCGCGCCTCGATGCGGTAGCCGGTGGGCGTCGGTGACAGGTCGACCGCGATGTGCGTCAGCAGCAGCGGATGGCAGAGCGGAATCAGCTCGCTCGTGCGCTTGGCCGCCAGGATGCCTGCCAGGCGTGCCGCCTGCAGCGGATCGCCCTTCCGCACGGCACCGCTCCGGATGAGACGCCGTGCCTCTGCGGACATGTGGATGCTTGCCCGGGCCACGGCCTCGCGGTCAGTCACGGCCTTATCGCCGACATCGACCATCCGGGGCTCCCCATCGGCGCCCACATGCGTCAGTTGCGCGGGCCTACGGGCCCCTGCGGACGCCTTACGCGCCATCCTCACCTCCATGCGCCAGAAAGAACGACAGCCCCTCGAGTGAGACGGTCAGGTCGACGTGCTTGAGCTTGACGGCGTCCGACACCCGCAGGCTGCCCGGCGAAAAGTTGAGCACCGCCCGCACGCCTGCGGTGACGATGAGGTCGAGCACCTCCTGGGCCACCTCTCCGGGCACGGCCAGGACGGCGATGTCGATGCCGGTGCGGGTCGCAAATGCTCGCAGGGTCCGGCTGTGCAGAATGGGAATGCCACTGCGCGAGTGCTGCCCCACCTTCGCGGGATCGGTGTCGAACATCGCTACAATTTCGAATCCCTCGCGGCCAAATCCAGGATAGTCGGCCAGCGCCTGCCCCAGCTTGCCGGCACCCAAAACCACAACCTTAAGGCGATGGTCGAGCCCGAGAATCTTTCGCAGCTGCTGGCGCAGGTCCCTGACGACATAGCCCACGCCGCGCACACCGAATTCCCCGAAATAGGCGAGATCCTTCCTGATCTGTGCCGCATTCAGGTGGAACTGCTCGGCGAGTGCCTTGGACGACACCGTCTCGACGCCCGCCTGCTCAAGCCGGGTCAGGCACCGCAGATAGATCGACAGCCGATTGGTGGTCAGTTCCGGGACCTGCTCGGTCACGGGCCGCCGCTTGTTCCCGGTTTTCACAAGGGCCTCAGGATAGCAAACTCGACGACCGCGGACCCTGCTATCATCCCCGCCCATGGCCGACCCCCAGAAGTCATTCACGCCCTACGTCCGGGATGCACAGTCGATGGCCGAGTTCACCGCGAAGGCCGTCATCCTCGGAGTGCTGTTCGGGCTGCTGTTCGGTGCCTCGACGGTCTACCTCGGCCTCCGCGCGGGCCTGACCGTCAGCGCCTCCATCCCCATCGCGGTGCTGGCCATCTCGGTCCTGAAGCGCCTGGGGGGATCCACCATCCTCGAAAACAATATCGTCCAGACCATCGGGTCGGCGGGTGAGTCGGTGGCCGGCGGCGTAGTCTTCACGATTCCGGCGCTGATTTTCCTTGTGCCGGAGGGACCGAAATACTTCACCTATACCCAGATCACGATGCTGGCGTTTGCGGGCGGCATCCTCGGGGTGCTGATGATGGTGCCGCTGCGCCGTGCGTTGATTGTCAAGGAACACGGGGTGCTGCCCTACCCGGAAGGCACCGCGTGTGCCGAGGTGTTGGTCGCTGGTGAGCGCGGCGGTCAACTGGCCTCGCTGGTCTTCAGCGGACTGGCCATCGGCGCCCTCTGGAAGTCATTCACGGGCATCTTCAACCTGTTCCTTGCGGAAGTCGGCTATTCGACACCGCGCACGAGCCAGTTCCCCAACGCCACGGTGGCCGTCGACATCTCGCCCGAATACATGGGCGTCGGCTACGTCATCGGGCCACGCATTGCGGGGACGATGGTCGCCGGCGGCGTACTGTCGTGGCTGGTGCTGCTGCCGCTGCTGTCACTGCTGGGCGCAGCCATTCCCACGCCGTTTCCTCCGATCGCACCGGCCCTGGCCAGCAATCCGGCAACCGGCATGCCGTACCTCATCTCCGAAATGGGACCCGGGCAGATCTGGAGCGCTTACATCCGCTACATCGGCGCGGGTGCCGTGCTTGCGGCCGGGCTCATCACCCTTGGCCGCACGCTGCCGACGATTGTGTCGTCGGCGCGCGAGGGACTGAAGGGCCTGGGCACCGGTAACGACGGCCCACAGCGCCGCACCGAACGTGACGTCCCCATCACGGTGGTGCTGGGCGGATCGCTGGCGCTGGCGGTGTTTCTCGCCGTCATGCCCGGCCTGCCGACGCAGGGCAACATCCTCGTCTCGGTGCTGATTGTGCTCTTCGGCTTCTTCTTTGCAACCGTGTCCTCGCGCATCACCGGCCTCATCGGGTCCTCGTCGAATCCGATTTCCGGCATGACCATCGCCACCCTCATCATCACGTGCGTGATCTTCGTGACGCTGGGCTGGACCGGTGATGCCTACGCGCCGGTGGCCATCTCGGTGGGGGCGCTGGTGTGCATCGCCTCGGCCAATGCCGGTAACACCTCGCAGGACCTCAAGACGGGCTATCTGGTGGGGGCCACGCCGCTCGCGCAGCAGATGGGGCTGGCCATTGGTGTCGTCACCTCGGCTTTCATCATCGGGGCCACCGTGCTCTACATGCATCAGGTGTTCGGCATCGGGTCGGCTGCCGTCGCCGCGCCGCAGGCGACGCTGATGGCCACACTCATCAAGGGCCTGCTGTCACAGAACCTGCCGTGGGGCCTCGTGCTGGTCGGCGTTTTCATTTCGGTGACGCTGGAACTGTGCGGAATTCACTCGCTGTCGTTTGCCGTCGGCGCCTATCTGCCCATCGCCACCACCGCGCCAATCTTCATGGGTGGTCTCGTCAGGTGGTGGGTCGAGCGCAGCACCGGCACGCAGGCCGACTCGGACATCAGCGCTGGGACGCTGTTTTCGTCGGGCCTCATCGCCGGCGGGTCGCTCGCCGGCATCCTGTTCGCCGTGCTGGTGGGTGCGCAGCAGTCGGGGATCAACGTGCTGGGCACGCTGCAGGCGGTGGGGAATGCCCTGCCCTTCCTGAGGGAAGAAGGGCTCGTCGGCAATGTCGCAGGGGCGGCGTTGTTCTTCGCGCTGGCCGTGATTCTGGCACGCTACGCCAAGCGCCCGCTGCAGTGACGCGAGGAGCACGCGTGTAGTGTCCGACTGCGCGCGGGCGTACGCGCTCGGAGCCCGCCCGACCGGCCGGTGCCGCTACGGAACGATGCGGAGACCGTACGCCGTGACTTCGCTGCCGAGTTTGAACTCGACGACATACTCGCCCTGCGCCAGCGGGGCGAGCGTCACGTCCCCGACCGCCCAGCGCACGCCGGTCCCGGCATCGGTGCGCTCACTCATGGTCACGACGAGCGGCAGCGGTTCGCCTTCGCGGGTCAGCACGCGCGCCGTCACGGCCGCCTCGCCCACCCCGAGTACCGGCACTTCCAGACGTAGCCGATCGGTGCGCCGATAGCGGGAATCAGCCGTGGCCACATACGCCAGCCCCGTCGACGGGCTGCGCCGCAGCAGTTGCAGGCCCGAGCCGAAGCGGGTGGCCGCGGCGCCCAGCACCACGTCGCCAGACGCACGCACAGTACCGCCGCCTGCAGTGGTCCGCAGGGGACGGCCTTCCACGCGCACGATGTAGCGACCCGGCGCCAACGGTTCATCCGCATCAGGTCCCTCGACGGTGAGCACGCGCTGGCTGGGACGCATCTCGCCCTGCAGCACCACCGGACTGCCCCCCTTGTCTGATTCGATCAGTACCTGCACGGTCATGCCGGCCTGCCACTCGGGCAGGCGGGCCGCCGTTGCCTCGAGTTCGACCACCGCCCGCAGCGTCGACGTGAAGCCCACCACCTGCACGCGCAGCGGCGAGAGCGCTCGTCCCGATGCCGGCCCCAGCCGGTCGAGGGCGCGCGTCACGGCCGGCGGAGGCAGCTTACGCCCCCCCGGCCCCAGCACCGGCGTCGTCACCACGCCCGTGGCACGCGCCTCGGCATCGGTGAGCGCCAGATAGCCAAGGCGCGTCCGCACATCGGCACCCTCGGCCGCCACCTCGACCGTAACGCGACGGAACCGCCCATCGAACGTGGTGTTGGACGAGTAATAGCTGATCAGATACGAGGCACCGGCGTCGCTCCGTATACGCTGCAGCCAGGCGTCGCGGTCGGCGGGCAAGACGAGCGCCGTCGCATCGGTCAGCTGGCCGATTGTGCGGAGCGACTCGACGCGGCGTTCCACCACGCTGGTCGTCGGCGACCCGGCATCGATGGTCACGCGCAAGGCCGATGGTCGCACCGGATACACCGAGACCGTCGCTCGGTTGGCCCGCTGCGTGGTCATGCGCGTTTCGAATTCGTGATCGATGTACGCCAGCCGCGTGCGCTCACGCTGGCACTCGTCACTGAGCGTGGCATCTTCCACCCGGTCGTTGGCCTTGAACATGGCCCAGCCGTCAGACACCAGCAGCACGAAGGTGCGCCCCTCGCGCACGTCCTCAAGCTGGGTCAGGGTGGCATTGAAAGCACGCAGCGTCTCCTGCTCGCGTCGCCGTGCCGTCAGTTCCTCAGTGACGGCTGCGCCCCCTCGTCCGTCGGCAAAGCACCGCCGCTCGAGATCGAGGCCTGCCGGGTCGCGTTCGTCGGGTGCCCAGGCCATGGCGTCGGTCAGCACCTGGCCGAGTCCCGCCCCGCGCGCAGAGAAGACGAGTTCGGCCGGGCGTGTATCTGGCGTGACGATCGCCACCTGGTCAGCCGCGCCCACCACCGAGTCGATGAGTTGTGCTACCGCGGTCAGATCGGTCGACGCCGCGAGATGCCAACGGTCGAGCCACACCACAAACCGACGGGGAAGGGCACCGGCGGCGGTGCGGGCTCCGAGGGCCAGCACCTCTTCCAGCGCCTGGTCCGCATCATCTTCCGTGGCGGTGAAGGCAGATGAGGGTAGTCCGCTGACCGGAACGCCGTCCCGGGTGACATAGGCCTCGAGCCGCACCAGCGTGCGGCCCTCCCTCACACGGGGAAACCGCGTGGGTGCTGTGGTGGCAGGGGCAGGCGACGACTGCGCCGCGGCTGCGAGCGTCGGCGATGCGGGTGCAGCCTGCGGGGCGTCAACGACTGCCGGGGATGCTGATGCCGAGGCGGGCGTCGTGGTCGATGTCGCCACGCCGCCGTGCGCGCCCCCCGATGACGGCCCGGGCGCCGCCGCTGCCGGCACAGGCAGACCACTGAGGCTCAGGCACAGCAGCGCGGACAGACGGCGACGCATACACCTCTACTGACGCAGCATCGCGGCAATCCGTTCGCACACCGTGGCAATCAGGGCATCGCGGTCATCGAGGGTCAGACCCGCGGTGGGCACGGGCGACCCGATGCGCACACGCACGTGCGCAGGATAGATGAGCGCACTGCCCTTCCGCATGGCATCGCGTCCGCCGGAAATCGCCACCGGCACAACGGGCGCCTGGGCCCGGATGGCCATCACGAAGCCCCCCTGCTTGAAGGGCAGCATCTCGTCGGAGCAGCTGCGTGTGCCCTCGGGGAACACCAGGAAGGAGTTCCCCTGACGAATCGATGCGGCCGCCAGTTCGATGGCCCGCAGCGCCGCCTCTTTCTGTTCCCGCGGCACGGGAATGTAGCCCCCCACCTGGAAGACCGTGCCGAGGATCGGCAGCCGGTTGAGCTCGGCCTTGTAGAGCACATGCAGGCGGCGATGCAGCGCGCTGAACAGCACCGGGGGATCGACGTTGCTCTGGTGGTTGGCGCAGAACACCACGGCCGTGGATGGGCGAAGATGCTCGCGTCCCTCAACCGTCACCCGAATCCCTGAGGTGCGAAGCGTCATCCACACGCCCACGTGCCCCAGGTCGTACAGCAGTCCCTTGACCCGGAACGGGACCGCAATCAGCAGCCCCACAGGCCCGGCCAGCAGCGTGTAGCTGACGATGGCCAGGTAGGTCAGGGCGGTCCGCAGGGCCGCCAGCGCCGTGTCCATCACCTAAACTCAGCGCGGGTCGGTCGGCGAGGTGAACGCAAACTCGACGGGCGGTGTGACACCGAGCAGGTGCTGCACGAAGTAATCCCAGCGCCGCCGCATCATGTAGGGCTCGTTGCCGAACCCATGGCCGCGGTTGGGCAACAGCAGCAGGTCGAAGTCCTTGTTGGCCTTGATCAGTTCATTGACAACCAGCAACGTCCCGTACATCGGCACGTTGCTGTCCATCGTCCCGTGGGCCAGCAGCAGCTTGCCCTTCAGCTGCCGGGCCACCAGTTGGTTGGCCTGGTTGTCATAGTTGGTCGTGCCATCCGGATTGGCCACAAGCAGTCCCTGCCACTTTTCCGCCCAGTCATCCTCGTAATTCCGGTTCTCGTGGTTGCCCGCCTGCGAGACACCCACCTTGAAAAAGTCGGGATACCGGAACATCGCCCCCGCGGTCGCAAATCCTCCCCCCGAGTGGCCGTAGATGCCGGTGCGGTTGAGGTCAATGAATGCGTACCGCGCGGCCAGTTCCCTCATGCCGGCCACCTGGTCGGGCAGCGTGTTGTCGCCCATGTCGCCGTAGTACTTCTCGTGGAACGACTTCGACCGCCAGGGCGTGCCCATGCCGTCGATCTGCACCACGATGAAGCCGAGTTCGGCGAGGGCCTGCGTATCGCTGCGTGAGGCGGCAAACTGCCGCGAACCGACACTGCCGGTCTGGGGACCGGGATAGATGTTGTTGATGATGGGGTACTTGCGCGAGGGGTCGAAGCGCGTCGGCCGATACATGAGCCCATGCAGATCGGTCACACCGTCGCGCGCCTTCACGGTGATACGTTGCGGCGGCTGCCATCCGGCGGCGGTGAGCCGTGTAATATCGGCCGTCTCCAGCGTCAGCAGCAGTTCGCCCGTGGCGCTCCGCAGCCTCGCCACCGGGGGCGTGTCGGGCGTGGCCGCCACGGTCACGAACGTGCGGCCATCGGGCGCGAGCGAGATGTCGTGGTCCGCATCCTCCGGCGTCAGCAGGCGCAGGTTCTGTCCGTCCATGTCGACGCGGTAGAGGTGGCGATAATACGGATTGCGGCCGGGCTCGCGACCGACGCCCTCGAAGAAGATCACGCGTGCCGCGGTGTCCACATGCAGCACTTGCGTGACATTCCAGGGGCCGCTGGTGAGGGGCCGCTGAAGCGCGCCGGTTCCCAGGTCATGCAGGGCAAGATGCCCCCAGTCCGAGCGCTGCGAGTACCACAGCACTTCGTTGGCCCCGGGCAGATAGCGCCAGTTGACCGCGTCGTTCCCGCTTTCGAAGAACGTCGCTGATTCTCCGTGCATGACCTGGCGAATCGCGCCGGACTGCATATCGGCGACCCGCAGGTCTGCGCGCTTGTGGTCGCGCGAGGTCGAGACAAACGCCAGACTGCGGCTGTCGGGCGCCCATTGCACGTCGACCCAGTCACCCCCACAGATGATGTCGTCGCAGATCGATGACCGGTGCTGGTCGGGCGGCATTTGCAGCCGCACCATCGCGCCTGAGGTGACGTCGATGATGACCCGTTCGATCATCGTGACGGTGGCGTCCCCGGGCAGCGGATACTTCCAGGCCTGCAGCATGGGCTTGCCGACGTTGGTCGTGACCAGATACATGTCGCTGGTCTGCCGCTGGTCCTGCCGGAACGTCGCCACCCGCGTGGAATCGGGCGACCACTTGACGACCGGAGCATCGCTGTAGCGCCAGCCCGCGTTGTCGGTGGCGTAGCCGTAATCCTTCACGCCGTCGGTGGTCAGCGCCGATTCGGCGCCCGTCTTGAGATCGCGCACCCACAGATTCCAGTCACGGATGAATACGGCGCGGGCGCCGTCGGGTGAGACCGACTGCAGGCGCGAGGCCGGACGCTCGCTCGACGCACAGGCGGCGCCGGCCGGGTCGCAGGCATACCGGCGGTCGCCCAGGATAATCAGAATCTGACCATCGGGTGCGAGGTCAATGCTGGTGAACGGCAGGCGCGCGCGTTCGATGGTGCGGCCGGCGGCCTTTGACAGGGCGTCGGCCACACGCACATGGTCGAAGGCCGGGGCCTTGGTGCGGCGCGCCGGATCGACCAGGACGAACTCGGCGCCGTCAGGGCGCTGCGTGCGATACCAGAACCGGCCATCGGGAAGAAACGTCGGACGCACCCCAGCATTCATCACCAGCGGCGCCGTGCGATAGCCCAGAAGATTCTCAGCGCGCCGATAGTCATCGGCGGTCAGCGCCGCCGGGGCCGGAGACTGCGCCTCAGCAGACCGCGTCTGCAGAGCCACGGCGAGGACAGCGAGCAGCAATCGGGAGCGGGTCATAGGTACATGAGCGTACTCGGGACGTGGACCCTCGTCCAGTCACACGCGTGTACGTAGCGACGCCCCGGCCGGGGGGCCGGGGCGTTCGTGTGGAAGCGTCGCAGGCTCAGCGGCGCGCGCGGGCCGGGGCCTTCTTCTTGGCGGCCTTCTTCTTGGCAGCCACCTTCTTCGCGACTGGCTTCTTCGCGACCGTCTTCTTTGCGACCGGCTTCTTCGCGACCGGCTTCTTCGCGACCGGCTTCTTCGCGACCGGCTTCTTTGCGACCGGCTTCTTTGCGACCGGCTTCTTTGCGACCGGCTTCTTTGCGACCGGCTTCTTTGCGACCGGCTTCTTCGCGA
>Ga0194126_10009176_pt1 | contig 13253 bp, 9 predicted proteins | sample TA2KigC150mmetaG_FD_148641 | JGI IMG/M metagenome (GOLD analysis project Ga0194126, IMG submission 148641) | Freshwater microbial communities from Lake Tanganyika, Tanzania - TA2015035 Kigoma Deep Cast 150m | ecosystem: Environmental > Aquatic > Freshwater > Lake | place: Tanzania: Lake...
ATTCATCTGGATGCTTCCGTCACCGGCAATGTCAATTACCATTTTATCCGGACATCCGGTTTTTGCACCAATTGCTGCGGGCAGCCCAAAACCCATCGCCCCAAGTCCCCCGGAAGTAACCAGTGTTCTGGGTTTTGTGAACCTGTAATACTGTGCAGTCCACATCTGATTCTGCCCCACTTCAGTGCATATAATCGCATCCCCTTGTGTAAGCTCATATATCTTTTCAACTATATAAGCCGGTTTCAGGCTTTCAGACTCTCTGCCGTATTTTAAAGGACAGGTTTTTTTAAGATCCATTACTGTCTTTATCCAGTCTTTTTTAACTGCAGCACCTTTTTCCTTCACCATCGATTCATATCTGGAGGCAATGTCAATCAAAACACTCTTTGCATCACCCACAATCGGGATATCGACCCTGACATTTTTACTTATTTCTGCAGGGTCTATATCCACATGTATGACTTCGGCATTGCGTGCAAACTCGGAAAGCTTTCCGGTAATCCTGTCATCAAAACGAACACCGATTCCTATAATGAGATCCGCCTGGGTAAATGTGAGGTTGGCATACTTTGTCCCGTGCATACCGGCCATCCCGAGTGAAAGAACATCGGTCTCAGGAAATGAACCCTTTCCCATAAGCGAGGTTATTACCGGAATCTGCGCATCTCTTGCAAATTTGGCAAGTGCCTCCGAAGCTCCCGAAGAAATTATACCGCCGCCTGCAAAAATTACAGGCTTTTTGCTTTCATATATTTTTTTGACAGCCTGAATTATCTGTTTGGGGTTACCTTTATAGGTCGGTTTGTAACCTTTAAGGTCATAACCAGCTTTTATATTCTCGTCTATCAGGGCTTTTGATATATCCACGGGTATATCTATAAGTACTGGTCCGGGTCTTCCTGTCGAAGCTATGCAGAATGCTTCCTTTATTATTTCAGGCAACTCTTTTATATCCTTTATAAGATAATTGTGTTTTGTTATAGGAGCAGTTATGCCTGTTATGTCCGCCTCCTGGAAAGCATCTGTACCAATCAGGTGGGTTGCAACCTGGCCGGTAATTGCAACAATGGGGATGGAATCCATATAGGCGTTTGCTATCCCTGTTATCAGATTTGTCGCTCCCGGCCCGGATGTTGCAAGGCATACTCCTGTTTTTCCGGTAACTCTTGCATATCCGTCTGCAGCATGGGCGGCTCCCTGCTCATGCCGTACCAGTATATGCCTTAAGTCACTGTCGAATAATGCATCATATATGGGAATGACCACTCCGCCAGGAAAACCGAAAATGACTTCCACACCTTCGGCTTTCAAACATCTGATTAACATCTGTGCGCCGGTTATTTTTCCCATAATAATTCTCCTCTTTTTTTACTTAGTAACAACTTTATAACAACTGAACTTTGATTATAACACAATATTTTTTATTTAATAAACTTTTAAATAACTTATTCCGCAATTATTCAAGCACAGCACCCCTTGATGCAGAAGTTACAAGTCTTGCATATCTGTACAGATATCCTTCTTTAACCTTCAGTTCCGGTTCAACCCAGTTCTGCCTACGCCTCCTGATTTCCGGCTCCTCAACTGCCAGATTGATGCTGTTGGCGCTAATATCAATTTCAATTGTGTCACCGTTTTCAACAAGCGCTATTGGGCCACCTGCCTGTGCTTCAGGTGAAATATGACCAATGGAAGCGCCGCGGGTTGCACCGGAAAACCTGCCGTCAGTAATCAATGCCACATCCCTGTCAAGCCCCACTCCTGCAATTGATGAAGTTGGTGCAAGCATTTCACGCATTCCTGGACCCCCTTTCGGCCCTTCGTATCTAATTACCACTACATCGCCCCTGACCACTTTCCCATCAATAATAGCCGACATGGCCTCCTCTTCACTGTCAAAGACTCTGGCTTTGCCATTGTGCCGCAGCATGGAGCTGTCCACTGCTGATTTTTTAACAATACAACCTTCCGGGGCAAGATTACCCCAGAGCACTGCAAGCCCGCCATCAGGGCTGTAAGGGTCTGAAAAAGGTTTGATAACATCTCCATTCAGTATCCTGCTTCCGGAAATGTTTTCACCTGCACTTCTGCAGGAAACAGTTAAAAGCCTGCCGTTTAACAAATTGTTTTCAAGAAGCTCGTTCATTACAGCCTGGACCCCTCCTGCAAAATAAAAATCTTCAAGATGGTGTTCTCCAGCAGGGCTGAGTCTGCAAAGATTTGGCGTGGACTTGCTGATACTGTTTACAAGCTCAAGCGAAAAAGGTACCTTAGCTTCTTTTGCAATTGCAGTCAGGTGAAGGATGGTATTGGTTGAGCAACCCACTGCCATATCCACTGCAAGAGCATTCCTTATTGAATCAGCGTTAATTATATCCCCGGGCCTGATGTTTTTTGCAACAAGCTCCATAATTTTTATGCCTGACGTTTTTGCAAGCCTTATTCTTTTTGAAAAGACTGCAGGAATCGTACCATTGCCGGGAAGGGCAATACCTATTGCTTCAGAAAGACAGTTCATTGAATTTGCAGTAAACATTCCCGCACAACTTCCGCATGTGGGGCAGGCTTCATCCTCCATCAGCTTAATATCTTCATCGCTGTATTTGCCTGTCCCAAAACCAGCAGAAGCCTCAAAACAGCTGTTGAGGTCTATAGTACTGCCTTTAAACCTGCCGGCAAGCATGGGGCCGCCGCTTATAAGAATTGCAGGAATGTTAAGCCTTAAAGCTGCCATTATCATTCCGGGAACGATCTTGTCACAGTTTGGAACAAGCACAAGACCGTCAAAACCATGGGCCATGCACACAGACTCTATGCTGTCTGCAATAAGTTCTCTGCTTGCAAGCGAGTATTTCATCCCCTGGTGGTTCATTGCTATTCCGTCACAGATACCTATGGTTGAAAAAACCTGCGGAGTTCCCCCGGCAGTTAAAACACCTTCTTTAACCGCATCAACAATGGTGTTCAGATGCATATGACCGGGGATAAGACTATTATAGGAATTTGCTATTCCTATAAGCGGCCTTTTCAGATCATCATCCGTAAACCCCAATGCTTTAAACAGGGACCTGTGAGGAAGCCTTGAAATCCCCTTTTTTACACTGTCACTTCTCAAATTTCCTCCTTGATGCTCTTAAAAATTTTTTATTAAACAAAAAACTGTTCCTGAAAACAAAAAAAGCAAACCTTTAAGTCTGCTTTATAATAAAGATAGGATGATTTTTTTAAATAATTGAAGTTGGAATTTGACCATCCTACTCTATTACAGCAGAAGACTGACTGATAGGATAATCAAAATGACAATGACAGATGAAAGCTTTCCTGAAAAACCGTTACCACTGTTACCGTTATTTTTAAAAAATATTTTTTTTGCCATTACTGAAAACTTATTACCTGTCATTTTTTATGTTTTTTCTTTCTATTATATTGGCAAAAAATGATAGCATAATTAACCGTCTGTAGCAATACCTTTTTGATTAAGGCCCGGAAACTCCGGGCCTTAATCCTTGTCAATTTATTTCATATTAACTTCTTTAATTCCTACCCCAGGACCCACTTTAATGCACAAAACGGGCGTCAATTAATTTTCATGATACCGGATTACTGGGTTGTAGTTGTTGAAGTTGTTGCTCCGGACTGCGCCTTGGATCTGTAATCCTGGGCAAGCAGGTGTTTCTGGTTGAGGTTAAGCACTGCGTTAAAATGGTTTATTGCTTCCTGATAGTTGCCCATCCTGTACTGTATGATACCCTGTTTGAATTCCTCATCAACAACACCAAGGGCATTCTGTACACCATTTCTGTTGAGTATTTCCTTGATATCATTTGCAGGCCTTAAATAGTTGTTTGTTTCGTCTGTGCCCATTGTAAGCATCCCAATTACAGCACCGGTTGCATTAAGGACCGGCCCTCCGCTGTTTCCGGGCCTTGCATCTCCCTGAACCTGCAGAACTTCTGTTCCCCCAAGCATTATTTTTCCACCACTGATTCTTCCAGTTGTAACTGTGGGATTCATTATATTATCCTGCCCGACTTCCGACGTCCAGGGATATCCGATTATGGAAAGGTCATCCTGTATCTCCATCATTGAAGAATCGCCAACCAGCACACCTGAAAGCGCACCGCCTGTTACAGACTGTATTCTGAGAATTGCTGTATCACGCTGTTCCCACGGGCTGTAATCAACAATTTCCGCCCTCATGTAAGCTGCATTTGCACTGTCTGCCACGCCGGATGTTGCGGTGTTGAACTGAATCCAGACTTCATGGTCAAGGCTTGTGTCACTTGTTTCCCCGACTACTTTATAGTTTTCATAGATCCAGTTCCAGTCCTGATCAGTGAGATTAAAATAGTCATCCGGATATGTTTCATATATGTACTGGTCAAGGATGTACCATTTGAGATCGGTATCTGCCTGCACTACAACATGTGCCGCTGTCACAACATGACCTGTACCCGGGTTGACGCAGAAACCTGTACCCATGGATATATATGAATAGTATGGCCCGTAATAATCCTGATAGTTCGGATCATATACATATCCAGAATAGTAGGAGGTAACAGCACAAACGGCTGGCTGGGCAAGGATAATCATATCCTTTGGTGTAAGCTGGTACGCCTGTGCGGTTTCAGCTGTTTCAGGAAGGGTTTCTGCAGAAGTCTCTGAAGCCTGTGTCTGAGGGGTGGGCCCTGACTGCTCTGCTGAAGTTGCAGTTGCTGCCACATCTCTCAGGCTTTTAGGGATACATCCAGTAAAGCTGAACATGGCCAGAAAAACCACTACCATTACCGGGATGAGAATTTTTAAAAAACTCCTCTTCATAAGTACTCCTTGTGTTTTTCATTTTTTATAAAATATTCTAATTAGAAATTATATTTTATATATCGGCATAGTCAACAAAAAGTTTAAAAAAAAGTTTAAACATAATTTAACACTTCATTGTAATAACGTAAATACTGCGGAACAATTATTTTGCTGTCAAAAAGTGCAGCCCGCATTCTTGCCTCACCGCTCATTTTTTCTCTGGTCTGCCTGCTGCAGAGTATCTTCATTGATGCATCCGCTATTTCATCCACATTATCCGGATCCACCAGAAATCCGCAGCTTCCATCCACCACAACCTCACCAAGCCCGCCAAATTTTGTACCTACAACGGGAACAGAGCAGCTTAAAGCTTCAAGAGCCGACAGGCCGAAGCTTTCACTTTTTGAAGGAAGGAGATAAAGATCGCTTGCATAAAGCACCGGTTTTATATCCTCCTGAAGGCCCATAAAAAAAATACGGTCACTGATTTCAAGTTTCTCCGCAATCAGTTTGCACCAGGACAGGTCCGGGCCATCGCCAACCAGCAGGAGCTTTGCCTGGACAGACTGGCTTATCCTGCAGAAAGCTTTTATTATATTGTGCACTTTTTTAACAGGCCTGAAATTGGAAATATGGCTCAGGACATGATCATCTTTCTTAAGAAAATCAAACCCTGCAATTTCATTGATATCCTTTTTAAAATTCCAGTCATCCCGCTGCGGTTCCTTTCTGTATTTTTCAGTATCCACAAAATTATAAATCACTTTCATTTTTTCCCTGCTTATCTTAAAAGTCTTAAAGGTTGCATCCCTTAAATATTCTGATACGCAGGTAACTCCATTACTGTTTTCTATGCTGAATTTGGTTATCCGGTAAAAAGAATGGTGGTTTCCGACAAGTGTTATGTCGGTTCCGTGCAGTGTTGTAATAAATTTCAATCTGTCCTGCCCGATTATTTTCTGCGCAAGGTAAGCACTTGTTGCATGCGGCATTGCATAGTGCACATGGAGGATATCCAATTTTTCAGATTCAAATACTTCTGAAAGCTTTACACTTAATGAAAGAGTGTAAGGAGGGTACCTGAAAAGAGGATATGCCATAACCTCGACTTCATGAAAGTTAATATTTTTCTGGGACCCGTTAAGCCTGAAAGGCAGGCCGTAGCTGATAAAATGGACACAGTGCCCCATTTTAGCAAGCTCGATTCCCAGTTCTGTTGCTACTGCGCCGCTTCCCCCGAATGTCGGATAGCATGTGATTCCTATTTTCATAATTACAAAAGATAACTGAAGAATTTTACGGGATCTTCAATTTTTATATCATCTTCTATGTAATATGGTTCCCCGTAATCAGCCCTTATTTTTAAGCCGTAACATTTATCTCTGGAGGTAATCATTTCACGGAAGTATTTTGAATTGATAAAAGTCGCTTTCTGTTCCATTCCGGTACTGTAAAACTGGGATTTATAACTCTTGCAGGCTTCCATTTTTGCCCTGTAGTATTTTGAGATATCAACAATGAAGCTTGGTTTAAACTGGTTGTTTAACATGTAGCTGATAACTGCTGCGGGCCTGTACGGTTTCTTTCCAGTGTCAAATTTTTCAAGACCCGAGATAAAAAATGCATCCTTTAAAAGTTTATATGAGTTCTCATGATCAGGATGGCGGTCCGTCCTGTAAGGAATAACGGTAAGGACAGGCCTGAACTCCCTGAGCACATCTATGATTTTTATCCTGCTATCAGGATCATTTTTTATCCTGCAATCTCCAAGGTCAAGGTTCAGCCTCAGATCAAGTTTTAAAATCCCTGATGCTTCCCGGGTTTCCTTCCTTCTTGTATTTAAGTCGCCATTTGTTGAAAGTTCCGCTTCGGTTAAATCAATAATGCCGGTCGTATAGCCGGTGTCCTTCAGTTTAAGCAAAAGCCCGCCGCACCCCATCTCAGCATCATCAGGGTGGGGGCTGAAGGCAATTACATTTATTTCCATCTTATCCTTTCAAAAAAAATCAGGTTAATTTATTCTGAAATTTCATTCTGCAACCGTAGTTTTACCGGTAAAAATAAATCTGTGGAAGTTGCTCATATCTTCAGAAAGATTAAAGAGATGCTTTATAAAGCAAAACCCGTACTTATTTATATAATTAAAAATATTTACAGTCCTTTCCTGCAATTGACTGTCCGGGAAGATATTTAGGTAAATCCTGTCAATATCCTCTACGAACCTGCTGTTTTTTTCCTTCAACTCTGATATTAATTTTTTATTCAGGACTGAAATTTCCCTGCCGATATTATCTCTTATCCTGTTGAACGCAGTGCCGCTTTCCAGACCGCTTTCTTCAATAAGGTTTTTCAGTCCGTTTATTTTTAAAAATATATCATTTTCAAAATCCTTCAACAACTTCTCAATATCAAAATTTAAAAATTTCTTTAAATATCTGCCTGTTATTTCTGTCTTTACGGACTGCAGATCCCCATAAACAATACCTGCCCTCTTAAGAGATTTTGATACCTTATTTTCAATTACAGTTGCAGAAAACCTCGGGTATATTACCGCCGATTTCTCTTTTCTCAGGTCATAAACTTCTTTCAACTGCGCAAAATAACTTACCTCACCGGGTCCGCATACTGTACAGATGACCGGAAGAATCATGTCCTGAAACAGGGGCCTCAAGGCTACATTCAGGCTTATTTTTGAAGGATTTTTCTCTACTATTCTTACAAGTTCATCTTTCCTTATCTTCTGATCCGAAAACTCAAAAACACCATCGTTTATCCTGCGGATTTTCTTACGCACACCGTTTTTAACAAAAAAGAAATCCAGAACGTCCTTTTCCGGACTGAGCTGGCTGTGATAACCGGCCTTTTTTAAGATATCGCCTGAATGCAGGATTGCTTTTTGTATGAAGGCTGATTTTTCAATATCATATATGGCAAGCTCAACAGCAAGCTTTCTGATGTTTTCATCTGAGGGATCAAGGATGATTAATCCATATTCAGAGAAAATCCTCTGGACAATCACAGAAAACAAATCAGGCAGGCTGATAAAACCGGGTTTTGAGCCTTTGAAATTTTCTTTGATTGATCTGACGCATTCAGCAAAAAAATTTATAATATCCTGTCTGAAATCAGTTAAAGGGAGTATTTCAAGAAGCTTCCGGATATTTTCAGCTATAATATCTTTATTTATCGGGATATCAGAAAATCTCTTTCCTGCTCCGTTGAAGCCGGTTTCCGGGCCGGATACCAAGACCCTTTCAATTTTCTTATTGATAAAAGACGCTTCACTGACCTGTGCAAAGTTACTGTCATCGGAAGCATTCCAGAAAACCGGCACAACCTTGAATTTTAGAAGTCCGGAAAGAAAAATGCTGAGCCTGATTACTGAAATAATCTTGTAGATTATAAAAATTGGCCCTGTTAAAAATCCGGGCTGCTGTCCACCTATCACAACCATTGCGCTGCCATCCGTCAAAGCTTCTAAATTTTCAAGGGTACTGGCACCGCATCCATACCGGACATTATTTTTTTTGAGTACTGCTCCAACCCTTTTCCTTATGGTTGGGTCATAAGTGGAATTTATATCTTCAACCCTCTTTTTATATGTGTCGGCAGTTGAATAATCATAGAAATACCCATGGCTGATTTTATTAAAATTAAAAATAAAATCATAATAAAGTTCATTGTAATAAAATTTTTTTCCTGTTATTTTTTCCACATCAAACATGATAATATAATATATTAAACGGCTGATTTATAAAACAGAAACAAATCAGGCAAAAAGTTAATGTTAAAAAGACTGCAGCAAAAAGTTAAAAACTTTTTTTAATTTTTGCTTTAATTTTTTTAAATTTCGTATAAAATACATAGACAATAATATATAATATTTTAATTCCCTTTCGGAGGAGGAAAAATGGATGCTTATTGTGTAAAATGCAAAGGTAAAGTTGAAATCAAGGATCCAAAAGAAGTCATAATGAAGAATGGCCGTCCTGCCGTAAACGGAACCTGTTCAAAATGCGGAACAAAAGTCTTTAAGATAAAATCAAAATCAGACAAGTAAATTTCAACCCTGAGTAATTTCAGTCAAATATGAGCCCTGTTTTTTCCATCATCTGAGATCAGCATTCAGGATATGATGTAATGGAGTTTAGTATTTACCAGCCTGATAATGTAATTTGATAATGTAATTTATTTTTTAAACGGAAGCAAATAAATCTTCCGTTTTTTGTTTTCCGGATTTACTTTTTCTTTATTGAAAAAATAATCCAAAAAAGTAAAATATAGTCAATTTTAATTTACAGAGGGAAACAAATGACAAATGAAAAACATCCAGGATTTGCTTTTTTCCAGGGTAAAATTGTACCAATTGCGGAAGCCAGGGTTGACATCAGGACCAATGCCCTGCAGTACGGCACGGCTGTCTTTGAAGGCATAAGAAGCTACTGGTCTGCCGGTGAAAACTGCAGCTATGTATTCAGGCTTGTTGATCACTATAAAAGACTTTTCAGTAACTCCAGGATTATAATGATCAACATAAAATATTCAATGGAGGAACTTGTAAAAATTACTATTGACCTCTTAAAAAAGGAGGGCTACAGGGAGGACGCATACATCAGGCCTTTTGCATATAACAGCGGGTTGAAGATAGGACCGAAACTTGTGGATGTGGAACAGGATCTTTTTGTATATTCGATACCTCTTGGAGAATATCTTGACCTGAACAAACCCATAAATGTCTGCACCTCATCATGGACAAGAATACCTGATAATTCAATACCTCCCAGAGCCAAGATATCAGGGTCATACATCAATTCAGCGCTCCAGAAATCCGAAGCACTCTTAAATGGGTACGATGAAGCCATAGTTTTGACATCAAACGGACAGCATGTCAGTGAAGGCAGCGCCATGAATCTCTTTATGGTTAAAGACGGAAAGCTTTTCACACCTCCCGTAGTTGATGATATACTGGAAGGAATTACCCGTGATACGGTTATAAAAATTGCCAGAGATGTGCTTGACATTGACACTGTTGAACGGTCTATTGACAGGACAGAACTGTATACGGCAGATGAACTCTTTTTCTGCGGTACCGGCGCGCAGATTTCAGCCATAGGAAGCGTTGATAAAAGAACAACAGGCAATGGACAGATGGGGATTATTACAAAAAAGATCCAGGAACTTTATTTCAGGGTCGTTAAAAACGGACTTGCGGAATACTCGGACTGGTGCACCAAAGTATAAAAATAGAAGTTATCTTTTTATTCATATTGCTGTCTTTAAAGTTAGCATTAAAATTTCGTTATAAAAAATAAATAAATATGCCAGGATGGCCTTTAATATTTTCTTATATTGTGACTGCGAAGTTTCAGATGCTTCTGTCTTTAAATAATTTCTGCAAAGTCCGGAATCAACTCCTGCACAGCTCATAATAAGGGCATGGTTTCTTACAGTTTCTCTCATTTTTTAAATTAAATTTCCGGTTGTTTATATTCCTGATTGCTTTTAAAAGAATTCCTTTAAAGCTTTCTATCTCCTTTTCTTTAAAAGAGCATTCAAAAACATTACCGTCCTTCAAAAAAAGCAGTGCACCCAAAATCTTTTCAAACGGTGTTCTGAACACTTCACCTGCTACTGCAGAATATGCTTTTAGCTGGTTTAAATATGCCAGGCTTATATTGCCCTTTTTCAGTTTTGAGACTTTATAATCAATTACCCTTAAAGTTTTGTCTTTTTTAAAATCCAGGCGGTCAACCTTGCAACCTATGATATAGCCCTTCAGATTCCAGTAAAAAAGCTGTTCAAGAAATACCCCTGAAAGGTCGCTTGAGTCAAAAAGGCGGCTTTTTTTAAAAACATCAATATAATCTGAAATATTTTTAAGCATTTCATCACTTTCAATATTTTCCGTAATCCTGAAAATGTCCGTTTCCTTTAAAAAGGTGTCTGCAGGGTAACCATTTTTTATTTTGTCTTTGAATTCAACTGAGGTGGCAGCCATTATGTATTTATGGACTTTTTCACCTTCCCTGATTTCATTTTTTGACGGTTCGGGAATATTATAAACATACCTGAACCTGTAATATGCCTGGCAGTCAAGATAAGTCAGCAGTTCTGACAGCGAAAAATTTCTTTTACTGTAATTGCCTGCACTTTTTTCGGCACCGCCGGGAAATTTCCACATTTTTTTATCCTTAAATGCTATGGCCATTTTCTTTTCCCCGGGCTTTAAATCCCTGAGCGAAAATTTCTCAATAAAATCAGCAGCATTTTTCTGGGCTGCCAGTATATCTCCTGTAGAAAAACCGGGAATGGAACTGTGTCTGTTTTTTCCGGATAAGCCTGCGGGCACACTTTTACGCTTTTTTGTATCCGGTAATCCCTGAAGATATTCTTTGAAATCTATTACTTCAGTTTCATATGCCTTATATCCATTCTGTTTAAGGAATGCAAGGCTGTAGCTGTCCAGTACCTTAAAACTCTCTGATTTTAAGATATCCTCAAGAAATGGAAGGATTTCCCTTGGTTTCTGCTGTTTTTCTTTCAGTTCCCGCTCATTTTCAAAATCACTCAGGGACAGAAACAGGAATCTCTTTGCCCTGCTGCAACCTACATAGAATATCCTTCTTTCTTCCTCAAGGTTAAGTTTTTTAACCTCTTCATCAAATTTCTGCCTGCCTGAAAATAAGCACTTTCTTTCGTAAATTTTATGATCTTTTCTTAAAGCTGCAGGCAATCTGAATTTTTCAGGGGTAGATCTTCCAGAATAATCATTACTCCACAGCATCGGCATAAAAACAGCCTCAAACTCAAGACCTTTTGCTGCATGGATGCTCATAATCTTTATTGAATTGCTGCCTGACAGTTCAATTGTATCCGGATCCTCCTCATCAGTCTTTGCAACATCCTTAAGATAAGCTATAAAACTGTCAGTGCCGCCACCTGCAATTTCTGAATCAAAATCGGAACTTATTCTTATCAGTGTTTCTATATTCTTAATTTTGGTCTTCGAAGTTTTTTCAAAGCTGGATCTCAGTTCATCAGCCAACCCTGAATTCTCATAAATAAAGCTTGTAAGTTCGCCCAGTTTCAAATAAACAGATTTTGAGATATAAGTATCAAGCTCTTCAAGAAAACAGCTAATCTTTTTCTTTGCCTGGTTCCCGAGGTAGCTGTTATCTTTAAAGCTGAGCAGCGCATCCATCAGGTTGTTCATGCCGGCCTTATCTGGCTTGAGAAACCTGCGCTGGACAGGATTATAATTTTTAAGGAAAAAAATATCCCTGTCCGAAATCCTGTATTTCCGTGATTTAAGCAGGTTCAACATGTACAGCTCATTCTTAACGTCATTGATAACCATAAGCCAGGATATTATAAACAGTACCTCGGGTTCATAAAAGAACCCCCTGCTGCTCACAAGCTCATATTTTAAATTATTCATGTCAAGTGCTGCTGTAATATACCTGAACCTTTTCCTCCTTGAAATGATGGCAATATCCTTAAGCCTTAACCCTGCTGATTGAAGATTCTTAATATCCTCTGCTATTGTCGCTGCTTCCTGCTCGCAGGTCCTGAAAAACCCAAAAAACACTTCCGAATATTTTCCCTCATATTCAGGTTTTAGACTTTTATCAAACCTTAACCTGTTACCGGTAATAATATTATCCAGGACTTTTATAATATTTCCCCCCGACCTGAAATTTGTAGTAAGATAAAAATCTTTAACAGTATTTCCCCTGAAAGAATCCCAGGAATCAAAATTCAGAATGTTTTCAACACAGGCACCTCTGAAGGAATATATTCCCTGATCATCATCGCCAACTATGGTAATGCTGTTGTAACCCGGACGGAAAAAAAGTGAAATAAGGTAACCCTGAGCCACATCAGTATCCTGAAATTCATCTATAAAAATATGTCTGTAGCGTTCTGAATATTTATCAGCAATGCTTTTATTTTCTGAAAGCAGTTTATAGGGAAGAAATACATGGTCGTGGTAATCAATGAAATTACTGTTCTTTTTTAACCTTTCATAATTTTCATATATATAAGCAAGTTCTCCCTGGATTGCCGCGATCTCCATTTCTTCTTTCAGAAGAGCCCTGCTATTATAACCCTGCAACACCTGAAGGAAATTTCTGTGATATTCCCGAAGCTCCTTTGCTGATACAAGATTACTCTTCAAATTCCATATATAGTGCAATAAACCATCTATGAATTTCCCGGTATCCCTGCCAATTGCCAGATTTTTGAGCCCGGCCTCTTTTACTATTGAATATAATATCTGCCAGGATTTTGAAATATTTATGAGCCTGTAATCTTTTCCGTAACCCATTAAAAAACTGTTTTCCGAAATTATCATGTTCCCGAACGAGTTAAAAGTAAAAATATTCATAGAACTGTAATCAATACTTTTACCGGCAGTTTCCTTTATTTTCTGCCGCATATTTTCA
>Ga0194126_10009184_pt1 | contig 13246 bp, 19 predicted proteins | sample TA2KigC150mmetaG_FD_148641 | JGI IMG/M metagenome (GOLD analysis project Ga0194126, IMG submission 148641) | Freshwater microbial communities from Lake Tanganyika, Tanzania - TA2015035 Kigoma Deep Cast 150m | ecosystem: Environmental > Aquatic > Freshwater > Lake | place: Tanzania: Lake...
AGAAGGTGGCAATCCAGAACACCAGCCATGGCGGCCGGCTTGTCAGGTCATGTCTGGTCGCTGCGAGAATTAATGTCTACGAAATTATTTATCAACCATTAAAGGGTCATTACCGGACCCGCCAGCACGCCAATTAATGTTTTTTTGTGGCCTTGGGGTCCTTTCCGGTTAAATTTTCCCCCCACCGATTTACCCCTCAATTTGCTACTTCTTGAGGTGGGGCTCGGGGCCGCCTTTCTTTACCGGGCCTTTAGGCTTGGGCTTGGGGCCTTTGGGCTGGGGTTTGGCTTTGGCTTGGGGCGCCTTGGCCCCTTTAGCCTTTTCCTGGCGTTCCTTCAACTGCTGCTGTTTGCGTTCCTGGAGCTGCTGTTTGCGCTCCTGAAGCTGTTGTTTGCGTTCTTGGAGCTGCTGCTGGCGCTCTTGAAGGAGCTTCTCCCGCTTTTCCTGCAATTCCTGGGCCTTGGCAGGGGGGGCCTTCAGGGCCGGCTTGGAGGGCTCCGGCGGCGCCTTGGCCGGGGCTTTCAAGGGCGCCTTGGGCGGCGCCAGGGGCTTGGGGGGCGCCGGGGGTGGGGCCGGGGGCTTGGGGGGCGCAGGCGGCTTCACCACGGGGGCTTTGGGCGGGGCCGGCGGCTTCGCTGGCGCCTTTACTGCCGGCTGTATGGGTGCCGCCGGCTTGAGCGGAGCGGCCGGGGCCTTGGCCAGAGGCGCCACCGGCTTGATCTGCTTGCTGGCGGGAAGCTTGTTGATCTGCTTCTGCATGGCCGGGCTCAGAGGCTTGATGGCCGAAGCCGGCAGCGCGGCGGCTACAACGCCTTTGGCAGGAGAAAGAGGCGCCACCGCAGGGGCCTTGGGAATTTTAGCCGACAAAGGCTGCATGGGAGCAAGGGGCGCAACATTGGGGTTGGCCAGATTGGGCGGCTGGACCGCGGGAAGAAGCTGCGGGTTGGGAAAGGGTTGCTGTTGGACCAAGTTCGGGGGCAGCACCGGCTGGAGGTTGGGCTGATTTACCACCGGGGCCGGGGGCAACACCCCGTTAATGTTGCCAAAATTGATGGAATTGCCGCTGATGGTGTTATTAATGGTCACCGCGGGAACTCCTGAAACCGAGGAGACATAAGATACCGGCGGACCCAGGGCATAAGCCAAGCCGATCCCCGCCGCCAGACCCAGAAGGCCGGGGTAGTAAGTGGGCGCGGCATAGGCGGGCACCGGTTGGGTGACGGGATAGAGCACCGGCACGTAAGTGGGGGGCGCCATGGCGCCGCTGTTCAGATAAGAATGCTGGGATTGTAAGGCTGCCCCAAACCCTGAAGGAACTTGTCCGAACTGGCAAAGAGATAGGCCGGGGGCGCCAATTGCTCTGCCACGGGCTTTCGGGGGGAATAGCCCTCGGGCTTGTAACCCGGAGGCGGCGTGTAATTGGGCGGGGGTATGGGTGCCCAGCCCACGTAGTCTTTGCTAGTCCGCCACTCCACGGTGTTGGGATACCAGGTATGGCCCGGCACCCAGACCCATCCCAAGGCGTCCGTGGGCATCCAGTTGCCGAAGTGGTAAGTGGCCCACCCCCCAAGGCTCCTTGGTCTCAAACACGTACCCCTGGTCCGTGGGCGCCCAGCGGCCGTCCAGATAAGGGCGCCAGTTCTCCGTGACTCCGGAGGGCCGCCACACCGGCCCGTAGTCTTCAAAGTCAATCCACTCGCCGTGCTTGGCCAATTCGTCATACATAAAAGATGGCCGCGTCTTCCATGCCAGCCCCAGCCGGTCCCGGACCGGCCAGTTGCAGGGTCAGGCCCAGACAGCAAGCCATTAACAAACTAAAAAACGACTTCATTCTATGCATGGCTGGCTCCTAAAATGGCTGGGGGTTAAGCTGAAGGTTTCTTGGGCCGGTGGGAAAAAAACCGATGCCGCCAGTATAAATTAAGAAGATTTCCGGCAACTTATAACCGGTTTAACGCGCTAACCGTGGATCAGGCCAGGAAAAGACTGAGGAACGCCTTCTACGTAAATATTATGCCAAAAATTTTATCGAAGTTAAATTGAAATCTTCCATTCCTGCTTCTGGGCCATAGTGCTGTGGGGTAAAGAAATAAACAAAGCGGGGGAGAGGGGCTGGTTCACCCGGACCGGACGCCGGTTTTACTCCCAGCCCCTTCCCCCGGTCTTTCACTCAATTTCCTCTTTCAGGGTAGTGGTAAACCCCAGGGGCGTGGGGGTTTTTTGGTAACCTTTGGGGGGGTCGAAGAGGAGCGCGGTGATCCCACCTTCCTTGATGTTCTTGTATTCTACGCAAAGGTTCCGGTCCTTGCAGACCATTTTTATGGGCACCCCCAACTTTTGGGAAACCCAGACGGTCTGGCGGGTCACTCCCGCTTCACCGCCTCGGACCGTGACTTCATACTTTTCGGCCACGTATCCGTTCACGGTTTCCGTCCCCACCAGGCGCTTAGTGACCGCGTCGGGGGGAATCTGAATGAACTGCCCGGGCAATTTGGCCCGCAAAGGCATCTCCATGTAAGTCCGGTCCAGGGGCATGACCACATAAACGGCTTTTTTGTCCGGACGGACGATGGTGACGGTCCGTCCCTCGGCGTCCATAAACTCCTGGCGCATCTTGCCGTTTTGGACGAAGATCTTCGCCGGCATGGTCTTATCGCCGTCCTGGATGATCATCTGGGCGGTGAACTCCGCGGCCGCAGCGCTCCCGGATAGCATTAGCAGCAGTGGCAGCAACAGCCATCCCGGCTTTTTGAGTTTGGGCAGCATAAGCACCTCCCGAATTGCAGGCTGGACCGGCGCCGAATCGGGCGACTCCTTCCCTAAATACCGGCCCTTATTTCAATGGGGGCATCATACCCCCGGGCATGGCCATTTTCTCAAAGCCCGCCGGGGGCTCAAACACCCTGTCCGGCACCCCGCCTTCCTTGATGTCCCGGTACTCCAGGAAAAAGGAACCGTCGGGGCTGACCATCTTGATGGGCATCCCCAGTTTCTTAGACACCCACATTAAATGTTTCATTTGTCCGCCGTTGTCTTTTACGGAAGTTTCATACTTGTCCGTGAGGTAGCCGTTCACCGTTTCCGTGCCCAGGTGCTTCTCGGTGGCCACGTCCTTGGCGGCGACTTTCAGGTCTTTCACCATCTCATCCGTGTAAGGCATCTCCATGTACATCTTTCGGTCCGGCATGACCATCCAGATGACCTTCTTGTCCGGCCGCAGGATGACGATAGTCTTGCCGTCGCCCGTGGGAAATTCCCGATAAACTTTATCCCCTTTGATATAAGTCTTGCTCTGGGCTTCCTTGCCCTGGAAGCGCTCGAAGATCACCGCGCTGAACTCCGCGGCCAGGGCCGGGGCCGAGAGCAACAAAACCAGAGAGAGGCCCAAAAGCCATACGCGCCGCAGTCCCCGCGGCCAGACCAGCAACACTTGGTGTGGAAACATTCAGTTCTCCTTATATAGTAATCCCACGATTAATTATTTAACTTTTTCCATCACCGCGGCGATGGCCAGGCCTTCTCCCGCGGCTATTACCGCCCAAAAGATCAACTGTAGCCCGATGAGCAGCAGCGGCTCCCCGAATTGATTAAAGGGAGTGAAAAATTCCCAGAAGAGAAAGGAAAGAAAAAAGATCAGCCCTCCCAGCCGCAGGCCCCGGGCCGCAATTCCCGCCGGCCAGCCCGGCGCCAGCCATTGGTAAAGGTAAGCGTGGCCCAGGGTAAAGCCGAACAGCCCGATAATAATGGGCGCCGGCTGGGACACCACCAGGGGCAGCGGCTCCAGTTGGGTCCACACCGCAATGAGCTTGGGGCTTTGCAGGGAGGGATTGAGCAGAACCCCGCCACCCTGCCAGCCGAATCCCAGCAGCCTAAAAGTAAACAACATCAGCAGGTTCAAGGCCAGGCCTCCGGCCAGTCCGGCCAGGAAAAGCCTTAAAGCAGAAAAAATCATACCAGCTCCATGCCCGGGGCGCTGGTTATTCCCTCGCCGGTAAGGAGAAAAAAACTCTCTCCGGCGCAGGCCAGGCAGAAGGGCTGGCCGTCCTTAACCCGGATACGAGACTCCGCCACCCCTTCGCCGCACTGGCTGCACACCACCCCGGAGGGGCGGCCATGGGCATGGGGCGCCTTGATCTTCAGGCTTTTAATGAGAAACTGCTCCTCCAGGGGGGTATCAAGCTCCCGGCGGGCCATGGCGGACCACATGTGTTCGAAGCGGTGCCGCTCTTCATGGTCCGCGGTCCCCTGGAGTACCACTTTTTCAAACAGCGGGCGAACCGTGGGATACTTGAAAAAGAGGCGCTCCCGGAAATCGGGGCGCACCAGCAGGCGCAGGGCCGCGCCGTCAGGCCGGGCCACGGTCACCGCGGTCTTGCCCAGGTCCTTGACCATGAGGCCGCCGTTTCCCAGGGTGCAGCCGGTGACCACCTGGATGCCGTCAGCAAAGCAGTTGAGGGCCTCGATGATGGCCGTTACCCCGTGCACTTCCCCTTCCGGGAAGAGCTGGGTCAGGGCGTACTGGCCGGCCTTGACCCCCAGGGCCAGCATGGGGCAGCGGTGCCCATGGAGGGCTTCCGCTTCCCGGAGCAGGCCTTCCAGGTCGCCGCTCCGGATCATGGTGTCAATGGCCCGCCGGGCCGAGGCGTGTTCGTGCATGGATTTTCTCCCAGGTTAAAGCATTACAGAAAACAGAAAACGGAAAACAGAAAACAGTAGAGATAGAGCACCCCGGCCGCCAGCAGCAAGGCCAGGGGGGCCAGGGCATGGGCATAAACAATGGCGATGCCGGAAACGTAAAGGCAGGAGGAGGTGATGTCGTTGCCGCAAATGGCCGTGGCATGCCACTGGCCCAGGCGTCGCTCCTTCTCCTTTTTAGCTCCTCCCAGAAGGAGCTCTTCGGGGGAAGGGGCGGGTTTGGCTAAAACCTGGACCGTAGAGCCATCCGAATCAGCCATAGCCTTATATGTTTAATAAATTTTTCTCTATTTGTCGAGTTTTTCCTGACATATGGACTTTTGTTATGTACTTCCTTGCCTTTCTTGCCTGCTTTTCCGGCTGTGGATTGCTGGCGGCTTCCCTCAACTCAGCCTTTATACATCGGGGCCAGAAAGGTAAACATAATCAAAGCCATGGAACCGTAAACTTCATGGTACCAGGGAAAACCTGCAAAGGGGCCGCCGCCCGTGGCCAGCACCCAGACAGCAAAGGCCACGGTGGAGATGAGCAGTTGCATCTTTTTGGTTACGGAGGCGGCAAGGCGCAAATAAAATGGCGTTCCCACCAACCCGACGCCGAAGATAATCCAGAGAAGCACCTTCTTCTGGCTTTTAGGCACCGCCCCCATCATCCCATAAAGGGTGAGGTATAACCCCACCAACCTCCGTGGGGATATACTTGAGCAGCCGTTCCATGTAAGTATCGGCCTTGGGAGCGGGGGTGGCCACCGCCTTCTTAAGGTCTTCTCTAATGACCTCTTCGTCGGGCTTCTTTCTACCCTCCAGTTTTTTCAGGAAATTTCCGGTCAACTGTTCCAACTGCGCTTTGGCTTCTTTAGGGTTGACCACCACTCTGCCCATGGTCTCTTCTCCTATAAATCGCCCCTTTATGGGGTGGGGGAGAGGGTTGGGAGGGAGGGCCGGGGTCGATCAGGTGAGATGCTTATCCCACGGCCTACCCTACCCCGAGCGCCTCTTCCAATTTTTGTGAGATACTTTATCCGGTTATTTAAATCGGCCGGCCTCCCAGAGGCCGGGGTCTGCAATTTTATGACCATGAAAAAATCCGTTTGTCAATGAACTAGAACTAGCTCCGGCGAAAATACCGTAAGCCCCAGGTCCGGGTTGGCTCAAAGGAGAAAGGCTTTGCCAAAAGAAGGCTAAATCTGCTATTTCTAAATACCGGTTCTTAATTGCTCACGAGTTTAGCCGGGATTCTTCTATATGCCCCAAGCTGCTTCCCCTGCCCATCCTCACCGCCGGTTGATCTTATTTACGTCCTGCCTGGGGGCCTTCATGGCCACCCTGGACACCAGCATCGTCAACGTGGCGCTCCCCCAGATTTCCCAGGACTTTCATGCCACCCTGGGCCAGGTTTCCTGGGTCATTCAGATTTATCTCCTATTGAACGCCTCGTTTCTTTTGACCAGCGGCCGGCTGGGGGACCTGCTGCCGCCGGGGAAGGTTTATCTCCTGGGCCTGGTGGTATTCACCGGGGCCTCGGCCCTGTGCGGCTTTAGCACCGGCCTGGCCTGGATGGTGGCGGCCCGGGCCCTCCAGGGCCTGGGGGCGTCATTGATGCTGGGCCTGGCCCCCAAGCTCATCGCCTCGGTTTACGGCGAAGGGGAGCGGGGCCTGGCGTTGGGACTGTTTTCCACTGCGTTCGCCACCGGCATCAGCGTGGGCGCGCCCCTGGGGGGCCTGATCACCGCGTATCTGGGCTGGCCTTATATCTTTTTTATCAATATCCCCATCTGCACCCTGGCCCTGGGTCTTGGGGGCAGGTCCTTAAGACGGCTGCCGGCCCCCGGCCCCTGGGACCGCCGGGCCTTTGACCTCTGGGGCGGACTGGCGCTGGCGGGAAGCCTAGGATTCCTGATCCTGGGGCTGAGCGGTCTGAAGGCCGCGGGGAGCCTGGACGGCGGCAATTGGGGCAAAATGGCCCTGGCCTTGGGATTATTTGTTTTTCTAATCTTTTTGGAACGCCGCCACCCGGCCCCCCTGCTGCACCCCGACCTGTGGCGCACCCGGCCCTTTATCCTGGGGTCCCTGGCGGTGGTTCTGAACTTCAGCGCGGTGATGGGGGTCTTCTTTCTCCTCCCCTTTTTCCTGGAGCAGGGCTATCACTATTCCCCCGGCCACACCGGGCTGATGCTGGCCGCGTTGAGCCTCACCAACGGTCTGGTGGCCCCGGTGGGGGGATACTTGGCCGACCGGTTTGGGAATATGACGATTTTGCGAACCGGCACCGCCATTGTCGCCCTGGGCCTGGGCTCCCTAATATTTACCGGCCCCGAAGCCACCACTCCGGGCCTGGCAGCCCGCTTGGCGCTCATCGGTCTGGGATTCGGCCTGTTTCAGGCCCCCAACCTGAACGAGGTGCTGCGGGGCATTAACCCTTCTCTGCTGGGGGTGGCGGCCGGCACCAACGCGGTGCTGAAAAACCTGGGGGCGCTTTTGGGAATCACCCTGATGGTGACGGTTTTTGCCTGGCTTAATTTAGGTGAGATCTGCCTGGCCCCGGGGGTGTGCCTGGAGCTTTCGGCGTTTCAGAGCGCCTTCGCCGTAGCCGCGGGAGTGGCGGCGGTTAATTTTCTGGTCAACCTGATGCCCCGAGGGAAAATATAATTTCCCACGCCAAGACGCAAAGACGAAAGGCCAAAAACAGCGTCAGCAGATTATACGCATGATATCGCAACTTCTTACAAATTACACATAGTGGCAAGTGATCCGCTATGCTTGCTTAGCTTTCATCAAAGCAAGATCAATTCGCCGGAGGTGGAAGCCCAGGGTTTCTTATCATGCCCGGAGGTGGTATGTGCATGTAGCCGCCGCTTTACACTGGTTCACCCTTGCCAGGCGATGCTGTCCTGGGGTTCTTAGACCTTAAGGGTAATAATGTCTTGTCTGTTGGTGGTTTGGTCTGGAAGCAATCTATAAAACTCTTGATTTTCATAACATATTATGGTTTCCTGCTAACCGTAAGAATGGTTGCCTTCGAGAACAGAATCATTTTTAATTGTTAAAGCCGGAAAACAGGTTCCAATTATTCCTTTTGGACAGCTAAGGTTGCCACATAATTTCGGTTTAATCCGTGCTTATCAAAATGTTCCACTTCCAGTGGGAGAAGTATAAGTACAGTAGCATGGTAAGAAGGAACTGCTTTATGATGAAATCTCAGGCGAACGGGGCGAACATGGAGAAGCAACCTTTGAAGGACAACACCGGGAAAGCTGAGTTAAATCTTTTTCATACCTCCATATTCCTGGCCCTCATCATTGGGATTCCTTTTTGTACCTTCAAATATCTTTTTGGGACCTTGGCGGTCCGGCATGGTATAGAATATCACCATGCCTGGTAACATTTTTCGGTTGGCTCATTATTGGCTGGGCATCCATCGATATTTTAATGAACCTGGTGCGGATATGTCTTAACCTCTTGCACCGGGAATCTTTTATCGAGTTTTGTCTCATTGCTCAATTGGGACGCCTGGTCAGACGTCCTTCCCTTTAAGCAGACCTCCAGGCCGCCTCCCGTCTCCTCAAAGAATACCCCGGCGTGTATTTGCAGACCCACCTCTGCGAAAACTTGCATGAGATAGCTTGGGTGCGGGAACTGTTCCCGGAGAGGAAGAGCTACTTGGATGTTTACGATTACTATGGCTTGGTGGGGGAAAAAACGCTGCTGGGGCATTCTCTGCACCTGGACGATGAAGATTTTATCAGAGTTAAGGAAACCGGCGCGGTTTTGTGTCCCTGTCCCCCCTCCAACTTTTTTCTGGGCAGCGGGCTGTTCAAGTTTGCCAAAGCCAAAGAATATAATGTGAAAGCTGCCCTGGGAACTGACCTGGGCGCCGGCAATACCTTTTCCATGGTGCGGGCCATGGATGAGGCATATAAAATGGCGCAACTCCAGGGTTATTCACTTTCCCCCTTTGAAGCCTTTTACTTGGTTACCCTGGGAGGAGCAAGAGCGCTGTCCCTGGAGGATAAGATCGGTAACTTTGAAGTGGGCAAAGAAGCCGATTTCATCATCATGGACCTAAAAAGTACTCCGTTCTTGGAGTTCAGGATGCAGTTCACCAAGACTCTGCGCGACAAGCTGTTTGTCCAGATGATGCTGTCGGACGACCGGGCTATCCGGGAGACCTATGTTTACGGTGCTCTGGTCCATAATCGCGAAGATAGATAGGATAACCGTGAAAAACCTGTAATTGAAGTTTCGCCCCCCGTGCCTTAAAAAATTTTTAAGGGGGGAGCGGAGTTCCCCGGCCTCCTCTGCGGCTGGAGCGTAGCCGGCACCCGGCCCCGCTTCAAGGTGGTGACCGCCATCAGCACCTGGTTGTTGATTGCGCCCTTTGCCATCGGCCTGAATGCCAGATATTACAATGAGTTAAAAGTCAAGAACCGCTTTGACGGACAGTTTTTTCCTTGACGTTGAGCCTTGGACTTTAAGCCGATTTAATTAAATCTCGACTTTCTCAACAAAGCTTCCTCTTTTCAATTTAACTTATCAATAAAAAGATCCTATCGTGCCTTAACCATTAAAGGAGATGGTATGAATGAACTGACTAGACGAGAATTTGTCAAGGCCACGGCCGCCATCGGGATGTTGGCCATGTGTCCCACGGCGGCCCTGGCCGCGGAAAAACCCAAAGCCCTCAAGGCTCCTGGGAAATCGGCCCTAGTCAAGGACCAGATGCTCATCCCCAAGTCGCCCGACAAATACCCCCAATACCCCCAAGTTCGTTACCTGGTGCTTAAGGGCACGGACCGGGAGATCGGCTATTCATTGGCCGAGCTCGCCACTCCGGTGTCTTTTCCGGCCCCGAGCCACTCTTGGATCACTCGTCCCACCATGCCGGTTCCCGGCGTTGCGTCGCTTGCACCCGGGTTGGCGCTGACTCCAAGCGGTGTGTCGGTTGTGGCAATCCGATTTTGCGGGGGTTTTACCGGATCTGCAACTTCGCGGACAGGTTCAGCAAAGGCAGTCACCGAAGTAAGGCCAATGAAAAGCACCACCAATAGCAAACGGAAGTTTACTCGTGAAGACATTTTTACTTAGAATTATCTAAGATTATGCGGCAAACTCGGCTCCCACAATCAAAAATGCTTTATCGATTATTGCCTTAGCTCCTATTTTAACTTCTACCGACAGTTTATGCGCATTTATATGAACTTGAGACCTCTGCGAAAGTCCTTTGAAAAATAGTTTTAATATAGCGAAAATATTACTTTAACATATTGAAATAACATGCTAATCTGCGATTAAAGATAGAGGATGGAGGTCGCAGATGCTGGGAAAACAAGCTGAAGGGGATCTGCTATAACCTGAAAAAGATGTTGGTGCTGCAAGGGGCAACCTGAAACTCTCTTATGCGGCGATGTGCCTGAGGGATTAAAGAAAGTCTGAAAAGGGCCTCGGCCACCATCCCCAGGACTCCTGTAGTTAGATAGGCTGCTGAGGCTGTTGGCCTTGCTGGGCCGGATGGTGCTTCTCGTGCTCTTTGGCCTGGCCGGGGCCTTTCTGCTGGGCCAGGGCCATACCGGAGGTTAGGACAAACACCATCGCCACTACGATAATCGCCATTTTCTTCATGATTTATCCTCCTTTTTCATAATGAATCATTACCGTCTATCGGTTAAACGGCGGCCCAAGCTATTTGGGAAACTCCAGGGTAAAGGCCGAGCCGATCCCCGGTTTACTCCAGACGTACAGAGCGCCGCCGCATTTCTCCAGAAGGTGAAGGCTGACTTTCAATCCCAGCTTGGTGCTTTTCGCTTCCCGGCGCTCCCGCAGGGAAAGCAGTTGTTTTTTCAGTTCGCTCACTTCAAAGCCGGGACCGTTATCCATGATGGAGATCGCCACTCTATTATTAACTTCCTTCGTTACCACTCGAACCTGGTCTCCAAACTTCATGGCGTTGCTCAAGATATTTTCCACGATCACCTGCATGGTCGCCAAATCGAAGTTAAAAATTAAAGAGCCGCTGAACTTGGCATAAGGCTTGCCGTTAATCTCAACCTCAATCAATTTATCTCGAAAACGTAACCCCAGCAGATCTTGTATAGCCCCCGCAAGAACGGGATAAAAATCCCGAGGCTGGGGAACCAAAGTGCTGCCAGTCAACACTTTTAATAATATTAGCTCCTTTTCCAAGGTTTCATTGAGGCGTTGGGTGGTGTCCACCATGGTGTTCACATCCCGTTCCAAGGCAGGGAGATTCCGACAAAAGCAATTATCTATGGGGCACTCTTGTCCATGGCATTGATTTACATCTCTGGTGAGATCGGTCACCTTCCGTTTGATGCGTTGAGAAAATCCCTGGATGCCAATGGTCATATTTTTATAATGATGCCTGAGGCTCGCCACCTGCAATTCGAATTCCTGGTAGAGGTGCTCGATGTGGAGACGGTTTTCCACCAACTTTTGATAAATTTTGCCGAAGCCTGCCCCGAAAACGGCCCCGGAAAGGAAATACAGGGAAATCATAGGCCACATCCGGATCGAGTAACTGTGTAAAATCCGGTGAGTTAGTTCCAGGGGAGACTGGTTGTTAATGTATTCCTGAATATTAAGGGCTACCATGGCCAAGGGATGGCCTATAAATATGCTGGCCGCCGCTCCGAGGAGCAATCCCAGGACGGGATAAAACCTGGGGGTAGATGGCGGCCTGGGTAGATCCAGGCGCTGGCGTTCCGGTGAATCCGAGTCAGGAAGTTCAGGGCCCCACGGTTTTTCAATGCCGTTCATCGCTTCCATCCAAGGTTTCTTTTATCTCTTCCGCAGCTTTCAGCCTGACTTCCAGCTCTTTTTTCAAGTCGATCATCTTCGTTTCCCAGGCGCCGATATACCGGGTATGCTCGATTTCCGTCAAACTTTGCAGGGAGGCGATCACCGCGTCGATTTCCCGGGAGGCTTGCTGGATCATTTCCAGCTGGCGTTGGGCTTTCGGATCGGGGGCTTGCTTGATGAGGCGGCCGCTGAAGCCGCCGATCACCACATTGGCGTTCCGTACGTGATGCGCCAGGGTGACCATCAATTCCTGCAAAGTCTCCAGGGCTACCCGGCGTCGCTGGGATTCCAGCCTCTCCGCAGTCAGCCGCTCTTTCTGGAGGTACCAAATCCCCAGGGAGAAGCCCGCCACCCCGCCCATAAAGGCAAAGGCCATGCCCATGGTCAGCATCTCCGGACCGAAGGAGATTCGCAGATGGTGGCCCCAGAAGGGGAATTCCATGGGAAAGTGAGGCAAGCGGGGGCCAAGGTGTTGGCCAACATGGCAAAGGGATGGATAAGGAGGTAGCCCAGTAACATCCCGCCCAGGGTGAACCAGCTTATCTTGCTTTTCTGCATAAAAGGTTCCTTATGCAATTAAATCCGGCATGGTCAATTCACCGGGGGTCTTTTCTAGTGCTTATGCTCCTCCGGCTGCGGCTTCGGCCCCGGCTGAGCCGGCCTTTTCTTTTGCTTTTCCACTTGTTTTTTCATGGCCTTGACGCGCTTCTGCATCTTTGTAAGCTGGCGATGCTGCTCCTCTTCCATCTGTCTAGGCTGAGGGGTGGTCATTTGCCGCATCATTTTACCCATTTGGTTCATCATGTCGGAGATCTCTCGCTGCTGTTCAGGGGTCATCCGTCCTTCGCTCGTCATCTGATTTATATCCTTCATTATTTCGGACATCATGCCCATGCTGTGCACCATCTGGCCGGCAACGTGGGTGCCTGGGTGCATGTGCTGGCCTGAACCTTCTCTTGGCATCCCCGGCGCCATGACCAAAGCCATAATCGCGAAAATAATAAGCCCCCGCATTTGGATTCCCTCCTGTGGCAATTTAACCATTCTCATAAGGATTAACCTAGACAATCTGACCGAATCATTTGAAAATCCAATGTTTCTTTTAATATAACCACTGGCCGGCGGTCATCAATCGGTCAGGCTGTATGCCTGGTCATTCTTTTCTTTCCGTCATTACAAAGGCATGGAAAATGTAATGATAAAGTTCCAGCATCTGCTGATCGGAGAGTTTTTCCGGCGGAAAGGCGGGCATGACTCCAGGTGAGCCGTCAGGCCGTTGGGGATGGCGATTAAAGGTAAGAAAAATATCAAAATCCTTAAGCTGGGGGGCCCCTCTCACCGGCAATTTGGGGTTAAAGATATTTCCTCCATTGGGATGACAGCCACCGCAGTAGGTCTCGTAAAACTTTGCGCCTCCCGAAAGCTCCGGAGGCGGCTCCGGACACTTGCCGCCAAGAACTAGTTGACCGCCATAATACCCCAACGCGATGACCGTAAGGGCACAAAAGCTATAAATTGGAAGCCTGGACTTCGGTCCTAACACCTCCAGATATTCTAAAGCGACGCCAATGGCCAACAGGACGAGCAGCACCCCGGACAATGCAATTTTCATCTTGATGGGAAACAGCCAGGCTCCGGCGAAAAAGCGCTGCCAATCCATATAGCCCAGCAATACCGTGGGGAATAGAAAAATAAGGGCGAGCACCAGACAATGGCGGGCCGACATTGCCAGGTTG